>OATQ01000005.1_pt1 | contig 386237 bp, 308 predicted proteins | sample 1495061 | NCBI WGS metagenome assembly OATQ01 (sample SAMEA2579979, study PRJEB22360) | human gut metagenome
TTTTTATTTAAAAAAAAGCTATTTATTTTATTAGCTGATCATACACCTTCGAAAAGTAAAATGTCATTAAAATATTTTGCTGAATTTTTGATGGAAAAATATTCGTCTGGAATTCTGTCTTTATCTGTAAGAACAACAATTTCACATGATAATATGCAATATTTACCTGGTATTATTCCTTCTGAAAGTTGTAAATATATAGATAAGAAATATCCCGAAAAGTCTTTTTTATTTTCTGGGGCTTTAAAGAATGTAACAGGAATAAAGATGGTTTTGGATGTTTTTTCAGAATTACCCAATATTCAATTGTATATAACAGGTAGGGGAGAGGAAGAAGATGTTGTTAGAAGCTATTCCCTAAGATATAATAATATACATTTTTTAGGCTATTTAGAGTATCAACAATATTTGGATGTATTAGATAGCATACCATATTGTTTATCTTTTCGTGATCCAAATTTATTGGAAAATAGGAATAACTTCCCTTCAAAAATCATGGAATATTTTTTTCATAGTAAAATAGTAATATCAACAATAAACTATCCAGAGCTTGAAAGTTTACATTATTTTTATGTACCTTTTGTAAAGGAAGATATAAAAAAGGTAATTTTTGATATTTATAATTTGAGTGACTCAATGCAGCAATATTATATGGATAACACCTTGATGATATCAAATTTATATTCAGCTAATGCTTGGAAAGAAAAACTTCATTTAGTAGAACAAAATATTTAGTTTAGAATGAAAAATGATTATGATTTCTTGTTTATAACAAGTTTATCCGCATTTTATAAAGTAAAATTGTACAATGAAATATCACGTAAGAAGAGAGTTTATGTCATATTCTTGGATTATTTAAATAATAGAAGAAATAAAGATTTTGTGACAGAAAAAAAAGATTTTGAGTCTATTACTTTATCAGATAAAGTTTTTTGGAAGAAATATGTTTGTATTCTGAAGATCTTGTTTAAAATTAGATATAAAAAAATTGTTTTAGGAGGATGGGATTCGATTTATTATTGGATGATCATTCCATTTATTCGAAAGAATAAGAGTTGTATTGTTGTTGAGTCTAGTATTTATGAATCTAAAATATTTGGAATAAGAAAAATATTAAAACAAATATATATTAACAAATTTGGAATTGCTTTTGTTTCGGGAGAATCTCAGAAAAGGTTACTTCATGCTATATCCTATCGTGGGCGAATAATTAAAACATATGGAGTTGGTATTTTTAATATTATTAGTCGATTACCATTTACTTATAAAGATAAAGTAGAATATTTTTTATATGTAGGGAGATTATCAGAGGAGAAAAATTTGCAATATTTGATAGAGACATTTAATTCTTTACCATCTTTACAATTAACAATTATAGGATTTGGACCTCAAGAAATATATTTAAAAAAAATAGCAAAATCTAATATTAAGTTTTTAGGTCCAATTGCAAATAAAGATATGTCTTTATATTATCAGATGCACGATGTTTTCATTTTACCTTCCGTAATAGAACCTTGGGGAATGGTAGTTGAAGAGGCTTTTAATAATGGTTTACCCGTTATTGTTAGTGATAAAGTAGGGTGTTCTGATGAAATAGTCAAATCTAACATAAATGGATTAATTTTTGATATTGATGATGCAAATGGATTACGTTATGCTATAATAAAAATGTTAGATTTAGATTTTTATAATTTAATGAGAAAAAATGTTTGTAATATGAATTTTGATCTTATAAAAGACAAACAAGTCCAAGCTTATTGTAACGTTTAAGGATATTATGTTCATTCTTCTTCAAATTAACGTCGTTGCTAATTCAGGATCCACTGGCCGAGTAACGGAAGGTATTGCGGAAATACTAACGAGTAATGATTGGATTTGTTATACAGCCTTTGGTCGTTGGGCGAATTCAAGCATAACACATTTGTATAGGATAGGGAATAAATGGAGTGTTTATTCTCATTATTTGATTTCTCGAATATTTGATATGCATGGATTAGCTTCTATATATGCGACTAAACGCTTAATAGGGGAGATTAAAAAAATTAATCCTGATTTGATACATTTGCATAACATTCATGGATATTATATAAATTATCCTCTTTTATTTGGTTTTTTATCTGAAACTAATATTCCTGTCGTTTGGACATTACATGATTGTTGGTCGTATACAGGACATTGTGTTCATTATACAAATGTAAATTGTAGTAAGTGGAAACGTGGATGTTATAATTGCCCAAATTTGCAAGACTATCCGGGTGCATTATTGTGTGATCACTCAAAGAAAAACTATCAAATTAAAAAAAAATCATTTACTTCTCTCAAGAATCTAACGATTGTTACTGTGTCACAATGGCTAGCGAATGAAGTTAAACAATCATTTCTTTGCAATTATCCTATAAGAGTAATTCATAATGGAGTTGATATAAATGTATTTCGTCCGGTTGGAGATAAGGCTAAACTGAAATACAATATGGAAAACCACTTTTTAATACTAGGAGTGGCAACTGTCTGGAATGTCCGTAAAGGATTATCTGACTTTATTAAGCTTGCAGAGAATCTTTCATCTGATGATAGGGTAATATTGGTAGGCTTGAGTCAAAAACAGATATCTCAACTACCTCCCAATATTATTGGACTTCAAAAAACAGAGAATGTAGAAGAGTTGGTTAATTTATATTCATCAGCTGATTTATTTATGAATTTTTCAGTAGAAGAAACATTTGGTTTGACTACAGTTGAGAGTATGGCGTGTGGCACACCAGCATTGGTTTATAACTCCACAGCATGCCCTGAGATAGTGACTGAAGAGACAGGATTTATTATTGAACCTCACAGTATTGACGAGGCTTTAAATGTAATAAAACATATAAAATCAGTTGGAAAGCAATATTATGCCGATAATTGCCGTTCATACGTATTGAAAAAATTTAGAAAAGAAGATAAATATAAAGAATATGTAGCTCTGTATCAAGAGCTATTGTGATTAATGAAAGTTTCTCTTATAACTGTCACATTTAATAGTGGCATGACTCTTCGTGATACAATTCAGTCAGTGTTATCACAATCCTTTCCTGATATTGAGTATATATTGGTAGATGGTTTATCTCAAGATAGAACTATCAAAATTGTTAAGGAGTATGAACCTTTGTTTCAAAATCGATTAAAATGGGTTAGTGAAAAAGACAGCGGACTTTATGATGCCATGAATAAAGGTATTCGAATGGCCACTGGAGATATTATAGGTATAATTAATTCAGATGATTTTTACTTCAGAAATGATGTCATTACGAAAATAGTAGAGGCTTTTAATGATAATAATGTACAGGCTATTTATGGAGATGTACGCTTTGTAAACCCTAATAACTTGGATAGGACAGTTCGCTATTATTCTTCTAAAAGGTTTGTTCCATCCTTATTTCGATTTGGCTTTATGCCTGCTCATCCAACTTTTTTTACTTATCGAAAATATTTTGATCAGTTGGGTTATTATAAAACAAATTATAAAATAGCTGCTGATTATGAATTGCTTCTTCGTTTTTTATATGTGCATCGATTAAAGAGTAAATATTTGCCCTTGGATTTTATGAAAATGAGGACAGGAGGTACGAGTACGGCTTCTATTAGGAGTAATATCTTATTGAATAAAGAGATAGTCAGAGCCTGTAAGGAGAATGGAATATGGACTTGTTATCCTTTGCTTCTATTAAAATATCTGGTAAAAATATTTGAATTTATTTTTTTGAAAAAATGAATATACTTATTTCTGGAATGCATGGTTTTATAGGCTCTAATTTTATTGGGGCTTTGAAAGATAAACATACTTTGTATGGGCTTGATATTGTTTTTCCTGCCAAAGAGGAAGTCGTAACAACTTTTTCTTGGAGAGAGATCGCACCCACATCTTTCCCAATGCAAAATCTCCCCCAATTTGATGCAATCATCCATCTTGCCGGAAAGGCTCATGATACGAAAAACCAATCAGCTGCTCAGTCTTATTTTGATATTAATACCGGCCTGACTCAAAAGATATTTGATTTCTTTTTGGAGTCTTCTGCGAAGAAATTCATATTTTTTAGTTCAGTAAAAGCTGCGGCGGATAGTGTAGTGGGAGATATGCTTACTGAGGATGTTATTCCGGCTCCTGTTGGTCCTTATGGGGAAAGTAAAATAAGAGCTGAAGAGTATATAAAGGAACATTTTGCATTTCCCACTGTCTCCTCCTGCGAGTGTTCTCCTTTTCGGGAGATGACTTCGGTTACAGAAAAACAGGTTTATATATTAAGACCTTGTATGATTCATGGTCCGGGGAATAAAGGAAATCTGAATCTATTGTATAATGTGGTGAAGAAAGGAATTCCCTGGCCATTGGGTGACTTCGAAAATCGTCGTTCGTTTACTTCAATTGATAACCTATGCTATGTGATTGAGGGATTATTGACTAAAGAGGTACCTACGGGCATTTATCACATGGGGGATGATGAAGCTTTATCAACAAATGAGTTGATTGCCATCATGTGTGAGGCAATGGGAAAACAGCCCCATATCTGGAAGATGAATAAGGGCTTTATGGAAGGATGTGCCGGACTGGGAACTTTACTCCATTTGCCACTGAATACGGAAAGGCTTCGTAAACTGACAGAGAATTATGTGGTAAGCAATGCTAAGATCAAAGCTGCTCTCGGGATTGATAAAATGCCTGTGACAGCTAAAGAGGGATTGATGAAAACCATTCGTTCATTTGAAGAAACTAAATAAGTTATGTACTATTTAATAATCCTGGTTCTGCTATTTCTGGCAGAACTTTTTTATTTCCGTATTGCTGATAAATGCAATATCATCGATAAACCGAACGAGCGGAGTTCGCACACCCGGATCACTTTGAGAGGGGGAGGAATCATTTTCTTCTTTGGCGCATTAGTTTACTTTCTGACGAATCAGTTTGAGTATCCTTGGTTTATGCTGGCTCTGACATTGATTACTTTTATCAGTTTTGTAGACGACATTCGTTCTACTTCTCAGGGGTTACGTTTGGTGTTTCATTTTACGGCGATGGCTTTGATGTTCTATCAATGGGGGTTGTTCAGCCTGCCTTGGTGGACCATTGTGGTTGCTTTGATTGTTTGCACAGGGATTATCAATGCCTATAATTTTATGGATGGTATTAATGGCATTACAGGTGGATACTCGTTGGTGGTGCTGGCGGCATTAGCATTTATAAATGGGGTATATGTTCCATTTGTAGAGCCGGCTTTGATTTATACCATGCTTTGTGCTGTGTTGGTCTTTAACTTCTTCAATTTCCGGAAACAGGCAAAGTGTTTTGCGGGGGATGTAGGTTCGGTTAGCATTGCTTTCGTGATCCTCTTTCTGATCGGTATGCTGATAATCCGTACGGAAAATTTCAGCTGGATTGTTTTGTTGGCAGTCTATGGGGTGGATAGTGTGCTGACAATAATTCATCGGTTGATGTTGCATGAGAATATTGGTTTGCCACATCGGAAACATTTGTACCAGATTATGGCAAATGAGCTGAAAATTCCTCACATGGTGGTTTCGTTGGTGTATATGTTGGTGCAGGCAGTAGTTATAGCCGGGTATCTTCTATTTCCGGGGAATGAATATGGGTATTTGTCGGGTACCATTATTGTGCTGAGTTTGGTCTATATTCTATTTATGAAGCGTTTCTTTTGCTTGCATCAAGCGAAGTGATATTTAAGAGAATTGTTTTGGATTGCCCGACACGGTTTTTGCCACTACTATAATATATTGAAGTATATTATTGATTTGTAGTGCTTTGCAAAACAGAAAATCAAAATAGGGAACGGATAAGAAACGAGCAAACTATTTTAGTCTGCTGTGTTTTTCCATTGCTTCAAATCACTCTTCCACAAAGGAAATCATTTTATCTTGATTATTATCCAACATAGCTATCATTCTCGTATCTTTGCAATTATATAGCATTTAACATGGATAAATTCGATGCGAGTGTTACTTCAGGCATATTTCGACTTACTCGCATAGATACAAACGAGAACGAATGGATTGTTGATTACAGTTTTGAAAATGATTTTGTATGTGATTATCCATCTCTAATACTGAATTATTATGGTAACTTACACTCACTTCGGCAAACAACCCGATACTCTTAAACATCTTGTTCTTTGCGAGGTTCTTCAAATAGAAAAGCCTGTTTTTTAACTCAAGGTGAATATGAAAAAGAATATAATTACAATCAGCGAAAGCGGTGTGGTATCTATATCGGGCAATATTCAGATGTAAGATTTTGAGATAGCGGAACTGTTCGGGGTGATGATCCCGACAATACGTTCCCATGTACGTGCGATTCTAAAAACAGGTATCGCAACAGGTGATTATACCCATAGAGTAATGTTGGTTTGTTGTAACTTTTTGTCTGATTGTTACGGGCTGGATGTGATTACGGCTCGTGCTTTTCGGATTCAATCATATAAAACGAAAATATTTTGCAAATGGATTATGTGTAAAATGACCATAGCAGAATGTCAACCAATTATATTACAATACAATTATCAGGCAGCATACTTGAGTGAGCAGAATTAATCATTAACTTTACAGGAAATTTAGAAGGCATGAGCAAAGGAGAAATAATTATATACCAAACAGCCGATGGCAGCACCTCGCTTGATGTTAAGTTGGAACAGGAAACTATCTGGCTAAACCAAAAGCAGATAGCCGAATTGTTCGGGACGAAGCGACCAGCCATTACCAAGCATCTGAAAAATATATTTCTATCGGGAGAATTGGAAGAAAATAGGGTATGTTCCAAAATGGAACATACCACTCCACACGGTGCTATGGCAGATAAAACGCAAACAACAGAGGTGAAATATTATAATCTCGATGCCATTCTATCCGTAGGATATAGAGTAAACTCTAAAAATGCAACCCGATTCCGTATCTGGGCGAACAAAGTGCTGAAAGAGTATCTGATTAAAGGATATGCCGTTAAGGAGAATATCAAGCTGGAGCAGTACGAGGATTTGAAGCAGACCATCAAGGTATTGGCAAATGTTCTCGACCACAAGACGTTGGAATACTCTGAGGCAACCGGATTGTTACGAGTGGTTACTGATTATGCTTACACTCTTGATACGCTTGACAGATACGATTATCAACAACCTAAGATAGACAAGTTTTATACCTTTGCCCATAGATAAGTCGCTCTTTAGATATTGTGTAAAACGGTGCAGATATACATAGATAGCTCGTTTCTTATCCGTTCCTACTATAATCAACGTAGATGTAAGCCATTTGTAATCAGCGCTAAATACAAAGTGGTTATGCCTTCTTTGATGATAGATGAGCTTACGCTCTATATTACAGAGTTTGGCAATTACTTTTAAGTTCTTGTTCAGGCTACCACAACTAAGCATCGGGAGCAGTTTACCATCTTTGGCAATACCCTCGTATTTCTCTATAATCTGTTTGGGTAGTTCCAACAAAGGAATATCACAAGGCGTTCCAGTCTTTTGTCGGGCGGTTCTAATCCACAGTACAGTACGCTATCATCGGCTAACTAACGACACTCACCAAAGAAAAGCAACACATATAGCCAAATCCGTCTAAAATTCAGTATTTTACCTCATTTTTCTATTTGAAAAACAGGGAACGGATAAGTAACTGAACGTTTTCCTAAATCTGCTTTTTATTGCATTTGAAGAGTTAGATAGTTAAAACCACTAGAAATGACACAAATAATTGTATTAGTGTGAATTACGCTCAACTTATAATTTCCGCTTTTCAGGTTTACATTTTTTGCATCATGATTACATAGCATCGTTTATATCCGTAACATTTACCCGACTGCCATCATATTAAAAAGTGAGTTTGCAAATTCAATTGAACGAAGAGCTTAGAATTATGATACAGATAATAAGCGTGTTATAAGTTTTTCTGAGAAAACTGCTTTCCGGACCGTTTTTTCCTTTGCCGATAATTTGTAAATCTTCATCTTTGCAGTGTTGATCAACGAAACATGAATGAAACGTAGTAGTAACATTAGTAAAGAAGGAGAAAAATTATGCCTTTATTTTATAGAGCGAGACAATCGCAGTTGAAAACTAAAGAGGGAAAGAAACAGTGGCACCTGACTCTGGTGAAAGTTGGAAAAATGGTAACTTCACAACAGTTGGCTGAAGTAATAGCTGAAAAATCATCGTTGACACCGGGTGATGTTCATAATGTGATTCGTAACTTGATGACTGCCATGCGTAAAGAATTGTTGAATAGCCGTTCGGTACGTCTGGAGGGATTAGGCACTTTCACGATGAAAGCTTGTACACAAGGGCATGGAGTGGATCAAGAGGAAGAGGTGAGTCCGAATCAGGTGGCGGCTCTTCGTTGTCTGTTTACTCCGGAATATACTCGTCCCGCAGCTATCGGCACTACCCGTGCTTTGCTTCAGGGAGTGGAATTCCAGAAAGTCAGTGCGATAGGGGGAGCAATTAATGGCGGATCGGGTAGTGGAGATATTGTGGATGATCCGACAGCCTGATAAAATTTATTGCTGATATAATAATTATTGACAACGGAAGGAGGATAAAGAGTATGAAGAAAACGGGATGGAATATTATATTGAAGTTGATTATTGCTGTGGCAAGTGCTGTAGCCGGTGTAATAGGCGGGCAGGCTATGACATTATAAAACGGAATTAATAACCAAACAGGGTGAACTCCCGATAGCCATTAGAGGCTTTCGGGAGTTTTTCTTTTCCCCATGATCTTGTCTATAATCAGAGCGATGGCTCCATCACCGGTTACGTTACAAGCTGTACCGAAACTGTCCATGGCAATGTAGAGGGCGATCATCAATGCCTGGGCCGATTCATCGAAACCGAGCATGGACTGGAGGATGCCTAAAGAAGCCATAATAGCGCCTCCAGGAACGCCGGGAGCGGCAATCATCGTGATGCCGAGCATGAAAATGAAACCTGCAAACAGGGAAAAATCGAAAGGCATGCCCTGCATCATCATTAAGGCTAAAGCACAGGCCACAATCTTCAGGGTGCTTCCGGATAAATGAATGGTGGCGCAAAGCGGGATGACAAATCCGGCTATATCGGCTGATACACCGTTCTTCTTGGTCTGTTCGAGTGTGACAGGGATGGTGGCGGCTGATGACTGAGTGCCTAAAGCGGTGAAATAAGCCGGCAGCATCCGTCCCAACAAGCGGAACGGGTTTTTACGGACAAACAATGCCGCAATGCAATATTGAAAAACCAGCAAGAAAATATGTAGTATGAAAATGACACCGATAATTTTAATAAACACCATAAGGATGGAGAATACTTGTCCGGAGTGTGTCATATTGAGGAAAATACCAAAGATGTAAATGGGCAGCAACGGGAGGATGACTGCGCTTATCATACGTACGATGATCTCTTGAAAGTCTCGTGCTACGTTTTTCAGGGCGTCACTATGCAGGCTTGCCAACCCCAGGCCGAGGGTAAAGGCAAGGACCAGTGCCGTCATGACATTCATCAAGGGTGGAATGGCAACAGAGAAATAGGGTAGGATTCCTTGCGCCTCACTCACTTCGTCGAGAGGTGCTCCCGGAGTAATGAGCGAAGGGAAAATGGCGGCTCCGGTGAAGTAGGACAGAAATCCGGAGAAAAGAGTGGCACCATATGCAATGAGTGCCGTGACAAGCAGCATTCGTCCGGCTCCTTTACCAATATCGGCTATGGCAATGGTAACCAGTCCGAGAATGATAAGAGGTATGGAGAAATTGAGGAATTCTCCAAAGATGGAGTTGAAGGTCACGAACAGCCGTACCAAAGGTGTCGGCAGGAAATTTCCGATAGCGATACCAAGTATAATAGCTATGATGATACGTGGCAAAAGTCCTATGTGTATTTTCTTCATTACGAGGTTTTAGCAGTTTGTTACAAAAGTAATACTTTTTTCTGAAACTATCCGAACAAATATTTTCGATATGTGTTATAGATAATAAGAAAAAGAACAAAAAATCAACCAATTTAGATACATATTACAATTATGGCAACTCAGAATAAAACAGATATAGGCCTGATTGGTTTAGCTGTGATGGGAGAAAATTTAGCTCTGAACATGGAAAGCAGAGGTTGGAACGTATCGGTGTATAATCGTACGGTACCGGGTGTGGAAGAAGGCGTGGTGGAACGTTTCATCAACGGAAGGGCTAAAGGCAAGCATATAGAGGGCTTCACGGATATAGAGGCTTTTGTAGAATCGATCGCTTTGCCTCGTAAGATAATGATGATGGTACGTGCCGGTAGTCCGGTGGATGAGCTGATGGAGCAACTTTTCCCGTATCTTTCTCCGGGTGATATATTGATTGACGGTGGTAACTCGAATTATGAAGATACGAACCGAAGAGTGAAACTGGCAGAGTCGAAAGGTTTTCTGTTCGTCGGTGCCGGTGTTTCGGGCGGAGAAGAGGGAGCTTTGAACGGAGCTTCTATCATGCCTGGCGGTTCGGAGAAAGCATGGGAAGAGGTGAAACCGATTTTGCAGAGCATTGCGGCCCAAGCGCCGGATGGTACTCCGTGCTGTCAGTGGGTGGGACCTGCCGGATCGGGACATTTTGTGAAAATGATACACAACGGGATAGAGTATGGTGATATGCAGTTGATTGCTGAAGCTTATTGGGTGATGAAGGAGCTGCTGGATATGACTAATGAGGAGATGGCATCTGTGTTCACCCGTTGGAATGAAGGTAAACTACGGAGTTATCTGATAGAAATTACAGGTAATATACTCCGCCATAAAGATAAGACAGGGGCCTATCTGATTGATAAGATCCTGGATGCCGCCGGACAGAAAGGGACAGGCAAATGGTCGGTGATTAATGCCATGGAATTAGGTATGCCACTGGGATTGATTGCTACGGCCGTTTTTGAACGCAGTTTGTCGGCTCGGAAGGAACTGCGTGAAGCTGCTGCCCGGCAATATCAATGCAGGCACTCGATGGCTGTATATAATAAACAAGATACGGAAAAAGAGATTTTCTCGGCATTGTATGCTTCGAAACTGGTTTCGTATGCTCAAGGGTTTGCGGTGTTGCAACGTGCTTCCGATACATTTGGATGGAACCTCGATCTGGCTTCGATTGCACGGATGTGGAGAGGCGGTTGTATTATTCGCAGTGTTTTCCTGAATGATATTGCTGCGGCATTTGAGGCAAAAGAAAAGCCTAAACATCTGTTGCTGGCCCCTTATTTTGAAGAAGAGATCAAAGGTCTGTTGTCCGGCTGGAAGAACTTGGTGGCACAAGCCATGCGTGAGGAACTGCCTGTTCCGGCTTTCTCTTCGGCTTTGAATTATTTCTATTCGTTAGTGTCGGCTGATCTTCCGGCCAATCTGGTACAGGCACAGCGCGATTATTTCGGTGCTCATACATTTGAGCGGAAAGATGAGTTACGAGGAGTCTTTTTCCATGAAAACTGGACAGGACACGGAGGAGATACAAAGTCGGGTACGTATAATGTATAAGCAAAAAAAGAAATATGAGTAAATTTGTAATGACTATCTTTGGTGCTTCGGGTGACTTGACGAAGCGTAAGTTGATGCCGGCATTGTATTCGTTGTATGTAGCCAAGCGTCTTCCGGAAGAATTTGAAATTCTCGGGGTGGGACGTACGGTTTATGAAGATGCGGACTATCGGACTTACATTTATAATGAGATGGAGAAATTTGTGAAGTCGGAAGAGCAGAATAAGGAGAAGATGGACGCTTTCGTTGGACATCTTCACTATCTGGCAATAGACCCGGCATTGGAAAGCGGATACGGACAGCTTCGCCTACGCATTGAAGAACTGAGCGGAGATAGCCGGCCGGATGACCTGCTGTTTTACCTCGCTACGCCTCCATCATTGTATGGTGTGATTCCGTTGCACCTGAAGTCGGTGCATCTGAATAAAGGCCGTGCACGAATTATCGTTGAAAAGCCATTCGGGTATGATCTGGAATCGGCTGAGAAACTGAATAAAATTTATGCTTCTGTATTCGACGAACATCAGATTTACCGAATCGATCATTTCTTAGGTAAAGAAACGGCTCAGAACCTGTTAGCTTTTCGTTTTGCCAATGGTATTTTTGAGCCTTTATGGAACCGTAATTATATAGATTATGTGGAAGTGACCGCCGTGGAGAATCTCGGAATCGAGCAACGCGGCGGTTTTTATGATACTACGGGTGCACTGAGGGATATGGTACAGAATCATCTGATCCAGCTCGTGGCATTGACTGCTATGGAACCTCCCGCTGTGTTTAATGCGGATAATTTCCGTAATGAAGTGGTGAAGGTATACGAGTCTCTGACTCCTTTGACCGAAACGGATTTGAGTGAACATATTGTCCGGGGGCAATATACGGCAGGGGGAAATAAAAGGGGGTATCGGGAAGAGAAGAATATTTCACCCGACTCACGTACCGAGACTTATATTGCAATGAAACTGGGTATCAGTAACTGGCGGTGGAGTGGAGTACCTTTTTATATCAGGACCGGAAAACAGATGCCGACAAAAGTGACTGAGATAGTGGTGCATTTCCGTGAAACTCCTCATCAGATGTTCCATTGCGCGGGTGGTAATTGTCCGAGAGCCAATAAGCTGATATTGCGTTTGCAGCCCAATGAAGGTATTGTGTTGAAATTTGGCATGAAAGTGCCGGGACCCGGATTTGAGGTCAAACAGGTAACGATGGATTTCAGTTATGATCAGTTGGGGGGCGTCCCCGGCGGAGATGCCTATGCCCGTCTGATAGAAGACTGTATCCTGGGCGACCAGACCCTCTTTACACGGAGTGATGCAGTAGAAGCATCCTGGCATTTCTTCGATCCGATTCTGCGTTATTGGAATGAACATCCCGAGGCGCCGTTGTATGGTTATCCTGCTGGAACTTGGGGACCTTTGGAGAGTGAGGCTATGATGCATGAGCATGGTGCCGAATGGACCAATCCATGCAAGAACTTAACAAACACAGATCAATATTGCGAGCTATGAAACCCTACATTTTTCCTTCGTCCATAGAGACGGCACGTGCACTGATATTACATTTGGTGAAACTGATGTTAGATGAACCGGACAGGACCTTTTGTATCGCGTTTAGTGGTGGAAGCACTCCGGCACTGATGTTTGACTTATGGGCGAATGAATATACGGATATCACTCCTTGGGAACGACTGAAAGTGTTTTGGGTAGATGAACGTTGTGTGCCTCCCGAAAATTCGGACAGTAATTATGGCATGATGCGGTCGTTGTTGCTGAGTATTGTACCTATTCCGTACGAGAATGTGTTTCGAATACAGGGGGAGAAGAATCCGAAGAAGGAGGCTGCCCGCTATTCGAAGCTGGTGATGAAAGAAGTGCCGGTGGAGAATGAGTTCCCGGTATTTGACGTAGTGCTGTTGGGAGCGGGTAATGACGGACATACGTCGTCTATCTTTCCCGGACAGGAGGAATTGCTTTCAACTGATCATATATATGAGGCGAATTTTAATCCGAATAACGGTCAAAAGAGAATAGCTTTGACAGGACTTCCGATTTTGAATGCCCGAAGGATTATCTTCCTGATAACAGGAAGGGTGAAAAGTCCGGTTGTAGAAGATATCTTCTATTCGGGAGATACCGGACCGGCCGCCTATATAGCGCATCATGCCGATAACGTGGAACTATTTATGGATAATGCAGCTGCTGAAAAAGTCATTCGCGGATAAGAAATAAAAAAAACGTCCGACCTTCACAGGCCGGACGTTTTTCGTTCTATTTGAATACGTTATTTACATACAACAATTAAACAGTATGATAATTAAAATAACAACTCAACAAAATGGAATCCGGGAGAATCACTTCGGCCGGATTGGCTTATCTCACTTAAATGTGACTTACGTAATAATTATGACTAATTAGTGTATTGGCAAAGATAGCTGGTTCTGTGTTGCGGGGCAATCACTTGATTTAGGTATTGTGAAGAAAGCAATCACTATAAGTAGGGATTGAACCGGGAGGAAATGAGGAGGGTGCTTTGTTTTATGCCCTTTAAGTTGTAAATTTGCGGAAAAACAAGAGTAAGATGGAATATAAGTTTGACGAACAGAGTGTGAAAGAATTAATGGAATGGGCACAGACTGCACAGTTGCCTCAGGAACTGGAACTGAGTAAAGCGGAGCGTATTTTTGATGTAAAACTTTGTATAGAATCTGATTTATCGTGTATCAGGGCCCATTATCCCGATGCTTTCTACAATCCGGCTATAACTCGTCTTTATCGTATCAGGGAGAAGCTGGAGGAGAAATGAGGTACGGGGATGCCTAAGTAACTTCGCAAAAGTACGTAACCCACTTGATTTCTGTGGAAAAATTCTACAGAAAATGTGGAATATTTCTTCGTATTCCACTATTTCAATAAAGGCTGTTATAATATAATTCTTTGAAAATGAAGATCTAATCCGGATCTACACAAGTCTGGCATGTGCATTGCATAACAATATTCAGATGTTTAGTTATAGTTAGTAGATCTAGAACAATTAAGTTTTCAAGAATTATGAAAAAGGTATTAGTAGCATTGGTAATAGTAATGGGATTGGGATTTTCAGTAGCAAAAGCAGATGAACCTCTAAAGAAAAAGTCCCCGAAAGTGGAACAAAGAGATTCGCGGGAAGACTTTACACCTATTGAGGTTAATAATCTTCCTGAAGCGGTGATTGATGAGTTATCCTGCGAAGGAGCACTGATTAAAGAAGCTTTTATTGCTTATAGTCGTTCGGAGGGTAAACTCTACAAAGTGATTATATTGTCGAGTGATTTTCATGAACAGGCTGTATTCTTGAATGAAAGAGGGAATATACTGAATAGATAGTTTCCCAATCTTTGAAGAAAGCACACAACTTAATTTATGTCAGGCCCCGACTCGAAAGAGCCGGGGCGTTTTAGTTTCATCAGTACAAAAAGCCAGGGAGATGTGTTCGAGGGACATTTCTTTATAATTTTCCGGCTTTTGAGAAATCTTTTGGCTATGAAATAAAAGCATTGTGTTCTATGTTTTATGATTCGCTTCATTGCAATTATAATTATAGGTTGAATTCTTTATAGGTTTCAGAATAATTCATATCTTTGAAACTGTAACTAAAATTAATCAATAATGAAGCAAATACAACCTGTTTTTTTAGCTATGAAGTTTTCTTTTCTTATTTTCTTCTTTTTTAGTTTGCCTGTCGGTGCACAAAGTATTTTTCAGAAATACGGGCGTTTCCTGACTGAACCTCGTTCATATGTGTGTTATCGTACGGATGGTAAACTGAAAATAGATGGCAAACTGGATGAAGCTTCGTGGCAGAAGGCAAAACCGACAGCTCCGTTTGTAGATATCAGCGGGGAGGGGTTTCCTACACCTAAATATGAAACTACGGCCAAGATGCTGTGGGACGATGAATATCTTTATATAGGGGCGATGTTGCAGGAGGATGATATCAAGGCACGTCTTACACAGCGGGATACTATTATTTATTATGATAATGATTTTGAGGTTTTCATAGATCCTGACTGGGACGGGCACAACTATTTTGAAATAGAAACCAACGCGCGTGGGGTCATATTCGACCTAATGCTGGACAGGCCTTATCGGTCTGGTGGAAACTTTATGGTACAATGGGATTGTCCGGGATTAAAGTTGGCCATTCATCGCGAAGGTACGCTGAATAAGTCGAAAGACAAAGATAAATATTGGAGTGTGGAGATGGCTATTCCACATAAAGCATTGACTATGAATTTCAATAATCCATTGAAAGCTGGTAATTGCTGGCGAATTAATTTTTCACGTGTACAATGGCTGAAGGCAGGAGGACCTGAAGAAAATTGGGTTTGGACACCTACCGGAAAAGTTGATATGCATATGCCGGATCGTTGGGGATATTTGTTTTTTGCTGACGAGAAAGTAGGAACACCCGAACATACTTTTGCATTACCGTATAATGCTTCTGTGTATAAACTGCTTTGGGCTATGTTCTATGTACAACAGGAAAGGTATGCGAAAGAGAAAAATTATCTGCGTACGGAACAGGATTTCTTCCTGACAGATGCCGAATTGAAAGGTCTCCCGCAAGGTGCGCAAATCTCGGTTGAAGCCACTCGGAATACATATCAAATAGCCATTACTGTTCCGGGTGAAAGCAGACGTTACATCATTAATAATGAGGGACGGTTTTGGACAGAAAAGGTTGCTCCGCGTCAAGTGAAGAACTGGGTGTGGACACGTATAAATAAGAGTAAAAGTGAAGCGGATTACCGCCAATGGTTTGCCCTGCTTAAAGAGTGCGGCATCAGCGGGGTGATGTTTGAAGGATATGATGAAAACCTATACCGCATGTGTAAGGAAGCCGGTCTTGAAGCTCATTTCTGGAAGTGGACAATGAATCGTGCCGAATTGCTCAACGTACATCCCGATTGGTTTGCGGTGAATCGTAAGGGGGAGTCTACGCATGATAAGCCTGCTTATGTGGATTATTACCGTTTTCTTTGTCCCAACCATGAAGGAGTGGCCCAATATTTGGCAGATGATTATGTGAAGATAGCTCATTTACCCTATGTAGATGGAGTACATTTGGACTATGTTCGTTTCCCGGATGTAGTTCTGCCTGTCAGCTTGTGGAAAAATTATGGAATAGAACAGACAAGTGAACATCCTGAATATGATTATTGCTATTGTGATGTTTGCCGTACTAAATTTAAAGAACAAACAGGGCGTGATCCGTTGGAGTTAAAGTACCCGATGGAAGATCAGTCATGGATCAATTTCCGCTTGGATGCGATCAGTCGTGTTGTCGACCAAATTACAAAAGCGGTGAAAGCCGATGGGAAAGCAATTTCTGCTGCTGTATTCCCCGGGCCTTCTATGGCCAAGAAAATGGTGCGTCAGGATTGGGGTAACTGGTCGCTGGATGCTTATTTCCCGATGATCTATAATGGTTTTTATTACGAAGGACCGGAATGGATCGGGCGTTCGGTTCAAGAGAGTGTTAAGACCGTTGACGGACGTGCGAAAGTGTATGCCGGACTGATGTTTCCCGATATAAAGAACGATTTTGAGAAAGCATTGGATGAAGCATTTGATAACGGTGCATCCGGTGTTTCATTCTTTGACGGACCATCAGACGAATATCTGCATCGGTTTAAAGCCTATCTGGACAAGAAAGGATTAAAGACGGAATAAAAGATTCGAATGTACTTTGTATTTATGAACAGAGGCGGCCCCGATAAGGCTGCCTCTATTTGTAAGATATTGATTCTTAAAATGTTATTTCCGTGATAAATATCCCTGTTTTGTTTTTCGGCTGACATTATATACATTTGCAGCATAAAAACAATTACATATGTATAAAAACATTTTAATATTAGGTCGTGGAATTGGGCAAGTGATGTTTCAGAATAATGCTCTCTCCGGTGGGTTGATGTTATTAGGAATTGCTTTTAATTCATGGCAACTCGCAGTTTTATCTGTACTCGGTACAGTCGTTAGCACTTTGACAGCTTCATTATCCGGATATGATAAGGAGGATATTCGTAACGGATTGTATGGTTTTAATGGGACATTGGTTGGTATTGCAATTGGAGTCTTTATGGAAATCAATGTTACATCTATATTATTGCTTATCTCAGGCTCTGCTTTCTCCACATGGGTTGCGCGTTGTTTTCGTTATCAGAACAGAGTATCGGGACTGACAGCACCCTTTATTTTTGTTGTATGGCTTCTGCTTGTTGGGTGTCATTATCTATACCCTTCTTTACTGTTATCTTCATCGTTGGAAAAGCCTGAACTAACAATGGATATTTTCCGTTCATTCTGCTTAAATATCGGTCAGGTGATGTTTCAGGGAAATATACTTTCGGGATTATTTTTTCTTTTAGGGATCCTGATTAATTCTCGTATGAATGCTCTGTATACACTGACCGGTGCAATACTTCCTTTATTTATGATTTTATATCCACATACTGATCTTGCTGCATGGAATTTGGGATTATTAGGATATAACGGAGTACTTTGTGCCATAGCCTTGGGAGATAAGACAGGCATAGGAGTAGTCAAAGCGATATTTTCTATCATACTGTCTATCGTTCTGCAGTTAACGGGTATGCATATGGGCATAGTGACTTTAACGGCACCATTTGTCTTTTCCGTGTGGATTACCGGGGGCCTGTTCAGTGTTTTCAGAAGTAAATCCTGAGAAGCTAAATAGGATATAATAGCGGTATCGATGTTTCTAGTACCGTTGTAAAACGGATATGGCGGCTTATCAGGCCGCCTTTCTTTTTATAATATTCTTTAGATTACAAGGTTTCCATCCAATTATATATTAGATTTCATTTTTATCAGTAGTAAGATAATGCTGATTTACAACCACTTCATGATTGTATCTTATTTTAAAACTACTGATAAAATTATTTATTTTTTTTCCTTTTTATTTAACCTCTTTTGGGTTAGTATGCCCCTTGCTTCAAATGTTTTTATAGTATAAAGGAATTAAAAGTGTAAGAATGTTCGGATTTTAAAAAAACAGACCTTTAATTATATATTTATCTTTAAAAACAATTGAGTATGAAAATGATTTTAAATTTTTCTGAATGTATTATTAGTTTTTTCTCGTTATGTTTATTGTGTGTTGTCTTCTCTTGCGATGAAATGGATATTGACCAAGGTCCTCCAACTTCCGTTACGCGTAATCTGATGACATCAGATGGTCCCGGTTTTAAGATCGATACAGTTACGTACGATAAAATTCCGGCTGAATATGCCCGGAAAATATTGTCTCTTGAAGAACCTACTTCAGTTGTAACTGATAAGAGCAAGCGCTCTTTCAGAGTGAATGAACTTTTTCAAATTAGAAAAGCAAATGATCAATTGCTTTCAATTACCAGCTATTCCGCCAAGACGGTTTATGATCTCACACTTGAAGTCTATGTAGAAGGTGGTTCCCAGTATGTTCCTATTGCTTATCTGGACTCCATACCGGGATTCTCACAATTTGAGTTTAAGCCATCGTTGATCAATGGAAATTTCATATATAAAAAGGATAACGGTGTGGATACTCTGTCCCTTTCGAGCCTGAACGAAAAGAGAATGAAATTTCGTTTACTTAGCGATGATAAGCATTTTGAAATGCTTTCTAAAATAGATGCGGAGTGGAATATTTCTTTTTCAAATTATGATTGGAAACCGGGGTATGAAAGTGGTTCATGGCGCGAGTTGAGTGCCATCTATGCACGTGAGTGGGTGGTCATTATTACAAATTATGCCTATATGATGACTACTCCCGAGTATGCTTTTATCATGAGAAATTTTAGTAAGATATTTGGTGGAGAACTTTATGATAATAACCGTGTTAAGTTCACACCGGAAAAGTATTTATCAGAAGAAAAACGTTTCAAACAACCGCATAACTTTGTTTGTGGACGATCTAAACCCTCTGTTGGCGGTTTGGGCGGAGGAAACGTGTGGGGAGTAACTCACTGGAATTATTATGGTCATTATGCTTCTTTTAGCGGTTGGGAATCAATTACACATGAATTTATGCACTGTATGGGATATGGTCATTCTAGTAACATGACTTATGCTTCCGGTGGAGTGGGATGGACCGAGTTCATGTGGCAACTACATACTTATTTGAGAGGGAATGATTGGCTGCCATATACGGATCGGAATCTGTTAGGTTTTCATAAGCCGGAAAACGCGAAATATCGTGATGGTGGAATTGACCCTGATAAACTGAATGATAATAAGATTCTGCAGTTTTATAATAAAAGTAAAGTTACCCAATATTTTTTAGCTAATCCGTTGTCTAAATAAGTAATAACCATGAATAATGATTAAAGGTCTGTTTCTGATTATAATTCATCTTCTTTACTATTATTACTTTTTTATTGTTGGTGTTTTTTTAAGGTAAAACATACGGGTGGCTATGATTAAAAAAAGTGATAAGAAAAATGTGAAAAAATGTATAAGAACGAATTTTAATTTTTATCTTTGTCCAAATTTGTATGCGATGCTTGTCCCAACCATGACCACCGAAGAGGTGTGTAAAGAAATAAAGAATGACTATCCGGCTTTTTATGAAAAAATGTTGGATAATAAGGCTAGTAACTACCGAAAGTTTATTAAAGCTGTCCTATTTCCGGTTATACATCAGTTTTCATGGAAATCGTCATCGGGTAATATGTGGAATGTGATAATGTTGGCTCGTTATCGTAATGAGAGAAAATGTCCCGGTATTGTCCCTTACCTTAAATATGAAAATTGGGGTATGGGAATTATTTATCCTAAAAATATATATAGTAATCTGTCTATAATTGACTTTAAACCTCATTTTTGGAAAAGGTATCGGGAGCGTCAGCTAATACCCAACGGCTTAGAAGGGATTTCTTTTGATGAACAAATAAAATATTTCTTTTTAAATAGCGGTCTCTTTACTTTTGATTTCAGAGAAGGCTCTAATAAAGGACATGAGGGTTTTGTCGGGTATACTAAGACCGGAATTTTCTTTGGTGTCGTAATAAAAGAGTTGGATTATCTCTGTGTCAAAACTTATGTGTCTGCTAATATGCTTTTTGATAATCAGATAGAAAGCTTGGATAGCGCTGATGAGTTAAGAGAGAAGATATTGTCGCATCCGGACTATTTTCAGAAAAGAGGGAAACTCTTTCATATCATGAATGACTCTTCTTTTTGGATGGATGAGACGATACGGTAAGCAGCCTTTTTCTTTCACAATATTTCTCTCAAATTATATGCGGGACAGTACAATTTTCCAGGTAGGTTATGTATCGGATTCTATCTAAAGTGGTTGTTCCGTCTTACGAAAGTTCAGCTATATTGTTTTCGTTGACATGCAGTTGGGTAAGTACAATTAATGCTTATAATCTGATTGATGTCAGTGGTATAATGCCCTGATAGCTGTTTTTGTTTAAGCTTCCAATTCCTCCCTGTACCTTGAATTGCTAATTTGACGAGTCGGCTGTGTTTACCGTTTATCTTATCTATTGTTTGTTGAAGACGTTCACGTTTCTCGCGATCTACTGAATCAAACAGTCCCAATTGGGTGCTATCGGTGATTTCGGTGATAATAACTCCGGCTTTCTTATATTGATAGCCTTGCATGAAAATCGTTTTTAGCCCGGCCAGTGCATAATGTACAATTTCTAATGTGTCATTGGTTGGTATCGGAAGATGTACAACTGTATTCCTCCAATATTGTGGCGAATCTTTACGGAAGTTATTCGTATGGATGAATACCATTAGTGACATTGCATAGCCTTTCTGTTGTCGGAGTTTCTTTGCGCATGTAGAAGCGTGAGTGGCGATTGCTTCCGACATTGTATCGATGTCCTCCACCATCTTGCCGAATGACCGACTTGTACATATCTGCTTTTTGGCCGGTGGTGTGGTTTCCATATCAATACAGGAAATGCCTTGAAGTTCTTTCCAGGTCCTTTCTCCGACTACAGTCATGTTCTTACGCACCCAAGATTCGGGCAACTCGGTAAAGTCATAGGCTGTTTTGACTCCCTGCTTTTCTAACTTGGCAACTTGCCGGTGACCGATCCCCCAGATGTCTCCAATTTCAGTAAGCTGCAGAGCCTTGGTGCGCTTTTCTTCTGTATCGATGATACATAAACGATTGTAAGCAGGATATTTCTTTGCAAATTTATTGGCGACCTTTGCGAGTGTTTTGGTTGGGGCGATACCCAAACTAACAGGTATGCCGGTTCCGCGGATTACTTTGTTTATGATGTCTGTTCCGAGTGACTGAATATCCCGAATCCCTTCCAGGTTAAGAAATGCTTCGTCTATACTGTATACTTCCATTTCCGGCACTTGTTCTGCCAGTATGGACATCACGCGTCCGGACATGTCGCCGTATAGCGTATAGTTCGATGAAAAGACAGATATACCATATTTCTGAATATCATCTTTGATCTGATAAGCCGGAACTCCCATTTTAATCCCCAATGCTTTCGCTTCGTTACTTCTGGCAATAACACATCCGTCGTTATTACTTAAAACAACGATCGGCTTACCGTTCAAAGCCGGATTGAACACTCTCTCGCAACTTGCGTAGAAGTTATTGCAGTCCATTAGTCCAAACATTATCTTTTTCTCCTGTTCTTTTTGATGGTATAGGTCACTATTCCCCAGACGATAAATTCATTCTCCTTTGTTACTTTAATCAAGGAGTATTTCGGATTCGCCGGTATTAACCAGACGGCATTAGGTTCAATTCGTACCCGCTTTACAGTAAAATCTCCATCAATAAAACACACGGCAAGGTCGTCATCCTGTAATTCCAGTGATTTGTCGATGACCAGAATGTCTCCTTCTTCTATGCCTTCATCCCGCATCGAATCGCCTACTACACGTCCAAAGAATGTACTGGCCGGATGTTTGATTAGCTCTTTGTTCAGATCTATGGCTTGCTCCATATAGTCTTGTGCCGGTGACGGGAAACCGGCCCGTATACCTTCATCGGCGTATGGGATCGGCAAACTGCTGGATACGTCAATCTTATGTATTTCAAGTTTTCTTTTCATCATTCTATTTCATTTGAGTTGTACCTTAACAAAGCATTGCGGCATTTGATTTGCTGACTTGGATATTTTAGGGAAAGATAATGTCTATTTGTACGTTTTCTGGTACTTGTCCGGCTGATAATATTTATCCGGCCCCTTTCTCCGTTTAAGAGAGTATGCTATCATTTACTGTTTAGATAATGTTGCTTTCGTCCAATAAGGAACTGATGTAATATGTCTGTCTTTATAATAAATCTATGTTAACGCTATTTTGTGTCTATTAAAAGAGTCATAAGGTTTTAACTTCTTTTTGCGCTTTGCTTTGAGTATGGTTTTAACATGAATTGTATTATTAATATCAAGCGCTTGTATTAAGATTTGTAGTATTAATTAATAATTTGTTTTATATGAGAATAAAAAGGTTATTGTATGCTATTGCTACAATACTTCCCTTTCTGTTTCTCTGTTCATGTTATGAAGAACAGGAACCTCAACAGGAGAAACAGGATAAGGAAAAATGGACAATGCAGGTTGCCGGTAATCAGTTAAATGAATTTTTAAATATTAATCCGGATTTACGGAACCTTTACGCTTATCCGGACTGGGATGCTGCGCAGATTATAAGGGAGCGGAGCGATACAGTTTCATATTACGTCCCTGTAGTGGATATAACAGCTGATACATGCTCTTATTTAATAATAGCACGCGCTTCGAATGATGTTTATTTGTACATGGTAAGACTTCCTGAGGAATACTCCGGCTTTGATTCCTTTTTGGAAGAACATTTAAAAATATTACGGATTATTGATGGTGCCCGGAGAGTCCCTGTTGGATATTTGCATAATTTTCCGGATGATGTACTGACTCGTACCCGTTCTTCAGGCTCTCTGTTTAATCGTGACCGCGAAACGAATACGGAAATTCTTGAAAATAACACCTTTGTTAAAGACGATCTTTTTGGTGCCGGTTTTTCGTTACCCGAAGTGACAGTAATCGGTAGACGTCCTACATCTTCTGAAGACCCGTTTAAATGGCCTTTTGGGGATATGCCTTCTGAATCTCCGAAAGCCCTTCCCGGACTTGATGACTTTTTTTCTCCTCAAGGAGGCTGTTCATCTCCGTTATCTTCACCACAGCAATCAGGCTCTTTGCCTAAACCTGAAGAAGTCATTAAGGATGCAACTGTAAAAAAGGCTTTGGAAGAAGCCTGGAGTGATATGCTTAAGCGTTCCACAAAAGATCAGAGGCAAGAGGTCGGTTTCTGGATTTATTATGATCCGGTGAAAAAGCAATATTACATAGGTAAGAAACGATATGGTATAGCAGTGAAAAATGACGGAAAAGCAAGAGGGAATATAAGCCTTGGAGACAAATCCCCTTCTGTAAATGGTGTGCCTGCCACAGCAAAGGTGGTTGCTTCTTTTCATACACACACTCCAATGACTGAAATAAAAGGCATGAAAAGAAAAGTAGGTCCATCTAAAGAAGATAAAGGGAATGCTGATAAAAATAGGATTCCAATCATTGTTTATGATTACATTGGTACAAAAGATCCTCGAACAAATGATTATTATGTTATTGGTGGACATAAAGTAAGTGACCCCAAAAAAATGTATATTTACCAACCTAAGAAATAACTAAGTTAATATGTATATGAAAACTTTATTTTTAAAACGATTGATGTTTATTTTTCTTCTTTTTGTAGCATGTTATTCAAGCGCTCAGTCTCTGAGGTCCTTGCCCTTTCAAAAAAGAGACAGTACATTGATTCGGATTGCAAAGGAAACGTTGAAGAAGAAAGCGCCTGAGTATTTAATTGAAAATGGTGCCCCGATTATTTCGAAGCACCGGGTTCGCTATTTGACTCCAGCAGAAGAAAAAGAAGTGCCTGAATTTAGTACGTTTTATGGGGCCAAGTCAGGCCAAGTCTATTATATTGTCGAATTTCCTCAAGATGAATCAATAGAATCTTTTGATGCTGGATTTGTAGCCCAAGTTTACATTTGGGAAGATACCTCAAGACCTTTTTCTATTGCTTTAGGAAATAGTCTGATTATGGATTTGAAGTAGGAAGTTAAGTTTAATATCAATTACCCTAACTCTTTGGAGATGAGGCAAATTCTTATGTGCCTATGATCGCTATTCGGCCGCGTTGTATCACTCTGCAATTGATCGGTTTTATCAAATTAGTGCGGAGAATAAAGGCACCGTTTTTAAGCGATGCCTTATACAACCTTCCACGCTCAACAACGCACACTCAACTACACAGTAGAGGCTGTATATAATGTATTACTGACTAATTAGAAATAAGTTCGGTACCGGCATAAAAAAGGTGAGGGGAACCACCCCCTCACTAAAGTCAAACCAAAATAATTCGAATTATGTCCGTATTATCTTGATTCTGCAAATATACAGTATTATTTTAGATTATCTAATATTTCCTTAATAGCTTTGTCTGCGTGTTTTTTCATGATTGTAACGTAATTGAAGATCGGTCTGTCTTCTTTCATTGATTGTCCGATGCAGTACTCTAAAGTACTGAGTGGAATACCAAGATCAAATCCATGCTGGACGAAACTTTTTCGGGCTGAATATAATGTGAAGTCATGTTTGATATCGGCAATCTTTTTTAGCGTATCCAGTTTCCGTGTAAGTGTATTGTAGCATGATACATAGGTTTTGTACTTTCCGAACACTATTCGACCGGTATTCTTATTCATGTATTTTTTGATGATAGGTCTGGCTTCCTCCGGGATTGTAAATGATGTAATATGATCCCCGTCTTTTGTGTTTCTGGTCTTGGTTCTCACATAGTTTATTTCATCCGTACGGAAGTCGTAAGCGAGCATATCAACGAGGTTCATGCCTGCGAGATAGTATGTGAGCATGAAAATATCACGTACTACCGATTCGTTGTATTTTCTTGGCTCCATGTCTCTGATCTTTTTTAGCTGTTCGACTGTGATATATGTATCTCTCTTCCGAGAAGATGGGATCTTAGCGGTAATGAAAGGATCTACTTTGTATTCTACATACCTCATTTTGATTGCGTAGTTGATTATGACCTTTAAAAGAGTTGTGTAGATATTGATAGTTGTTCCTGACAGTTTTTCTCTTTTCAAACTATTGAGATAGTTATTTATCCGGACTGGAGTTATATGTTCCATTAGAGAGTTTGGTCCAGTAAACTGTAGAAAACGATTTGCTGCTAACTTGTAGAGCTTGTATGTTTTTGTCCGGTCTTCCTCGTCTATTTGTGATAAGAACTCTTCAACAATGTCCTCAAATTTGCGATACTGTTCACCAGTGATAGGGTTTGTTATTATCTTAACCAATTGTACGCAAGTTAATGAATCAGCATGCTCTAATTCAAGATAGCGTTTGAAATATGTGTTGTACCATTCCTGTAATTTTATGTTGAGGAAATCTTTGTCTGGGCGTTGGACTATCTTTCCGTTCTTAAATTCATTTTCACGAACGACAATTTCTGTTGTGATGAATCTTGTATCAGAGTTATGTGCTACTCTGATTCTTATTTTATGTGTCCCGTCTGATAGTTTTTTAGCTGGGACAATTACCAATGAAAATGTAGCCATACTTTATTCTGTTTTCGATCGTATCATGTTTTCCGACCATAATCCGACCATTTTTCGACCATTATATAGCGTCAAAAGTGACATTATGATTTGTTTTAATTCTCTAATATAGGCTACTAATAGATATAAAAAAAGTTCGATTGTGAATGTAACTTACTGAATTACAGCAAAAAGAAAGCCGGAAACTCATGCTCGCTTGCAGGCTTCCGACTCAACACAAAAACTAAACTAGACTTAACTAAACTATTCTATTCTTGGAAGTTTCACAACTTCCGTTCTGTTTGTTACAAAGATAGATATTTTTTGTTTATGTATAAATAATAATCGACAAATACTCACATTTTACCGATAAATCAGCTACAAATCCTTTCAACTTCGCTCATCGAGGAATGTTTGGAAAGTCTGCTTGTAGCTATCGCTGACGGGGATATAGGTCTTATCAAATACGATACGCCCGCGGTCAATGATGCGTATTTTGTCTTTCTGGACGATGAAAGAACGATGTACACGCATAAAGCGGGCGGGGGGAAGCAATTCTTCCATGGACTTCATGCTCATAAGTGACAAAATGGGTTTGGGGGCATCTTCGGTGTAGATTTTGATGTAATCCTTCAAACCCTCTATATATAATATCTTTTTGAGTTCTACCTGCACCAGTTTATAGTCACTTTTGACAAAAATACTGTCTACTTCTTCGGGCTTCTGGACCAGTTCGAACCATTGCAACGCCTTGTTGGCTGCCTGCAGGAAGTCAACATACGAGATGGGTTTGAGTAGGTAGTCGAGTGCGTTGACCCGGTATCCGTCGATGGCATATTGACCGAAAGCAGTAGTGAACACAATACGGGTACGAGGGGATACCATTTTAGAGAATTCCAGACCGTTGAGTTCCGGCATCTGAATGTCAAGGAACAACAGGTCGATCTGGTTCCCGGGAAGTTCTTTCATGGCCTGTACGGCACTGGAATACTTTCCCGCCTGTTCGAGAAAAGGTGTTTTGTTGACATAACTCTCCAGCAGACTGAGTGCCAGAGGTTCGTCGTCGACTATGGCGCAACGTAATTTCACGGCTATGGATGATTAAATATTAATAATTTCGATATATATTCTTTGCCATCCGGGGAGATGGCTTTATCCCATTGATAACGTCCGGGATAAGAGAGTTCGAGGCGCTTCCTTACCTGTTCGAGCCCGATACCCGATCCGCTTTTATCCGTGTTGGTTTTGGGATGATAACTATTGCGTATCTCACACCGGATCTCCTCTTTGTTTTCAGAGATGAGGATGTGGATGAAACTCAGTTCGGTGGGGGAGATGCCGTGTTTAAAGGCATTCTCTATCAGTGAGATGAAGATCAGTGGAGCAATCTCCGTCCGGCTGTCCGGCTGTATGTCGAATTGTGTAATGACCTCTACATTTCCCGAAAGACGGATACGCATCAGTTCGATGTAGTTGCGAATGAAGTCTACCTCTTTACAAAGGGGTACATAGTTCTGCTGATTGTCATAGAGCACATAGCGTAGCAACTTGCTGAGCTCCTGCACGGCCTGCTGCGCCTTGTCGCTGTCAAAGGCGATGAGTGCATAAATATTATTCAGCGTGTTGAGCAGGAAATGCGGGTTAAGTTGGTTTCGCAAGTTCTTCAACTCTGCTTCGGTGCGACTTTTCTCCGCTTCACGACGGGCGGCTTCAGCTTGTCCCCAACGGGCACTCATGCGGATGGCCGCACTCAGTCCGATGGTGAAGATGAGGCTTAGAATGTCTCTTACGAAAAAAATCCATCCGGGAGGCATGTGCGGTTTTTTAAGAGTGGGAGCCGGGGCATTCAGGCTTTGCCAGATATGCAGCAGCAGTCCGATGAGGCAGACCAATAAGATGTTGTAGATGATGTATTTATTCTTCTGTTCCCGGAAGAGGAGATGAGGAACGAGGAGGAAATAGTTTAAATAGAATACAGTGACAAAAGAGAGGGGTACGGCAGAATGACGCAGATAGGCATGCCAATTGATACTGTCTCCTGTACGATCGATGAAGAAGAACGGGAAACCGAACACAATCCCCCAACTGATGATGTGTATCAGGATTTCCAAAGGACGGCGGGCTGATGTCAGAGATTGTTTCATGGGAACAAAGATAATAATTTTAGTTTACCACAGGGGCACAGAGACAGAGTTTCTGTCATCCTATCCGGTATACATCAAGGAATTCTTTCTGCCTCTGTGCTCTCTGTGGCGAACAAGTAAACTGATGATGGCTTATTCGTATCGGATTGCCTCGATCGGATCGAGGTCGGCGGCTTTCTTGGCCGGATACCATCCGAAGAATACTCCGGTGACGGTACAAACCGCAAACGACAGGAATACGCTCCAGGGTTGGATGAAGATGGGCCAATGGGCGACACTTTTCACAACCCAGCTGGCACCGCAGCCGATGATTACTCCGATAAGGCCTCCGGTGATGCTGATCAGGATGGCTTCTATCAGGAATTGGCTCAGGATGTCGACGCCACGTGCACCGACCGACATGCGCAGACCGATCTCACGGGTACGCTCTGTGACGCTGACGTACATGATATTCATGATGCCGATGCCGCCTACTACGAGCGATATGCCGGCAATGCAGGCGAGCAGTGTGGTCATCAGGTCGGTGGTAGAGTTGAGCATGCTGCTCAATTCCTGCTGGCTCCGGATGGTGAAATCATCGTCATCCGCCTCTTTCAACTTGTGATTGCGGCGGAGAAGTTCGGTAATCTCTTCCGTAGCATTGTCCGTCATGTCTTCCGAAAGGGCAGAAGCGTAGATACCTTGCAGATAGGTCTGTGCCAGCAGACGCTTCATCACGGTGGTGTAGGGTGCCAGTACGATGTCGTCCTGGTCCATACCCATAGAGTTGTATCCCTTGGATTTCAGTACGCCTACTACACGGAACGGTATTTTGCTGAACCGGACAATGCGTCCTACAGGATCTTCTCCATCGGGGAAAAGATTGTCTACAATGGTTTTTCCTATCACGCATACCTTGGCGCTCGACTGGATATCGGCTTCGCTGAACATCTCTCCATTGTCTATCGAGAGCTGTCGAATTTCCAGATACTCCGTTCCCACGCCATTCACGGACGACGGATAGTTGTTGCCTGCAATCAACTGCCCGGAGCTGGAAACATTAGGACTGACCGCAGCCAGAAAGCTGGTTTCATCCCGCAATGTTTCGTAGTCGGTCAGTTTCAGTGTCTGCATGGCACTGGGGTCCTGGCGAACACCTCCGCGCATGTCTGCTCCCGGATGAATCATAATCATATTGGAGCCCATCTCGGAGATTTGTGCCTGGATACTTTTCTTTGATCCCTGGCCGATGGCGAGCATGGTGATGACGGATGCCACACCGATGATGATCCCCAGCATCGTAAGGAACGCGCGCAACTTGTTGTTATTCAAGGCGCGCAAAGCTATTTTAAATAAATTGGTTCCGTTCATAATAATCTGTCTGTTATTCTTCTTGTACCGGCAGAGCGGCCAATGCTTCGGCTGCGGAAAGAATGTCCGGGTTAGTGCTGTCTTCCTTGACTTGTCCGTCGCGCAACACGATGTTACGGCTGCTGTATTGGGCTATTTCCGGATTGTGCGTTACAAATATGATTGTGCGGCCTTCGGCATGCAGTTTCTGAAACAGTACCAGGATCTCGAACGAAGTGCGTGTATCCAGGTTACCGGTTGCCTCGTCCGCAAGGATGACTGCCGGATTATTGACCAACGCACGGGCGATGGCTACACGTTGCATCTGTCCGCCGGACATCTGATTGGATTTGTGTTCCAACCGTTCGCCCAGTCCTACGGCTTGCAGCGCCTCAATTGCCCGCCGCCGCCGTTCGGAAGCGCTGACTCCCGAATTATACATCAGCGGGAGTTCTACATTTTCCACAGCAGTCGTCTTTGGCAGCAGATTGTAACTTTGGAAGACAAAGCCTATCTTTCGGTTGCGCAATATGGCACGCTGAGGTTTGCTCATGGTACGTACCGAGATTCCATCCAGCAGATATTCTCCGCTGGTAGGTGTGTCGAGGCAACCCAGCGTATTCAGTAGCGTTGATTTGCCCGAACCGGACGTACCCATAATGGTGACAAACTCTCCTTCGGTGATGGTGAACGAAACCCCGCGCAATGCGTGAACGGTTTCGTCTCCCACCTGGAAGTTACGTTTGATATTCTGAAGTTCGATAACTGTTTTGTTCATACTTATTTTCCTTTCTTCTTGCTGCCCGGATGGCTAGGCATAAACGGACTTTGTTCTCCTCCGCCTTCCTGTCCGCCTTCAGGCGATACATTGCCGCCCGGCATATTTCCAATGGTGGCTTCGGTGACAACTACCATGCCTTCGGAAGCACCTTGGGTGATTTCCGTATTGATGCCGTTAGTGATCCCTATCTGCACGGGGTGTGCCGTGAAAGTATTTCCTTCACGTGTCCATATTTTATGTTCGCCCTCACAGTCCTTCACTATGTCATTATCGCCGATCAGGGGTTTTTCCGGTGTGAAGCGGAGTGCACGTGCCGGTACAGAGAGCACGTCCTTTCTGTCCAGTGTGTAGATCGTGACATTAGCCGTCAGGCGGGGTTTCAGTTTCAGGTCCGGGTTATGGGCGGAGATCACTACTTCGTATGTGACTACGGTAGTAGACGAGCTGCTGGTGCTGGTACTGCTTGCGTCTCCCAGGCGGATTTGGGTCACTATTCCTTCGAAAACATCGTTCGGATAGGCATCTACGGTAAATGTGGCCCGTTGTCCTTCTTCCACGCCGCCTATATCGGCTTCATCTACGTCGGCCACTACCTGCATCTGGGTCAGGTCGGCTGCGATGGTGAACAAAGTCGGTGTCTCGAATCCGGAAGCCACCGTTTGTCCTTCTTCCACATCCCGGCTGATGACAACGCCATCGATCGGAGAAGTAATGGTGGCATAGGATAGGTTGCGTTCTGCCTTGGCCAGTGAAGCCTGGCTGCTTTCGAACGAGCTTTTGGCCTTCTCGTAGTTGTAGAGCGATTGCTCGTAATCGGTATCGCTGATCAGCCCCTTTTCGTGCAACCCTTTGTTGCGCTCATAGTTCTTCTTTTGGTATTCGTATTCCGCCTTTGCACCACTGTAGGTGGCACGTTGAGAGGCGAGTTCACTTTGCAGTGTCACACGGTCCATCTCAGCGATAAGTTGTCCCTTGGTCACTGCCGCGTTATAGTCCACATAAATTTTGTCGATAATTCCGGATACCTGTGTACCGACTTCTACTTCTGTTACCGGTTCGATAGTTCCTGTGGCGGTTACCGACTCCGATATCTCGCCTTTGCTTACGGTTGCCGTGACATAGGTCACTTTGTGCTTGGCCGTAGAACCGCCAAAGAGCCAAACCCCTCCGCCTGCCAGTATGGCGAGGCTTACGGCAATAAGAATGATCTTTTTCTTCTTCATATCGTTATAACGTTAAATGTTTTATTCCTTTATTGTCTACAGTGTTATTTTATCTCCCTGGTAGAACTTCAGCAATTGTGTATTCAGAATAGCCATGTACTTAGACTGTAACAGCTCTTGCTGTGCCTGTAGCAGATTGTTTTTTTCGGTCAGAAGCTCCACGGTATTTTTCATTCCGGCATTAAATTGCTCGCTGACCAGTTCATAGCTGGTCTGTGTGCTGTGCAATTTCTCTATGGCTGCCGCATATCGCTGCTGGGCGCTGTTGGCGTCGAGCCATAGTCCTTCGATGGTTTTATACAATGTTTTCTGTTCGTCGAGCAGAGTCAGTTGACTGGTCTGATACTGAAGTTTGGCTTTTTCTACGGCACTTTTGGTCTGTCGGTTGTTAAAGATTGGGACGCTGATGCTGAGTCCGATGGAGTTGTTCCATCCGTTTTTCACTTGCTCGCCGAAGGTGAAGTCGCTTCCGCTGGTATGGTTGGTACCGATACCGGCTGTCAGGCTGACGCTGGGCAGATATCCCGATTTGGCGATTCCGATCCCCAGTTCCGATGCCTCTACACTGAGCTTGCTTGCCTCTATTTCCGGGCGGAGGGCCACAGCGGAACGAAAGACATCCGTTTTGGTGGGGAGGGGCGACAGTACATTTTCGTCACCCAATGCAGGCAGATAGACCTGCATTTCCTGTTCGCCGTCCAGTTCGAGGAGTTGCTTCAGTTGCAACTTATAGTCCTGAAGTGTGGCCTGTGCGGTCACCAGTTGATAACGGTCGGTGCTGACTTGGGCTTCCAACTGGGCATAGTCGCTCCGGGCAATGCTTCCCGCATCCAGCAGTTGTTTGCCACGGTCCCGTTGGGCTTCGGATACTTGCAGGGTATTTTTGTTCACCTTGACTGATTCGGCGGCATAGAGAATCTGAATATATACCTGGGCGATCGATTGTTCGATATCATTTTCCGAAGTGGCTACATCGAGGTCTGCCACGCGGTTGTTAAGCTTCTCCTGTTCGATTGTTTTCAGGCGTTTACTGCCGTTATATACGGTCCATTGCGCGTTCAGTCCGTAGTTTCCGTTGTAGGTGGTCTTGTTGCTGCTCTTCAGTACTTCCGAGCCACTGATAATGCTGCTGGACTCTTGGTAGGGACGGTTCACCAGATTTTGGCTGCTGGAGAACGAGAGGCTGGGGAAGAGGGCCGCTTTGGCTGTCTTTACGTCCACCTGTGTGCTCTGCGCATTGATCCGGTTACGACGGATGCTGATGTTTTGCTGCAAGGCATAGTCGATGCAGCTCTGCAGATCCCATTGCGCGGGCATGGATACCGAGTCGGCGGTTTGCGTTGTTCCGGTAGCTTCCGTCTGTTGTGCCCACAATCCGTTGCCGGGCAAGATAGCTGCCAGGCAGACTGTTATTAGGGTGATTCTTTTTACGTTCGTCATACTCTTGCTTCTTTTTATTTTATAGAAACAAAAGTACGCTGCAATAGAAAGATGTGCAAAAGCGATAGACGGGAGGGGAGGTTTTGTCGCTAAAGGCAGGTTTTATGTCGATAAGTGGATCTGCCGATATTGCCTATGAACTGAACGATCGGACGAAAATAGGGTATAGCTATCCCGGCCGGATGGCTACACCCTTTGCTCCTTAAGGCTACACCCTAAGGTCTCTGTGGCTACACCTTCCCATACTTAAAATCCGATTAGTGGATATACCTATGCAAAGAGTGTATTATGGCAGTTTCATATTTTAATTTATATATATAAGGTATAAAGGGTGTAAGCAAGCTTCGGGGGCATAAGAATAGTTTATTTTATTCGTTTCATCAACATTTTTAAGACTATCTTTGTTATTTATTACATAAACGCTAATTTTGAGATGTTATAAACCCTGTATTATGAAGAATACACTGCTCCACATCTGGAATTTCTATGTAGAAGGCTTTCGAAGCATGACCCTGGGACGTACCCTGTGGCTCATTATACTTGTGAAACTCTTTATCATGTTCTTCATTCTCCGCCTGTTTTTCTTCCCCAACTTTCTGAGCAGCCAGCCCACCGATAAGGACAAGGGAGAATACGTTGCGGGCGAACTTATAGAACGCGGGCAATAGACGACTGACGTTTAACTCTAACTACTAATGATATGATTGAAAGTATTGACACTTCACTGATTGACTGGTCGAGAGCCCAATTTGCTCTGACAGCCATGTATCACTGGATCTTCGTGCCTCTCACGCTTGGTTTGGCGGTTGTTATGGCCATTATGGAGACCCTTTATTATAAAACAGGCAATGAATTCTGGAAACGAACGGCTAAATTCTGGATGAAACTTTTCGGTATCAATTTTGCCGTGGGAGTGGCCACCGGGCTGATCCTGGAGTTTGAGTTCGGAACCAATTGGAGTAACTATTCCTGGTTTGTAGGCGATATTTTCGGTGCACCTCTTGCAATTGAAGGTATTTTGGCTTTCTTTATGGAGGCCACGTTTATTGCTGTCATGTTCTTTGGATGGGACAAGGTGAGCAAGAGATTCCACCTCATTTCAACCTGGCTCACGGGCTTGGGAGCTACGATTTCTGCCTGGTGGATTCTGGTTGCCAATGCGTGGATGCAGCATCCGGTAGGCATGCAGTTCAATCCTGACACCGTACGCAACGAGATGGTCGACTTTATGGCTGTTGCGTTTTCGCCGGTGGCTGTTAATAAGTTCTTTCATACGGTACTTTCAAGTTGGGTGCTCGGAGCTGTTTTTGTGATTGGCATCAGTTGCTGGTTCCTGCTGAAGAAGCGTGATAAGGAATTTGCGGTGGCGAGCATCAAGATAGGTGCAGTCTTCGGGCTGGTGGCTTCTTTGCTGACGGTGTGGACCGGTGATGGTTCCGGTTATGCCATCGCACAGACACAGCCGATGAAACTGGCTGCTGTGGAGGGCTATTACGAAGGACAAAATGGTGCCGGACTGGTGGCTGTCGGACTTTTGAACCCGGAGAAGAAAACCTATGATGACGGTCAGGACCCGTTCCTCTTCCGTATCGAGATTCCGAAAATGCTTTCGCTGCTGGCCGAACGTAAGGTGGATGCCTTTGTGCCGGGTATAAAAAATATTATTGAGGGAGGATATGAACTGAAAGACGGTACAAAAGCTCTTTCGGCTGCCGAGAAGATAGAAAAAGGCAAGAAAGCGATTGCTGCCCTGGCCACTTATCGTACGGCTAAAAAAGAAGGTGATGAAGCTGCCGCCAAGGAGGCTTATACCACTTTGCAGGAAAATGTGCCTTATTTTGGTTATGGCTATATTAAAGATGTAAATCAGTTGGTACCTAATGTTCCGCTTAACTTTTATGCTTTTCGCGTGATGGTGATCCTGGGCGGATATTTCATTCTGTTTTTCATCCTGGTGCTTTTCTTTGCCTATAAGAAAGATTTGTCGAAGATAAGATGGATGCAGTACGTTGCTCTGTGGACCATTCCGTTGGCTTATATTGCCGGACAAGCCGGTTGGGTGGTGGCCGAATGTGGTCGTCAGCCGTGGGCGATACGGGATATGCTTCCTACGTCTGTGTCTATCTCTAAGCTCGATGTGGGCTCTGTGCAGACCACTTTCTTTATTTTCCTCGTTTTGTTTACCGTGATGTTGATTGCTGAAATTGGCATTATGGTCCGTGAGATCAAGAAAGGACCGACGGTTAATCATTAGTCACGAACCAATAATTATTTAAACTATGGGTACATACATTTTTCTACAACAATATTGGTGGCTGGTAGTCTCACTACTCGGGGCCATACTCGTATTTTTACTGTTTGTGCAGGGTGGCAACTCTCTGCTGTTTTGTTTGGGCAAAACCGAAGAGCATCGTAAGATGATGGTAAACTCTACCGGACGCAAATGGGAATTTACATTTACCACACTGGTCACTTTCGGTGGCGCTTTTTTTGCTTCGTTTCCTCTGTTTTATAGTACCAGTTTCGGGGGGGCCTACTGGCTGTGGATGATTATTCTTTTCAGTTTTGTGTTGCAAGCTGTCAGTTATGAATTTCAGAGCAAAGCGGGCAACTTGTTGGGAAAGAAGACCTACCAGACTTTTCTGGTGATTAACGGTGTGGTGGGACCCTTGCTCTTGGGAGGCGCTGTGGCCACTTTCTTTACCGGTTCGGATTTCTATATCAATAAGGGGAATATGGTGAACGAAGTGATGCCTGTGATCAGTCATTGGGGCAACGGTTGGCACGGACTGGATGCGCTGACCAATATCTGGAATGTGATTCTGGGATTGGCCGTGTTCTTCCTGGCGCGTGTTTTGGGAGCTCTTTACTTTATCAATAATATCGCTGATAAAGAGTTGGTCGCCAAATGTCGTCGTTCGTTGATAGCCAATACGGTCCTGTTCCTGGTGTTCTTCTTGGCATTCGTGATTCGCACTTTGCTGGCCGATGGATATGCTGTCAATCCGGAAACAAAAGAGATCTACATGGAGCCTTATAAATACTTCAATAATTTTATTGAAATGCCGGTGGTGCTTATCGTGTTCCTTGTGGGAGTCGTGCTGGTGTTGTTTGGCATTGGCAAAACCCTGCTGAAAAAAACGTTTGATAAAGGAATCTGGTTTGTGGGTATCGGTACGGTGCTGACTGTTCTGGCACTGCTGCTGACAGCCGGATATAACAATACGGCTTATTATCCGTCGAATACGGACATACAAAGTTCGCTGACCCTTGCCAATAGTTGTTCCAGCCAGTTCACGCTCAAGACCATGGCCTATGTTTCTATCCTCGTTCCGTTTGTCATCGCCTACATTTTCTATGCTTGGCGCAGCATCGACAACCGGAAGATCGATGCCAAGGAAATGGACGAAGGCGGACATGCTTATTGAGATTCTTGTCGGATAAAGGTATAAGGTATCAGAATTTTATTATTTTTGCAGTAATGCTTATCTGTTTTTGGAGAAACAAAGGCAGATAAGCATTTTTTATATCAGTAATTAAACAGACATACTATGAAACGAGTATTTGTATTTCAGGACTTTAAGTCCCAGAAATTTTGGAGCATCGATGTCCGGGGCACTGACGTAATAGTGAATTACGGTAAGTTGGGGACGGATGGACAAACACAGGTGAAGAATTTTTCGTCGGCAGGGGAAGCCGAAAAAGCTGCCGGTAAGCTGATAGCGGAAAAAACGAAAAAAGGATATGTGGAGACCTTGGAAGAGGTTGCCAAAGAAATGAAAGTGGAAGCCAAAAAGTATGCGTTGAGCTATGACGAAGCGGAAGAGGGCGTAAACTTGATGGACAAGATATTGAAAGACAAAAAACTGCCGTCACTCAAGCAGATCACGATAGGCTGCTGGGGATATGAAGGGGAAGACTGCTCGGACATTGCCGATGGCATTGTGGAGAATAAAGAGAAGTTCGCCCATTTCGAAGGTCTGTTTTGGGGGGATATAGATTTTGAGGAACAGGAGATTTCCTGGATTGAGCAAGTCGATTTGAGCCCGGTGCTGGATGCGATGCCTCTGCTGAATAACCTTAAAATCAAAGGAACGAATAATCTGAGCATTGGTAAGAAACCGCGTCCGAACTTGAAGTCACTTGAAATTATCAGTGGCGGCCTGCCCGATTCGGTGGTGGAAGATATCCTGGGTTCCGATCTGCCGAATCTTGAAAAGCTGGTTCTCTATGTAGGAGTGGAGGATTATGGGTTTGATGGCGATATGAATGTATTCAGACCTCTGTTCTCTAAAGACCGTTTCCCTAACCTGAAATGGCTGGGCATTGTCGATGCCGAAGAGCAGAATACGGTTGTAGAGATGTTTCTTGAATCGGATATCCTGCCGCAACTGGAAACAATGGATATTTCCGCCGGTGTGTTGACGGATGAAGGGGCACGGCTATTGCTGGATCATGTGGATAAAATCAAGCATCTGAAGTTTATCAATATGAAATACAATTATCTGAGCGACGAGATGAAGAAAGAGTTGCAGAAATCGCTGCCCATGAAGATAGATGTTTCCGACTCACAGGAATACGATGACGATTACAGTTACCCGATGATTACGGAGTGAGCGGATGAGAATACTTGTTGCCAGTAACTCGACTTCCAAGCGTACGGACTATTTTATCAAAGCGGGTAGAAGCCTCGGGGCGGACACCTGCTTTGTCACTTATGACGAGTTGTCGGCCGTTCTTCCCGATTGTCGCGATACGGTTGTAAAGCTGGAGCCTCCGGTGTTTCGGGAGGCGGACTTTCGGAAATACAATTTGCTCTGCGAGGAGTATAGAAGTCTGTTGTCCCGACTGGCCGATATGGATAAGTCGGAAAGTGTACACTTTCTGAATGAACCGGCTGCAATTCTTTGTGCGCTCGATAAAGTGTATACTCAGCGGAAACTGACCGGGGCCGGCCTGAAAACAACTCCGTTGCTTTCGGATGCGCTTAGCACATTTGATGATTTGGCCGCCATACTTTGCCGGCAGAAGAGGGGAGGATTTCTGAAACCCCGTTATGGCTCCGGGGCCGGTGGGATTATGGCTGTCAGGTATAATCATCGCCGGGATGAATGGGTGGCTTATACGACGATGTCCTGGGAAGGAGGGCGCGTTTGTAATGCGAAACGTATCTGCAGGCTGACGAACCGGAAAGAGATTGCCACATTGGCGGAAGAGGTCATACGGTGTGGGGCTGTCCTTGAAGAATGGATGGCAAAGGAAAAGCTGGAAGGTGAGAATTATGACTTGCGTGTTGTCTGCAGGGGGGATGAAGTCGATTATGTAGTGGTGCGTTGCAGTGACGGTGCTATAACTAATCTTCACCTGAACAATAAAGCGAGGCTGTTCGAAGAACTTTCGTTGGCTCCTTCCGTTCGTGAAGAGCTTTTCTGTCGGAGCATCACTGCCATGAAGGCCTTGGGGCTGCGATATGCGGGCATAGACGTGCTGATAGCCCGGAATACGGACACACCTTATATTATAGAGGTCAATGGGCAGGGAGACCATATCTATCAGGATATGTATACGGAAAATAAGATATATGCCAATCAGATAAAAACGATAGAATCACTTTTCAATGGAAATAGATGAATTACCCTCCGGCACGCAGGATCAGAAGCCGGACATAGATATGAATGAAATTGTAGGTACGCATGATATACTGATGCTCTGTTTCGATACTTTGCGTTATGACGTCAGCGTGGCCGAAGAAGCCTCCGGGGGGACTCCTGTACTGAATAGCTGTGGCAACGGTTGGGAGAAACGGCATGCTCCCGGTAATTTCACTTATCCGTCTCACTTCGCTATTTTCGCAGGATTCTTGCCGTCGCCCGCCGAGCCGCATATGTTGCGTAACCGAAAGTGGCTCTTTTTTCCCTTTCAGGCCGGTACGGGACGTATACCTCCCGAAGGCAGCTATGCTTTCAAAGAGGCTACGTTCGTACAGAGTCTGGCTCGGGCAGGTTATGAAACAATCTGCATCGGAGGAGTCAACTTTTTCAGTAAGCGGAATGATATAGGAAGGGTATTTCCCGGCTATTTCAATAAGAGTTATTGGCTGCCGACTTTCGGTTGCACGGATAAGAACAGTGCTGCCAATCAGGTGGACTTTGCCGTCGACAAACTGGAAAAGTATCCGGCGGACCGGAAAGTATTTATGTATATCAATTTTTCGGCGATTCATTATCCGAACTGCCACTACGTGGAGGGGAAAAAGAAAGATGATAAAGAGTCGCATGCGGCAGCCCTGCGGTATGTCGACAGTCAGCTGCCCCGCCTGTTCGAGGCTTTCAGGAGGCGCTCGGACACGTTGGTCATTGCCCTGTCCGATCACGGGACCTGTTACGGTGAAGATGGTTACGAGTATCATTGCATTTCTCACGAAAAAGTATATACGGTGCCTTATAAACACTTTATTCTCAGAAAATGAACGAACAACAGCAGATTTCACGATATGTCAGCTATATGTACAGTTATCCGCATAAGACGGCTTACCGTACGTTGACTCCTCCGGTCTCTCTTTCTCCTTATCTTGAACGGCTGGAAGGAAGGGAGGCTAGTTTATATTTCCACATACCTTTCTGTGCCCATAAGTGTGGCTATTGCAATCTTTTTTCACAGCAGTGTTGCGATGCGGAGCGCATTTCATTGTATCTCCACACGATGCGCCGCCAGGCCGAACAGCTGTCTGTGGCGGCACAAGGCCTGAAGTTTACTTCGTTTGCCGTCGGAGGGGGTACTCCGCTTATTCTGGATGAAGGACAGTTGGAAGAGTTGTTCTGCCTGGCCGAACTGTTCGGTGTGCATCCTTCCCGGGTGTTTACTTCTGTCGAGACTTCACCGGAATATACGCAAAAGAGTGTTTTGAGGCAGTTGCGGGCGAGGGGAGTGGAGCGGTTGAGCATGGGGGTGCAGAGTTTCAATGAGACGGAGTTGAAGAAACTGAAAAGAAGACCCGGACTCGGTACAGTAGTCGGTGCACTCGAAAATATTGTGGAGGCAGGTTTTCCGCAGTTTAATCTCGACCTGATTTATGGTATCGAGGGACAGACGGTAGAGAGCTTTATGCGCTCTCTGAACACTGCACTTACTTATCGGCCCAACGAGTTGTTTATTTATCCTCTTTATGTCCGGCCGGGTACACGCATCGATGTACGTTCGACGGATGACATAGGTTATGCTATCTACAAATCTGCCCGTGAGTTACTGGTAGGGCAAGGATTTGTACAAACGTCCATGCGCCGTTTTGTCAGGCGCGAAACAACGGAAACGGAATTTTCGTGTGGTGACGAAGTGATGCTTTCCTGCGGGGCGGGAGGCCGGAGTTATTTGGGAAACTTACACTATGCCACTCCCTATGCTGTACGTCAGCAGGCAATAGCCGATGAAATAGACCATTATATCCGGACTACCGATTTTATGACTGCCGCTAATGGTTTCTTGCTTTCCACAGAAGAGATGCAAATCAGATTCATTATAAAGAACCTGATGTATCACCGGGGAGTGGACTTGGCGGAGTATGAAAAACGTTTTGGTGAGAAGCCGGACCGGAATCTTTTCCGGGAGTTCACAGATCGTGGATGGATTGAAGAGACTGGCCGGATAGTGCGTCTCACGGAGGAAGGAATGGCTTATTCCGATTATATCGGACAGGCATTTATTTCACCTGCCGTGAGGAAACTGATGTCCGAATATGTATATCCCTGATCCGAATAGAATGATGTCCTCTTTGAGTACCGTCCGGAGTATCTATTATAGAGGTAGTCTGGAGCATTGCAATTATACGTGTTCGTATTGTCCGTTCGGCAGAAAGTCTGTGTCTGCCGATACGACAGAAGATCAGGAAGCATTGGATCGCTTTATTTCCCGTATCGGCGGGTGGAAATACGGTTCATTACGCATCCTGATTATTCCTTACGGGGAAGCGATGATACATCGCTACTATAGAGAGGGCATCATGCGCCTGGTCGCTATGCCCCATGTGATTGGAGTCTCTTGCCAGACCAATTTGTCCTTTTCGGTATCCCGTTTTTTAGATGAGGCTGAGGCGGAGCAGGCAGATGTGTCTAAGTTCAGGTTTTGGGCGAGCTATCACCCGGAGATGGTTGGGGTAGGGGAGTTTGCATCCAAAGTAGAGATGCTTCGTGCGGCAGGCATCGGGGTATGTGCAGGGGCAGTCGGTGATCCTTCGGCAAAGGGACAAATCCGGAAACTGAGACAGCTGTTGGATCCGTCGGTTTACCTGTTTGTGAATGCCATGCAGGGATTGCGGAAGCCGCTGTCGGAAGAGGATATCCGTTTCTTTGGTGAAATAGACAATCTGTTCGATTATGACCGGAGAAATGCAAAGGCGTGCTTGGACGGCTGTGTGGGAGGTAGGGAAACACTTTTTATCGACCGGAAAGGGGATATGTATGCTTGCCCGAGAAGTGGGATACGGATGGGAAACTTTTACGATGACTCCACTTCGGATTTTCAGCCCTTCTGCCTTCGTAAAGTTTGTGATTGTTACATTGCTTTCAGTAATTTGTGCGATACGCCCTTGAGGAGAATGATGGGGGATGGGGCTTTGTGGCGCATACCGGAAAGGAAGAAGGTGGAAGCTGTCTTCTTTGATGTGGATGGTACGCTGACGGATGCTCAGGGACGGATTCCGGACCGTACGGTTTCGGTATTGGAGTATATGGCTAAGCGTTTGCCTTTATATCTGAGTACTGCTTTACCGGTGTCGCATGCTAAAAAACGGCTTGGCAATGTGTTCGGCCTGTTCTCGGGCGGAGTTTTTGCGGACGGAGGTCTGTTATGCTACGGGGAAACTATCGAATGTGTTCCGATTGCAAATCCTATGACTGCCGGTTTTCCGGGTTGCAGGGTGACCCGTTATACCCGGGAGGGGAAAGTCTTTAAATATGCTGTGCTTGCACCGAATACCCGGGAAGCTGTCCGGTGGCTGACCGAATTGGATGAAGAGGCGTATCAATTGTATCAGGAGGGACGATTGCTGACGGTGGTAGACAGTAAAGCCGGTAAGAAGAACGGTCTGATTACTCTGTGTGCTCGATTGGGGATTTCTCTTAGGGAGGTTTTGGTAGTAGGCAATACGATGCATGATTGGCCGATGATGTCCGTAGCCGGCTATTCTTGTGCCGTGATGGATGCGGAAGAAAAGTTGAGGAAACTATCGGGATATGTTCTGAACCCCGATAGTATTCCTGTATTTTTTGATATCTGACTTTATTTGGCCACGTTGTTCACAGGCTTGCCGCCGATATAGGCTTTCAGGTTGTCGACCAGGATAGCCATCAGGCGCTCGCGGGCAGCCGAAGTAGCCCAGGCTATATGTGGGGTGATGAAGCAGTTTCTGGCAGTCAGCAAAGGATTGTCGGCACGGGGTGGCTCGGTGGAGAGCACATCCAGTCCGGCGGCATAGATTTTGTAATTATTCAGAGCTTCTGCCAGGTCATGCTCGTTGACCAGCGGACCACGGCTGGTATTGATTAAAATGGCATTGGGCTTCATCAGTTCCAGGCGACGGGTGTTAACCAGGTCACGTGTTGATTCCGTCAGCGGGCAATGCAGGCTGACAATATCACATTCGCGGAAAATCTGGTCGAGTTCTGCTTTTCGGATTTCAGGAGGCAGTTGGAGACGTGATTTAGATGTATAAGCCCACACTTTCATACCAAATCCGATAGCGATACGGGCTGTGTTGTATCCGGTTTGTCCCAGGCCGATAAGACCTATCTTCTTTCCCAACAGCTCGATAAGCGGAGTATCCCAGTAACAAAAATCCTGACTCTGAGTCCAGCGTCCTTCACGAACCTCGTCGGCATAATGCTGTACTCGCTGAGTGATGTTCAGGATATGGGCAAAAACCATTTGTCCGACGGAGGGAGTGCTGTAGGCGGGGATATTGGTTACGGTAATGTCACGCTCTTTGGCTGCGGCAACATCAATGATGTTATATCCGGTGGCTATTACGCCAATATACTTCAGGTTGGGCAAGGATGCCATGTGTTCTGCCGTGATCACCACCTTGTTGGTAAGAATCGCTTCTGCATCCTTCGAGCGTTCAAGTACCTCGTCGGGAGCCGTGCGGTCATAGATTTCACACTCACCCAAAGTTCTCAATTCGTCCCAGTTCAGATCTCCGGGGTTGGCGGCATAACCGTCTAAAACTACTATCTTCATAAATTATTAGGTGTTAAGTATTCAGTTTAGATACTTGAATACTGAATGAATAACTTTTTATCTGATAAAACAATTGCAGATGGTTAATAGTTCTTTTCATTTCCCCATAGTTGCTTCATTCGCTCGGCATGTTTTTGTTCTGCCGGATTGTGTTGGGGTTGCCATAGTTGTTTGGCCTTGATTTCATCCGGTAAGAACTGTTGTTTTACAAAATTGCCTTCGTAATTATGTGCATATTTGTACTCCTGGCCATATCCTAACTGCTTCATCAGCTTGGTGGGAGCGTTGCGCAAGTGTAGGGGAACAGGCAGATTACCGGTTTCGCGGACTAGTGCCAGTGCATCGTTGATGGCATTGTAGGCCGAATTGCTTTTAGGGCTTGTTGCCAGATAAATCGTTATTTCTGCCAGTGGAATTCTTCCTTCCGGCCAGCCGATTTTCATCAATGTGTCAAAACAGGCATTAGCCAATAACAATGCGTTCGGATTGGCCAGGCCGATATCTTCTGCGGCAGAGATGACCAGGCGCCTGGCGATGAATGCCGGATCTTCGCCTCCTTCTACCATACGGGCCAGCCAATAGATGGCGCCATCAGGGTCACTTCCCCGTATCGATTTGATAAACGCCGAAATAATGTCATAATGCATTTCACCGTCTTTATCGTATGCGAGCGGGTTTTGCTGCAAGCGTTCTGTTACCAGGTCATCAGTGATGATTACGGTTTCTTCTGTTTCCGATTCTACCACGAGTTCCAGTATGTTCAGTAATTTGCGGGCATCGCCTCCCGAAAAGCGAAGCATGGCACCGGTCTCTTTCAATTCGATTTTCCGTTCTTTCAGCACTACGTCGGTAGTAATGGCACGTTGCAGCAATTCCAGTAAATCTTCTTTTTCCAGAGATTTCAGTGTGTAGAGCTGACAGCGGGAAAGGAGCGGACGGATAACTTCGAAAGACGGATTTTCGGTGGTGGCACCTATCAGCGTGACTGTGCCATGTTCGACGGCTCCCAGTAGCGAATCTTGTTGGGATTTGCTGAACCTGTGTATTTCATCGATAAACAGGATAGGGCTGGATTGAGTGAAAAACTTATTGCTCTTGGCGCGATCTATCACTTCGCGCACATCTTTCACCCCGGAGGTGACAGCACTCAAGGTGTAGAAGGGAGTTTCCAGCTTATTGGCAATGATTTGGGCCAGTGTGGTCTTACCCACTCCCGGAGGTCCCCAAAGAATAAATGAAGAGATACGCCCTGCGTCAATCATTTTGCGCAGGATAGCACCCGGTCCCACAAGGTGTTTCTGACCGATATAATCATCCAATGTCTTTGGGCGAAGTCTTTCCGCTAATGGTTGCATATATTTGTAATAAATCTGTTATTTTAGTCAATTACCGTTCCGATGACCTGTACGTCTGTAATAGCAGCTTTCTCTCCTGTGAAACTGATACGTACGAAACGTCCTTGTATACCGGGAACAACCTGAATCATCCGAATGTTCTCGTTCTGCTTATTATTGGTTTGATCCGGTATGAGCGACCAGTGTTCTCTGTCCATGGATACCTCTACTTTGTATTGATAAGGGGCTAAATCCGGAAATGCGATTCGGATGTGACGTATCGACAATCCTTTTTCGGTATCCAGTGTCCAGGAACGTTCCGGGTCGTTCTCTGAAGCTTGCCAGTATGTAGATTCGTCTCCGTCGGCTGCAAAAGCGGATGAATGTCCGTTGGCAGACGAACTGCAAAAAGTCGGGTTGTTAGGTCCGAAGGTTTGCAGATTATCCGTTTTTGTCGGAGTTTCGAAGCGTGTATAGGGACGTTCTTTTACTTTGAAGGCCTCTGTATAGGGAGTGCTTCCGGTGAATCGGATTTTTACTTCGGCCGGTTCCAGTCCCGGTGAAGTAGCACGGATAACAGTTTCTCCGGCATAATATGACCGGAATTCAATAGCCGCTTTTCCGTCGAGTATACGGATATCACTCTCTTTTTCAAACAGTATCGAGGTTCCGGTGGGAAACTCTCCCGGGCCGGATAGAATGTCGAGCTTAACTGCCGGAGAATTGCTGACCGGCTTTCCGCTTGCATCCAGGATGGTTATTGATAACATAACATCGTCCGTTCCGTCCGCTTTTATGTTATCAGTCCGGTCGGCAACCAGGCTGATGCGGGCAGGTGTTCCTTCTTGCGGCCATTCCGGAGGGGTAATCCCTTTGTAGGCATTCCGGTACCAGTACCAGGCACGCTTGGGAATCCGGAAGTAATCGATGATGCCCATTTTGCCAAGGGCACTGCCGGCAATGCTTCCGTGGTCGAATGCGCACCAGATGGCTTGTCCGCTACGCCATGGAAAACCGTTCTGTGCATTATTTTTAGCTAGGTCTCCCCATCCCGGATCATATTCTCCCGGACGATCGGCTGTAGTACTGCCATATTCCGAAACTACTGTTGGCATGCCCGGTTGCTGAAACTCCGGAATGTAGCTGCCGTCACCGTTATATCCGGCTATGTCGCCTAACTTATCGATTCGTTTCTCTCCCAGCGGACGCTGCGCACCACCGACAGCTACCGGGCGGGTAGGATCGAGTTGTTTGGAAAGTTTGACGGTTTCTTCCAGTAGTTTACGCATCGGATCGATTGTCTCGGGTGCTGTGAAAAAAGGCTCGTTACTCATGCTCCATACGATGATGGAAGGATGGTTGCGGTGGATGTGAATCAGCTCTTTCAGTTGGGCTTTTACGCTGTTTTCGAATTCTGCCCTGTCGGATTCGTTTACAGGGTATGCACTGGCATTCCAATAACCGTCTCCTTTGTGTCCTCCGATTCCCCAAAATGCGTTTTCTGCCCAGAATAACATTCCTATTTCATCGCATGCTTGTGAAAAAGCCGGTGAATGGGGGTAGTGCGAGCCTCTTATTAAATCGAAGCCGGCTTCTTTCACTAACCGGATATCTCTTCGCATTCCGGTCTCGGTTACAGCGTCTCCCCATCCGGCATGATCCTGGTGAACATTGGCTCCTTTAAAATAAAGGTGCTCCCCATTCAGGAAAAATCCCCGGTCTGCAGTCCATTCAAACCAGCGGAATCCGAATGCTGTTTCGTAACGGTCTATTAATTCTTGTCCGTGATAGAGTGAGCTTATCACTTTATATAGTGCCGGATGATTGGGATGCCACAGTTGAGGTGCCTGAATTTCTTTGGTTTGTTGTTCAAATGTGTAAGTTGCATTGTCCGGCAGTACTTGGGATGTGGAAACCGAAGACACTTCTTTGCCTTGTGCATCGACGACGGTGGTCAGGAGTCGGTAAGTGTCTGTTTTTCCTGAAGCATTACATACGTCTGTCCGTATGTGGACGCTTCCCGATTTACCTTTGTTCTCTGCCAGGTCCGGGGTTGTGACCCAGGTGCCATACCAATCGATGTAAGTGGGGGGCTTTATTACCAGACGTACGTTCCGGTAGATACCTCCGCTAAATACATGTTCGCCTGCACGCGGGGCAAGGTCAGGGCGCCAACAGTTGTTTACCCGGACGGCTACCAGGTTTTTCCCTTCTTTCAGGTAAGCTGATATGTCGATGGAAAATCCGGTATATCCTCCTTTGTGAGTGCCTGCCAAGTGTCCGTTGACGAAAATCTCTGCTTCTTGAAATACGCCATCGAATTCAAGAAAACTTTTCTTGCCAAGAATCTCTTTTTTTACCGGAAAAGCTTTACGGTACCATCCGTAGCCTACATAAAAGTCCTTCGACATGAAATATGGAGTACTGAAAGAGTGGGGAAGTCCTATTTTCTCCCATTCTGAATCGTCGAACCCCGGTCGGGCAGCATGATCGAAATCCCCCTGACAATATTTCCATCCCCGGTTAAAGTTGATGGTTTGTCGTGGAGAATCTGCCCGGCAAACATTGATTGCGCCACTAAGTAAAAGAAGTACCAACCACAGCTTTATGCCATTGAGGGTATGTAAAGTGAAATTCATCGTATTTAGCTTTTATTTGCGTAAATGATATCAGATCAAAATACCACTTGAATCATAAACCGGATACCTTGCTTGTTGATTCCGGGGTGATTCAGATAGGTCAGACGGCGTACGTATTCAATATGTAACAACTTAAAGATGTTGTAGATACCTACACTGGCTTCCAGATAGGGTACTTTCGGGTCCATTACATAACTGGTGTAACTACCGTCCCGTTGCGGAAAATCGAACAGTTCCGGATTATTGCTCTTAAACGGGTTATTCTTTTCGGTCAGGTTACCATACAGGGCACGGAAACGGAACACTTCTCTCCACTTCAATTTTTTGATTAGTGGAATACGATTGAAAAGTTTGCCATTCATGTCATATGTCAGTGCCAACGATGCATAGCGGTCGTTGAGGAACTCCATATTGTTGATCAGGTTGAAAGTTTCTTTTTGGGTAATATATGAAAGGTTGGCAGCCGGCAGAATGAGTAACGGGAATGGAACGGTATTCCATTGCGCCCCACCTTTCAGGGTGACGTCTACTTTGCCCCAAGACGAAAGCCAGAAGCGTTTCCAGATACTTGCTTCCGTCAAATTGAAATTATACTCTCCTCCCAATACACCTTTGAATCCGGTGGTGTGAGAAAGGGTGAAGATGGGAGCATCCAGCGACACCGGACGCCGACGCTGTTTCGTGTTTACAAAAGTCTCACCCGGAGCATAACGCAAGGTCAATCCCAATTCGGCGGTGGTAATGTCCGGAACAATTGTTTTGGCAGCATCGTTACGGATGTATTGAAGTTTACCGGCCGGAGTATCTTTCCGGTGTCGTGCCATAGCTGCGACCGAGAAGCCTGAAAGAGTTTCCATTTCATATCTCAATGTAGCATCCCGTACGTACGACATTTGGTCGACAGTAGTGGTTTTCCAGGCCACGAATACGTTATCCTTATCCGTGTCGAGAAATTTATCCATCGGTGACATGACATCATAACGGTAAGAAGCGGAGATATAGTGTTTCGGGAACTCCCAGGGGAAGAATTCACATTTACGGAAAGAGTAGGTTACATTGCCCTCATATTTCCATTTTTTGTCTTTAAGTCCGTAGGCTCCATATCCATTAAAGAACCAATGAGGATTCAGTTTGGCTGTAGTCATACCACTGAGGCGGAATCGGGTGCCGTCCACATAGTTACTCGATATCATGGTATTGATCGGACCGAAATCGAATTTGCTCGGATGTTTTTTGGTTCCGGTTTCCACATAATTTTCTATCAATGCTTTTGCGCCGAATATGACATATTTGAATCCGGGAATTTGCTCCAGCCGGTTCATGAAAAGATCCATGCTACTCTCGGTTTTTGTTAACGGTACTTGGCGCACTCCGGCCCAGTATTCGTCACTTTTGGTGAGCATGTCCGCTTCTTTGATAACATTGCCTTTTAGTCGGAAGAGTCGTGGCTCGATGGGTTCGAAGACATAGTTGCTATATTTCGTAGTCCGCTTTACCTGAATCCCCTGGATAGCTTTCATTACTAAAAGATCTACGGTCATATCATCATCAGTCAGTACCCAGTTGCCATTGGGGAGTTGTTCGTACTGCTGCACGACATCCAGATTCTCCACAAAGTTTACCCCTGTTTTTTTAGGCAAATTCATGGTGCACTTTTTTACAGCGTAGGTTGAATCATCCAGCACATACAGGTGTCCGGTGAATCCGAAGTCCTGAGGGTTCTGTGGAACAAACGTGAGGTGTACACATTTGTTTTTGTCTACCATCACGGTATCCATCAGGTAGAACTTATAGAAAGAGATGGCCCCGCTTCCGATGGGACTTACAAAACGGCGTTGCAACAGACGGATATCATCATCGTAGATATTGATATCGGCAAATACATCGTTAAGGATAGTACCCAACATATCACCGGTAGAGAAGAATTCCTCTACGCCATTTGAGTTCATACCTTCGATGATGGTCTTTTTACTTTCCGGATCTTTTCTGTAGATGGTTTTTGAAGATGTTTCCTGTACGGAGATGGGCAAAATCAGTTTGTTAGTCTCGGGCGAAACCTCGACCTGGTCTTTTAGGAAAGAAAACTTTTTATAGATCCCTTTCTCAAGACTTTCGGGTGTCACGTCATTGAGTGACATCTTCATTTTCTGATATTTGCTGTATTGGTAATAGTCATTGGTTTCCAGCTTCTGAGCTTTTTTATGGTCGATTACCTTCCGCATAAACTCTACTGCCGGATTGTTTTTTCGGGAATATTTCTCCTTTTTAGGTTTTACAACCACTTCTTCCAGCATTACATCATCCGGTGAGAGTACTACATTGAGTTCTTTGGCACCCGCCGGAATCTTCACTTTCTTGGTGATATATCCCACCGCAGAAAAAGTCAGCTCATTCCAGCCTTTGCGGGTTTCCACCTTGTATTCTCCGTTAGCGTTGGATATGCCACCTACTCCTTTCCCTTCATAGAAAACGGAAATGTACATTAATGGTTCATGTGAAATAGAATCGGTGATTACTCCCTTTAACTGTGCGAAAGCCTGTGGCGCAGAGAGTAGAAGGAAGATTACTAATAATAGTTTAGAATATTGTTGTTTCATACACACTTCATCTCATCGTGAGACTGCAAAGGTAATAAATTCCTTTTGATTGAAAGGACTATATAACCTTTTTTGTGTATCTTTTGACTCCTGTAAGGAGGGGGAATATGGTATTATTCCCCCAATAATATTTGTACAATTCGCTCTGCGGTTCGTCCGTCCCAACGTTCGGGTAAAGTTCCTTGTTTCCACTCTCCGTTCATCAGTTTGTCCATACAGGCTCCCAATGCGGCCGGGTCTTCACCGACCAGTTCATTAGTGCCTGTTCGCCAGGTCTCCGGATGTTCGGCAAACGTATTGAGCGTGATGCAGGGAATTCCCAGGAAAGTGGCTTCTTCGGCTACATTGCCCGAGTCAGTCACGATGGCTTTTGCCTGGTTCATCAGATAACCGAAAGAGAGATAACTCTGTGTAGGCATGATGTGCAGGTTGGGAGCGGTGATCCCCAATGCTTTGATTGCGTCGCGTACATAAGTGTGCAGCGGTGCGACAATGGGCATGCCATTTGCTTTTTTAAGCAATGTTTCCATCAATTCCTGTAAGTTCTCCTTATTGTTTAACAGTACGTGACGATTGAGGGTCAGCAGAATGTATTCATGTTCTTTCAGCCCCAGCACAGAGAACCATACCGGTTTTATCAGGCGATTGCGATTATAACGTATCGTATCGATCAGGATATTCCCTACATAATACACTGTTTCGTTTTCCGTACCTGTCTGGTTTAGGTTACGGTTGGCTACCATGCCGGCTGTGAAGAGGTAGTCGGACAGGCCATCTGTAATCATACGGTTGATCTCTTTGGGCATAGACATGTCGAATGAACGGGTACCGGCTACGAGATGTGCTACTTTTATGTTTTGTTTCTTGGCTACGATGGCACAACTCATGGTTGCTGTGAGGTCATCGACCACCAGGACTACATGCGTAGGGTTTTCTGTCAATTCACGTTCGAAAGCGATCATGATTCCCGCAGTCAGTTCTGTCGGGTTATTGCCGTTTACTCCCAAATAGGCATCGGGAGCTTTCATGTGCAGATCTGCAAATAAGGAGGCGTCCAAACTGTTATCATTCTCTACTCCCGTGTATACCAGGCGATAAGAAATACGTTTACCCTGTGCCTTTGCGGCATCGATAGCCCGGGTGATAGGGGCGATTTTCATAAAATTAGGGCGAGCCCCGGCAACAATCGTTATCTTCATCTTTGTTTTCTTACAATTTTCAAGGAACAAATTTACACTTTCTTGCGGAATTATTTGTTTCTTTGCACACAAAAAACTTAATATATGCCAACTATCTTTCAGATTCCGACTTTTATCCAGATTCTGGAGTTTATCGGAACATTCGCTTTTGCCATTAGTGGTATTCGTCTTGCATCTGCCAAACAATTCGATTGGTTTGGCGCTTATGTAGCCGGTGTGGCTGTAGCCATTGGCGGTGGTACCATACGTGATGTTTTATTGGATGTCACTCCGTTCTGGATGACGAATCCTATTTATTTGATTTGCTCGGCGCTGGCCCTGCTGTGGGTTATCTTTTTTCGGAAGCATTTGATCCACATGCACAATACGTTTTTTATTTTCGATAGCATTGGTCTTGCGTTGTTTACAGTAGTTGGTATCAGCAAGACGATCGATTTGGGATATGCCTTTTGGGTAGCCATTATTATGGGAACCATGACCGGTGCGGCCGGTGGAGTTATCCGTGATGTATTTATCAACGAGATTCCGTTGATCTTTCGTAAGGAGATTTATGCCATGGCATGTGTTATCGGTGGAGTCATTTATTGGGGGCTCGATCGTTTGGGGGTAGATGCCGCCTTGACGCAGGTCATTAGTGGCTGCTGCATTTTTGTAGTACGCGCTTTGGCTGTAAAATACCAAATTTGCCTGCCTATCTTGAAGGGGGAATAAAGTCGGTACGACTTTATTCCGGCAATATCAGGTCACCTGAAAAACTGATCGATTCACGGTTTTGCATATCGACATCTATGCTGGATGAACCGTTGGAATAGATTGTTATCCTGAATCTGAACTGATCTTCGGGACTTTTGGCGGTAAAGTTGATTTTTGCTGCTCCGCGTTTTCCCATGGCCATGGTGTATTGATCGATTGGGGCATTGAACATCAATCCCTGTCCTCCTCCGTAAGGGATAGAGTAAGCGCGTCCGAAGTAAGGTAGTTGTGAAAAGACAGAATCATTCCGAATTGTTACGGAATAGATTGATGTCAATGGAATCATACGTCCCCTACGCGGGTATGCCGTATTTATGTCGATCCGATAGTTTTCCGATTCAATCTTCTCTTTTACAGTCTGTTCCTTCAGCTCTTTCCTTTCTTCCCGGTTTTGAGCCTGAAGTGTGAAGATACCTGTTCCTGCAATGAACAATATCAGAAGCATGATACGGCTATTTGTTTTCATATCAATGATTATTTAGGAGAATATTTACATAAAGATAACGATCGGAAGAGATAAAATGTACAAAGCGTACAAATGATTTAATATTATTTCGTGTTTGTCGGAGCAGATTTCACAAAGAATAAAAGAGAGAGTTTCAAAACTCTTTTTTACTATAGATTGCACAGATTTACACAACTCATTTTTATAGATAGTCGGTTGTTTACTTTTGATGCAGTGTAGCCCTGTGTATTTTGCGGTGACAGGCCTTTGGTGTTCTTTCTTGTACAGCAAAGGCCATGCACTATTAGAATTGTTCCAGGATAGCTATTCGCTTTTCGATAGGAGGATGGGTGGCGAATAATCCGCTTAATCCGCTCAGGGCACTTTTGGCTTGTTTGCCCGGATGCTGAATGAATAACTGTGCCACATCCTCGCGTTCTACAGCTTCTATATCGGGATCTGCGGATATTTTTCTTAGAGCACTGGCCAGCGCCAACGGGTTCTTTGTCATTTCTGCTGCACCTGCATCAGCCATATATTCACGTTTTCGTGAGATGGCGAAACGCATCAAAGTGGCGAAGAAATAACCGATGGCAGCTACAATCATTGCCAAAACCAGAATAAGTATGGCTCCATTATTCTTATCATTTCTACTGCGTGTCCACGAAGAGTAATAGACGGAACGCAATGCTATTTGTGCCAGCATAGAGAAGATACCGACAAATACAATCGAGATAATCAATAACCGGACATCATGATTGCGGATATGTGTCAGTTCATGTGCTATGACTCCTTCGAGTTCTTCATCGTTAAGCTTTTCAATGATACCTTTGGATAGGGTAACTGTATAGGTCTGTTCATTGATTCCACTGGCGTATGCGTTTAGTGAATCATCATCGATAATGTTGATTTTGGGCATTTTCATACCTTGCGACATACAGAGATTTTCTACCAAATTGTAGATACGTTTATTCTCTTTACGTTCAAGCGGGCGCGCGCCTGTGGCAGCTTTGATAATACTGGAATTGGTAAAGTAAGCTATGATAAACCAAACCAGAACACCTCCTATAATATAAGGAATCAGGTTGATAAACATTTGATTGGTCATTGCCAGTGTATTGTACTGCCCATAATCGTCTTCCACGGTAAAAGTGATAAGCAGATAGCAGAACAGGTAAGTCAATACCGCCACCAGGCATGGAAAGAGAATGAGTAAGATACCGGAACGGAGATTGTTCCGGCTCTGTTGTGTCTGTATTCCGACGTATTGCATGTGCCTTTACTTTCCTGAGGATTAAAATTTTATTTTCGGAGCCTCTTCTAAATTGGCACGTTGTTCTGTGCCCAAGTCGAACATCATTTCTTTATGAAAGCCAAACATGTTGGCAATCAGGTTAGAAGGGAATGTCTGTACAGCATTGTTCAGTTCCTTTGTGGCCGAATTAAAGTAGCGGCGTACGGCAGCCAGCTTATTTTCTACGTCCGAAATCTCTTCCTGTAGCTGAAGGAAGTTTTGGTTGGCCTTCAGGTCCGGATAAGCTTCCAATGTAATCTTCAATCCTGCGAGGGCGGAACTAAGTTGATTTTCAGCTGTAATTTTTTCATCGATTGTCCGGGCACTGACAGCTCCGTTGCGGGCTTGGATGACGCGCTCAAGTGTTTCTTTTTCGTGAGCTGCATATCCTTTTACTGTATCTACCAATTGTGGAATAAGGTCGTGACGCTGCTTCAGTTGTACATCAATGTCGGCAAATGCGTTTTCGCGATTATTTCTCAATTTTACCAATGAGTTATACATGGAAGCAATGATAATGGCGAGGATGATTATGATCCCCAGGATGATAAGTAAGTTCATAATTCTTTTGATTCTTAACGTTATTAAACTTGATCCAAAGGTATGTGATTCAGTCTCTATTTACAAAAAGCACATAATAAAAAACATTAATTATCAAACAAACCTATCAAAAGCTGTCTAACTCTTTAAGAAATAACACCCAAAAACTATCAAATAGCACCCAAAAACTATCATTTGATAGTTTTTACCCCAAAGATTGGTGAAAATTACCCTACTGAAATCTAAAATAAGCCTTAAACTTGCAATATCGAGAAAGAAACGAAATATTAACCGCTTAAAAACCGCAACGTATGAAAAGTTTAAGTTTTAGAAAAGATTTAATAGGAGTGCAAGAAGAGTTGCTCCGCTTCGCTTATAAATTGACTGCTAATCGCGAAGAAGCAAATGACCTGTTACAAGAGACCTCATTAAAAGCATTAGATAATGAAGATAAATTTATGCCAGACACTAATTTTAAGGGCTGGATGTATACTATCATGCGCAACATCTTTATTAATAATTACCGTAAAATTGTGCGTGATCAAACTTATGTAGACCAAACCGATAATCTTTTCCATCTGAATCTCCCGCAGGACTCCGGTTTTGAAAGTACCGAAGGAGCCTATGACCTGAAAGAAATGCACCGTGTAGTAAATGCGTTGCCCAAAGAATATAAAGTTCCATTTTCAATGCATGTTTCCGGATTTAAATACCGTGAAATAGCCGAAAAATTAGAATTACCACTCGGCACTGTCAAGAGCCGTATCTTTTTTACCCGTCAGAGATTGCAACAGGAACTGAAGGACTTTGTTTGATTAGGTATTTTTCATTAATAAAAAGATTGATTTTAGGTAGTGATTTAGTGTAATTTTTTAGTTGTGCAAAAGAAGGAGTAAGTGAGGGACCCCCTCCTTGCTCCTTTACTTTTGTGACAATATGATATATAACATATCTTTTATGGGAACTTTTTGATGGTCTGATTTGTCTTTATGTCAAATATCTCACTATATTTGTAATATAGCAAGTTAACCTATGAATGTGAAATCACTTATAACTTACGGCAATGAAAAAGGAAATTAAATTCAGTCTCGTATATCGGGATATGTGGCAGTCGTCCGGTAAGTATCAACCCCGTGTCGACCAGTTAGTGCGAATTGCCCCTTTGATTATTGAAATGGGATGCTTTGCCCGTGTGGAGACCAATGGCGGAGCGTTCGAGCAAGTCAATTTATTGTATGGTGAAAACCCCAATAAAGCAGTGCGGGCTTTTACCAAACCTTTCAATGATGCCGGAATACAAACCCACATGCTTGACCGGGGACTGAATGGTTTACGGATGTATCCCGTTCCTGCCGATGTCCGTCGGTTGATGTACAAAGTCAAGCATGCCCAGGGAGTAGATATCACCCGTATCTTTTGTGGGCTGAATGAAGTAAGGAATATTATTCCTTCCATACACTATGCACTTGAGGGAGGAATGATTCCGCAGGCAACTTTGTGCATCACCTTTTCACCGGTACATACAGTAGAATATTATACGGCTATTGCTGATAAGCTGATTGAGGCCGGTGCTCCCGAGATTTGTCTGAAGGATATGGCAGGTGTCGGACGTCCTGCCATGTTAGGACAATTGACAAAAGCCATTAAGGAACGTCATCCCGAAGTGTTGATTCAATATCATGGCCATAGCGGGCCCGGATTGTCAATGGCTTCCATTCTTGAAGTTTGTGAGAATGGTGCTGATATTATTGATGTAGCCATGGAACCTATGTCCTGGGGAAAAGTTCATCCGGACGTGATCTCTGTACAGGCCATGTTGAAAGATGCCGGTTTTCGTGTACCTGATATTAATATGAAAGCCTATATGAAGGCGCGTGCCATGACACAGGAGTTCATCGATGATTTCCTTGGTTACTTTATGGACCCGACCAACAAACATATGTCTTCTTTATTGCTGAAATGTGGCTTGCCCGGAGGAATGATGGGGTCTATGATGGCCGATTTGAAAGGTGTGCATGCCGGTATTAATATGATATTAAAGAGTAATAATCAGCCTGAACTCAGCATTGACGATCTGCTTGTGATGTTGTTCGATGAAGTGGAATACGTATGGCCTAAGTTAGGTTATCCTCCACTGGTAACTCCATTCAGCCAGTATGTGAAAAATGTGGCATTAATGAATGTAATGGCACGTGTGAAAGGTGAGGAACGCTGGAGCATGATAGACAATAATACCTGGGGGATGATTCTAGGTAAAAGCGGTCGTTTACCCGGTCCGTTGGATCCGGAAATTGTAGCATTGGCCAAAGAGAAGGGGTACGAATTTACAGATGAAGATCCGCAGAAGAACTATCCCGACCAGCTTGATGAATATCGTAAAGAGATGCAGGAGAATGGTTGGGAGTCCGGACCCGATGATGAAGAACTGTTTGAACTGGCCATGCATGACAGGCAGTATCGTGACTATAAATCGGGAGTAGCCAAGAAGAGGTTTGAAGAAGACCTGCAACGTGCCAAGGATGCGGCATTGGCCAAACAAGGTTTCTCAGAAGAAGATGTGAAAAGGATGAAGCGTGCCAAGGCAGAGCCAATCACTGCGATGGAAAAGGGTAGGATTATCTGGGAAATAGATGTTGAATCGCCCTCCATGCCTCCGGAAGTAGGCCATAAATATGAACCGGATGATGTATTTTGTTATATTGCCACTCCATGGAACACTTATGATAGAGTATTGGCTAATTTTAGTGGACGCATCATTGAGGTATGTGCCAAGCAAGGTGCTTTGGTCAATAAAGGTGATGCTTTGGCTTATGTAGAAAGATGTGAAGAACCGGCATAACGTTTTAAAAGTTGTATTGTTATAGAGTGGATAAAGGCCGTTTCCGGTGTAAACCGGAGCGGTCTTTGTTTTTTAGCGCCATTCCAAAGTCCGGTTCTCTGCTTCCTGAAGCCCGGCTTTCCGGTATTTTTATCCCGGTGCTTCGATGTCCGGAGCCCGGTGCTTCGTTCCCCGTCTTATTTGCTTTTCTTTTTATTTCGACTGCCACCGCAGTTATCATATAAGGCTTGGTTTGTATATGACATTTGTAATATCTTGTTTCGGTAGAAATCTACCGACTCTTTTTCGTAGATAGTAAATAAATATTGGTTTTATATTCAGAAAAGGATAAGAAATTGTTTCTGGTTTTCTAAATCTGGATGGAACTTTTACTTGTAAATAGTGATCAAACCTCGTGTATATAGTTAATTTGAGAAATGACACATATCTTTCAAATCCCTTTGGAATGGATATATAAACAGATCAACCAAGTTCTCTTAGAACTCAGTTCTAAAACGCATTACAAGCACTTTTAAAGGGATTCTGAGAGGTGGTGAATAGCGAAGAAAAAAAAGTAGAAATTAGCATTTAAAAATATTATAGTATATTTATTGTATTTTGATACTTTATATCTATCTTTACTCCGCGAAATAAGATTGGCAACTCCTTATTTTAAAATATACAACTAAATCTGATTGACAAATGTAAAATTACAGCGTAATAAAGTATTTAATATTGTATATAATTTACATTTTTCAAGAATAACTAAGTTCTAAGAGAACTATAGCCATTATTATAACCTAAATTAACACATATTGTTTAACTAAAAAAGAAAAATGAATGAATAACTCGAAAATTATCAATGTGAGATTGATGAAAAAGGTGTTAGTGCTTGTTCTATCTTTTTTGTCTGTTACTGCTTTTGCGCAGAATATAACAGTGAAAGGAATTGTAAAAGATGGAACCGGTGAACCGATTATCGGAGGGAGTGTACTTGTTAAAGGTTCATCGATCGGTACAGTGACAGATGTTGATGGCAATTACACTTTATCTAATGTTCCTGCAGACGGAGTTCTGGAGTTTTCTTACATCGGCATGAAGAAACAGGATGTAAAAGTAAGCGGTAAAACTGTTATTAATGTTGTGCTTCAAGAAGATACCCAGATACTGGACGAAGTAGTGGTGACAGCCTTAGGGTTGAAGCGTGAACAGAAAGCTTTGGGGTATGCAGTGACCGAGGTCAAAGGCGATGACCTGAAAGCTGCCAATACGATTTCTCCGGTAGCCGCCTTACAAGGAAAAGTAGCGGGTGTCGAGATCCGTCAGTCAGACGGAGGTATGTTCGGAGCGACGAAGATTCAGATTCGCGGTGCTTCTACTTTGAAAGGAAACAATCAGCCGATTTATGTGATCGACGGAGTTATTCTCGATAACTCGACCTCGGGAAATACCACGATGGACTGGGATGCCGGAAACAATAATGCCAATGACTATGGTAATGAACTGAAGAACCTCAATCCGGATGACTTTGAGACAGTTTCGGTCCTGAAAGGTGCTGCTGCGACTGCCCTTTACGGTTCACGTGGTCTGAACGGAGCTGTGGTGATTACCACCAAATCGGGAAAAGGTTTCAAAGGCTTCGGAGTTTCTGTATCACAAACATTTGGTATCGATCATGCTTACCGGACACCGGATATCCAGACTGAATATGGGGTGGGGTTGATGCCTGGCTGGAAAGACACGGACAACAATGGTTCTGTATGGGATCCTTTTCAGTTCAAACTCGATGATAAAGGAGACCGGACACTAATAGGCGCAGGCAGTTATGGATGGGGACCTAAATACGATGGTCAGCCGATCCGCAACTATGATGGTACCTGGACCAATTATTCGCCCCATAAAAACAACATGCTGGATTTGTATCAATTGGGGCTGAACTCCAATACGAATGTGGCTATTCGCGGTGGCAATGATAAAACATCGTATTACACTTCTCTTTCTTATAAGAAAGCAAGATCTACCAGCGAAAAGAATACATTTGAGCGTTATTCGTTTTTATTGAAAGGTTCGCATAAAATCAGTGATCGGGTGGAAGTTTCGGCTGCTATGAGTTTCACCAACTCAAATCCGAAGAATTCTCCGCGAACAGTAGGAGAGCGTTTTGTCAATCCGAACGGAACCATTATGACTCCGATGCTGGATGTGAATTATTTCCGCGATAAATATCTGGGTGAGCATGGTGGACTGGCATCTACAAGTTATGGTGACAAGTATGGTTCAGTTCCGGGACGTGATTTGTTTTTTATGATCGATAAATACGATTATTCCCAGAAAGAGACTGTGGTTCGTCCCCAAATGGAAGTGAATGTGCAGATTCTGGATTGGCTGAGATTTAAAGCCGATGCCAATATGAATTACTATTACACTAAGTTTGAAGAAAAACAACTGGGTAGTGGATATGCAAATGAAGGCGGTAAGTATACAATGGGGCAAACCACAAAAGAGCAGGCTACCTTTGGCGGAACATTTACTGTCAATAAGCAGATACAAGATTTTAGCGTAGGTGGTTTCGCACGATATGAATACTATACAAGTCGTTCGGAAGCATATAAAGTATATACAGATGGCGGTATGGTAGTACCGGGACAATGGTTTGTTGACAACTCAAAGAACCCTAAAAAGTCGGAAGCGAGCATTTCAAATACAAAGAGAATGATGTCTGCTGTCTTTGCTTTGAATCTGGGATGGAAAAATCAGGTTTATTTAGATGTAACAGGACGTAATGACTGGTCGTCTTCTCTGGTATATCAAAACGGGATGGGTACATATTCTTACTTCTACCCGTCAGTATCCGGTTCATGGCTGCTCAATGAAACATTCGATTTGCCGCATTGGATTACATTTGCTAAAGTACGCGGATCGTGGGCACAGGTCGGTAACGATACCGATCCCTATTATGTGAACTCGGTATATGGCTTTGAAACTAAAGAAATGTATGATGGCAATATCTATGTGAACACTCTCGATAAGACAATGAAGAGTTTGAAGCTGAAACCGGAGCGTAAGAATGCCTGGGAAGTTGGTTTGGATTTACGTTTGTTTGACAGCCGTTTGAACTTTGACTTTACTTATTATAAAGAAAATACGAGAGACCAGATCATGTCGATTGAAGTTCCTGCTATTTCGGGTGTGAACACTCAGTTGATAAATGCTGGTAATATTCAGAATAAAGGTATTGAAATTGCTGTAAACGCCACTCCGTACAAAAATAAAGACTGGCAGTGGGATGTCGCAATGACATATACAAAGAATAAAAATACTATTATCTCATTACATGAAAATGTAGCAGACTACATCGCATTGAGCGGCTATGCTAATGATTACGATTACCATATCGGTTCGGTTGCCAAAGTAGGTGGCGACTACGGATTATTGATGTCCGACATTCTTCCGGCTAAAAATGAAAAAGGAGAAACATTGTTGGAGTGGGACGACAGTTGGCGGGGAGCTTACGAAGCACGTAGCGGAAAAGTACAGGAAGTGGGTAAAATGACTCCCGACTTTTTAGGCTCTTTATCTACTACTCTGTCTTGGAAAAATTTGAGCCTGCATATTGCTACTGACATGCGTTTTGGAGGATTGGTAGCTTCTTACTCTAACTTGTATGGTACACAGGCCGGATGGATCAAGAGTTCTTTAAAATGGCGTGATCCCGAACATGGTGGTTTGTCTTGGACCAGCCAGTACGGTGACAGTAAAGGAATCTCTTATGGCGATGGTGTTATCCCCGACGGAGTATTTAAGAATGGTACGTTCGCAACACTTGTAGACGGAACGAAAATGGATGTAAGCGGTATGTCCTACAAACAGTTGGTGGCAGAAGGGAAACTGGAACCCACACATGCCGGAACTTATCATGTAAACCGTGCGGCCTGGGGACAGAATACGATATTCGACACTTGGGTACACGAGTTGAACTATATTGCTTTGCGCGAGATCACCTTATCGTATCGCTTCCCGAAATCAGTGGCAAGTAAGTTTGGTGCCCAGGGATTGGGATTGAGCTTCTCTGCACGTAATCTGGGATATCTGTATAACTCGTTGCCTAACCATCTGAATCCTGAGAGTGTTCGTGGTAATACGGCTTCTGAGTTCCGTATCCGTGGTTATGAACCTTACACAGCTAATTATATGATGACTATTAATGTAGATTTCTAAACCTTTAATGTGATATTTAGTATGAAACAAATGATGAAAAAATATCTATATATGGCAGCTGTGGCTGTTGTAGGTACAGGCTTCCTGATGTCGTCTTGTAAAGACGAATTTGCCGGACAGAATACCAATCCCTCCACAGTCTCAAAACCGAACGTACGCTATTTATTTACTCAATGTGCCATGAGTTTTCAGCCGGCCGATTATCTTCAGTGGTTTGCTGGTTTCGATGCAATGTCTACCTGGGTGCAGGCAACTGCCTCAGGAGGTGGAAACTCCAGCAAATTGAATATGGTAACTCAGACCGGCTGTGGCTATCAGGTCAACGAGGTGCTTCGTTATACGAATGAAATAAAGCATCAGATCAGTCTGATGTCGGATGATGAAAAAGCAAAATACGAATATATTGCTTATTTATGTAATCCGATGCTGGTGTACTTGGGACTTGAAGACTCGGATATGTATGGATCCCGTCAATATTCAGAGGCAGAAATGGCCCGTTATGGTGGGACTCTGACTCCGAAATACGATACGCAGGAAGAATTGTTCGAACTCTGGCTGAAACAGCTTGACGAGACAATTAACTATCTGAGAGAGAATAATCCGCAAGACGTGCTTGGTGCGCAGGATTTTATTTATAGAGGAAAACTTGATAAATGGGCTAAACTGGCAAACTCATTGAAACTCAGAATTGCTGCACGCCTGATTAATAAAGACAAGGCTCGTGCAATTGCCATTGTGAATGAGGCTGCCCAGAATCCGGCCGGTCTTATTTTAACTCTCGACGATGATTTTGTTTTCAATAAAGGTAAAAGAGACAATAACTGGAACAATGATATTTCCGTTGGTGCGGGAACTAAGCAGTTAATCGATTTTATGGTGAGTAATCGTGACCCTCGTTTGTTTTACTTTTTCCAGAAGAACGATTACAACTCTAATGTAGTTCAAGGTTTCTTTGATCAAAAAAGAGCTTTACCGTCTTATGTAGAAGCCAATGTGAACTATACGGTCGATGCGGACGGAAAGAAACACTTTGAGAGCTGGAAAGCTCCCGGAGAGCCTTGGGTACGCTATTATGGAGTTCCTTGTCAAGTGGATATCAATAAAAAGGAAGAGTACAAAGACTATTTCGACCCCAATAACGAGTTGTTCTATTTGCTGAGCAAAGACGGTGCGAAAAAGACCTATACTCCGATTGCCTACCGGAATACCGAAAATATTAAAGGTCTGTTGATTTACACATTCCCCGATGTTCCCGATGTAGCTCCCGTACAGGATAAAGAAGAATACGGCTGGTACGGACTGTACTTCTCTGCAGGTGAAACCAACCTCCTGCTGGCGGAATTCAAATTATTGGGTGCCAATCTGCCGATGACCGCACAACAGTATTTGAGTGCAGGTGTCGAGATGTCTGTTCGTGGTTATGATTTTGTTTCCGCTAAGAATCATATTCCTTATTATGATAAAACCTACACAGGCGATGTACACGATAAGACAATCAGCCTGAAAGAAGGCATGATTGATGAAATGCTGTCACATGATGCATACCATCTGACAGGTGATTTGAGTAAAGACCTTGAGAAAGTTTATATTCAGCAATATATTCACTATCTGATGCTTCCGATGGACATGTTTGTTACCGCCCGTCGTTCGGGAGTGCCAATGAAGAACAGTACCTTGTTGCCATATCAGGATTTTGATCCGTTATTGGGTGACCAGTACGTCATTCCTCGACGTTTCCCGGTAAGCAAACCTCTTGATTCTGATTTGCTCCGTGACATTACAATTGCAGCCTATCAGGCACAGGGCTATACGTATGAAGGTGAGATGAGTAATTCACCTGTGACGTTAAGCAAAGAACGTGTCTGGTATGATAAAGAGGCACCGGCTTTTGGTACAGGTCCTCAACAGTAATTTTCTGTTTTACATAAATCTCCGGGGCTGCTTCTGCTTTTTGCAGAAGTGGCCTCTTTTTTCTATATTATCCTCACATTATCGGGGCGGTTTGGCGAAGTTGTTATTTCTTCTTTTTCTTATTCTTTTGTTTTTTTGTATCTTGTCCTTTCGCTTTTTCCTTATCAACAGGAGGGAACTTCGGAACCAGATTCATCAGTCGCAGAATTTGTCCTTGGCGTCGTTTGATATAAGGTGAGGGGTGTGCCGAGTCGAATCGTATTGGATTTGGTAAAGTTGCTGCGATCAGGGCACACTGTCCCCGGGTCAGTTTGGCAGCTGTCGTTTTAAATTTATATTTAGCGGTTGCCTGAGCACCGTAAATACCTTTACCCATCTCGATGGAGTTTAGATATACTTCCATAATCCGTTCTTTCGACCAGCAAGTTTCAATCAGAAATGTAAAGTAGACCTCAAATCCTTTTCGTATCCACGAAGATTGTGGCCAAAGAAAGACGTTTTTCGCTGTCTGCTGGCTGATGGTACTGGCACCCCGTTTCTTTTTCCGGGTTTCGTTTTCCTTCATCGCTTTTTTGATTTCTATCATGTCGAATCCGTTGTGAGAGGCAAAGCGGTTATCCTCCGAAGCAATCACCGCCATGGGCAGGCTGGGAGAGATTTTATCAAATGGTACCCACGTATGCTTGCATACCACTTTTTCTCCCGAAACGAGTTGCTGGACAGAGCGGATAATCATAAGTGGAGTGACATATACCGGCACGAATCGATAGAAAATGACGGCACCGATCGAGGAGATAAAGAAAAAAAGGATCAGATTGCGCAGAATGCGAAAGGGTTTCCGGAGTTTCATTGTGTGTGATCTTGTTGGTTATACGAATGTGCCAATATACTGACTTACCATCCTTTTTGTATGAAGGAGTAAACAGTATATTGGCACATGGCATAAAACACCTGGGGGTGTATTATGAAATCGTTATTTACCGGCTTCAGCGTTTTTAATCATCTGTTCACTGGCGTACATAAATATTTCTACACGACGGTTTTGTTCCGGTGTTTCCGACTCGTTGTATTGTGAGTAGCCTACACCTTCCACCTTTTTGAATTGGTAAGGTTTAACGCCACATGCCTGAAGATAATTTTCAACGGCGTATGCACGGTTGGCCGATACTTTCTGGTTAGCTTCGTAGCTGCCTACTTTATCGGTATGACCGATAATGGCTACATCGACTGTCGGATCTTCTTTCAGGATATTGGCAAATTCAGCCAATGATTGTTTAGATGCTGCACTTAGTGCAGAAGAGTTGAATGCAAAAAGTATACCTGAGGGGAAAGTTACCTTTACGGCAGCCAGACCATTGTTATCAGTAACTTGTTCTACTTGTGCGTCTTTGATCTTTGCAGCCTCAGCAGCTTTCTTGTCCATCTTACGACCAATGAGAACACCTGCTCCGGCACCTACGGCAGTACCTACTGCAGCACCGATAGCAGCACCTTTTCCTTTACCGGCAATACCACCGATAATAGCTCCCAGGGCCGCTCCCGAACCACCGCCGATGACACCACCCTTAGCTGTATTATTCATGCTTCCACAACTTCCGAAAACAAGCGCCATGCTTAGAAACAAAGCCATAAATTTAATTTTCTTCATAATTAAGCTCTTTTTATATAGTTAATAATTAAATGGATACTTCCATTTTATAAAAACGTGGCAAATATACAGATTATTTGTTTTGCCTGTCATTTACCTTGTAAAAAAAACAAGAAGATATGTGCTTTTGTTGTCTAAGCTATGCTTTTTCTTTTCAGAGTATCGGGCGCGACAACACTTTCCGTTTAATCAATGCAAACCAACCGGCCAGAATAAGCCCTTTGGCAACAGTAGTGACGCAAACAGCCCACCAGATACCTTCTACTCCCATGCCCATGCGGACAAACAGAATGGCGAGCGGAATACGCATGTAGTTGCAGGTGATGCTGATAATGGCAGGTGGAATGGTGCGTCCGATACCGTAGAATACACCTTGTGTCGTGATCTCGAGCATCATAAAGAGTTGTGAATAACCGTCGATGCGGAGAAACACGCCTCCTGCTTCATAAGCGGCCTGTTCGGGCACAAAGAGAGCAAAGATTTCGTTTCCGAAAAATACAAAAAGCAGGGTGCAGAGCGTACCGAAAATTGAAGTCATCAACAAAGTCGTATGCCACGATTTGATCACACGGTCTGTTCGTCCGGCTGCATAGTTCTGGGCAATGAATGCGCTTAAGGCAGTAGAGAATCCTTGTGATGTATTCCAGGTGATAGCCTCAATTTGCCCTCCGGTGGTAAAGGTCATCAATCCGATGTGCCCTCCTTGTTCGGATGCTGTACGGCAAAGGAACATATTGACGAAAGCAAACAAGGTGTTAAGGGTAGCTACCGGTAAACCTAATTTAAGGATACGATGGGTATATTTTTTCTTTAACCGGGTAAAGAAAGAGAATCGTCCCAGTAAAGCGTCTCTGCAACGTAATTGATAGATAAAAATGCCGAATACTGCTGCTTGCGAAATCCAAGTAGCATAGGCTGCTCCGTTGGTACCAAGCCCGAAACCGAAGATGAAAAGGGGATCGAGGAGGATATTCAATACCAATCCGGTACCACTGATGTAGAATGGTATCTTACTTCTTCCGGCGGCATTATAAATACCGGTAAAGGCTGCCGAAAGAAAAATGAAAGGTAATCCGGTAGAGATTATGCGCAGATAAGCGATTGCATTTTCGGTGATATGTGCTTCCAGTTCGTAGATACCGATGATGGGACGTGCAAGCAGGAAAAGCAGTCCACCCCAGCAAAGTGAAATAATAAGGGCGATAGTAATGTTGTGTGAGGCGAAATTACGGGCATCTTCATGATTTTGTGCTCCGATGGACTGACCTACACTGACCTCGGAACCTACTTTGTTCAGTAAGGAAATGGAACCCGACATCCAGGTCAGGATACCTACCGAACCGACGGCGGCGACGGCTTCACTCCCCAAACGCCCTACCCAAGCCATATCTGTCAGGCTATATGCCATTTGGATAAACGAGGTGGCCATAATGGGCATCGCCAGGTTAAACAATTGTTTATTGATAGGACCTTGAGTCAGATTCTTGATTCCTTGCATGATATTATTTAATAAGAAATGAGTGGCAAAGATACGACTTTCTTCCGGCTGCAATCCTTATCTTTGCGGAGAAAATTTATAGAAGAATATGAAAACAACTCAGAGAACGGCCGGATGGTATCATGTGATGGCAGCGGTGACAGTAATGATATGGGGAACAACTTTCGTTGCTACTAAAGTTTTAATAAAATATGGCCTGTCACCTGTCGATATTTTATTCTACCGTTTTTTATTGGCATATATTTGCATCTGGTTTTTCTCTCCTCGTGTGTTGCTGGCTAAGAGTTGGCAGGACGAGTTGCGGTTTGTAGGACTCGGACTATGTGGAGGTTCGCTCTATTTTGTAGCCGAAAATACGGCATTGGGTATGACGCTTGCTTCCAATGTATCGTTAATTATCTGTACGACTCCTATTCTGACTGCACTGTTGGCACCCTTTTTCTATAAGGGTGATAAATTAAAAGCACGTCTGATAGGTGGTTCTCTGATGGCGCTTATCGGAGTGGGACTGGTTGTGTTTAATGGTAGTTTCATTTTGCAGCTTAGTCCGGCCGGTGATATTCTGACCCTGATAGCTGCATTAATGTGGGCTTTTTATTGCTTGCTTCTCAGGAGGATGAATACTCATTATCCGACATTGTTCATTACACGGAAAGTTTTCTTTTATGGTTTGGTGACTCTTTTACCCCTATTCTTAGTGTATCCTTTACAGACGGATATACATATCCTGTTCCGGCCCGTTGTCGCTCTAAATCTGCTTTTTCTGGGGGTGATTGCCTCGATGCTGTGCTATATTATGTGGAATACGGCAGTGAAACAATTGGGAGTGGTTTGTGCCACCAGTTATATTTATGTAGTTCCCCTTATTACTTTGCTGACCTCTGCCATTGTGATCGACGAAACCATCACAATAGTTGCTTTATTGGGATCGGCACTGATTCTGAGCGGAGTGTATATTGCCGAAAGGGGAGTGAACTTGAAGAAATAAACAGTGTCGGCAATTGCTTTAATTTTCTGTCTCTTCGATTTTCGATGAAATCTTCTCTATGGCTTCACTCAACTCTTTTTCAGGAGGAATTACATTGAAATCTTCCCAAAAGCTTTTGTCGTATACAAATGGAATTTCCGCAAAGATGGTATGTACGGACAACCGCTCATTATGGTCGAAACGGCTGACATTATCCGTTTCTATCTTGCAGGTGACCATTTCAAACCATGTATGTAGGATGGTATTGTTGAGCCATTTGTTCTTTTGTTTTATTTTAAAGTGTAAGTCTCCGCGTACATGGTGGATGTAATATGTCTGTTTCCAAGGTTTATAGGATACGGTATAAACCACCTTTTGGGGAATAATCCGGATGTTGCGGCTTCTTTTCTCAACCAGCATGTTGGCTGCTTTATGTATATACCGCGGAGTCAACTCGAATCGTGCCCGGAGCAGGGCGCTGTTTTCCGAGTCGATGTAGAGTTCACCGCAATAATAGGGATACTTGATACTTGGACGCTGTTCAAAGGAGACTACATGGGCAAGCCGGTTATCGATAACAGCAAGGTCGCTGGAAGTGTAGACATAGACACATTCTTTGGAGTCCGGAAGCAGAAAATCCGGCAAACTTTTGATTAGGTCTAACTCGATGCTGGCATGAATACCCGATTTCATTTTAGCAATTAAGGTATCCTTTACAGCTTGGTTAGTGATACGGCGCATTTTCAACAACTTTACCTGGTCGGTCTTTTCCGGGGTACTTGACGAAGCCTTATATATCTTGAATATTCCCTCAGTCAGGCTGACAAACCGGTTCTTTTGCTCGATACCCTCCCTATAGAAAGAGGTCAGATAGACAGGGACTTTGGAATAATTCTTTTTTCGGAATTGCAGCATCTCTCTCAATAGACGCACCGGATTGACAATGCGTACAATAACCTCTTGCAGGGGAATTACCTTAGGCTCCAGAGCAAAAGTTCCGTTTCGTCCGGCAAGTAGGGATGCATCCGTGGTTTGCGGTACGTAGCCCAGATGTGAAAAGCGAATCCGGCCGTTTCGGAGGGAATCGGGCAGATGAAGCCTGAAACTCCCGTTTTGATTGGTGACACTACCGATGGAGGAACCCTCGGCACCTACGGTAGCATAGGGGATCGGCTCTCTGGATAGCTGGTCTATTAATGTTCCTTCAAGAGTGAATGAGAGTGTGCTGTCTCTGCATAAACCTTCTTCCTTACTTATACTTAATGTCGTTTCCGGTCGATAAATGATGATGTGTTTGTCTACCGAACGTAGTTTAAGGTTGTCATTACCAATTATACTGTAAATGGCTTGGCGTACGGTCTGTTTTCCACCTTTCAACTTTACCGTACGTTCATTGTCAACCAGTTTGCTGTCGTAGATGAACAGGTATCCTGTCTCTTCCGTTATTTTAGAAAGTAGGTTATAAACGGTCATTTCACTTTTCGGTAACCGGATGATACGATCGAGTATACCGGAGTCATCCGCCTTTACCCGGGCTGCTATGAATAATAGCAGACAGGTGAACAGGCATTGCAGGCAGAGACTTTTCGAGGCTTTCATTGTTTTTGGGTTTTGATTCCGGGATTACTCGGAGAGGGTGATTATGTTTTGATTGCGTGTGCACTTCAGGTTCAGTGCAAGGCCGATTAGCTCGGCCATTTTCTCAGGAGAATCCTCTGAGAACGAAACCGTCAGTACATGTTTCCCCAGTTCCGGGGAACTTTGCAGATGTATTTCCGTCTGGCGAAGGTTGATGGCATGCAGGATGTGATCCAACTGTTCGTCTTTGAAACGCATATTTTGCATGTATCGGGTAAACTGTTTGGAATTCTCGGTCACAGTCAACTGCCATTCATCGCCCAATAAAGTAGCGGTCTCTCCGGCCTTGACATGTATTTCCTGGCCATTCTGCTTTTGAGTAACTTTTACCTCACCTCTCTGAACTGCTAATTCGAATGGAGAGTTGCCACTGTTTCTCACATGAAAGGCGGTACCTATCACCTCGATCTGTACTTTTCCGGTTTCGATGAAGAAAGGACGTGCACGATTGCCCGCTATGTCAAAAAGGGCGTTTCCTTTCAAACTCACTTCTCTTCTTTTTTTAGAAAAATGTTTGGGATATTCCAGTGAAGTCTGCTCTGACAGATAGACAACGGAACCATCCTCAAGCGTGGTGACCAGTATGCTCTCTTCTTTGTTTGCTTTGACTAATAGTTCACCGCCGGAAAGATGGCGGTCGGTCCGTAACACCGTAGGCAGGTAAACACATAGGCTTATAATAGCTGCAATGGCTGCTATGCCGATCCATACGGTCGGACGTGTGGCAAAACGACGTTCTGTCACCGTTGGTAACAGTCCGTCTGTCTCCAGGCGATTGTGTAATTTGTTCCACGCCTGATCGGTTTGGGTCTTGTTTTTTTCGATTCGATTCATGATATCTGGATATAATTCTCAATTTCTTTTCGTAAAGTCCGGAGTGCCCGGGTCATTTCTTTCTCTACAGTTTTTACCGATAGTGAGAGGAGAGAGGCTATTTCCGAATACTTTTTTCCTTCTGTGTGGTGTAGTCGGAAGATATGCAAACGGCGCTCCGGTAGTTTCTCAAGGGTTCGGTTTATAATTTGTTGCAGTTCTTTGTACTCAATCTGCTCTTGCGGATCGGGTGAAGCTATATTTACCGGAACGGATAAAATCGCATCCTGATAGCGCCTTTTGACATCCTGATGTTCGCAATATTGGATAGAGCGGTTACGTACAGACCGATAGAGATAGTTCTTGACAGAATGAAAAATCTCAAGTTTTTCCCGATCCTTCCAGAATACATAGAACAATTCTTCGACGATTTCTTCGGCTACGTCCGGTTCACCCGTTATGCTGGCGGCGTATAGGCGAAGCGGAGTATAATATTGGCGGAATAACGTTTCAAATGCCTTTATATTGCCTTCTTTTATTTGAGTAAGTATAAATACGTCGTTCAGCATATTGGGGGATATATCGGGAGTTAGAGTTCGTCAAAGATACTATAAAAAGTGATTACTGCTTCTGCTGCTTTTTTAATTTGTTTACTGCATGCTCCAATGACTCTGTAGGCTCTATGATATTATAGCCTCCCCAAAAGTTGTCACTGGTAAAGTTATCCACTTTGTCTGAGAATACATGATTTTGTTTGAATGCTGCTTTATATGGAATAGCTGTAATATTGTTTTCTTTCCTGTCCGTAACCACCATTTCCGATAAGATGGTATAGTTGGTAGAAAACAGTTTACGCTTCCAGTCACACTTAAAGTGGATATTGTTCCGGATATAACTCAGGTAAGTGATCCCTCCCAGGTTTTTGTATGATATCAGGTATGATACTTCTACCGGTTTGAAACGCAGTCCGAAAGGTTTTTTTCTTAAGATAGCTTGAGTGGCTTTATTCTTATCATCCATGCTGAGGTTAAACTCGGCGCGTGTGAATGACAGTCGCTCTTTATCGATGTAGAGTGTACCATAGCATAAGGGATAGGATAATTTTACTCTTGGACGGAAGCTGATGACATACTGGGATCGGTCGTCAATGCTGGTCGGGTCTTCCATTCGAAATTCGTAGAACAATAGGTCTTCTTGAGCCAACAGGCAGTCCGGGTTCTTTACTATATCCATATAAATGGCCATATTGGGGCCTCCGAGTAATTTTACAGCCAGTGTGTCACTCTGTTTTTGGCTCAACAGTCTGCGTCCTCTGTAAATCTGAACCCGATCGTGTTCGGCAGTTTCATTGTAGGGCGTTTTATAAATATCGATTACAGCCTCTGAAATATTGATATAGCGACGCCCTTTTTGAGCCAATTCCCTGTAGAATCCTGTGAGCATGTTGCTCTGGGGACTATAATTGGCCGGAATCTTGCGAAGTGCTTCTTCCACAATGCTGCGTGGATCTCTGGCTCTTACCAGGATTTCACTAAGCAGGTTGGCATAAGGAGTGAGCCAGACAATCCGTTCTGTGGGATTTTCTTCTTTTAAAGGGATACGGGAATTGAGATAACCTACATGTGAGGCTTCAATGTCTTTGGCCTGAACCGACTCGGGAATCTTTAGAGTAAACTCACCGTCTGCGTTGGTGACGGTACCGACACTGCTTCCCGGTATCGATACATTGACATACTCCAGTTTCTTTTTGTTGAGTTTGTCTTTGACTACTCCACTGATCGTGGTGTATCTTTCCGCATTGTCCTGTGCAGCCAGTGGCATGATGCCCGACAGAATCAAAACTGCCAGTATACATCCGATTGATCTTATCCATTGCGTTTTCATCTTTTTCAGAGTTTAAAGGGTGAATAATAGTTTGCTTTCTGTATATAAGATCGTTCAAACGGAGAATACCCTACGAATTTCTGAAGAAAAATGAAAAAACTTCAATGAAGAGTCTTTTTCAGGGATAATTTAATCGTTTTACTTCAAAATCTCATTCAAATCCTTGGTGAGACATCCCCATTTGAATTCATGGTTAGGTGTCAGATAGGGATACTTGGCATAAGAATTTTGGGTGACAACTTTAAATTCCACTATTTGCTTTCCTCTGATCCAACCATAAAAGCCAACTTCTTTTCTGTTGAAGTCTACCCAACCTACAACGACGTAATCTTTGGTTTCGGGGTGCTGCTCTTGTGGATAACCATAGGTCCAATTGTCGGTTGGAGGGTTGGCAGTTGTTTTCTTTGCTACTTTGATATCAATTTTGGCACCGTTTACTTTTACGTCAAATTCATCGGAGTGATGGGATTGGAAATCTGTCTGGTCCAATTCGAATGGGATTCCCAGATTTTTCAGGTGTTTTTGGAATGCCAACTCTCCGATACAGCCTAGAAGGGCTTTGTCCAGTCTCTCTTTTTCGGATAACCCGAAACGTGAATAAAGTCCGTTTTGTATCATGCTTTCCGCTTTGGCTTTTGCCATGGCGACTGTTTGATCAAAATTTAAATCCTGTACGATCATAGTAATAAGGTGTTTTATTTTTTAATAAATCAGCAGGAAGGATACCGGCTCGAAAAATAGATTCTCAAGAGGCTTTGAAGTATTGCGCTATCAAACAACTCCCTGCAAACAAAGATACGTAAAAATTCTGAAATGCAAAATAGGAAGAGTGGTTTATTGTCCATTCGTTTCTTTGTCCTTCTTATTCTTTCATTTCTTGCGTCTGAATCTGCATCTGCCCCATGCGCGAATCTGTCTGAACTGTTTTGTACAGTTTTAAATGATTCGTACATGAGGCAGGGATCATCTTTAGCACTCCGATACCGCAATCTTTTTTGTTGCCCTTATACAGGCGACTTCGAAACTACAATTGGTCAATAGTCCAATTTACTGATCCATTCGCGGATATCGTTTTCGTTCATTCCATTCAGCAGTTTTCCCTCTTTCCAGATCAGTTCGGGATAACTTTTCTTCAGAGTTGCCATACTGTTAGTGATGCTACTGCTTCCCGATGTGGCGAACAAGATGATTGTCTTGTTTTTCAAATGATAGCTCTCGATGAATGTATTGATAATACGTGGAGCAAGATTCCACCAGATAGGATAGCCGACGAAAATCACGTCATAATCGGCGATATCTATGGAAGATTTCCGGATGGCCGGACGTGACTTCGGATCATTCATTTCCAACGAACTGCGCGATTGTTTGTTATTCCAATTGAGGTCAGCATTTGTATAGGGTTGGGCTGGAGTAATTTCATAAAGTTCTCCACCTGTAACCTTAGACAATTTTTCAGCAGCACCTGCTGTAGTTCCTGTCGCCGAGAAGTAGGCTATAAGCACTTTGTTATTGGGCTGCTTTCTGTTTGCGCCTTGTTTTTGTTGGGCACATGATGCAGTGGCTATGCCCATTATTGCCAGAAATACGAATATAATTTTGTACATAATTGATCTGTCATTATTGGGGGAGTCTATTGTATTCTTTATTAGTCACAGGTTCCAGCCATTCGTTAGAGGAGTCTTCCCCGGGAATTTCGAATGCAAGGTGTGCGAACCAACTTTCGGCTGTTGCACCATGCCAGTGTTTCACGTTGGCAGGGATATGTATGACTGTACCGGGAAGAATCTCTACCGTCGGTTTACCCTCTTCCTGATACCAGCCGCGGCCTGCTATACCGATCAACATCTGTCCGCCACCTTTCTTCGCATGATGAACGTGCCAATTATTTCGGCAACCGGGTTCGAACGTGACATTGGAGATATTAACCTGTTCATGCGATATGGGTGCAAGGTAGCTATTACCGGTGAAATACTGTGCATAGGCTGTGTTAGGTTCTCCTATCGGGAATATCATTTCACGCTGGAAAGCGGCCTTTGCATCTACCCCGGTTGTATCTTTTGCCCATACCTCCTTGGCAAGCCGAAAAGCGGCCCATGCTTTCGGCCATCCTGCATAAAAACCTATATGTGTGATGATTTCGGATATCTCCGTGCGACTGATACCGTTATTCTTGGCCGACTGGAGATGGAACGTCAGTGAGTTATCCGTTATACCTTGGCTAATGAGTGAAGTGATCGTAACCAAACTACGGTCACGCAGACTGAGTTTGTCAGTGCGGCTCCAGATTTCGCCGAAAAGGACATCGTCGTTGAGTTCCGCAAATTTAGGGGCAAAATCACCAAGTTGATCGCGCCCGGCTGTCTGTTTGATTTTTTCTTGTGCCATACTCGTTATTGTTAAAAAGCTGAATAATAAAAATAAAAAAACTTTGTTCATAATGATATATGTTATAATGAAGTGATTGTTTTATCGGATTGTTTTGATAAACTTTGCCGGCACTCCACCGACGACGGTATCAGACGGGACATCTTTGGTTACTACTGCTCCCGCTGCGACAATGGCATTGTTCCCGATGCTTACTCCTTGAAGAATGGTGGCATTGGAGCCTACCCACACGTTCTTGCCGAGTACGATTGGGGCGGGTTGGGTGGACTTGCGTTCTTCGGGTAGCAGTCCGTGGTTGAGTGTGGCGAAAACTACATTATGCCCGATCTGACAACCGTCACCGATTGTAATCCCACCATGATCTTGAAAGTGGCAGCAGGCATTGATAAACACATCTTCGCCAATAGTAATGTTCTTACCGAAATCCGTGTAAAACGGAGGAAATACACGAAATGAAGAGGGAACACGATAACCGAACAGTTCTGAAAGCAGTTCTCGTACCTCGTTGGGCGTATGATATGTCGTGTTGAGTTGAAATGTGATACGTCTCGCTTCGTTACTCATGATGTCCATGAATTGATGGATTTCTTCTGTATCAAGGAGTTTCCTTGTTTTTACGTGCTCTTTAAATTCTCTGATCGTCATATTTATTTCTTTTCTATTTTTACATTGATATTATATGCAAAAGTACCGGGTATCAGAGAAAGTGCTGTATCCGAATTACAGATTCTCATACCATTTTTCCATTTTAACTCACTTCACCATTATCTTTTTTATATCGTAATTGTGGTATGAAAGCTAAGTATTCACTACATTTGCGCAGATTAAGATTGCCTATAAATTATGAAAAGAGGAAAACGATTGATACTTCCCTTACTGGGAACTCTTATACTGACAAGTCTTTTTTCCTGTGGTGTAGACCGCTGGCCGGAATATTATCCGGAGACGGGACGCGATATTTGGATAGACAGTGTGATGCGTCAGGAGTATCTGTGGTATAGAGATATGCCATCACCTGCTGCTCCGGACTATTTCCAGAAACCGGAAGCGTTTCTGAAAAAAGCCGTCGCTTCCATGGATAATGGCTTTAGTAAGATCGACTCCTTGCTGGATGAACCCATTCCGAGCTATGGTTTTGATTATACTTTATATAAAGTGCTTGATAATGATACAGCGTATAACGCTTTAATCTCTTATGTGGTGCCCGGATCGCCTGCCGAAGAAGCCGGATTGCAGCGTGGTCATTGGATTATGATGATGAATGGAGATTATATCACTAAAAAGGTTGAATCGGAATTACTGCAGGGAAGTACCCGTCAACTTCAGATAGGTGTTTATAAAGAAGTTGTCGGTGAAGATGGTGAGGTAACCGGTGGGGTGGTGCCGATAGGAGAGACGACAATGCCCGCTTCACGTTCTTTGGTGGATAAGCCTGTTCACCGTTTTGAGATTATTCCATGGAATGGGAAAAAGGTAGGCTATTTGATGTATAATGAATTTAAGGCAGGGCCGACGACAGACAGTCAGGCTTATAATGATGATTTGCGTAGGGCCTTCCGGGATTTCCAGACAGGAGGGGTAAATGAGTTTGTATTAGATTTACGCTATAACACCGGAGGCAGTTTAGATTGTGCCCAGTTGCTCTGTACGATGCTTGCTCCGGCTGATAAGATGAATCAATTGTTGGCTCTATTGAGATACAGTGATAAACGCGTGGAAGCAAATCAGGATTTGACATTCAATCCGGAGCTTATCCAATCCGGTGCCAATCTTAACCTGTCTACTGTTTATGTACTGACTACCAATGCTACCAGAGGGGCGGCGGAGATGGTTATCAATTGTCTTAATCCTTATATGAAGGTTGTATTGATAGGTACTAAAACGGCGGGGGAATATGTTGCTACAAAGCCTTTTGTTCATCCAACGGATCGGTTTATATTGAATCTGGTTGTTTGCAATGTATACAATGCAGAAGAAAAGTCAGATTATGCCACCGGTTTCAAACCTACATACGAATACAATGAAGATTCTTATCTGAGTACTTATTTGCCTTTTGGCAATGCGAATGAAACTTTATTGAATGCAGCATTGAAAATCATGAGTGGAATAACGGATAAGTAATCGATTTGTCATTTTGTATTTTGAAAATGCGGAGAAACGATTTTTTCCGGCCTGAAAGATTGGAATAGAATAAAAACGCATGGATTTTGCAATAGCATGATTCGTGCGTTTTGTTTTTTTTAAAGATTGTGTTCTTTAAGAAAGGATATAGACTGTTTTTTGTGATCAAGTTAAATCGAATAATCGATTTGATTGCAAAATGCTATTTAAAGAATAAACGTGTGTAAATGAACTCCAGAAGAAAAAGCTTTCTTTTTTATTAGATTCTTTCTCTGTTTTTCAATTTAATGTAGTTTCGTTCCGTGAAATTAATATCCTGAAAACAGGAAGTTAACTTCCTGTTTTCAGGATATTAATTATCTCTTGTCAGTGAGTTCGTTTCTTGTCTCTACGATATTAACTTCCTATTGCCTCCTTCTACTTTATTTCTTATAAATATACATGATTCTTGCATAAAGACAATTGGTTGATTCCTGTTTTGCATTTTTTGTAAAAATGTGGAGTCAGCAAGAAAGGACTTTTGAGAACTTTTTTATCGAGATATCTATCTATTGCTTACTTCATGTCAATTGATAAACCAAAATCCGTTTACTTATGAATTGCTTGTGCCGATTCTTCATCAAGATACTTTTGTACAAATGGTATTGCGAGGCATCACTTACCTCCCCCTGCTGATACTGGTCATGGCGGTCATGGGTGGACTGTTATGTATCATCGGTTTACTGCTGTTCGCAGACCGTAACAAAGGAATTGGTCATGAGTACGACCGCAACGAACTTTTCGGAAGATAGATGCGTAGGAGCAAGGAAAGCAGAAAATTGCAACGTTACTCCACGGGGTATAAAAGGTAATGTCGCTTTCAGAGGGAGATGTGAGAGAAAGTCCTGTGCTGCAGCATTACCTTCCATTGTGGCGGTGATCATGTGCGTATCTATATCATGCGTAGTAGAAGGTAATCAAATGCCTCTTATCTGCTCATATTCTTGTTTTTTATTCTTATTTTTGTCGAATAATGAAACCCGAAATGATGAAACAATTAATTGCATGTTGCGGATTAGATTGCGAAAATTGCGATGCCCGTATAGCCACTGTCCGAGATGATAATGAATTAAGAGAGAAAACCGCCCAAAAGTGGAGCATAATGAACAATGCACCGGAAATTACACCGGCAACCATAAATTGTATGGGGTGTCGCACGGACGGAGCGAAATTTGCGTATTGCAATGACTATTGTCCAATTCGAAAATGTGTAAATGAGAAGGGATATAATACCTGTGGTGATTGTAAGGAACTGGATGATTGTCAGATAGTAGGTGCTATTTTTCAGCATGCCCCTGATGCGAAAGAAAATCTTCTATGATATGCAGCTCTTTTTTTGTTGACTTTATCAACAAAGGATTTATCTTTGTGCCATGAAGCAAGAATATATAAGTCGTATAAGATCTTTCAACAGATTTTATACGAAAATATTAGGTATACTCAATAAATACTATTCTTTCTGGCTGTTATAGATGTAGATGCCCGATGAAAGTGAGAGTTCATCTTTCTCGGGCGATTTCAAAAGCCTGTTTGATGCGGTCGGCCATGCCGATTCCTCCTTTGAGATTTCCTGCTACCACCAATCCGGGATACTGTTTTTGCAGTTCATTGATCGCAGCAAATCTGTCGGCACTGCTGCTTTCGTATTGGGGGATGGCTTTCTTATGCCGGAAGATACGTATAAGATCAGGTACTATTCCGGCAGGATAATCTAACATTTCATTCAGGCCGGTGGTTATCAACCTGATAATTTCGTCGTCACTTTTCTCTAGATGTTCAGGGTGTCTCGTCCCGCCTAAGAAGTATGAATATAATGCACCTCCTTCGGGGGAACGGTTATCGAAACAGGCCGATGGAAACAGAATACCTAAAACTGGTTTTTGTTCACAGGAAGGGACCAATCCGCCAAAGGCATGAAACTCTTTTCCATAAGTATTACGCAATCCCACGGAGACTTGCATCACAGGGGCATAGGTAAGATTACTTATCCGATTCATCTGTTTGTCAGGGACGAAAGGAAGAAGTGAAGGGAGGGCAAAGGCAGGTGCGGTGGTTATCACCTTTCGGCAGTGGATTCGGTTAACTATTCCACAGGAATCTGTGAAAGAAACTACCCATCCTTGTTCACATGGCATTAGGGAAGTGGAAGTAGCTCCCAGGGAGAATCGTTTGATTCCAATGGCCTGTTCCAATGCTTTTGTCAGGTTACTAAGTCCCCCATAAGTAGAGAAAACTTTTCGTGTAGCCAACCGGTCGCGTTCACTTCGATGTGAAAATGATTTTGCAATACCACCGATAATGAAACTGCCATAAGTTTGTTCTAGTTGATAAAGTTTAGGCAGGGCATGACGGGTAACCAATCGCATAGGGTCACCGGCATAAACCCCGGAAATGAATGGGTCTACTGCATAATGTAGATAAGAGATACCCAGGCGCCGCTGTACCAGTTCACCAATCGTTTCATCGGGATTGTTTCCTTTTGAACGGAAGGGCTCACCCAGTATATTGAATTTATCTTTTGTACTGAATAATGGGGTGGTGATTGCACTGAACAGTCCTGAGGGGAGAGAATGAAAGCGTTCTCCTTTCCATATAAGGCGTTGCCTGGACGCTTCACGGGCCGTTTCTAAACGGCAGGTGGGGGATAGTTCCGCCAAGAGTTCGGCTACTTCAGGGTGGGAGATTACACCGGTATTGGGCCCACTTTCAAACGTAAAACCATTTTCGTGGTAGGTACGTATCTGGCCGCCTACGCAGGGGCTCTGTTCAATTACCTCGATATCACATCCCTTACGGGTAAGGCAATAGGCGGTAGTCAGACCTGTTAGACCTGCACCGATGATGATGGTATCTCGCAAACGATGATTTTCTGTTACTGTCTGGTTCATTGTTATAAAGGTTTTGAATATGAGTGTGGAGAGTGGAGCATCAGTTTGTCAAGTGAAGCCGCTACGTTGCGTACAAATGCCGAACCTGCGGTTGTCATCTCAAGATAGTCGTCTGTATAATAAATCAGTCCGTCATCGGCAAAGCCAGATAGTTTTTTTTCATCGTAGGCAGTGGCAGCCTTTAAAGTGGATACCGATACATGCAGGCGCTTTGAAAGATCTCTCCAATCGATACAGCCATTGCACATTAGGGTTTCGATAACCTCTCTGGTGAGCTGTTCGGTTGGAGAAAGGGCATAACCTTTGGTAATACTTAGTTCGCCTTTACTGATAGTCTTGATGTAATGGGGAATATCTTTCGTATTTTGAGCATAAGCCGATTCAAGCTGACTGATAGCGGTTACTCCCAAACCATATACCTGTGCGGTAGTACGCCGGGTGCAGTAGCCTTGAAAATTACGATGTAATTTTTTAGTTTGCATGGCGATGCTCAGCTCGTCATTGGGGCGTACAAAATGATCCATTCCGATAGATTGATAACCGGATTTATGCAATAGTCCGGCAGCAGTGTCAAACATTGTCCGTTTTTCATGGTTGTCGGGTAGGCCTGATTTCTCCAGAAGCAACTGTCGCTTATTAATCCAAGGCACGTGGGCATAACTGAACATAACCAGTCTGTCGGGTGATAAAAGAATAGCCTGCTCTATGTTGCGGGTGAAGTTCTCCACAGTTTGTTTGGGTAAACCATAAAGAAAATCAAGGTTGATACTTATTCCCTTTTCGCGTAGCAGGATAAATATATCTTCCATCGGTAATAAAGAAGGGCGGCGATTGACTGTTTTCAGTACCTCGATATTAAAGTCCTGCACACCAATACTGAGGCGGTTAAAGCCGCATTCGGTAAGTTGCAGCCAGTCTTTTTCTGAGAGATAGCCTGGGTGACATTCAATGGCTATTTCAGGGCGGTCGATGGCTGGGAATGATGATAATAAGTGAGCATTCAATTCTTTGATTAAAGCAACGGGAATGGCTGTGGGGCTTCCGCCACCATAATGTATCTGCGCGATCGGACGATCCTTATCTAACAGGGGAAGAATCAGATCTATCTCTTGATGCAAAGCTTCTACATATGACTCAATAATCTCGGGACGTGCCATGGGATACGAATTGCATCCGCAATAGTGGCATAAGTGCCGACAAAACGGGATATGCAGGTAAAACGATAATGCGTGCTCTGAAGCCTGATTCGACTGCTGTACAGCCTCCAGGTAGCGGGCGTTGGTAAATGGCTCAAAATAATTGGCCGGTGGATAACTGGTGTATCGAGGTACCGGTACATTGTATTTATTGATTATTTCAGTATGCATATATGTTAAGAATGAATGGGTTGAGATTCTTTTCTGAAGAAATAAAATATATAGATCAGTGATACGGAAGCCAATATAACTTCGAAAATAAAGAGACCGTGGTAACCGGTTCTATCGGCTACCACCCCGCTAAGAAAGGCTATTAGTAAGCCGCTTAAGTGTGTGAGTACTGTTTGGATGGTAAAGTCGGTTCCTTCACATCCTTTGCGTACACAATCCATAGAAGTGGTATACACTACAATAGTTGCCATTCCATAGGCACTCCATAGCAGGACGATCCCTAAACAAAGCATTGAAAATGAAGGGACTGTCCATGAAATACACATAAAATAGAGTGTAGTAAGCAGGATGAATATTGCAAATAGTATTCTGGAATGATATCGCCCGATTTTACGAACCAGTAATCCGGCCAGGAAAGATGATGCGAAAGCAGCTCCGGTACCTCCGATACCTATCATAATGCCTATCTCTTTCATTGAATAACCCAAATCGACCAGATAAGAGCGTAACACCGATAAAATTCCGATAATGCTGGCATAATATAGTAGTAGGAATCCTATTTGTTTCCAGATGTTACGACGGGCGAAGAACCAGATAAAATCAGTGAATTGTGCCCGTTTCGAAGGTTCTTTGGGTATTATTCTCATATGTTTGTTTTTCAATAACGGAATAATTGCCAATAGTACAAAAATGCATAAGCATGGTATCACCACATGCCAGCCATAGTGCTGAAGAACGAGGAGTAATATACCTGTTCCTATCAATGTACCTCCGAAGCTACCCATTGATTGCATACTGTTGACCAAACTTTTATCCGACTTACCAAAGGAGAGCACTGCAAGTGTGTCTGTAGCTATATCTTGTGTAGCTGAGGCTATCAATGATAGAAATACTAATCCAATGATAAGGTAGAGATCTGTTTGGATATCGAGCAGGCCTACCATCAGGATCAGTAATGCATATACGATTTCGGATGTAATGATACAGCGTTTATAGTCTTTTAGGGTGATACAATGCCGGTCGACAAGCGGTGCCCAAAGAAACTTCAATATCCAGGGGAGTTTGATGAGTTGTAATAAAGCGATGGAAGAAAGAGAGTAATCGGCTTGCCTCATTAGTACTTGTATGGCTGTAGAGAAGAAACTCATCGGGATGGCTTGTGCAATGTATAAGCAAAAAAATGTACTGAGGTTCAGTGCTTTCCGGGAAAGCGGTGAAAGCTTGTTTATACGCATGTGATTCATATCGTTTGATTAGAGACTGATGCTGACTGATGTACCTAAGGTAATGGGTTTTCCCTTTTGAGCATAGGCTTTACTGGTTACGAAGTAGTAGCTCAGGTAGTCGGTATTTGTGAGATTCTTGCTCCAGGCTTCCCATGTAAAGCATCCTTTGTTTATGCTAATTCTTAGATTGACCAATGCATACGGGCTTTGTTTGGCTTGGTTATCTTCATACCAATAAATGGGACCTGTTACCGATACGCCGGCGTTGAGGGTAAGGCGGTCGATCCAGGAACAGATGTCATAAAATGAATATCCGGTTGTCAAAGAGAAAGTGTGGCGGGGAACCATAGGCAGATAGTTACCTTCATAATCTTTTAGGATACCGCGTTCTTCTTTTTGATAGTGAACAAATCGTGCATCTGTATATCCATAATTCATATACATCATCCATGATTTCGTCGGACGAGCTTGAAAACTGGCTTCGATGCCTTTATTACGAGAGCGACCGGCATTTCGGATTACGTTACCTACAGTTGGAATAGTATTGGTTATCTGCTGATTGCGCCAATCTATATAGAACAGGCTCAAATCAGCTGATAGCCGATTGTTCAGGAATGATAGTTTGGTACCTATTTCGTAATTCCAGTTATATTCGGGGGAATAAAGGTAGTCGTCATTGTTGAGGAAAGAGACATTGAATCCTCCGGCTTTATATCCTTTGGATACGGAGGCATAGAACAATTGATTGTGAGAAGAAAGGTACTGCATACTGAACCTAGGAGTAAACTGCCCGAAGTGAAGCGATCGGTTGAATTGTTCAAGCGATTTTGTTTCCCCATTTCCATTTAATGGCTGCTGTACTTTGGAAAAATCGCATCGGGCGTGTTCATAATCGTAACGTAACCCTACAGAACAAGACAGTCCTTGCAACAGATCGAGTGTAGATTGATGATAAAATGCGATCCCTTGTGTGGGAATTCCACTATTAGTAAGGTGTCGGGTGGTATCTGTAAAACGACTAAGGTCAACTTTCCTGTTTATGGTCTGTCGGAAAACAAACGCACCCGTTATCCAATGATAGCGGCTCTTATTGACCGATTTAACCGTAAATTCCTGGCAATACATATGTTGCCGTATCTTATTTTGACCATAGAATATATTGCGAGGCGAGAAATCTTGATCGATTCCCATCTTGTCCTGTATATATTGATAGGATGTTTGGCTGTTGAAGCTGATATGGGGGCCGTCATACCGTATGTTGATTCCGGAGGTTAGCAGATTTCGTCGGTATAATCCTTCATTGTTGTAGTTTACGGCTTCTGTTGTTCCCTTGTCGGCATTATACAATCCGTATGGATATCCTCCTTGATTGGAATATTCGTAGGAGGTTATGAAGCGGGTAGTCCAATGGGCTGCGGGTTTCCATGTGAGCCCGATTCGTCCGGCTCCGTTATCAAGTTTATCTGCCTTTTTATGGGTATGCAAATTGGTAAAAAAGCCATCATTGTGATGATAATTACCGCTAAAGGATAAACCTAACTGCTCGTTCACCTTTGTATAGTTCGAAGCTATTAATCGCATATCATTGTAACTGCCATATCCCAACCGGAAATACGTACCTTGATAATCGAGGGGCGAATGGGTATATACATTGATGGTTCCACCAATAGAATTACGTCCGTAGAGTGTGCCTTGCGGTCCGCGAAGTACTTCTATACTACTTATATCCGACAAGTCAATATCGAAAGCGGACGTTTCAAAATAGGGAATGCCATCTACGTAAAAGCCTACTGATGGAGCATCCTTTTTGGCTCCTATCCCCCGAATATAAACCGGAGAATTCTGCTTGGACCCATAATCGGGCATATAGAAATTAGGAAGTAAGGAACTTAAGTCTTTAGCTCCCGATATTTCATTCTCTTTCAGGAAGCGATTATCTAAGGTAGAGATAGAAAGTGGCTCACGATTAGGTGTGTTTTGTTTAAAAGCTACTATTGTAACTTCATCCAGATCGATACGCTTAACCTGTATTGTATCGGGCTCATTGGCCGAGACTATCGTAGAGAAAGGTAGGAGGAAAAATAATCTTTTTATCATATTTTAGGGTTTGCGGCAAAGGTAGGGCATGTCCCTAGAGTTGGCAATCCTCATTTCTTAGGATTTTATCTGCCAGGCTTGGCTTCTTGGGTATTAACGTTCGGGACTGACGTGCATATACAGTTTTTGTCGTTTCGTGGTAAGTAGAGGTTGGTAACTGATTTATACTGTTCTTTTGCGGAGTCTTTTATTTGACTTTTTTCGAAGCGGTCTGTGTCTATTTGATATGTAACCGGCTGCAGGGACTCGTGTTCTGAAATTGTCTGATACATATAAATAGTATTCTTCTTTATGTAAATATATGTGTTTGTGGGGCATTACCTTTGCATCGAAAAGTACGTACTTGTCAAACGCAGTTCTGAATATGATTTTTTTTGGACTTATAGATGTGTTCTAGACTGTTGTTTGTATAATTCTTTTGTGTAATTTATTGATATAACAAAATGAACAATGCTAAATTATTACATTTAATGGTTTACATCTTAACCATTATTTTAGGGCAGTCTTGTACAGAAGTGGATATTACGATGCCCAAAGGACCGAAAGGTGATAGAGGAATGTCAGCTTATGAATTTTGGAAAGAGAATGTAGAGAATGGAGTGATTTCTTGGCCTAAGAAAGAGACTGAAATAACTGATTTTTTTAAGTATTTAAAAGGTAAGGACGGTCTGGATGGAAAAAGTGCTTTTGAACTGTGGAAGGAAGAAGTAGCTACTGGTGCTCTGGATAATCCTCACCGCCCGGGAAGTATGTGGCCTGTATCCCAGAATAATCTTAGAGATTTTTGGTATTATCTGACAGGAGCGAGTGGCGAGAATGGGCAAACACCTCATATTGGAAATAATATGAATTGGTGGATTGGCAATAAGGATACCGGAATACGTGCTCAGGGTAGGGATGGACAGAATGGAGAAGATGCTGTTCCACCGGTAGTTACGATCGGGGATAATGGTAATTGGTTGATTGATGGAGTAGATACAGGAAAACCTTCCAGAGGTGAAGAAGGAGTTGCAGGAACAACACCTACTGTTACAATTGGAGAAAATGGAAATTGGGTAATCAATGGAAAAGATACCGGAAAGGCTGCGATAGGTAAAGATGGAAGATCGCCAGAGGTAATAATCGGTACCAATGGGAACTGGTATATTAATGGGAAAGATACCGGTATTCGTGCATATGGTAAAGATGGCATTAACGGTAAAGATGGTGCCAATGGTAAGGATGGCATTAACGGTAAAGATGGTGCCAACGGAAAAGATGGTATTAACGGTAAGGACGGGGCTGCTGGAAAAGACGGCGCTAACGGTAAAGATGGTGCTAATGGGAAAAGTGCCTATGAATTGTGGGTAGAGAGTGTTGAGGCGGGTTGTAACAATACTGGCCCTAAAGTGAAAAATCCTCATAATCCGTCTTTGGATTGGGATTGTGGTAAAACAACTTTAAGTGATTTTTGGGAGTTTTTGAGAGGTGCGGATGGTAAAGATGGTGCGGACGGTAAGGATGGAAAACCCGGTGTTCCGGGAAAACCGGGTGCTGAAGTTACTATTATCAAAGGAGTACCTAACGTGATTGCACTTTATTCACAACAAGAATTTGGAGAGTATGTTCGTACAACCGATGGAGGAGTAGCTTATCGTGTGTATGACGAATCTGGCAATAAGGCTCCGAAGGCTGTGGTTAAGGGAATTCCCGGTTTGGATCCGGCTAAAACTTATACAGCTAATGAAGAGGGAGAATTTATTATTCCGAAAGAAGATCTTCCTCAAATTGACGATATAGATGCCCGATGGGGGAAAGTTAAGGAGGTAACTATTAATAAGGTGACAAAGGAATCTGCAGAAAACACTTATGTCCCTAACAGAATGCAGATTAGAATGATTTATATTGGTACCTCTCCATATCTTGATTATGAACATAACCTGCAGTTTAGAGTAGAGAGAAAGACAGATCCTGGTGCGGAATGGAAAACATTGCCCAGCTATTTGCCTAATGTCAATGCCGGATTTACGGCATATCAGGTTACAAATCCGGAAGACCCGACATCTCTTGATAAAACGAAAAAAATAGAAAGTACTACACCTAATATGAGTAGTACATCAATGTCTATTAATCCTAATAGATATGTTAAAGAGAACCCTGCCGGTATAAAAAATGGAATAACTGACTTTTGGGATGGAAAAGACAACTATTTCTCGATAGTAAAAGATACCCCTTATTATGGAGAAACGATTTATTGGAATGGAGTATGTAAGATGGCACCTTATCAGATACCTCCTACACTTAAAACTCTAGCCTTAACAAAGGCATCTGCTGAAAGTGGAGATGATGTATTCTTGAATAAAGCCCAGGGGGAATTTGACTTTTCGACTATTGATTTCAATATCATATGTAAACGTGAATTGGTAAAAACAGTAAAACCGAACGGCATAGATTACATTGAACCTGAATTTTATGCTCCGGAAGAGGCGAAGGAACTTCTACTCTGTTATGTTAAGTTTACTTATACCTCTCCATTGGGGGTACAAACAGCCACAAGCGAACTTAATAAGTCGAGTTACAAGAAACCTGAGTATGCTGCCCTTAGCCCGTACTTGGGAGCTACAATCTATTCGGTAGGAGCGAGTAGCGCTTTTATCTACTCTAACAATGTGTCTTTAGGAGTTCTCAAGAAGAAAGCAGATAACGGTACGTATTATGTTGAGAATACATATAAAGATATGCCTGAAATTAGTGTAACCTATAAAGAAAAATAGAATAATATGAATTTCAATGAAATAAAAAATAGACTTCTTATAGGAGCATTGGCCATCACTGTTTTTCCCTTTTATGTTCATGCTCAAAACGATAAGATGGAAGGACAAACAGCACATAGAACCAAAGCCTGGGAAATAGGGGTAGGTGGAGCTCTTATCAACTGGGACAGAGTGACTTTCTCGGATTTTCGTCAGGTCGATGGGAACTATCTGTATCGAATGAATATCGATCATCTTTTTGGCGGTATCCAACTCTATGCAGCTCGTGAATTGAATCCTTGGTTTTATCTTGATTTGCAGGGGACATTGGGACTGGCAAGAAAACAAGTTGAAACAGGCGGGCGTAAGTTTGATTTCATGTATATGGCCGGTCCGGGACTTCAATTCCGGTTAACCCCATTGTTTAAATCAAAATATGTAGAACCTTATTTACGCGTAGGTGTTAACTACCTCCATCATGATTTTTATGCAATTAATGCAGGAAAGTTTGAAAATGATCCTATAGGAGAAGCAGAATGGACATCATCCAATCCTTGGAACAAAGAGAAAATAGGATCTAAACAATCCTATTTCCCCTTATCCTTCGGAGCCGGAGTACAAGCTTGGCTTAACGATCATTGGGGAGTAGGATTACAGGGAGAATACATCATGCCTGTCGATAAAAAACAAACGCGTTTTGTTCAGGCTTCGATGCGTATTATGTTCCGTTTGGGTGGAAGTACAAAACGTCCTATGCCGGTTGTGCAATATATAGACCGTCCGGTTGATAGGATTGTAGAACGAATTGTTGAAAAGAGAATTGAAGTGCCGGCTGTGGTGGAAAGTCATGTTTGTGATTTATTCGATAACATTCATTTTGCGTTTGATAAGGATGTGATTACTTCCGAATCTGAAATCACTTTGGATAAGATTGCAGATCTGTTGAAAAGTTATCCGGATAATAATTTCTTGATAACCGGGTATACAGATGCAAGAGGAAGCGACAATTATAACATAGATTTGTCGAAACGCCGCGCTAAAGCTGTGTATAGTGCATTGCTGAAACGACAAGTACCTCAACATATGTTGAAATGGCGCGGAGTCGGATATCATGCTAGTTCGGTGCCGGCTTCAGGTCCGGATAAAGTCAGGATGGGTGATCGAAAGGTGTCCATTGAGAGAGTGACGAATTCAGATTATTGGGGTTGGTTAACGAATGAAGAATAATGTATTACATTAATTTTGTATAAAACATAAAGGCGGCAAGAACAATTCTGTTTTTGTTGCCTTTTTTGTTCCGTTGTTTTGATATAGAATGAAATGATTTGAAGAAATAATAGAATGTTGAAGGATTAATCATCATCTGGCCTAAAACTAACTAGCTTTTAGAACTTTATGAAAAAGAAATGCTAAAGAAGATTATCTTATGAATAATTATAGACATAATTGGCGAATTTATGTAAAAGGTTATTGTATGATAAGTAACCTCTAATAGCTTAATTTTATATATTAAATAAAATGATGTTATGAAATTACTTTATTTTAAAGAACATCTGTCATGCATAAACTATCAAATAAATGTTAATACAGGTTTCGTTTATTATAATTTAGAGAAAGATAGTGTAAGTAAAATAGATAATAGTGCTTCTCCTTGTATTCTTTTCCTTCTTGATGGAGAGGTGTCTATTGATAGTGGTGAGTATCAGAATGTACATATTGAGAAAGATAAAATGGTTCTTATTCCGCAACATGTAGATAATAAAATTGAAGTTATATATGATGCAAAATGTCTTTTACTATTTTGGAATAAAGACATAAGGGTGTGTGACAAAGTATATATGAACTCTCTTTCTTCTTATAAGGAAAGAAAAAAAGAGATGTGTGTGCTTCCTATAAGAGATCCTTTGCAAGCTGTTTTAAACTCCGTTGTCGCATATTTATATGCTAAGATGCAGTGTAAACATATGCATCTTATCAAACAACAAGAGGTTTTGTTGGTTTTGAGAGGATATTATACGAAGAAAGAATTATTTACTTTTTTTTCTTCTATATTGGGGAATACAGGGCATTTTGAAGATTTTGTAATGAATAATTATAGGAAAGTAAAGAGTGTAAAGGAATTTGCCGGTTTGTATTGTACTTCTGAGCGCTCTTTTAATCGTAAGTTCCAAAATTGTTTTAAAGAAAGTCCTTATCAGTGGATGCAAAAAAAGAAGGCGGAGTTGATCAGAGAAAAAATAAGTGAGTCGGATACTCCTTTTCAAGAGATCGCAATGGATTTTGATTTCAATTCGCAAGCTCATTTCACTTCCTACTGTAAGAGATTATTTGGAATGACTCCCAGCAAATTGAGAACAGAAAGTAAGAAGGTTGCTCCTGATTTGGAGTACTGATATACGTATTTATAGCGAAGAATCATATAAAGGCCGGATTAGGGGGCTATCCTATTCCGGCTTTTTATCTTGGCAATGCTTTGTTATACAGTTAATTGGGGCTATTGGGCTTTCGTTGGGAGGCTTGCTAACTCTGATCCTTCATTTTTTTGTTCCATCTGATGATGCTCTTAATTGCTTTGAGTTTTTAGTGCTTTGCATCCATTCGACAATATTAATTCCTGAAAGTAGAAAAGTTTCTGTATAAACAAGAGTGCAGTTAAGAACTTTACTGAGAGAAATGGTACAAGATTTATCTCTGTAGTGAGCCATCCGTCATCCTGTTTTTTTAAGTGATAAAAGCCGTTTTTGAACTGTAAGTTCAATTTTATGTGATCCGGTGCAACATACAAATATTACTTAATTGGCTATTATCCTACTGCCAGCGTAACACTATAAATTGAATGCCATATAATGCTTATACTCTTTATATAAGCAAGTGCTTTTATGCAATATTAATATAACTTTTGATTTATACAAATACCTAAATATAGTGATTGTGGGTTAATTTTAGTGTCTTTATCTTTGCCGCCGTAAATAAACAAACAACTAAACCAGATTTAAGGAATACAGTTTCTATAACCCTAAAAACATTAGAGTTTTGCTTTCCTTTTTTTCCTATCCATGCAGGCACTACAACTTTTCAAAAAGAGTCGATATGGGTGTTAAGTAAGCAGGTAATACCGCTATCCGTAGCTTGATTTCTGTAAAGCGCATCTCTTGTGGAGGTAAATCGAATAGAAGCCCCCTGACAATGTTACAATTATATTAATATGACAAATAGAAAACCTTTATTTATCATCCTCTTTTCTTTGGGATATTCAGGAATATACTCACAGGAACAGCAGGTGAAGAAAGACTCTGTCTACCAATTGCAAGAGATAGTGGTATCGTCCCAACAGATACTTGGGAGTAAGTTTAAAGCAAGAAACCGCACAGGATCGGCATATTATATTTCGCCTGAGGAAATTCGCAGGTTGGGATATACGGATATTAATCGTATGTTGAAGGCCGTTCCCGGAGTTAATATGTATGAAGAAGACGGTTTCGGTCTTCGCCCGAACATTAGTTTGAGAGGAACGAAAGCCGAGCGAAGTGAACGCATCTCGATTATGGAGGACGGTGTACTGGCGGCACCGGCTCCTTATTCCGCTCCGGCAGCTTATTATTTCCCCAATGTAGCCCGGATGGAGGCCATCGAAGTGCTGAAAGGAAGTAGCCAGGTACAATACGGTCCGTTCACTACGGGAGGAGCTATTAATTTGGTATCGACTCCTATTCCGAACAGTTTTTCCGGTAAAGCGAACATTTCTTACGGAAGCAAAAATACGTTTAAGTCGCATACATCTGTCGGAAGCAGTTGGAAGCATTTCGGGTATATGGTAGAATATTTGCGTTATCAGTCAGATGGTTTTAAGAAATACGAAGATCATGCTGCCAAAGGATTTAAAAGAAATGATATTATAGCTAAAATAAGGGTTAAAACGGATCATGTAAAAGGAGTGAATCATGCTTTGGAACTGAAATTCGGATACGCAGACGAAAATTCGGATGAAACGTATGTGGGACTCTCTGCAGATGATTTTAAGAAGACTCCTTTTCTCAGGTATGCAGGTTCGCAAATGGATAAACTTAAGACCGATCATCGGCAGTGGGTAGCAACTTATCTGCTGACTTTTTCCAACAAGTTGAAAATAACGACCAACGCCTATTACAACTATTTCCACCGAAATTGGTACAAACTGAATGATGTGCGCGCAGGAATCACTTCAAAAGAGAAGAGATCCATCGCCGATGTACTTGTGGATCCGGAAACGAATATCCGTTACTTCGACATTTTGACGGGGAAAACAGATCGGGAAGAGGAAGCACTGTTGGTAAGAGCCAATAACAGAACTTACCGTTCCAGAGGTATACAAACCAGGGCCGAATACCGTTTCAACCTGAACGAGTTTTTCTTCGATCTGGAGTTCGGACTTCGTTATCATGCCGATGAGGAAGATCGTTTTCAGTGGGATGATTCTTACTCCATGAAAAATAAGAAAATGGTACTGTTTATGGAGGGTATTCATGGTACGAATGCTAACCGTGTTACTTCTGCCAACGCGTTAGCCGGTTACCTGCTTGCTAAATTAAGATATGACGCGTGGACTGTCACTGCCGGGCTGCGATATGAGGATGTAGACTTACTGAAAAAAGACTATACGAAAGAAGATTTGGCACGGTCGGGTAAGGTACGTATTGAAACTCCGAATCATGCGCGTGTACTGATTCCGGGGGTAGGATTACATTATCAATTGATGCCGGCTGCTTCTGTTTTCTTCGGGATTCATAAAGGCTTTGCCCCTCCAAGCGCGGAATTATATCAAAAGCCTGAAAGCAGTGTGAATATGGAACTGGGTACACGTGTTGCTATCGGGAATTTTAGGGCGGAACTAATCGGGTTCTACAATAATTACAGTAATATGCTGGGAAGTGATCTGGCTGCTTCGGGTGGGGCCGGAACACTTGAACAGTTTAATGTAGGGGAGGCCCGGGTAAAAGGTGCGGAGTTTCTGGTACAATATCAGCCTCTTCCGAAGAACTGTAATGTGAGGTTGCCGTTGCAGGTATCCTATACTTATACGGATACTGAAATTAGAAATTCGTTTGAAAGCCATTCATGGGGTAATGTGGTTAGAGGTGATGAAATACCTTACATCTTCAAGCATGCTCTGAACATGCAGTTGGGTATAGAATGTAAATGGTTTTATGCCAATATCGGTACACGCTATAACAGTGATATGCGTACTTCACCCGGGCAGGGGACGATTGCGGAGAGAGAAAAAGTACCGGCAAACCTTATATTTGATGCTTCGCTCAATGTTTTTGTGAATAAATACTTGACAGTAAGATTAAATGCAATCAACCTGACCAATAGGGTTTACCTTACATCCCGCCATCCTGCGGGTTTGAGAGCGGGACATCCTTTTGGGATCTATGCAGGAGCTAATGTACAGTTCTGACTATAAAATTTAATTGTGATAAACCATAAAACGAAGAAATATAGAGAATAAAACAATGAATACTTCATCAATGATAAGAATAGTAATCAGTAGTTTGCTGATGGCAATTTTTTCTCAGACTTGTCCGGCACAAGTGGCAGTAGAGATAAAAGGTACAGTACGCTCTGTAACCGGAGAAAGTTTGCCGGGAGCTACGGTGATAGTGGAAGGAACTGCACGAGGAGTTATTACAGATGTAGAAGGGAGGTTTACTCTCAAGGCCCGAAAAGGACAGATGCTGAAGGTGAGTTTCGTAGGAATGAAACCTCGTCTGATTAAAGCCTCATCCGGCATTATGAACATCATACTTCAGGATAATGTGCAGGAGATAGAGGGAGTGGTAGTCACCGGCTATCAACAAATTAAAAACAGGGTCTTTACGGGAGCGGCAGCTTCGGTAAAGCTGGATGAAATCAAGTTGAACGGTGTGTCGGATGTGTCGCGCATGCTCGAAGGGCGTATTGCAGGTCTCTCCATACAGAATGTGACAGGTAGCTTTGGTGCCGCGCCCCGAATTAATATCCGGGGTGGTGCTTCCATTATGGGAAATGTACAACCGTTGTGGGTCATAGACGGGGCAGTATACGAGGATCTTGTTTCACTTACACTTGATCAATTGGCTTCCGGTGATGCGGTAACCCTTATCAGTTCGGCTGTTGCCGGACTGAATGCATCTGATATAGAAGATATTCAGGTATTGAAAGACGCCTCGGCAACTTCCATCTATGGTGCCCGGGCATTGAACGGAGTGATCGTAATTACCACCCGGTCCGGTAAAAGAAATGCACCGAACAGATTTTCTTATTCTTATGAGTTAAGTATGCGATCTATTCCTTCTTATACAAATTTCGATTTGCTTAATTCTCAAGAGAGTATGTCTGTTTATCAAGAGATGGGCAGAAAGGGATATTTCTCTTTGCAAAATACGCTATATGGTCGTCGCAGCGGAGTATATTATCAGATGTATAAGGCACTTAATACCATTGATCCGGCTACCGGTCAATATTATCTGGAGAATACGGATGATGTCAAAAGGGCATTCATGCGTGAAAGAGAGTATGCTAACACCAATTGGTTTAAAGAACTGTTTACACATAGGCCTATCCATACACATACTGTGACCTTTTCAGGGGGAGGGGAGAACTCTGCAATGTATGCTTCCATCGGTTTTTATGATGACAGAGGATGGACTCTGGCCGACCATGTTAAAAGAATTACGGCCAACATCAAGAACTCTTTTTACTGGAACGAAGATAAGATAAAGGCTACTATATCCGCACAAGGAAATCTACGTAACCAGAACTCGCCGGGAACAATTCCTCAACGTAGAAATACTGTTATCGGAACATTCGAACGTGATTTCGATATCAATCCTTTTAGTTACGCTTTAAGCACAAGCCGCACTTTACGGCCCCATAATGCGGATGGAGAACGAGAGTTCTATCGGAATAACTGGGCTCCGTTTAACATTCTGAATGAATATGAAAACAATTACCTGAAAACAGAAGTGCTGGATCTGAAATTACAGGGTGAACTTTCATACAGGCTCAATGATCATATTGAAGTAAAAGGCTTGGCAATGGTACGTCACGCCGTAACCAAGAGTTCACATTTTATTGCTGAAGCATCCAATGTGGTACAGGCTTTTCGTGCCAATGAGACTCCTTACGTAGCCAGAGAAAACATTTATCTATTGAAGAATAAAGACGATCCGATGCAACTGCCCGGGGTAGCATTGACACATGGGGGGATATTCAATAAAACGGAAACTTCCTTGCGAAGCTATCTGGGACGTTTGGCTTTGGATTATAACAGGCAACTGAGTGAACATAACATACGCGCTTTCGGATTTACCGAAATACGATATGCCGATCGCAGCATGAATCCTTTTCAAGGCTATGGAATACAATACGACAGAGGTAATCAGGTCTTTTCCAATCCCCTGATTTTTGAAAAGCTGGCCAATGAAGGAGATACTTATTTTTCTTTAACCGAACGTTATGAAAGGGGAGTGACATTATCGGGCAGCGCTACATACGGATATGCCGGGAAATACATTTTCAATGGAGTATTCAATTACGAAGGGGCTAATACTGCAGGTAAATATAGCCGTTCCCGCTGGCTGCCAACCTGGAATATAGGAGCCAAATGGAATCTGGATCAGGAGAAGTTTATGAGAAAACACACTACCATTTCAAGGCTCGCCCTGCGTACGAGTTACGGGTTAACCGCTAAAATGAATGAACAAGCTGTTAACTCTACCACAGTTTTCAAGCATGTGATGGTCAACCGTACTCTTTTGAAAGATAGGGAGAATGCATTGCGTATTTTACATTTGGAAAATCGCGATCTGACATGGGAAAAAATGTATGAGCTGAACTTCGGTCTTGAGCTCGGACTGTTTGGCAATCGTATCAGTGCGACATTCGATGTGTACCAACGAAACTCGTTTGATCTGATAGACCTTATTCGTACCTCTGGTGTGGGAGGTCAGTATTACAAATACGCTAATTTCGGAGATATGCGTACGCGTGGAGTGGAACTGGCCATACAGACACAAAATATATTGACTGACAAATTCAGTTGGTCTACCACAGTCACTATCAGCGGTATGAAGCAGAAAATAACCCGGTTACTGAATACCCCTAACACTTTTGATATGGTGGCCGGAACCGGGCGTGGTAACATCGTGGGTTTTCCACGCGGATCTCTGTTCTCCTTCAATTTTCAGGGACTTAACAGCAATGGTCTGCCGACCTTCGATTTCGGACTGTACCCCTCCAACAAAGGAGCAAATAGCGAGATTTCGGGAGCTGACTTTTTGGATGCACAATATTCAAAATCATACCTTATTTACCATGGCCCTATTGAACCCCAATATATAGGAGGTATATCCAATACTTTTAAGTATAAAAATTGGGAATTCTCGTGTTTTGTTACCATGCAGGCAGGTAATAAAATTCGGATGAATCCTTCTTTTGATCCGGCATTTGCCGATCTTAATGTATTTTCCAAGGAGTACTACAACCGTTGGTTGAATCCCGGTGACGAGCGGAAAACCAATATTCCCGTAATTCCTTCTCAAGATCTGATACGCAATATCGGAAAAGAAAATATAGAAAAAGCCTACAACACTTATAACTATTCACAAAACAGGGTGGCTGACGGTAGTTTTGTGCGTATGAAAAATATCTCGTTGGGATATCGTTTACCTCAAAGATTCCTTTCACATCTTAAAATCAAACAGATGAACGTAAAGGTGAATGTGACGAATCCGTTCCTTATCTATTCAGACAGGAAACTGAATGGGCAAGATCCGGAATTTTATAGATCAGGAGGGGTTTCATTGCCTACTCCCAAACAATATACGATGACATTGAATGTTGAATTTTAATTGGGTAAAAATGAAAAAGACAATCTTTTTAAGTACTATAATCTTATTGCTGACAGCGTGTCAGGATTATCTGGAAACAAATCCGGACTCTACTTTTGATGTACAAATAGACAGTGAGGACAAAATTGCCGAACTGCTTGCCGGAGCATATCCCGAGGCCAGTTATTTTGCTTTTTTAGAAGCGCGTACGGACAATGTGGGAGAAAGGACTAACGGCATTCATTCGCGACTGAATGAAGCTATGTATTATTGGGAAGATTACGATCAGGAAGATTTGGATACTCCGCTAAACTATTGGAATGCATGTTATGCCGGAATCGCTCAGGCTAATCAGGCGTTAGAGTTACTTAGTAAATACCCTAAAAGTGACCGGGTAAAAGCTTTGTATGGAGAAGCGTTTCTCTTGCGTGCTTATCTGCATTTCATGTTGGTAAACATCTGGGCTGAGCCTTATGGAACTACCAAATCGGCAACAGCCCCGGGTATTCCTTATTTAACCCGGCCCGAAAAAAATGCGTTGGTGGACTATGAACGAGGAACGGTGAAGGAAGTGTATGAAAAGATTGAAAAAGATCTGAAACTGGGTCTTTCGTTGGTGAATGACGATTATTATGTTAAACCAAAATTTCATTTCAATAAAAAAGCGGCCTACGCTTTTGCTTCGCGTTTTTACCTGATTAAGGGAGAATGGGACCTGGTGGTCTCATACTCCGATTATGTGCTCGGTGTTGACCCAAAGCCGGTCTTAAGAAACTGGCAGAAGTACAAAAAAGAATTTAATTCTAATCATAAATATCTCTATATTCGATACGCAAGTGTTGATGAACCTGCCAACCTTTTATTGACTACTACGGAGTCAAGAGTGGCACGTAATATTCCTTCGGAAAAATATGGAGTGACCATTCAAAGTGCCGAAAAGGTGTATAATGAACACGGGATAGACGGATGCTTTAACTTCCGGAAAATGAAGATGCAGTCATTCTTTCTGTTTAACTATAACGACGGACGTATAGATGACGGGCAATATATAGCCAAATTTGACGAGCTTTCATTATCCGGCTATACGGGGATACGTCCCAGAGGGTTATATGTTACCAATGTTTTATTCTCCACTGACGAAGTGATGCTCAACCGGATGGAAGCGTATACAATGCTCGGAGAGTATGATAAAGCAATAGATAATCTGTTGGTTTACTTGTCTGTCAAATATGGAGTGTATCCCTCTTGCGGCCGTTCGACTTATACGCAGACAAGCAGTGAAAACTATCAAATCTATACCCCATTTTACGGAATGAGTATCAACCAACTGGCGTTGGTGAAAATACTTTTAGGTTTCAGGAGACAGGAGTTCTTACATGAGGGTTTGAGATGGTTTGATATACGCCGCTTTTATATATCGGTAAAACGCACTTCAAAGTATAAATTCTACAGACCATTGGAAAAAGAAGATTCCAGAAAACTTTTGCAAATACCGGCAGAAGCCATTAACCGGGGACTGGTTCCTAATCCCCGATAGAGTATTATAGAAGATGATTCAAGAATAAAATCAAGCATATGAAAACAATTATTAGAAAAGTGAATTTCAGATACTTTTTTCGAAGAAGTCTGTATTTGCTCGTTATTTCTTTCCTATTGGCGGGCTGTGAAGAGGAGGCATCCCTATCTGCCCGGAGTGTGGTGGAGGCGGGTGAGACAGAGCGTGAGAGGGCAGATTTGGATAAATGGATACTGGATACATTCACCCGTCCTTATGGGATTGAGGTGGAATATCGGTGGAACAAGAATGCAGTGCAGAATGGAAGCTATATCTACCCGCCGGAAGTTGCCAATGTAAAAAGTGTGCTCAATACCATCAAAACTCTATGGATTGACCTCTATACAGCTCCTGAATTGGGAGGAGATAAGTTTCTGTTGGGAAAAAATCCTCTTAAAATATACATGTATGGAGGAAGAAATGTAGATGGAAACGGAATGGAACTATTAGATAATCTTGAAGCAACGACTAATGAGATGTTTCTATATAACGTCAACGAGTTTAATCCCCAAGATGAGGATAAGGTCTTTATTCTGATGCGAAGCGTACATCACCAGTTTGCCAGACATCTTATGGAACTTTTCCCCTATGACAGAAGCAAATTCCTATCCATCAGCAGAAACAAGTATATCGAATCGACTAAATCTATTGCATGGATTTTCAAAGGAGAGACGCAAGGGCGCAGAGGGTTTATTCTGGCTGGTTATCCGAATAAGAAAGGTTTCTTTACCTTTCATTCTCTCCTTTCACCTGAAAAAGATTTTGCGGAGATAATTAGTTTGAAGTTGACATATGGACCTAAGGATTTGCTTCAGGCTTTGGACAGAGCCAAGACTCCTTACAATGCCGGCTCGGATAAAGATCTTCAAAAAGAATATGATGAACAAGCGCTTCAGGCATATAAAGAATTGGTAGAAAAGCAAGCATTTGTAGAAGACTACTTTAGTAAAGAAATTAAGATTTCGCTTAACTACCTTCAATTAATAAGCATGAAGCAAGTAAAGGAATTTATTAATAAAAATAAGAAAGAATGAAACTAGGATTTCAAATACTTATCCTAATGGTGTTTTGCTTCTCCTGTAAAGATGAAAAGGTTTTCGACTCGTCTCCTTCAGAGCGCAATGCAAACCATATCGGCGAACTGAGAAAGGAACTTGTAAATGCTCCTTATGGCTGGGCTGTCACCTATTTTCCCCGAACGGATTCTCTATTGTTTACAAATGTGAATGAATTGATAACTCTTCCCAAAGGGATATTTGAAGACAAGAACAAATATGGATATGGTGGACACTATTTTTTAATGAAGTTTTCCGAAAATGGGATCGTAGAGACGGTGGCCGACTATAATGAGGAGAGCCTGACGAAAAAGCTGCAAAGTGAGTTTGAAGTGAGCCAAAACACATTTACGCAGTTAAGTTTTACTACTTATACCTATCTGCATTCTTTGGTGAATGACCGCTTTACCGGCTCTTCGGATTTTCTTTATACGGGAAAAGATGTTGATGGCAACCTGATATTTAAAACATCTTCATATATAGAGCCTGCAAGGGAATATATCATTTTTACAAAATTGAAGAATGATGAAAGTTGGCAGGAGGACATCCAAAAATCATATGACAATAAATTGTTCTTTGAGAAGATGAAAAATCCTCAGCTAATCATTCGTAGGGCGGGACGAGTTTATTTCCATAGCGATGTACAGATGAATGTCACTTATGGAGGGGATGGAAGTGTGAATGGAAAGCAACCTCCAGAAGTATATCAGCGTTATCGTCTGTTTCTTGCGAGAGATTATTTTGCTTCTCAGGGATGGTTGGGAAATAAAGTAAAAGGATTGGGTTCGGGGTATGTGGGAACAGCCGACGGTCTGACTTTCAAGCCCGGTATACGTTATAGTGAAACGTATATCTTCTATGATTTTCGTAGAGAAGGAGAGAGATTTGTTTGCGAACTTGTGAAAGTAGTTGACCCTTACAGCAAAAAAATACATTGGGTCAGCAAGCATCTTGCTCCCTATGGCGAAGAGAGTGGAGTTATAGCTGAAATCCGGGATGAAATTTAAATTAGAAAACAACAGGATAAATATGAAACATGTATGGATAATAAGTTGTCTGCTGTTTGTATGCAGCTGCAACACGGTAAGAGAAGATTTTGTAGTAAATGAAGATTATGAGAAGTTGTTTCCATCCAAAGAGATAGAGAAACCTGAAAACAAGCGCGGAGAGTTGCTTGTACAATTGTGTGATCCCGATCAGGCATTGGAGAACTATAAATATCCCGGTACCGAAACTCCGAATGGTGCTGACCAATATAAAATAACCCTGATGTGTTCGTTTCAGGAAAAACGCTGGGATGGTAATCTTACTAAAGATGTCAGTGCTCAGTACAAAGTGAAATATATTAATGAAAAAAAAGAATTGGTGACGATCAGTTGTGGAAAGAGAAATATAGGAAATGCCGGAGAGGATGCTGACGGATTAAGACCCAATGTAATGTTTAACGGCGAGAAGTTGGAAATTTCTTTTAATGTACATTCGGGTTTTCCTCTGTATCTGAGTGTTTCCGGTGAGGGACCCAGATCATCCAATATAAGAGCAAGTATCACAGCTGTCTCCACTGATGGACTGGTCGAAATTCCCAGCCTGCAGACAGAGCAATATCAAAATGAGGAGGGGATTAATCCACTGAGGTATCCATATTGTGAATATTTGATTTTACCTTAAGAAAAAATAGAAAAAAGATGAATTATTTATTGAAATGTCTATTCTTGTCCTGTCTGTTGATAAGTGTTGTGGCATGTACCGACGGGATAAATGAAACAGTGATAAGTGCGTATCAGCTCCCGGTATTGCCGGAACCTTCGTATAAATTCTCAAGGAACGGAGAGAGTTCTGTAAATGTACTTGAGTGTGGATTTTTGAAATCTCCTATCGATAGAATTTTTTCGGAATACATGAACGAAGCGCGTATGAGTACAAAAAGGGATTATGACGAGGCACTCCGGATTTATCATGAAGGGAACTTCGGGTTAAAACCACAAAAAGAGGTTTCTGCTTCTTCTAAACATCTGAAGGATAGAGATAAGATTCTGAAAGATATTGATGCTTGGTTTGAAACTTCTGCACGTATTGCCGGCTTGGGAGCGAATATCCCTTCTTACGAACATAGAAACAGGGAAGCCGTGAAAGGCTTGACAGGATATGTAGGAAATGGCATAGGAGACAAAGATATCTGTTATGTGGATGAAAGGGGAATTGCTGTAGCTGAAGTTTATAAATATGCTATTATGGGAGCAATATATCTGGACAAGATACTCAACATACATTTGAGTGAGCAAATATTGGAAAATAACGAGGTACTTGTACGGAATGATCTGACCCAGCTCTTGCCCGGTCACAACTATACGGAGTTGGAACATCATTGGGATCTGGCATATGGATATTACGACTTCTGGAAAACATTGGCCCAGTCCGATGGCTTACCGGCCTTAAAAGATTGTCATCTGCGTATCTCCCGCTCCTTTGTCAAAGGGCGCGCTTTGATGACGACTTCCCAATATGATGAAATGCGGTTGCAAGCTGATACCATCAGGCAAGAACTGTCACGTGTAGTTGCGGTAAGGGCTATGCATCTGCTGGTCGGTCCGAATACATTGGCCAACTTAAAGGAAAATCCCAGGCGGGCGTTCCGTCTTCTTTCTCAGGCTTACGGCTTGATCTATGCTGCACAGTTTGCACGCAATATGGAAGGAAAATCATTTCTAACAAACGAAGAAACCGGGATTTTGTTGCATGAATTGGAGAAAGGGGATGGTTTATGGGATAAAGAACGCTTGTTAGGGAGAGAGCAGACCGAGGGAGCGTTATACAATCTGGCGGTGCGTATTGGAGAGAAGTTTGATGTTTCACCGGAGGATATTAAAAAATAAGAGATGAGAAAGATACATAAATTGCTTTTACCGGCAATCATATTCATGATGGCAATAATTCAGGTTAAAGCTCAAGGTACAGCAGGTATCGATGTGATTCCTAACGGAGGGTTTGAAAAGTGGCAAGATACGGGACAGCCTACCGGTTGGCGTATAGTAAGTAGCTTAAATCCGGAGCGGGTACAGGAAAGACGTCCGGAGAGTACAGGTGTGTATGCACTTAAAATATGGCTTAACGGAGGATCTGTTTTCTTGGCTCAACCCGTATCGGTAAAAGCAGGAAAACAATATACACTCTCTTTTTGGAACAAAGGAAGTGTGGGAAATCGTGAAATAGTAGTAACTCTGTTTTGGTATGATAACGGGAGTATAAAAAGCAGAGAAAAAATACTTTCGATAAGAACGGTTAAAGATGAGTGGAGAAGAGTGGAAAGTACTGTAACAATACCGGAGAATATCCATAGTATGGGGATGGGGATAAGGACACAGAGCTATCAGGGCTATATGCTGTTCGATGATATGTCAATGGTACTCAAAGAGAGCGGGCCGGACATATCTCCCGTTCCGGAAGCTCCCGATAATTTAAGAATGAAAGCATATCAGAATGAAATGGAGATTTCCTGGAACAAGGTAGCAGACGAAACCATTAAATGGGAAGTCGTGTTTGATGACCAAGTCGAAACAATCACGTCCGGAAACTCATATGTAAAGACAAAGCTCAAACCGGGAAGTACCCATCATATTAAAGTAAGAGCGGTAAAGGGTAAGGAGTTCTCGCCATATGCCGAACGAAGAGGTGCGACAGAAAGAATGCGTGAAGCGGAAAATTCCGAAGATCGTATTCCTTATTTGCGTACCATCCTTCCTGACGGGAGTTGCGAGGGACGTTTTTTGAAACTTTATTATAATGAACTGGCCAATCCGAACGCCAAGGTATCTTATAAATTGGACGGAGTAACTATTGAACCCAAAGATAATACTTTAGAGTTTCCGGAGTTCGAAGGATTTTATAAACGATTTCGCCTGGAAGTTTATATTGATGAGGGAGAAGGTCGTGAATGGGAGATTCTGTATCCTCATTTGGGCGTAAAAAGAAATGAAAAATAGAAATTGAATTAAACAGGAAACAAGCCAATGATAAAGACTGTAATAACCCAATTGTATATTGCTTTTTGTCTTATTTGCTTTTTTGCATGTGAAAAACAAAAAGAAGAATTTCCCGATATCCGTATAGGAAAAGAAGGAGTTGTTGATGAGTTGTCGTTGAATAAACAGACAGAGAAAAGACTTCTTTTGTCAGGTGGAAACGGGAAATATATAGTTAATGTGGAGAACGCACAAATAGCCACTGCTGATATAAGTATGGATACCCTTAAAGTAAAAGGTTGGTTGGAAGGTGAAACGTTTGCTACCATCATTTCTCATGATAAGCGCATAAGGTTGAAGATCAACGTAGTCTTTCCGGAGCTCGGAATAAGTCATTCCGTAGTGCAGCTTCTTCCCCGATTTAGAAGTAAATTCATAAGTATTTCCGGAGGAGGAGAATTGACTAAGCTGGAAGAGGACGATCCCGCAGATATTATGGATATGAAATGGGACGGTTCTACGGGGATGCTGGAGATATATCCCAAATATGAGGGAGAAGCCCGGGTTATCGCTATTTCAGAAGACGCAAAAGAGAAGAAGGTTATTCATATTAAAGTGAGACCGGAAGGAAAACTGGAAATTCCGGGGTGGTATAGCACCAACTCAAGTTCATACTATCTGATCCAAAATAATAACATGGTAGTCAAAAGAAAAGGAGTAGGTACATGGATTGTAAACAGTGCCCGCCCTTATGGTGGGGGAGTGATGTATAATAGTTCTTATATAAAAATAGCTCCTATCATGAATCCCGTACAGGGTGACTCTATCGATTTAAATATACTTCGCCATGGATCCTTGAAACCGCAGATAACAGAAGGTATACATAGGCTGTATGTAGAAGAAGTGCGTGAGTCGGAAGTCATGTTACGGGGAAGAGGTTTCAAATTTTTGCTCCCTTATGAAAAGTGAAATATTTGTGCGATTTGTGTCTTGTATCGCAAAAAAAGTAAGCTGTCTGAAGGATATGATATTAAAAAAAACAAACGATAAGGGAGCATTGTTATTTGCTCTGTTTATTTTATTGGCAGGAGGCAGCAGAGCAAGACAACATAGGAAAGATGATCATGTCATTCGTGGTAAGCAGGTTGCTGTTTTTGGGCGTAATATATTTACTGCCAGAAATTTATCTTTTGAGCCTAGCCTGGATATTCCTACTCCTGAAAATTATGTATTAGGTTCTGGAGATGAATTGATAATAGACGTATGGGGTGCTTCTGAAAATACAGTCAGGGAAATAATTTCTCCTGAAGGTACTATTCATGTGGCAGGTATAGGTCCCATTTTCCTGAGTGGAATGAATATACAGGATGCCGAACGAAGTTTGAGACGTGAGTTTAGTAAGATTTATGCTGCTATTCCTCAAAAAACGGTCCATATAGAGTTATCGTTGGGGAGAATCCGTACCATCATGATCAATGTCATGGGTGAAGTAAAAGTACCCGGTATTTATCGGTTGTCGGCATTTGCATCGGTATTTCATGCTTTGTATCGTGCCGGTGGAATCAGTGATATCGGAAGCCTGCGTGATATTCGTGTTGTGAGAGATGGAAAGGAGATCGTCCGTGTCGATGTATATGATTATATTATGAAAGGTAAATTGACGGATAATATCCGTTTATCGGAAGGCGATGTCATTTTAGTTCCTCCTTATCAGAATCTGGTAAGTATTTCCGGAAAGGTAAAACGTCCGATGAAGTATGAAATGAAAAGTGGGGAAACCGTAGCTACTTTGTTGAGTTATGCGGGAGGTTTTACGGGAGATGCTTATCGGAGTGCCATACGTTTGTTTCGTATGGGCGGAAAAGCAAAACAGGTATACAATGTGGCGCAGGACGATTATCAGTCTTATCTTCTGGCCGATGGTGATAAATTATCCGTTGAAGCGGTATTGGAACGTTTCTCAAACAAGGTCGAAATTCGTGGCGCTGTATATCGTGCGGGCATATATCAATTGGATGACAGTGTAACAGGAACTGTCAGGCAGTTGATTAGCAAAGCGGAAGGACTTCGGGGAGATGCTTTTCTTAACAGGGCTTTGTTGAGACGCCAACAGGAAGATCTGACACATGAAATGATTCCTGTCGATTTGAAAAAAATGATGGATGACACATCCGCCGACCTATGTTTGCAGAAGAATGATGTCCTCTACATTCCCAGTGTGAAAGATATTGAGAAAGAAGGAACTTTGTCCATTTATGGTGATGTAAGGGTACCGGGTGAGTTTCCTTATGTTAAAAATACGACTATACAGGATTTGATTGTAAAAGCGGGAGGATTGCCGGAATCTGCTTCTATGGTCCGGATCGATGTGTCGCGTCGAATCAAAGATCCTGGAAGTATACTATCCTCCAATGTTATTGGAAAGAGTTTTACGGTTGAGCTTGCAAACGGATTGTTGATAGGGGAGGATAAAGGATTTGAACTGGAACCTTATGATATCGTTTTCGTTCGTCGAAGTCCGGGGTATCGCAAACAGGCCAATGTAACAGTTGAAGGAGAAGTGGTTTTCACTGGTAATTACGCATTAACCAAAAGCAATGAAAGGCTGAGTAGTCTGATAGCAAGAGCCGGAGGATTATCGAAAGAAGCTTATGTGAGAGGAGCACGTCTGATACGTAGAATGACAGCGGATGAGATAAGGCGGAAACAGGATGTAGTACGTTTGTTGGTCAAGGGGAGTGAAGAAAATTCTATATCTCCGGTCGCTTTGGAAACCGGTTCTACTTATCCGGTAGGCATAGAACTCGAGAAAGCGTTAATAAATCCGGGTTCTGACGAAGATATGGTCTTGCGTGAAGGAGATGTACTATTTATTCCCAAATATGTCAGTACGGTAACAATCAGTGGGGCCGTGATGTATCCTAATACAATACTTTATCAAAAGGGGAGTAATCTTGACTATTACATTGAACAGGCCGGCGGCTTCGGAAACCGGGCACTGAAGCGACATATTTATGTAGTATATATGAATGGAATGGTGTCTCGTCTGAGAAAGAGTGCGGTTTGTGCAATTGAACCAGGATGTGAAATAATAGTACCAAGCAAAGAAAATAGGAAAAAGACTGTGCCGAGGGACGTTGCAGGAATGAATACTTCTATTGCCTCTATCGCTGCAATGGTGGCTGCCATGGTCGGTATGATAAAGTAATATAATCATAATAAAAAGTAATCTTGTGGTTTAACGTTACATTATGGCCGAATTAGACTATTTTAATCGTGAAAAATTAGTATAATAAAGTGGTGTTGGATTACAAGATTACTAAGTTTGTGTAGCTGTTTTTTGCTTAAGTTTTGTATTTGCAATAAAACTTAATCAGTATTGTGACAAGAACTAAACTATATACATGTTTCTTACGTTCTTCTTTGGCAACAATAAATTTTGGAATCAATATTCTTGTGCGAATAAAGATAGGAAAGGATACAGTTTTCTGTCTGGCAGACTGTGTTATTGAATTTATGAACCAGCAGCGTAACATCACTTAACGCCACGCCGCTGTATTCACTCCCGCGAGGAACGAACATCACCTCTCCCGCACACAAAATTTCATCGTGGAAGAATGTGCTGGTAATCCGTGCATGCCCTTTCATGCAGAATATCAGGTAAATGATATTCGTATCGTTGTTATGCACCGTTGTTCCGGCAGGATAGCTTTTCACATCAAAATGGCAATCTATTGGATTTTCATCACAAAACGCCGGCTCGCCGGCTTATGATTTTTTCGTATCACAATTTATTACGCTATTTTTCTTTGGAAAATACTTTTTCTCCTACGGTAACAGTTCTGAAGCTATGTAGTAATAGCTTTGTCCTTCCATCGTTATTTTTTCTTCTCCGTATTTCTTAGCCATATTTTCTTTCCTCTCTTTAAAATATTGAATAAGTCCGTCCAACTCTTTGTCGGTTAACTGTTTTTTCTTTTTGAGATCCTTCACCGTTATGTCATCAAGCACAGGGCTGTTGGCCGGAACTCCAAATATCTGACTGTGTGCATAAGAAAGAGAATATCGCCTGATTTCCTTTCGCTTATTTTTGCAGATCCGGCAGTTGCGCAGTTCTGACATATAAAAGCGATAAAGGTGGCGGCGTATTTTTCCGGTAGATACATACACCGTATCTGCTTTGCTTTCGGGATTTGCGGGTGATGCGCCGAGAGTTTCTACCTTATCGGGGCGTACCCTTTCCCTTAAATAGCGGCACAACTGTTTAACTTTACCTTTCTTTGGCTTATTCATGTCCTTCACATCCACTTCTATGGCACAGAGTGTTTCCAAGCGTTCTATTGTCTGTTTCAGTTCCGGGTCGGAGAGTAGCAGGTAATAGCGCATCAAACTGTCCGGAACGGTAATTCTTTCTGTTTTCCTATACCATATCGGAGCAACATCACCAAATATTTTTTTAAACTCCTTATTCGGTTTTACCCCTTGAGGCAGATGATAGGTTGCAATCAGAAGACTGTCTAAACGGTCTTTACCATTGCCAACCGTGGCAAATGCACGGTCTATGCTTTCAGAGAGCAGTTGGTGATCCGCTTTTATCTGCGTTACGATGGAATCCACCGCTCCGGCAAACAATTCCATTGGCAGGGTTTCACCTTTCTCCGGAAACAGGAAACCGCCTTGTGTCATGCTGGCATAGGGATAGTCGAGCATGAGAAAATTCGGGCCTGCTTCCCGCAGCAGGTTGCTGCGGCAAAACTGGTCGGCATACAGAATCATATTCCGCTTGTTTTTAGTGCGGTACTCGGCGTAATGTTCAATCATGTTTGAAAGTTGAAGCACATAGTTATTGTACTTATCGTCGTTCGAGGCGTACAGTTGCCAACCGAGCAGGCGACAGTTCTTTTCATTCAGGGTTTTCACAATGGAAGAGGGAGCATTCTCTTGCTGTTCTCCCGTTTCACCGACTGATATAATCAGATTAACCGCTTCAGGTGTATTGCCGATAAGTTCCAATGCACTTCTCATTGCCTTCCATGCAGGCAAAGGAGTATTTTCAGTGTCAGCTACATATGACGCCATTTTTACCAATCGGTCTATAAGTATCTCGTAGTCAGCAGTCAGGGGAATTGTCTCCATGCCCCGGGGGGTAGCTACCGCCGCTCCGAATTGATAGGAGAACGATTCACCGGAACCGGCAAAAAACGGTCCCAGATTCTGTATGGCATTCAACAGCATTGGGTATTGTTCCGGTAGCCGGGAGGACTGTTCCATTGCGAACAGGATATTTATTCGTTTCAATTCTTGCTTGATTTGATTTCCACGGGTATAAGAGATTCTCTTTCCGTTGATGTTGAACACGTGGTTGTCCTTCTTGTCAATAACCGGTTCTAATGTTCCGCTGATGAACGAGCAGGTGGAATCGGTATGGTAAGGATATATCATAGGAGCATATTTCAGCGTCTTTTGCAAAGCCGGCACTCCGGAAAACGCCGTTCCTGTGAACACCTGATGTCCGATTTCTTGCAGCATGACGGCGGGAATCCATCCGATAACCTGCTCACCGATTTTATCGGCAGAGAGAGAAGGAGTTTTCGATACCAGTACACTGCGTCTGTCAACAGAATACTTGAGCGCGTATATAATAGCGTGGATACCCACCACGCCGGTTTGATTCTGTAGTTCCGGATCGCCGAACACTTTCAATGAATCGGCGGTTGTAAAATAAGTTGCGGATTGCATGATTGCCGTGGTGTCGGTAATCGCAGTCAACAATTTGTCATGCAGTCCCGACTGTACATCGGTAATGGAAGAAGGTGAAAGTATCAGTCGGGAGCGGTGCATCCAGCCCACATATTCCGCCTTTTTGCGTTGGGTCATACGGTTGTGCTTGATATTTGTGGGGTTATATTTAATCAACCGCAAATAATCTCCTTTGGTCTTGATAACTAAGAACGTATCCAGTAATCCTACCTCGGCAGACTTTACCCTGCCTCCCGGATTGACATAGGCGGCATTCTCCACCCTGTCCGAATAGACAATCCACGGTTTGCGGTGGGCAGCGCTTCTGGGTGCCTTTATCCCCTCTATGGAATAATTTTCAGAATATTCACGAGGAAGCTTCCGCAGTTGAGTGAAGCGGTGTACGGGAGCACAAGCCGATAAAACGACGATAGAAATCAATAGGACAAATAACTTTCTCATTTCATTTCTTTTTTTCGATTTGCATAACCGTTATTTGGGTAATATATCCGCTCTCTTCATCCTCCGTCTCTACGATGACATTCTGGATAATCGTTTCTTTTCTGCCGATATGGTGCAGTCCTTGGCAATAAGAATAAAAGTCGTTATATTTATTGTTGTTGATAACAACCAGCGTGTTCGGGTTATTATTAAAATACTTGTCCACGACATAGTTGTAGTTTACATTAAAGGGTTTACCGTCTGCAATGTTCTGCAACTTCTCTTTGATGTCTAAACCGATGAGCACCATTACATCGGTAGAATCATTCTCCGAATAGTAGGGCAGAATGTTTATCCGGTGTCTGATGGGATACCGGGTATTCTCCGTATTAAGCAATACTTCGTACTCTCCGGGTTCAGTATAAGCATAAAGAGCCGTTTTTTCACGGGAATCAATCATCCCCGTCTCTCCGAACTCCCAGCGCCATTGTTCGTCGTGTCCTTCGCCACGGAAGATGATATTTTCTCCCTGAATGGCTTCCTTGGGAGCTATGATATGAACCAGATGCAGGTCTTCCGCATTGGTCTTCTCTTTTACCCTCACATCAAAGTAGCGTTCCAGATTTCCGTTGACGGTCAGTCGTATTTTGTACACCCCTTTTTGCTTGAACCGATGGTATCCGCTGCGTTGTGTGGATGTCTCGTTGTTTCCGAACTCCCAGTACCAGATTCTCGCTCCCGACGTGGAATCGGAAAAAAATATTTCTTCCCCCACGACAGGGTCAGACGGAGTTACAGTAGCCTGAATCGGCTGCTTCTGCGAGCAAGCTCTCATTACCAGCAGAAAAAACATAATAAGTATGATAACGGAGATAAAGATATAGAGAACCTTCGTATTTAGGAATTTATTCATCATGGCTTGCCTCCTTTATTTTTAAGTTCGCCTTCCTTCTTCTGGAGTCCGACTTCGCACTCCTCCAGATTTTTCTTGAATTTTATTATGTTATCCTGCTTGCTCCATAGTTCTTTCTTGTCGGCAAACCACATTTCATATACCGAAGCGAGATGCCAGAACATCTTATTGCGCTTGTCAAAACTGTTTCTTTCCCATTGTTTGGCAAGGTCGTTTATCAGGAACTTGATATCATTTTCCTCATAAGAGGCATTGACGCCCGGCTCAAACTGTTCAATACGTGAAAATAGGGTATCTGCGCTCACAATCTGTACTGATTGTATATTTTGAAATTCCTTTTGCCGCTCCATCTTTTTAATGACCATTATTTTATTGGAGAAGATGTGGCGTGTCCCTGCATACTTGAAAAGAATAAATCCACAGGCTCCTGTGATAACAATAAACAGGGTAAGCACATATACAAATCCGATAAAGCGTTCACGCTCGCTAACGGTTTTGCTGCTTTTATTTTTAGGGGTTATGCTCATATCTTTCCTATTTTACTTTTCTACACTAATGTTTCCCAATGTCAGCTTTCGGGTAGCCTGTTTATTGTCCTGAATGCACCGCATCAGGTCTTTTCTCACAAGGCTTTCTTCAATAACCGCTTTACGTATGGCTTCTTTGGTGTCCAGAAACACGTTGATTTGCGAAGCCAGTTTTTTGTACAGAAGTACATCCTTGCTATCCATTATTTGCAGTTCCTCGATAAGTTCCATCTTGCGTGTACTGATAACTTTTTGGAGCACCACCTGATTCAGCCGGTCGTTACTGCCCATCAGCACCAGGTAGTTATACAGCGAATCCACCTTATCCACCAGGGCAATCTGTCTGGCGTAAATCTTATCGTATTCTTGTGTTTTGGATTCCATTAGCTTATATTCGCTTCCATTCGTATGGATAAAGCCTGTGAGCAGTGCCATGCTCAAAGCCGTACTGATTAACAGTCCGCCGGCAAACTCCAAATATCCACGGATGATTTTCTCACTGTTCTTTGCTTTCATAATTCTTATAAATAAGTGTTTATCCCGAGGTAACACGGACTGGCGTCACCCGTCGGTTTTAAATAAGTCTTGCGTTCGTCAGGGCTAACGCTGACCGTCACATCGAACTCCTGCCACGCGCCAAGAAAAATATCCGCCAGCATTTCAAGGGCTTTGCGGGAGCGGTTGCCGGGCAGGAACCTTTCGACTTCCCGGGTTGGCAGGTCGCCTATGTGTATATGCAAATCAGCCTCAGCACTATTAAGCACCCCCACATTCACACTGTTTGCTCCCAGTCTCATGTTCCCCAGCCGGTTCGGTTTTTGTGCCCTTATTGTCCGTTGCACCATTTTGGGGCGTACCTTTACCGGAGCTTCCAGAATCTGCGACAGTGCGTCGCTTACCTCTTCCAGTCTGCCCCGGATCGAATGGATATGCGGCATGAACTTGATGAACAGCAACGCCCCCTGTCCGGACAAAATATGAATGACCGGCCAGCAAGCGGCAAAGAGTTTCGCATAATCAGAATATTTGTTCTTTTTATCATACCGCAATTCGAGCAATTGTGCCTGTATCCCTTCTCTGTCCACTTCGCTCTCCAGCAGGCTGAAAAAACGTCGGATAAAGAACTCTTCGTTACGATGTTGCTGCATCTCTTCCAGAATAAGTCCCAAATCTTTCACCTTGCCGGGAAAGAGCGCCTCATGGAACAATCCCTCCGGCAGCGAATCATAAATCCCCCGGCGGTTGGTCTTTAGTTCTATGTATGCCCCCTCCGCTATGCCGACATGATTCCTATGCTTCACCGATCGGATATCTTTCGAAACATTGCTCAGGTTATTACCGTCACGCACCATCATAATTTGAGCGGTGTCGAACCCGGCTTCCGACAGCAAGGCTCCGTATAGCTCTGCCTTGAAGTCGGTGTCCATTGTATTGGGCGGAAGAAGCCCCTTTATCTCTTTGGGTAAGCGATGTTCCATATCAATCCATTATGCTCCATGTTTTGTTTTGTCCCGTAGTATTGTTTCCCGTTGTGCGTTCCGATACCACAATATTCTCCTTATGCTGACCGATATATTCCAGCGTACTGAGCCGTTGCCACAATTCGGTAAGTGTGTACATAAACGAATAGGCACGAACCATCGAAGCCCGGATATCCGTATGTTCGTACAGCATCTCCAACGTATCAGCGAGTTGCTCGTCGAACGAACCGGGCGTTACGTCGCTCCACTCGTAGAAATATTTCTGCGTTTCCTCCTTTTGCGTCCCTGATAGGTAGCTGAAACTTACATACATGATATGCGCCAGACTCGATACGGAATCCAGTACATCAATAGGAGCATTGTACAGCCCTTTATTGGTATAAGTGAATTGCAGGGTGGCGAGGTAGCGGAGCATCTCCCGACATATCAGAGAGATGTGCGCACCCAGTTCGCCGCGATTATCCCTGTTATGTATTTTGGCTATGATAATTTTGCTGTAATTCTCCAGTGAGCGGAACATATTTCCGAACTTGGCATGATACTCTTGCAGTTCAGGGTGGCTTTTCATCGTCGTACAGGGCGGGATAAAGTCGGCATCTACCATGAATCGTTCGGCATCCTTGCGGATACGTCCGATGGTCAGGTAATGGGAACCCAGTTCACTGATATTGATTTCTCCTTTAGGCATCACAAACAGCCGATAGGAGGGCAAGGCGTTCGGATGGCGGGGTGGAACTTCCTCCGGATTGGGGTCACCCGAGCCTACCCGGTGGAACGGATCCACGGAGAGGATAATGTCCCATTGCGTGATATTCTTACGGGTATCCGATTCTACAGAATAGTTCTTCACTAATTCGCTTCCCGTTTCGGTGGCATCAAATTGGATGCGGATACCCGAAGCGGTGACCGCATCGCAGTATTTCAGCCGCACTTCGATGTGTCCGGTCACGTGCTGGCTGATACGGATGCCGTTTTCGCCATCCCTGTTTTGCCGTGCGGGCAACAGCCCGTAGTTATAACTGTTGGTTCGTACTTCTATGCTGTCGCGAATGCTGTTCAGAAAGTAATCGTCATGTTGGTTGAAGATGGCGGCTGACAGCGGCATACAGTCCGACCAGTTTACTAAATTTTTCTTTGCCATATAGTATGTAGTTTTATTTTTATATTCTTAGTTCTCATTATGTTCCATTACCCGTTTAGCAACAATTACATCACGGCTGCGGATGCGGTTATCCTTTACGGTAAGGTTGAAGTCTATGTAATGTCGGGGAGATAGCAAGGTGGGTTTCCGGTAGAAAATCCATCCTCCCTCTTTTGCTGCATAGTCGTCTATCGGGGCTTGCGGAGATTTCAGATTATAGTCGTCAATCATCCGGTGGAACCATGTGCCAAATTGCATTTCGTCCGGTGCTTTCACACTGAGTTTGACCGGTTCCCGGTCGCTTTCTTGCTTGTATAGCTCTATTTGCAGAACTTGCAGGCTGCCCGGGTCAAAATATCCCTCCTGCTCGGTATCGTCTGTGTATCTCCATACTTCATACACGGGAATCGGAATGGCGATAAAGATACGGTAGGTGCGGATAAATACCGAGACAATGACGAATGGAAGCAGGCAGGTGGATGCCCACAGACCGTATTTTAATTCATTGCAGAGATTGAAGACAAGGGTGAAGAACAACATGGATACCACCAGTATAAAACCGGTGAGTATGATTTCGTGGCGATACTTGTAGTCGTCCTTATACACCCATGAAATCATTCGTATGTTATAACTGCCCAGAAGAAGATACAGCATGGTAAGGAAGATGTAGCCGTAGGGCATGAAACCGTAATCAAGGAATCCCAGTAAGGCAGGGAGTGTCAAGAGTGTGATTGCACCAATAGTATAGCCTACCAGCCGCTTGTTGTTCAGCAGAGCGTTTTTCTTTGCTATGAAAATGCCTAAGCCTACCAGTAACAATCCCAGTATCGGGTAGAGCAGGTAGGTGAAGGCGAGGGTTTGGAAGAATGAATTCATATTTCGACTTTTGTTTTTAAATTAACTATTTTCAGTTTTATCACATCATTACTTTTAGGCATGTTATTATGAAAAATAAATCTACTTATTCTATTCTGTAGACATGATTTTATAATTTGAAATGTTTGTTCTCTCATTACTTTTCAGTCTTTTTCCGTAGTTTGTTTATTCTTATTTCCTTTTGTATCTGCTTGAAAGTTTCAAATTCAGGATGATTTGATAAATCGTCTTCAGTCATATAAGCTTGAATCAAACGAGCAAAACAATACCCGTTTGTACGCCCAGCAAACTGCAAAGAAACTTCACCAACAAGATGCTGGTAATTGGCTATGACTACGCCATCAATTCCTCGGAGAGCATCCTGTCCAAAGGAAATCACCGCCTTTTGAAATGGTATCGTTTCTTCTTTATGGATTAGCCAACGGCGAGGAATAGTGATTGTCTTCTTTTCTCGGTCAAAGACAATTGTCCTTCGGGGGGATAAGAATTTAAATATTCCTGATAATATTAAAACACAATTAATCAAAATGATTGTGTAGTTTTCAGCAAAATTATTATTTCCTCCTTGAAAAGAATATATGCCCAATAAAGGCAATATAATCACGATAAGAAGGAAAAATATTGGTGCTCCTCTCCTTGTAGGATTGGTGGCATCTATTACGATTCTCTTTTCATCGAACTGTTTAAATTCATCAATGTATTTATACACCCATTTGTCTCGGAAATTAAAATAACTATACCTCCAAAGTTTATCATTGTTTGTGAGGGGAATTTTAGGAAAAACTTTAGGAGTTACTTTGTAAAATATCAGAACTAACCAAAAACAAAATCCCAATATTGTAATACATACTGATAAAGTCAAGTTAGTTATTGTTGCTATCTCACAGATAAAGCAAGCCGCAAAAAATGAGCCACAAAATGATAGACTTGCAAACAAGGCAAAGAAGCATCCAATAATTTTCCATTTCTTCGTATCACATTGTACTGCTTCATTTAACGCTTGAATCTCCTCAGTCCAACGTTGATATTCATTTTTATATTCTTTATGGCTTTTCATTGTATTATTGCTTTTCAGCCTCTTTCCGTAGTTTGTTTATTCTCATTTCCTCTTGTATCTGTTTGAAAGCTTCAAATTCAGGATGATTTGATAAATCGTCTTCAGTCATATAAGCTTGAATCAAACGAGCAAAACAATACCCGTTTGTACGACCAGCAAACTGCAAAGAAACTCCCTTGACGAGGTGTTTGTAATTAGCTATTACTATTTCCTCATCTCCCTTAAATGATTTTTTATCTACTTTAGCACCAAATGTAATAACGGCATCATAAAACGGTATAGTTTCCGCTTTGTGTATCCTCCAACGCGGAGGAATGGTGATTGTTTTCTTTTCCCGGTCGAAGATAACTGTTCGTCGGGGGGATAAAACGGAAAGTAGTGCTAATAGAATGAAAATTGCATAAACAGATGCTAATGCCATATTGCTTGCAAACGAGAGTTTATTTATCATGACGTTATCATTATTTGTAAATAATACACCTCGCTCATCCAGAATTCTGTGATAAACAGTATAAGCTTGAGTAGTCCCCCAGATATCTCCATCTAATAGGTTGTCATATACTTTAGGATAGAAATCAAATAATGCCAATGTTATCAAAATTGCAATATACAAAATTGCTGCACCATTTCGAGTCGGGGAGGTTGCATCTATGATGATTTTCTTGTCATCAAACTGCTTAAATACCTCTATATTTTCACTAACCCATTTATTTCCGAAATCGAAACAACCATAATACTTAAGTTGGACGTTATTGATAAGAGGAATTTTAGGATATATCTTGGGGATTATTAAATAAAGTATCATAATAAGCCAAGCAGAAGTAATAACTAACATCATTACTACCGAAAGAGCAAGATTAGTGATTGTTGCCGTTTCAAAAAGAGAACAGGTGACAAAAAATACAGCACAAAATGATAAACTAACGCATAATGCCATAATGAAAAAAATCTTTTTCCATTTCCGTTCTTCCCTTTGTTCTGCCTCTTTTCCTACTTGAACCTCATCAGCCCATTGATGATACTTATTAAGAGAATGTTTATGACCTTTCATTGTTTTTTGTTTTTTGTTCCATAATTTCCAATTCTTCCCTGTCTGCTGGTGGCGATGTATATAATTTATCATATTTAATTATCTCTTTATGCTTCTTGTTATAACGAGTCTGACCGCCTGCTTTTATTTCTGTAACTATTGTTTTGAAACTATTTTGATACGGAAAATAGGAGGCTATACCGTGTGGAATGCCGTTAATAGTTGGTAAATACTGGCCTTCTGAATTTTTAATCCGCACCATAATTTTTAGCGTACCACCTCTAAATTTGCGGGTGTTATTTACAGGATCTTCCACTTCAAAACGGACTACTGCCACGCCCTGTAGGGCATCTATCTGTACGATATTAGTCTCGGAAAATAACGATTCGACCGGTGGGTTGGAATCACTCCCATCAATATCATATAAATATACCTCAATTTCACCGTCCAACAGAGGCATACACCAAATCCGTATAGTGACTTCAAGATAATTCAATTCTGTCGATTCGTGTATCGTATGAGGATAACTGTTTATTGTTTTGTAGCTATAATATAAAGTTAATTCAGTTCTGATAGCATGCTGTTCGATATACAACAGTTGGTTTAGCGTTTTTTGTTGTTCATATAAAAAAGATTTTAGTTTATCGCTTCTTACTTCTGTCTTCAAGGCTTTATTCAAAAGTTCTATCCCTGATTTAGCATTAAGTTTGTAATTATTACCATATGCGCAATTTTTCAATAACGATTGCAACGAAGTATCACGGATAGCCTCAAGAATAATCGTAGAAGAGAGAGACAGAATAATTAAAGCTATTGTGTATGGATTGGAAAAGCCCAATATTATTGCCACACCACCTACACCTCCGGATACCCCTGAAATGATAGCTATAGTACCAGCCGCTGTTTGATTTTCTTTAATAAGATATATTCCGTCAACAGTGGAGGCTGCATTTAGAGCAACAACAGTTGTAATACTTAATGTTCTCCCTATTTTTTTCATTAAAGCCGGAGCAAGACGTGCAAGATATTCCTGTTTCAAGTCGGCAAGAAAAAGCACACTACCGATAAGTTCCAAAGAATCTTCTATATTTTTATCTTCTTTTTTAACGGTAAGAGAAGTTTTCAAAATGGTGATGCCAATCATCGCTCTCGTGAATTGAGGATTATCAACAAACTTCTTAAATCCTTTTGCCCACTTCTCACCCTTATTGTCAGCTTTGGCCAATTGCTTCTGCCATTCGGGCATCAATTTATCCAAAGATACGGAAACAGAAGAATTAGTCCTTTTGAATTTCGACAAAGAACCGGATATAGGATTACCATCTACATCCGTCACATCGCTGAGTTTAATAAGAAAGCCTTTACCTTTGCCTTTCAATGTTGTTGTACGTAAGTGTGAAAAATCTATCTTGTTTTTTAATTCAGCAGTAAACATACTTTCTGGAATTTTAACAAAAATTTGTCCATCCTTAGTTACAAATCGAAAAACTTCAGATATGAAATTCAGCTTTTGATTAGCCCTGATATATCTAATATAACCGAGCAGAGCATCTGCGATGTCACCGACAGAATCCTGTGTATCAGTGATTAAAGAAACACTATCCACTATTTCATCAAGGTTCCACTCTTTTCTGAGCAATTTCCCAGTATTACTTTCACTGGACAAAACATTGTTTATACAATTACCAATCTTCTTTTCGGTTACTGATAGGTTTTTAGAATGGCCAATAGGCTGGTCCAAATAGCCATCAATTTTTTCAGGAGCATTTGCTAATCCGCTAAGGTGTTTCGACAAACTTGATTTTCCTTTGTTAACGGTTGGCATTTTTTCAACGAGGTAATCTTGTATTGACAATTGGTAAGCCTCGCACATGATAATTTCAGAAAGTAACTCACGGATATAATGAATTTTCTGGCGTAACTTTGCACGGGGTTCGACCAAAAGTATTGTCTTTAATAAATCTGTAGAAATATGTGATTTGTATTTTGTGAAAACACCAGTTTTGACATCCGACATACGGTATAACAAAATACCCATATCAATAAGTGCCACCAGCTCAGGATTGTCATAGTTTCCGTCCAAAGCATTAGCATCCACTTTTTTATAGGCTTTGGTAATGTCTCCGGTCTTCATCGATTCTACCATTACCAGAAGATTTCGAGTTTCTATGGCTATATCAGCGCAGAGTATATCAGCTATTCCCTGTGGGTCAAACAAAGAGAAATAAAAATCATGATTGTCTGCATCGCCCTTTTTTAGAGCGCAATTTTTCTCATATTGTCCTTTATATCGGTCAAAATATGCCTTATATGATGCATTTTCCCATTCCAAATAATTCCCGGCCTTCACTTTGTCAGAAAATTCAGTAAGATAATCCCACGGAGGGCTAACCAATATACTTTTGGCCTCTTCTACAGCAAAGCCATGATTATCGTATTCTCCTTTAAAACAAGTTTCACATTCCAGTGATTGCATGCGCTTATTTCTTTCTTCCTCGTTACCCAAAACCTTTTCTGCATACTGTTTTGACCATCTGATGGGTGAAAAGACCAGCCAAACTTTTTTATCATACTGTTTTCGCAGGACAATGTAATTTGTCATTCTGTCTTTTTGGGGCGTTTCCCATGAAATACGAGGATTTTCCATATCGGACCATACCAAGTTGACTATTCCTCCCTCGTTGGTTACTTCATACTCTTTAAAGATTCCTGCCGTGTTATGTTTCTCAAAATAAGCATAGATATATCCCTTCCGTAAGGGGATTCTCTGATATGAATATCCATACTTCATATCGGGAAATCCTTTGGGAGCAGGAAAAGAACTAACATCATTACCTTCTAAAGGAGCCAATATCCCACTTTTATGGGTACTTTTGCTGTAGACTCCATATAATGATAAATAGAGTCTCACATAATCCACGGCATATAGATTATTTCCTTGTGCTTCCTTGCCTTTGCCAGATGCTTTTAAGCCAAATATAGCAATCATGTCATCTTTCATCTTCTCATTTTTTTAATTCTACAATCCATTCGACAGTAACATGGTTATTGTTAACAGTTCCTGTTAACTCAATATCCTCGACCTGTTCTCCATTCGCTGTATCTATAGCCTCAGGGGTAATTACAAATTTCACAGTTTCTCCATCCTTAAATCCTATAGTATCAGCGTTTACTGTAACTTTTTTATTGATATGACTTTCTGCGATATGTATATCTTCTTTTTCCCAATGCACATTAAATATCATAGGTTCCTCCTCTAACATTTTTTTTTGCAGAGCATTCTGATTTTCGATGGCTTCTTGCAAGTTATTGCCAGAAATCGCAGCCAAAAATCTATTCCTTTTCGGTGATACATGATTCATCGTGATTGGTTCTATAGGACTGGCACTGCTTACTGTTACTCCGGGTACTCCCGCAGGGATAATTCCTCCGTGAGCAGTCATACAGCCTTGTAATACGATAGGTTTACCATTAACCAAGATTCCCGGTTCTCCTTGTACAATAGTGTCGGGCGGACCACAACATACACACATATCACCCATAACAGATATAGGAACTCCATTAACCATTACACCGGGGCATCCTGGACCGATAATAGGCCCTCCAATATGAGGTGTCACCCCTGTTACCATCGGGCAAATATGATTTAAATTTATAGTAACGATTTGTTTCATAATATAGTATGCTTTTTTCGTTTACATAATCTCTATTTTATTGGCAGCTCCTTGTATTGTCGTCTGTTGTCCGGCGACTTGTGTCTGTCCCCCGTTTAGTGTAATCTTGGAATTACCCTCCACTGCAATATTCTTTCCAACCATGTTGATATCTGATTTTGCCTCGATGCCGACATTTCCTTTTGCAGCAGTCAATACATCTTTGTCAGCCTGCAATAGTAGATTGCCTTTAGCTGAGCTGTTAATATCCGCTTCAACCGTCATATCAATGTTCTTTTTAGCTGTAATCTGCACATTCTCTTCAGTATTGATGCAAACATTTTTTGCTGTCAATGTGATGGTTTCTGGGGCAGTAATATCAATATTCTTGTCTTTACTATTCAGATGTATAACATTTCCGTTAATGTCTCGAAGGGTAATACCCCAGTCTCCACCCTCATCATCCTTGAACTCCAGCGTATGCCCGCTGCGTGTCCGCATACTCTTAACAGTATTATCCGTTGCCGCTCCCTCTGAATTAGCCTTATAGAAAAGGCTGCCTGTCACATAAGGACGGTCTGGATTGCCTTGTTCGAAGCCTACCATCACCAAATCACCCGGCTCGGGGATAAACACAAAACCACGGTTTTTGGCAACTTGCTCGCTCTTGCCTGCATCGGGGCTTTGCACTCGCATCCAGTAGCTCTCACCGCCATCTACCTCCTGCCACATGAACTGTACTTTGACACGTCCCTGATTTTTAGGGTCGTCATTGCTCACTACTCTCGCCATTTCCGGATAGGCTACCGGCATCACGGCATCTCCCCACGGCATGATGGGCGTACCACCCGGTACGCCACAGAAGGTGTTGCTATATTGTCCTTTATAGTTTACCGTATGGGTAATCTCCGTGATGCGGTAACGTCCCAAATCGGTAATCTTAACTCCTGGGAAACTTTCGGGTACACGGGTAACCACCAATTCTCCCAGTCGTATGCCGCAGTAACGGCTTGAAGCCTTGATTTGAGACAATTGGGAATAGTTGCGGTGAAATCCGGCATCCCCGTAGTGTTCCAAATCCATTGCGCTATACGCAGGTCTTATCGAGGGTAGTTTTGCCTCGGTAGGGAAGATAGGTTCACTGCATTTCTCAGCCGAACGGGAACCAAGAGTAGCACCCTTAGGTGTTCCACTGTAGTCGTAATAGAACTTATCATTGACGGGGTCGAACTCATAGGTGCTGTGATTCAGAGAACGGATAGTGGCATTGATGCTGACTCCCGTCAGGTCTACATCATACCCTGCACGGCTTTCCGTATCTATTTCTGGGTCTCCTATCTGTAGCGTTTCCCCGTTGTAATAGAACCACTCGCCATAAGAGCGGAGCAGACGGGATAGGAATCCGTAGCTTGTCTCTTTATAGCGGGCAACATAAGGGATGATGTCCGTATGTTTGGGATTGTTGGTCACATTCATTTTCACCCCGCTCTTATCAAGTATGTCGCTGACTATCGTATTCAGGTTTTGCTCTACATAGCAGTCCATAGCGGGGTCTCTGTCCAGCAGGATGGTAGGGCTTCCCCCTTCCAGTATGACAAATCCCTGATTACCGTCGAAACCTTCAACATGAATATCAGAAATCAGTCCGTGAAATTCCGTTTTTTCTCCACTCTCATGGTGGGTCATGATGATGGATACCTTCTCACCCAGTTGCTTGAATATCACATCGGGACCGATAGCCCACACGCTTGGTTTGTCCGGACGGTAGTTCACTTTGATTTTGAAACGGTGATGTGTACTGACCGACTGAAAAAGTTCCATTGTCACATAATCGCAGACTTTTCCTGCTACTTTTATCTCCACGCTTACAGCGTCCAAGTTTGTCGATGCCATAGTTTATATGTTTTATGGGTGAATACTATGAGTTAATAAAAACACGGTAGTTATAGGTCTCCGGAGACAACCGCCTGAGCTCACTGTCCAAATTGACAACGAACTCTTCCCTGTCCAATCCTTGCATCCCCTCCGATAACCGTAGATACACGTCCAGCGTCCTTATGAAACCTTCGCTTTCTTTTTTACCGGCTACATACCCCAGCTTTACCTCCACAGAGCGAATGCTGTCGCCATACCTTGCCATGCAGAAGTTGCGTATATCCTCTTTCGTGTATATCCTGCCGTGTGACAATAGCATGAATCGGTACATATCCATCCGGCGCTTTACGGATGGGGACGGCTTTCCTCCACGGGCAGAAGTGACAAACCGCAGTGTATCTCCGTCTATATCGGAGTTGGCGCAGTCATTTAATGGCTCTCCCGCATAGATGTCATTGGCAAATTCGCCATTAGTAAGAGTATAATCCACAGTTAACCGGGTATCCTTGTCATAACGTTGGTCAATGACTACATATGACAACATTTCCTGTCCTCCGACTCCGTCTTTATTTTTATCTCCCAATTGGTTTACCCGTTCCTCTATCTGCTCGATCACCTCTTTCATCCCGTCTTTGTCTGTCGAAGAGAAGGCCATGCTTTCGTCATATAGCAGGTCTGTCAGGCGGTTCAGAAAATCTTTGGCATCCATCGCATTGAAGCGTTCGCAACCGCCCCTTCTGACCGAATAACAGCCGGCTCTGCCTTCATCCTGTGTGCCGGAAATTTCCCTAAGCCGGTCTCCGTGGTTATCGGTAATCGAATCCACAAACAGGAAATATTCAAATTCCGTCTTTTCCAAAGGGAGAATGGCCGAGACGGAATCTACCTTTCTGGTAATCTTTGCCGGATATTTGTTTACTACGATAAAAGTGTTCATCTGCACCTTTACCTGTTCCAGTATTTCTTTTGAAAAAGCGGTGGGAAATTCTATATCTATCCAAACAGTATCCGCATCACATTCGGCAATGAAATCACTTGGCAGCAGGAAAGAGATTTCTTCGGGCACTCTGCTACGTGACAAATCTCTGACTTTTAATCCGTGAGCTTTCAATGTCAGGTAATGGGAAGCATATTTGCTGGTTATTTCTTCCGTAATCAACCTGCCAAGATCGTATTTCTCACTGACCGAACGTGTGGGGTCGTACTCGATTCCCCCTTTAATTTCTACAGGAATACCGGCAATCGTGCAATGGCAGTACGGCAGTAATTTCAGATAACTGCTTTTATCTGCTACAAGCGGTATATCTATATATAACGGCAAGTCGTTGAGAGTAGTTACATTGTTGCCTATTTTCATCCCGATACTGATTTTCCGACCCATTACCGGCACATCGGAACGAAAGCGGGCAGTGGCGTCACGTTCTCCTTCGGGAGTGATGGTGCAAAATTCATCCGCCGTCACGAGATACTTCAGTTCGGCATTGATTATGCGGGTTTCATGCAGCGGAGTAAAGAAGAGATTTTTCATCTTATACTTCTTCACTATCTCCGTGCTTTTATAAGAAAACAGGTCTGTGGGAGATACAGTAGCTTGCGGTGTATATGGTCGGGCAGCAGCAATAGCATGGGCGGGTTTGGCAACCAATGCCGTGTGTGGAGTAAGGGCGGAAGCGACTTTCTCCAACAATCGGCTTTCAATGGCGTGCATATCACCGGACAGCTTGAAAATTTCGCCCGACAAGGCTTCAATCAGCAGTCGGATAAGGGGGTCCATGCCATCTATATTTCGTATGTCATATAGGGTTGCCGCCTGTTTGAACATCCGGGCTTTAATGCTTTCTTTTGTGAATAGATTTGCCATACGTTTTAATTTTATATTTCAACTGCCTGATTATTCGTTTGATAAAGGTCCCATGTATAATTTGTAACCGAAACCGCAGGGAGCACCGGTGGAATTCAATGTGGCGAGTACTGTAATATCTACCCGCTTACGTATCATCCGGTTATCCAGAACTTCTTCCCTGACGACTTCTTGTAGGTTTACCGAGAGAGTGATGTCGGAAATGCGTTTCTCATAAGTGGAAATCGCCTGCATCACGTATCCGGTAAACAGTTCTTTCCATTGTTCGGTAGAAACAATGCGCTCAAAGTCCAACTCCCAAATCCGACAACCGTATTTGGGGTCGAAACGGTGCTCACCCGGACAGGTGGTCAGCAACAGTTCGATGTGCTGGTCGATGGATTCCAGTTCGGAACATCTTTCCAGTTGCCGGATATCTCCTTCGAAGAGCTTTTCCAAACGTACCGGTAGTTTATAGTATTTCTGTTTCATCTTCCAAAGAATTTACTTTGTCGTGGTGCGGCTATTCTACCGCCCCACATACTGCTATGTCCTGTGTCATACCGGCGCTCAATGCCGAATGAATTTCTTTTGTACAAGTTGTGCGACCATAGGTAGGGATTCCTCCGGTCTGCGAGTATATCCTCCAGCTTAGCCAGAAGCAATCTCCTGTCGGAAAGATTGCTTTCCAGAACATAGGTCATATAAGTTCCGGTATAGGGGTGGTATTGTGAAATGAACAATTCACACCCGCCGCCTTGCATCGAGACTTCGCATCTCTCCAGCATGGTATCATAACTGATATATACTCCCGTCAGCCCGCAAGCCGGTGCGGGGGAAGCATGGGGAACTGCCGTCCCGATGTATCCGAGCTTCTCGACTTCACCGCCTTGCCAAAGACCGGTTTTGAGCAGTCCTGCCATTTCATGTAGTGAGTATATAGCCATAGTATTATCGTTTTAACTAAATTCATCACCTCCCATCCGGACAGACGGAAGGGTCATCACAATTGTCTTTACCGATGCGTCTCCCTGCGATACATTGCGGTAATGCACGCAACTGGCATCACTGAATTTTATCTCGAACAGCGCACCCTCGTCCATCGCATCGCTGTTGCGGTAGAATCGGACTACTCCGCTTTGTTTTCTGTCCGCTTTCATTATCCAGTTCTCTACCTCTGCGTTTACCGGCTCCGAGAACACAGCGTATGCTTCCATATATTCTTTCGAGGAATTATCCGGCTCATAGGCAATATCAAACTCGGACAAGATGTGCGACTGTCCGCAAAGCGTCATTTCGCATACCATATCCGGATTGCGTCTGTCCGCAAACACTTCTTTTCCTTTAAACAGCCTGTCGAAAAATCCCATAGTTATTTATTTGTTAGTAAAAAACAAGTCGTTGTCCGTTGCAATCTCTTTGGCTTCTATCACAATGATAGTCACCACGCCTTTTTTAACCCGCGAATCGTAGTTCATACGATAGCTTTTTACCGATGCGCCCGCAAATTGTAGTTTGGCAAAGGTCGTTTCGTGTTCATCCAGTGTAACAATCGCCCCATCTTCCTGACGGAATCTGTCAAAGAGCCATCCCAGCAGGGTAGCGTCGGCAAATCCGCCAATGACGATCCGTATTTCTCCGCCGCATAAGCCGGAAGTGATGTCACCTTTACGCCCCACATTACGGCTCAACCCGTAATCAAAGTGTTTCAGCGGATATTTCCCCCGATACTTGTCGTGGGGTAAGTCGGTGTTTTCTTTATGAAGGTACAGGTGCGTTTGCATATAAATTTTTGTTTCAAGGCTTCGCTATCGCCGGTTATACCCAATGATTATCAAAACTGATTCCATTTATAAGTATTTCATCCGGTGTAATATTCAATAATGAATATAATCCCGAATGGTTGCTTATCTGCCTTTGGAAGTTTACGCAATAAGCGTTTATAAACTCTATTCGTAGTGGGCAGTTTGCAGTTTTCGACCGGAACTCTATTCTACCGTTTTTCGAGACGGAAGACATCGCCCAACGATAGACACTTTCCGGCAATGCCTCTGACAGCACAACCTGCATCTGTCCCCCACGGGTTTCATCTTGCGGCTGTCCTTTATGGTCTACTGCTTGTCCAAAAGTGATATTGAACTGATTCATTTCATATTCTTTCCCGTCAAGGATGAACCATGCAGTCAAATCGCTGTCTATTTGTGGTAAACTGAATAATCCCATATCTTTTATTTATTAATTGTCCAACGGTTTTCAAGAGTAGTTCCTCCCACCTTGATTTTTCTTGCTTGTAGCGTAATCTTCGTATGGATATACGACTTGCCCGTTTGCGTGTATTCAATTTCCAATCCCACGCAAGCCGCCTGTTCAAATATAATCTTTTCCAGAGGTTCATCATTGTCATCGCATATCACGATTGCTCCGTCTTCATACTGAACAGAACCTAACATCCACCGAAGCATATCTTCCTGTGGCAAACTGGCATAAGTCAGAAAGATTGTTCCTCCACGCACCTCTGTTTGTGGTTTACCGTTCAAGTCTATTCCCTGAGAGAAACTGTAACTGCAACTTTCCAGTTCATAACTGTCTTTGTATAATCCCAGAATGCTGGAATCGTTCAAAGCACCTATTCTTAAAAAACTTTTATGTCCGAACATAGGCTATATAATTTTATTGTTTACCAGACTCCCATTCAATAAGTTTATAACTGATTACCAGAGAGTCTTTTCCAAATTCAATAAGTAAGTCTTTCCCTTTGTAGGGGTCAATATCACCTAATTTATATTCTACATCTATATCATAAATTATACTGCATATAGAATCATTTATAATTGCTTCGTTTGAAGAATTGGTATAATGCGATTTTCCCAAAAGGTCTACTATTTCTTGATAAGTCATTCCTGTTTTCAGATGATTGTTCATAACATCATCAATCATATACTTTCGGGAATAATGATGACCGTCCCATTCGTCCCATCCTTTTCTGTTAAAAGGAGTAGAACTATTTGTACAGCTCATTTGCATGCCGATAAAGATGAATAAAATCAATAAAAAAAATAATCTATTCACATTTTTCATCTGATACTATGCCAATGTTTCTCATACTCATCTAATAGCTTCTCATCTCGTTTAGCCGCATTCTTCATAATTTCGTCCTGTTCTTCCTTGCTTCTTCCGAAATCATTTGCTATTTCATAGAACTTCTTCAAACTGTTGTATTGCTCTTGTGTAATCTTTGTTCTGTCAATATACCAACTGCCGTCTTCACTCTGTTTTGCAGTGTATAATCCGTCTCTATAAAATACTTCCAAAACACGAAGAGCCATATCCCGCATACCTATCGGTGCTGTATTACCGAGTGAGCGTCCTATTTGATTATTCAACAAATCTATTGTCTGGTCAGCATCGAGTTGGGTTCTGAACCTTCTGTTGCGAAGATTCACATCAGGATTTTCTTCATGGGCATTTCCTATAGAAGTTGCTATTTCTATCCCATGCCTATTGGTGATATAGCTTTGCCACAATGTATGGCGGAAAGCATTGCTTTCCGCGCCGTCTCCCCCTGATAGTACGTCATTACGGGTTGCGAATCTTACCGCATTTGTTGAAATGTTGGTACTTCCTTTTATCCAATACCCTATTTCTGCAGCTATCAAAGGATGGGATAAAGCGAATTTTGCCGTTCTCGCTACAGCGGATAAACCTTTAGAAGAAGGTTCACTCGCTAAAGGTGGAAAACTCAATATTATTGTTTCTTCAGAAATGTCCAATTCCTGAACCTTTATTGTATCGAAATAATAGCAGGCAGGGTTTGCATAGAGCAAACGTTTTACTGTAGGTGTAATAAAACGAATATAGGCATATCCTACACCTATAACAAAACCTTCATATAATATGCCTTTGCTTTTATTATATTCAAATTCTCCCGGAGAGATATATACCTTCCTGTATTTTTTCATAATTCTTTTATTTTACATTCCAACCAATATCTCCATTATCCGCCACATCGACAACAACTGTATTACCTGCCGCCAATGTCCCTGCAACAATCATCTTTGAGATAGGACGGCGGATATAGTTACGTATCGTACCCGCCACCTGACGTGCTCCGTATTTTGGAGTGAAGCCACGGGTAGCGAGCAGGTTCTTTGCCTTCTCCGTAATCTCAATGTCAATATGTTGCTTCTCAAGCAATGCTATAACTCCCTTTAACTGTATCTCAAAGATACGAACCAGCATTGTTTCGTTAATAGGAGAGAAAGGCACGATTTCCGACAAACGGGCAAGAAACTCCGGACGGAAATAACTGCCCATGACTTCCATCAGGTCAGTGGTAGAAGGATTCTTGCCCTCATTAATCTGTTTGCTAAGCCATTCGCTACCTACATTGGATGTAAACAGTACGATAGAATTGGAAAAATCACCCTCTTTGCCCAAACGGTCGTGTAGCTTGCCTTCGTCCATGATTTGCAGGAAGATGTCATAAACGGAAGAATGGGCTTTCTCTATCTCATCGAAAAGCACCACCGCGTAAGGCTGACGGCGTATCCGGTTCACGAGTACGCCACCTTCTTCGTAGCCCACGTATCCCGGAGGCGCTCCCAATAGCAGGGCTGCCGAATGTTCTTCCTTAAACTCTGACATATCAAAACGAATCATCGCCTTTTCGTCATTGAAAAGTGCTTCTGCCAATGCTTTTGCCAACTCGGTCTTACCGGTTCCGGTAGGTCCCAGCAGGAAGAATGAGCCAATCGGTTGTCCCGGTTTGTTCATTCCACTTCGTGATTCGACAATGGCATCTGTCAATACCTTCAGCGCATTGTCCTGTCCCACCACTCTACGACGCAGAATATCTTCCATGTTGAGTAACTTTTCTTTCTCTCCGGATTCTATCTTGCCGATAGGGATACCTGTAGAAGAAGAAACAACGGCTGCTACCTCATGGGAAGTGATTTTCCCGATTTTCTCTTTGGTCAATTCACGCAATCGGTCAAGTACACCTAAAATATAATCCATCCATTCACCGTAGTCTGATGACTCCGGTTCATTCTGTCCATCGGAGAGCATTCCCAGAAGGATAGGGCTTAACCGGTTCTTCATGGTGAAATTGACTAACCGCAACTTCTCCGTGCGCTCCGCTTCGGGCTGGTCTTCCGCCGCTTCAATCGCGGCAAGCTGCTCTGCCAGTCCCTTTATATCTTTTTCCCCGCTCTGGTTAATCATCTTAACCGCAGAGAGGGTACGGTCTATCAAATCAATAGCGGCATCCGGCAAACGGCGTTCCTTGACATAACGCTTGGCGAGTGCCACGCATTCCGGCAACGAATCTACATCTACCCCCACACCGTGGTAGCTTTCATATCTTTCCAAAGCTGCCTGTATCATATTTACGGTGGATGCAAGGTCAGGTTCCGATACTTGCAATACTTCAAAACGCCGGTTAAGGGCATGGTCCGGTTCAATCAGTTTACGGTATTCGTCCACCGTAGTGACTCCGATTACCGTTATATTTCCTTTGGCAAGCTCCGGCTTCAGGATGCTTGCCGCTCCGCTGTTGCCCGACTTGGGGTCGATCAGCGTATGTATTTCATCAATGAAGAGAATCGCATTGCCGTGAGCCGACAATTCTTTGATGATTCCTTTCAGCCGTTCTTCTATCTCCCCTTTGTAGGTAGCACCCGCAATCAGTGTTCCTGTGTCAAGCTCATAGATAGTCATGTCCTTTAGATATTGGGGAACTGTACCCTCAATGATGCTGCATGCCAAACCGTCTACCAAGGCAGTCTTACCCACACCGGCATCGCCGATGATGAGCACGTTGGGCTTACCCATCCGCCCCAGAATTTCCATCATCATGCGTGTCTCACGGTCACGGCACACGATAGGATATACTTTCTTGTCTGCCGCAAGAGCAGTCTTATCCGTACAGTACTTATCTAAATTGCCCGCCCCGGCTGTCCATAGGGGGGCTTCACTCCCCGGAAGGTCAGTCTGCGTACTTACGGATTTTTTCATATTACCCATTCCGCTCGTGAAGAGGTCATGTATCTCACGCTCCCGAATAGGGAACGAGCGCAACTCGTCCGTACTGAAACCTGCTTCGGGTGTAGCAATGGCTGCCAGCAGGCAAAGTGGATTGATTTCCAGCAGTCCCCACTTGATTCGTACATTATCGGCTTGCTCAAACAGTTCGTTAACTTTCGGATCGGGCATTATCTCGCCTGCGCCGGCAGCCTTGGGGTACTCCTCTATTCTTACCTCCGCCCATTCACGCAAGTAATCGGCGTCCTTACCCAACGATTCGACAAACGAACGCAGACCTACCTCTTTGTGCATCAAGGCAAACAAAAGGTGTGCCGGAGCATAGCTGGCATTGCCATACTCACGGGCGACACCTTTTGATATTCGGATTACGCTCTGAACTGTTTCATTGATGTTCAAAAAATCCATATTTTATTCTTATTACGCCTGTTCGTAATTTGTATTCCAGTTTGTACCATCATCACCTTTCGTGCCGTCCAACTTGATAACAAAGCTCTTGGCAGGGAAGAACGGAGTCATGTGAATATCCAGATAAATACGGTCCTTCTGCTTTTGGTCTTGCTCGAAACGGATTATCTTGAATTTTTCGATAAGGCGGTCGGCTCCCTGTACACTATCAAGATACTGTACAATCTGCCCTCTCAGGTCACGTTCGGTTTTAGAGCTCCAGTTCTCGAACGAACGGCGGTTCAGGAAATCAAACAACACCTTGGTAATATAGTCGAATACACGTACCACAGAATAAGTTTGCAATCCCAGATTGTCACCGTTGAACAATGTCTTTGCGGAGAACGCCATCACTTTACCATATTCATTAACCATCGGAATTAAACCCATTTTCTCCAGTTGTGAGATTTCGCTTTTCTTCAACGGGAATACCACCGCATCTATTTCATTAATGCCGCCATACTTCTTACCGGCAGTTACCTGAGACATCAGAGTGGTGTAAACTTTACCCATCAAAGCAATAGACGGAGAAACATGGAGGTCTTCCTCTTCACCGATTTCCCGGTATCCGGCACGTCCCACCAGCCAGTTGCAGGTCATGCAGGTATTGCTTTTGAAGGCCTCCCCACTTGCTATATTGGAGGAAGAGAACAGTTCCACCACATCTTCCGGCTTATCAAGGTCGGCAAAGTCCGTATAGAGCATCACTTTATTCTCATAAGCGATTTTCGCCCATTTTTCAAGCACCTTATTCGAACCAAGATAGCCCGGAATGGCTAACAGTGAGTAATTTTGACGTAAATCCAACTTGTCATAGTTCTGTTTCAGTTCGCGGGCAACGAAATCAATGAAGCGGGGATTGTCGAGGTCGGTCAGTTGTTCTTTGGAAGCATTGACTATCGTCACGTTGTTCACTTTGTCCGCTTCCGTATTCTTATAGAACAACATCACTCCACGGTATGCCTGTTCCATATCCCTCACACTCTGCACTGCCACCAATTGGCTTTTGGCAAGATGCGATGCGGCAGCTTCCGATTTAGCTTTAGAAGTGGCAATCATTTCCGTCACTGCCGATGATGAGTTCAGCAGGTCGATCCACATATCTATCTTATTCTTCAGCACTTCCCGTTCTTCTTGCTTCTGTTCATCGGTTAAGAATATCTTTTTGCGTGCCTTACGCTCGGGGTTCAGGTTCTGAACACCATCTACTGTTGATTCCAGAAAATTGAAACCGCCGAATCTGGACAACACATCCAGTGCCGAAGCCAGAGAGGATTCCCCGTTTTTCTCTTTATAGGAAACTTGAACGGTTTCTTGCGCCTGAACTTCAGACTTATTTTTATTATCTTCCATAGTTCTTATTGTCTTTTATTCGGTCTTTAATTCGTTACTCAATGCCTCCAGTGCGCTGATAAACGCCTTTTTGGATTCCGGATTCTCCAACACCCGTTGTAGAACTTTATTAGAGCGCAATTGTGTCACCATCCCCTCGTAGAATGTTTTCTCCGTATCCAACTTATGGAGGAATGGACTATTCTGTGTCATATTCTTCACACTGAAGTCCGCCACTGAGCTAAATCTAAAGTTTTCTTTTACCGGTTGCCCTTCTTCATTTTCAAATTCAACATCAATGTTGGGTAAGAAGTGCGCAAACACCTCTTCGATAGTGCTTAAGCCTTTGACCGCTTCAGGAGTTATAGGTTCGTCAGCAGTTAACTGTTCAACTATGAGGGAGCGATTCTCCGGAATGTTTGCGATGGCTTCGGAAGTATCAACTTTCACTTCATTACCACCAATTCCATATTCAAGTATTGCCATTTGTCTTTTTTGTTTTTAAGCTACAGAAGCCATCCACATATTAAAAAAAACAGCAGATGGCTTCTGTTACCTACATGAATACTAAATGATTACTTCGGCCAATTCTGTTCAAATTGTGCGCCACCAATCTTGATTACCTGAGCCGATACGACAAAAGTGATAGTCATCGGCTGCGAGCCGACAATGTCGATGTTTTCGGTAAATTCGGTAATGTATCCGTTTTCCCAGGTAAGTTCCTTCATCTTGGCTTCTTCATCTCCTTTTTTGAAGACGATGCTGCCGGAATGAGGTTTAAACTGATTGGTCATGTTCTCCAGAATCGAAGTATCATCAGTCGATTCCACATGCAGACGAATTTGTCCGCCGTAAATGTTTGAAGATGGACGTCCTTTGGAATCCACATCTCGCTTGAGACTGTACGTGCAATCCAGCACGTCAAACTCTTTTCCTGCAAAGCTTAAGGTTGCTCTAAATGCCATGTTTTAGGAGTTTAAATGTTAATAATTTGTTTAATACAGACTACAAGAAAACTACGATTTCATTTCATTATAAAAGTGCATGGCTTCTATATAGTCCTCAGCATGCAAATATAGAACAAAAATAATATACGAAAAATAGTTTGCTTAAAAAATAAAATATATTTTTTGATAATTATATATTCATAAACAAATAATGGGATCTATTATTGAGAGAATTTATAATTAAAGAAGTGTAACTGATTGATAAAAAGACGTATATATGCCTATTTAGAATCTTATTGAAAACGTGAAGGCGATTATTGAGATTGCATTATATGAAAAGAATAATGGCAATACCTTCGTCTTTACGTATGGATATTGCCATTAAATATATTGCTAAATTAGGAAGGCTGTAGAACTTCAGGATTTCCTTAAACATCTGTCCATATAGTCTCCTGTGACTATTCCGAAAGCAATGTTTTCAGGTCATTCTTATTGATGCCCATATACTTGCATATTTTGGATTCACTTATGCCATCTGATATCATTTGCCGGATTGCCTTTTTATCCCTGTCATACATCTCCAACCTATCAAAAATAATGTCAGTTAAAAAGTCGATTCCTTCTGAAAAAGCATTTTCTCCTTCTTTAGTCTTATAGTCTATCGTGCAGATTTTAGCACACTCTTTATGTAATATCAAATAATAAATTCCCCCTATTAGGATTGACGCAATACTTTTAATATTGATTTTCGCCGGTGCAAAGAGATTTTCGTAAAATGTTATTAAGTTTAAGTTCATAACATCCCGTGTTTCCGCAGATCTCTTTGTAGTACTATTAATAGTTGTCATTTCGTAAAGCAGCAACTTTTGCATCACACTGTTCTCTGACAGATTCCTGAACAATGTCTTGAACGTTTCTGCAAAAAACTTTTTAGGTCCTAATGTATTAAGTGTGGAAATATCAATGGTATTATTGATCCAGAAGTCGTATTGCTTGGCCAGTCTGTCATAAAGATTATCCATCGAACCATATCTTCTATAAAACACATTAGCTTCTAAGTCAGCAGCTTTCATTAATGCACTCAAATTAACATTTCCAAAACCAAACTCACCTACAAGCTTTTCAAATTCAGATATTACCTCCTTATCCAACTGCTCATTGGTTCTCCTTATTCGAATTTTTTTATCTCCCTGTCCCATCATTATTATATAGTACTTATTAAATAATAAAAAATTTAATCACCAGAAGTCCGGAGGTATTTTCGTTTTTCCCTCCAATAAAATTTCATTCCTAAAGAATCAGTTAGAGTTGTTCAAAGAAGGCTTATGCTTGTTTATCCAACAGTTTGATTCTCCCTTCGCATGTTTGTTTGTATAAACAATGAGATATGTTGCAAATATAGGTATTTTACGCCTTACAAGCAACAAATAAGTAATTCAAATATAATATGTGGCTGTTTTACTAATTCAATTATAGACGATTTAATTTGCTTAGTTTATTTTTGTCATTATCTTTGCAAACAAATTTATAACGTATAAATACTAAAATGAAAGAGAACATATCTAGGTTCAAAATTGACTATTCGGTATGTAAGAATAGCCCCGGTGGCAGTATTTTGGAAAAAGTCTCCAATTTCCAAAAAGAACTCCAACTACACGAAGAGAACTCGCTACACATCTACGTCAAATCCCCAATGGTTTCCGGTTGCGGTAGGGAAGTCGAGGTTGTTGATAGAAAAACTAATGAAGTAAAGAAAATGCTGATGTTCGGTTCCAATAGTTATTTGGATGCTACCGGCATACCATCAGTAGTGGAAAAGGCGGTTCGTGTAATAACTGACTATGGAGTAGGAAGTGGCGGGGTTCCACTATTGAGCGGAACGACAATATTCCAAAATGAATTGGAAAAAGAGATAGCCAAGCTGACCGGTTTTGATGACACTATATTATTCTCTTCTGGCTTCACTGCCAATATAGGTGTGATAGTAGGATTGATACGCCCTAACAACTTGCTGGTATATGACAGGCTCAACCACGCCAGTTTAATTGACGGGGCTCTAATGTCCGGTGCCAAAATGGTAAGATATAAGCATAATGATCCTAAAGCACTTGAAAAAATATTAAAAGAAAATGCCGGGCAATACAAGGATGGTATGATGGTGGTGACTGACGGAGTATTTAGTATGGATGGGGATATTGCCGATATTCCGGCTATCTTAGAGATTACGAAGAAATATAATGCATTGCTTTTAATAGACGATGCCCATGCGACGGGAGTGATTGGAGAAGACGGAGCCGGAACGCTAAGCTATTATGATATAAAAGAGCGCGAAAATATAATCGTTACAGGAACGCTCAGTAAAGCAATAGGATCGATAGGAGGTTTTATAACTGCCAAACAAAACATTATTGATTACCTGAGGGTTTATGCCCGTAGCAACATGTATTCTACCTCTTTACCCCAGAGTATTTGTGCAGCATCCCTTGAAGTAATCAAAGAGATGCGTAATACGGACATTCAGAATGCACTGAAGCGGAATGCCGAATATGTAAGAAACGGATTGAGAGCATTGGGTTTTAATACATTAAATTCGATGACTCCTATTATTCCTGTGATTGTGGGAGATGAATACATATTGACTCAGATAACAAAGGAACTTTATGACAGGAATATATTTACCAATGCCATATTTCCTCCGGTTGTACCTCCTAATATGTGCCGAATTAGAATTGGCGTGATGTCGTCACATACGTTTGAAGACTGTGACAGGTTGATAAACGCCTTCCATGAAATAGGAAAAAAATACGGACTTATCTGATAAAACGGCATATTTTCATACAAATAATAGGAGGGGGTCCGAAACGTTTCGGATACCCTCCTGGACTTTAATTCCACAAAATTGCCTTGACAATATTTTGAGTAAGTACATAGATCTATTACTTAAATTTCGTGAAAGTTTACCATGGTAAACTTTCACGATGGTAAAAAAGTAGTATGGTGAAAATCCTAGAAAAAATAGGTAGTTTTAATACCGTAAAACTTTCAATTTAATGCTTTCAATTTGCTAAAATAGGGTTGTCGCAACCAAATATCTCCATCTCCCACAGCAACAAATCGTTGTTTAGCGCGTGTTAAAGCCACATTTAATAAGTTAGGTTTGGATGAAGCCCAGGAAGCAGCCCCTTTTGACTTCTCATCCAACCCCAGACATAAAATTACACCTGCTGCCTGCTTACCTTGAAACGTATGGACTGTTCCGATATGGGCATCCAACCACTTTTTTAGTTCGTTGTCTTCTATTGATTTATAGGTAGCCAGTGCTTGCTTAATAGGCTGACGCAATTCTTTTTTCAAGATAGATGGTATTTCTGAAAATGGAGAGATCACGAACAAATCGGGCAAGTCCTGTAAGTGGTGTATCTCATCAATAATCATTTGCCTGATTAAGACACCTTGCTCTGGTACGTAATGTCGTCCGCTCACTTTCCCCTCTACTTGCAAAAATCCATTCCGCATAAACAGTTGAGAACTTTCAGCCAAAGTGGAGTTATACATCATGCCATTATACGCGATCTCATTTGCTATGGAAAACATCGGGTCAACACAACGACGATGCACCCGTAGCGGAGATCCGGTCCAAGTATCATTTGTTATCCAACCATACGGATTGGCACGATCGGCCATAGACTGAACGGAAAGAGAAGTCTGTATCTGTGTTTTATCCAATCCGAAATGATGACTGATATTATTGACAATCTGCTCAGGAATCGTAACTACGGGCTCTATTTGAAAAGGATCTCCTACGATAACAGCCCGTTTGGAACGCCAGATAGCTCCTGCCGCCGCTTGTGGAACTGCCTGCCCTGCCTCGTCTACAAATAGCCAGGGGATTGTTCCTGTTTTCATTTGGCTAAACATGCGTTGAATAGACGCAAATGTAGAAGAAACGACAGGGACTATCAGCCAAAATGTATTCCACATTGCCTGTATTTCTCTTTCCGTAAGGTTTCCTCCCGTTTTAAGAAAATTAAAGAAAACATCCAGCGTTGTTTTTATGCGGCTCGATGTGGCATTGGCTCGTAGTATAAACAACTCGTTCACTTTCATTGCTTCAATGAACAATTCAGATTGTAATTGTTTAAGTCTCTTCGAATACCAAGGAGAGATTTCCTGTACCTCCTTTGATTCAATCTGTTTCCAAAATGAAGCATCGGCATAGGCTCCTTTCAATTCCTGACGGGCGGCTTCGGTCAATTCCGACAATCGAGCATAGTCGCTATTTATCCTGTCGTAGTCCTTTTGGCTTTGTTCTTGTATTTTTCTTTGTTTTTCTACACGTAAGTCAAGTGCTTGCAACGAGGTTTTCTGCTTGGTTATTTCTTCGGATAATTGATTATATTTCGTGAGAGTAGCAGTTAAGGCCTTTTTATATTGAGTTCGTACCGTTTTATTAAACCAATAGATAAAGAAGCCGGGGCGGGTAGATTGTAACAGTTTCAATTCCGTCATAGCATCTTCTTTTTGTTGTTTACCTCTTTTTATCTCAGTAGACAATAAATTTTTTTCCTCAAGCAGTCCCTCTAGTTCCTTGTCGACATGAGATAAATGGCTTTCAGCATCCTCAAGCTGGATACGAAGTTTTTCTATGCTTTCCGCATCTTTCATAAAACCGGTTAGACGAGATTTCTCAATCTCCACCTCTTCAAGTTTATTTTTAAAAGATACGACAATATTCAACCATTCTTCTTCTGTTGGTTTATAGTCCTTTAGTTGCTGTTTTAAAGTATAACTTTCCTCCTCCGAGTCCCCATCCCAAATGCTGTATATCAATTTTCGTTGATTTTCTTTATTGCCCATCACAGCGGCAATTAGTCCCCAACTTTCTTCGCCCACGCATTCCTCACTCACTTGCCGAAAATAGCCAACCTGATCCGAATAGCCTCTTGCCTCTTTTTTTAAAGGAAGTTCTTTCGAAATATTTTCAACAGCACCGTTATTGGAGGAAGCGACAACTATACCTCCGTCACAAATTGATGAATCCGGTTCATAAATGAATGGCGTGTACTTCTCACTCACTTGCACTTCACCTATTTTACGGAACGCTTTTGCCGGTTCAGTAAAGTTAACCATCTTTTTGGCACGTTTCACCAGAATAGCTGCGATGATATCTCTTAATAAAGTAGTCTTTCCTGTTCCAGGAGGTCCATTTACCGAGAATATGCCCTCCTGCTTTTCCCCTGATAATTCTTTACTGACCGTATTCACGGCAAATTGCTGCATCAAACTCGCCGTATGGGGAGATGGCCAGCAACCATCCGGATAATTCTCCGGGACTAAACATTCTTTCAAGATCTCTGGTTGAAGTGACAAATCGAAATGAACAAAGTCTTTATTCAAACAGGCACTCAAATAATTACGGAAAGCGGTATTGTAACTTCCTTTTACGGATGAAGTAATTATTCGCTCCAAATCGTCGATGTAGAAACTGTTTAATAGGTCTGCATTCGCTTCTTCCTTATCTGAAGTATTGTTTTTTTTGTATACTTCTTCTATTCGAACATATATTTCAGTTTCCGGCGAAGTGCTCCACTTTAAGTCTTGTATGATTAGAGCTTGTATCTGTTGAAGATTTTCTAACGTTTGGGTTTCCGACAAATAACTTGAGTAATCTTCCGCAAGTTCCTTCCTATTCTCGCCTAATCGCTCTAACAGGTTCTTTCTCAATTTATCAAAATCTTCCGACCAAGAATTGGTGTTCACTTTGCCCGCCTCCAACTGTCTTAAGGCCCACGGCATAGTAGAAAATCCGAATGTGTTTTGTATATATACTCCCAGATTATCCAATTTAAGAGAAGCATAGCATACTTTGGCATCCGTTACGTTCGGATTATTACGTTCATCTTTGAAGAAATCTTTCACAAAATCCGAAACAGATATCTGGGAAAACACCCCTAAATAGATAGTATACTGAATTGTCTTTTTCGGATCTTTAGCTTCTAATGGACGCATCCAAGGAAGTTCTTTCAGTGGTTTAAGACTTTTATCTTTGGGTAGAATAGCTGGAGAAAAATGTTCTAATTTGTGCCAGCAAGAGAGTATCTGCATGTAATTCATCTTATTTCTTTTTATCGTGCAAATAGTTTTATTTAATCAAGTCAATGGTCCGACCTCCTATTCCTGTATTTTCATCTGGTAATTCTTTGACCGTACATAAAAAGAATTCCATAGGAATTTGCATGACTTCCGAAGCTACTTCTGTCACTTTTCGGATTAATTCACTTTTTTGTTCACGGGTGAGTGCCCCCCCTTCAATAGTAATATATGGCATTGTATTATCTTATATTAGCGTTTCATTTATCTCAGATATAACTTGTTATAAAGCTGCCATACCTTCGATAGGGCAAAAATAACTGTTGGTTCAAATATAAACAAGTTATATTAAACCTATTTTCTTGTCACCTTGCTATTCAGCATGAATTGGCTGGTAATAAGAATGCAATGAATCAAGGAATCATATTGCTATTGAATATACTATCATTTCGCATTGATAATGTGCAAATTTTCTCACTAATAGTTTATATGATTTTCAAATTGATGATGATTGTTTCCCGGTTCGTGAGGGTTCGGTTGTATGTGTCTCTCCTGCTCCATCGAGGGGCATGAGGAATTCTTCCGATGAGCCAATGATTTACATGGTTGTCCAATCCAAAGAAAACTCTGTGGGTAATTATTCTACAGAAGATGGTACAAGGACATTCTATACAGAATTACTTCATTGGATAAAAGAAGTACTTAGTGAGAATCTTGATTTGATGAAGTCGCTTTTGTATAATGATCTAGCCGAAGAAAAAGCAAAGAGTTTGGTTGGATTAGATGTTACTAACGATTGGAGTCAAGAGTCTATTGAAATATTATTCAAACTGGTTTTAATGTATGCCAATAGAGAACCATATTATTAACCTATTCTTCTATCCGAGGATCGGAATTTTGTCTTTCAGGCAAGACTGAAACATAAAAAAAGAGGGTACCCTTTTCGGACACCCTCTAAAAATGACTTGTCCCAAAATGACCTTGCTTCGATTTGCCAACAGAGTTCGCAAATTTATTTTTGTTAATCTATTGCCTTTAATATGGTTTGTATGGGAATAAAATAGTATTTTCGGGATTGGAAAATATAAAAGACTGCTGTAAAATGAAAATTACCCGTGATGAATTACTGATAGCCGCGTTCAAGCTGTTTATGTCCGTGAACTATGAAAAAGCCAGTTTTGCGGAACTTGGAAAGATGCTTGGAATGTCGAAAGCCGGAATATTCAAATACTACAAGAACAAACAGGAACTATTTATTGCCGTAGTGGATAAATTTTGGTTCAGCACGCAAAATCCACGAAACAAATTCACTGAAACAAACGGTACATTTGCCGAATTTATAGACGAATATGTGCGTGGCGTACAACGGACAATGGATATGCTGGGCGACCTGATAGGTGCAGAGCGGGAAAAGGTGGCACAAGGAAAGTTCACATATCACGCCCAATATTTTCATTTTCTGTTTCAACTGCTCCAATACGATCCTGATGCAAAAGAAAAACTCCGTAATCTTGTAGATGGTGATTATGCTTACTGGCGTGCTGCTATACAACGTGCCATAGCTACCGGAGAACTAAGAGAGGATGTGGATGTAGAGGATGCGGTAGTCATGTTCCGACAGGTTTACATGGGACTTTCGTTTGAAATGGCATTTATGGGCGGATTGAACACCCAGCGGCTTGCCAAACATCTACATGCCGTTTACTCCTTATTAAAGCGTTAAACAGTCCACCATTTAACGCTGATTACTTGCTGACCTGATTGTCCGTGCAAAAAAAAGATAAAAAAGGAAACGTTCGTTTACTTTGTTTGGAATAGTTTTATAACTTTGGCAATATCATTTAATTAATGAGAGTTGTAATGTTATAAAACAAGCCCTACATGGATGCAAGCAAACAACGGGGAAGTATCGTACTGACAAAACAAAATATAGACGGTCAGGATTATATACGGATAGAATATACCGATAATCAGACTATTGCCTTGCTACTTTCGCAAGACAAAGGAATTAAAACAATCGGGAACGGAAGTGTATACATACAAGCATCCACTTTCCAGCTTCCGGAGTTCTACACCCGTTACTCTCCCCACGCTTATATTGATTACAGCCGGGTATATGTTCGTCATCCTAAACCCCAACGTGAATACGTGCTGCCGAAAGGCTATTTGGAATTACTGGAACAGAAGCGTTACAGTCCCTCGACAATCAAGACTTACAGGATTTATTTCAGTGATTTCATGGAGTATCACAAAGGGCGTAACATCGACTACCTGAAAGTGGCGGACATCAATCACTATATACTTTATTTGGTAAATGAGAAAAAAATCTCCGTGTCACAACAGAATATGCGCATTAACGCTATCAAGTTCTACTACGAGAAAGTGAAAGGTGGCAAGTGGCAATATTACGGCGGAATCACAGGTGCCAAAGAGTATAAGACACTGCCCGAAGTGCTTAGCCGTAATGAGATAAGCCGTATCCTCTCTTGCTTGCCTAACTTGAAACATCATTGCATGATTTCGCTTATATATTCTGTCGGACTAAGAAGAAGCGAACTACTGAACCTTATCCCGAAAGACATCATCAGCGAACGGATGTTAGTACGCATAATGGGTAAAAGGAAAAAGTGCCGTTATTCGTTGTTATCAGAAAAAGTATTGAATGAGCTACGAACATATAACAAAGAGTACCGTCCGAAGAAATGGCTGTTTGAGGGGGATAGTCCCGGTGAGCAATATTCGGCGAGCGCATTGGTTAAAGTACTGAAAAGAGGCTGCCGAACGTGCAGGTATCAAACATCGGGTACATGTACACATGCTCCGTCACTCTTTCGCTACCCATTTGTTGGAACAAGGTACTGATCTAAGAACCATACAGGAGTTGCTGGGGCACAATGACATTAAGACAACAAATATATATCTTCATGTAACGAGTGCCCATAAATCAAGCATACCCAATCCACTTGATACACTGGATGATTCGTGAGGTGTGGATATTAGAGATTAGGAACTACACCATAAGGTGTGGTTATTGAATACATTAGTCACAACTTGGAATAACTTATAAATGATAACAGCATGGATAAAGACATTATAGTAGCAGAGGATGAAGATGTTAAAATCATCTTTCATTTCAAAGTGTTTTGCGAACTCTTGAAAGAGTGCATGTCTATATATGGAAATACTACCATAGAGAATGCACAACAACTGGTTAAAAACTTTCATCCTCTCCAACAGCCAATAAGCACTACTGATGATATTGTTTTCTTTTCTCACGAAAACATTTATCACTGGGCAATGCTTGCTCTATATGGTGAAACGTATTGGCTTATACATCCTGAATGTGAAAAACTGCCCGATAGCTATGAGAAATGGGTAGAAAATGCTTTATCTCGGCATTCGTTAGATGACTGTTATGAATTTATGAGTAAGAATAATAATGTGACTAACAAAGCATGATAACGCTTAACAGCGTTCCCCGCTTAGTCATTACTGATAATAGCAAATGAAAATAATGGAGATTAAATATATATTTTGTATCGTCTTTTGTTTTTGGGCAATGAAAACGACAATGGCACAAAGCGACAATAACTTGTTTGCTTTGGAAAAACAGCTTTGTTTTATTCAAGATACACTATCTATACTACGGCAAAATTATCCCTATACAGATGATAATTACTGCGATTCTTTACAACATAGATTCTCTATCCTGCTGGAAGAACTTTGTGCAGTTGATAAAGAAATGAAATACGATTTTATAGAATTGAGGAAAAAAGAACGGCAATTTACTATGGCAGTATCAGTAGACGAGGATATGAGGGTATTTTCCCGAAACACTTATTTCGGTGGTTCGATGCCATTGTTTGCTTCTTATATTCAATATAAGGATAAAGAACACTTGTATTTCTTCGATATAAACGAGGATAATGATATGGGAATATGTTATGATACAATTTATTCCATTCAGGCATTGAATAAAAGATATTACCTGCTTTCAGGAACAAGCCAAATAGCGGCGGCATATCCTTTAGTGGTAATGAAAGCTGTTAGTTGTGCAAACGGAGAGTTGAAGAAAGAAATAATATTTGTTTCCGGTAATCAGCAAACAGATTATTTGTCTATCTCTTATCGCTATGTAAAAGATAACATAGACACACGATTATTCATTAGTGGCAATTTAACGTTCCCCCGTATTGTATATGTTGAAACACAAGAGGAAATATTAAAGCCTGTTACCGTGAGAGATAAAGACGATATCAAATATATCGGTGGAGAAATTGACGTTTATAAACTTGAAAGAAATAAGAATGAAATAAAATTCATCAATAACAACGAAAGTTACCACCTAAACGATGATCCTTTCTAACCATTAGTGATAATTGTATGATATATGGATATAGCAAAAATTATATATGTAAGTTTAACAATGCTGACTGCATGGGTGTTTATGAGTATAGCATTTCCAATCGATACTTATAAGCATCTTTTGGGAGTTGTAGGCTCTTATATATGTGTGAGCTGTTCGGCGCTGTTTGCAAGCTGGTTTGCATGGCATTGGGTACACCCTTTTTCTTATGTAAAGTATTTATTGTGTGGCTTGCTTACTGCATTTTTGTTTCATGCAGGCTTAACTATTGGTTGCAGTATTCCAATTATCTTTTTATCTTGTTGTGGGGTTCATGTGATAAGTACAGAAGCTATAACTCTGTGGGAAGTATTAAGCTATCTTTTTAGCATTTTCATTATGTCTTTCTATTTTGTGGGAATTTTTACTTTTGGACAATGCTTGCTAACAGCGAGCATAACAAAGATAATAATATGGAAATTGAATATAAGTAACAATATCACTAATAACGCAAGATAACGGCAAGCCGTTCCCTGCTGAACCATTACTAACAATTGTGCGATGAATAAAACAGTCCAGTCTATACTATCATTGACTGCTGTCAGCCTTTTACTGATAGTGATAACATTCTTTTTGGGTGGCTTAGGCTTCGGGCGACTATTCGGAATATATGGTGTTATGGAAGATAGTTTTTTAGGTATGCTTATGGTTATAGATATGCTGGTAATCTACAAGGTCTATAAGCTATATTTCTGTCAGCCCAAAGCTATAATGTTATTGTTTGGTTTGGAATGTTGCTCTATTCTTTTGTGGCTTGTCTTTATCTGTTTAGACCAACATCTATTGGATTGGCAAATAACCAATCTGTTATTGCAAGCGGTCAGTTTGGACGGCTTCGCAGGAGATGAACGAGGGTTGAATATGCTTGCAGTCTTATGCGGTATGATCTATCCGCTTATTGGGATTGGGTGTTTATTCACTGGATTGAGATTTATAAATAAGTTAGTAACAACGAAAGATAGCATCTGACGATGCTCCTTTCTAACCATTATAAACAATAAAACGAAGTTGTATGGGAGATATTGATATTCTTAATAAATTTGATAATGACAAGTTGATAGATGTAGTGAAAAATTATAAGCGCTATGGTTATGATGATGAGCTTCGTGATTATGCTATCAACTTATTGGGAGAGAGAGGATGGAGCAGAGAAGATTTGCAACAATTTGGTTATTTAACAAACTATGATTATGATGAAGCTGAAAAACAGTATAAAGCATACAATAGAAATTCATTGATAGGCATTTGTACACTTGTATTTAGTGGAGGGATTTTGGCTGTTGTTTATTTAATCTTTCTAATTCTGGCTTATCGGAATGTTGCAAAATTCTATAATGCGTTAGGGCATAATCAAGATGAAACCGCATTATTCAACGCTCTTGGCGTGCTGGCTTATTTTCATCTGAAAGGAAGAATGAAAGAAGAATTAAAAGGAATAAGATAAGTTTATAATGAAGTGGGATAACGTCTAACGGGGGATTATTGTTTGTAGCTGCACGGGCCTCTTTATATCCGTACAGCTAGTGCAAAAAAGGTTAAAAAGAAAACGGTCGTTTACTTTATAAAAAATGTTTCATATCTTTGGAGCGTCATCAAATTAATGATGTAATGTCTTGGCAGACTAATACCTAAAAGCCAACTACTAATTTTTTATATTTTGAATGATTATGAAAAAGTTCTTGTTTATTTTAACGGTAATTACCTGTTTTTTTGCAAGCAGTGTTGAAGCACGATGTGTGAGGTTTACAATCCCTGTGGACAACAGCATCCCGAAAGTAGTCACTCTTCCGGACAGTTCCTATTATAAAACAGATGAGGGCAGTCATTTAGACTTAGGCTATATCGAAGAAGATGGCAAACGTACCCTTGTACTATTCTCTGAGTCCAAGCCTGATACTTATTACGACATTTCGGACGAATATGCAGAAGCTATTTGTAGGGACTTGAACGTAGAAGAATTGGACACTCTTATCCCCAAGCCTACATTTTGGGATCAATGGGGTGGTAGCATCCTTTTCTACGGTATTGCCGCATTAGTGGTTATCGGTGTGGTGAGTTATCTGAAAGATTTTATATTCAATCTTTTGGGGCTGTCGAAAAAGAAAGAAGAGGAGGAGTGAAAAACAGCCCTAAAAGTTAATAGACATGTGTATTAAATAACATCCGCAAAAATTTCTTACGGTAATAACAAACCACCAATAAAAATATTTATGACTGACTTTAATTGGATGCTTTGGATAGTAACTCCAATCATCATCGTTTACTATCTTTATCGTCACGTATGGCCTGCCGTACGCAAGTTTATTCGTCTTTTTCAGGGCATACGCATCGATCCCCGTTCTCACTTGACGGAAGCGGAGTACAAGAAACTGTCCGTAGGTTCACTTTATGCCTTGCAGCAGGGAGCCTATCTTAACTCCCTGACACTGGACATCAAGGATAAGCTTCCCACCATTCTTGCCGATTGGTGGGGTATCTGTAATGCCCAAGATGCCAAGCAGACTTTGGAATACCTCGGAAAAAAGGGATTTGCTTATTACTTCCCCCATGTTTATCAAGCTTTTCTGTTGGATGACGAGGAGGCGAAAGACCGGATTTTCCAGCAACACATGGATAGTCAGGAGGATTATGACAAAGCCGTGGAACAATTGCACAATCTCGAAGATTGCTACGATGAATTGCTGGAGTGTGGTACTATCACTTGTCGGGAAGACCTACTGCGCTACGGTGTAACGGGTTGGGATGCCGGACGTCTTAACTTCATGGCACGTGCTTGCTATGACATGAAGTATATCTCTGAAGACGAAGCGTGGCATTACATAAATCACGCTTACGAAATGGTGCACAGCCGTTTTTCCTCATGGCATGACTTTGCTATGAGCTACGTCATCGGGCGTGCCCTATGGGGAGGTAAAAGCGCATCCAATTCAGGCATGATGTATATGGCAGAGGATTTACTGAAAAGTGAGAAAAGCCCGTGGACAAAAATCGAATGGTAACTAATGTAGCCTGCTGGTAGTGAATGTTGTTCCTTATCAAAATATCAGGAGTTTTGTATAAATGAAGAAAGGCATAAAAAAAGATAATTATTTTGAACGTAACCGGATAATCCAGCAAACACAAAAATACAGGTACAACTTTATCGACTACCTTTATTATTAGGGAGAGCGATATAATAAGAGATATATAAGAAGTTCTGGAAATCAGTTAATAACATTGTATTGGATAGGTTTTGTTTTCTTGCCGCTCCTACCTTTTTGTACTCCTCACTATACGGATATCTTGGGGATATCTTGGAAAAAATGAATTTAATAGAAAATCTTCATCCGATAGTGGAGATCGTAATTTTTCTTTTTCCAATATTTGTTGCAATAGCACTTCCGCCCAATTTGTGGTGCTTGTTGAGATACAAAAAAGACAGTGTGATGGCCATCAAGCATCACTACCGACAAAGTATATGGAAGGATGCGATTCCCATGTGGCTGTTGTGGATGATTCCTTTTTTATTTCACCTGTTATTATTTGCAATCTATGATGTAACAACAAAAAAATAAACTAAAGGAAATAATGAAAGCAGAACTAAAATTTGAAGAAGAGCCCTTATTTTTCATAATCTCACTTTGAGGGGATGCAAAACTAATTTTAATCACTGTAAATGAGTTAAATAGAGTGTGGGAGAATTACGTTAAAAGTAAGCCATTTTCCGACAATCGTACCCCCTAATCGTTTTTTGTGGAAGGGGGTACGATTTGGATACGATTATTAGTCTGAAATTGGCTTTTGAAGTTCTTTTTGTTGTCCGTATGGGTAAGAAAACGAGGTTGTCAAAATGCTGGCACAACCTCTTTTTATGATTTATAGTCCTGTTATCTTTTCTTTTGGCTATGCTGCTTTTTTCTCATTCATTTGGTAAGAAGTTGCTATCTTCCACTTGTAGCGGTTTATAAATAGCCCAATAAGCATAGATTTAGCAAATGTAATAAGTCCCTTTCCTACTTTTCGCAGTTTTGCACACGTATGGAACGGGTTGGGGGTATAACGGGGACGCTGCTCTTTATGGAAGTAGTTGTACTTGACAAAGGCTTCTATCCCGTTCTCCTGCATGAACCGGTAATTTTCTTCCGAGCCGTAACCGGAGTCTGCCACACCGATACCCGGTAAGCGGTTATAGCGGTGCCGGAAGGAGTGGAAGAAAAGGATCAGGGTCAGCGTATCGGTAGGGTTGGGAAACAACTGGAAGTCTATGATGAATTGGTTTTCAGTATCTGTTTGTAAATTATACCCGGGCTTGGTCTGCCCGTTATTCATGGCGTCTTCTTTCATGCGCATGAATGTGGCATCGGGATCGGTCTTGGAATAGGAGTTACGTTCTCCAAGGACTTCAAGGTGATTGTCGTATTCCATCAGCTTGTCACGATACCCTTCAAGTTCCCTGACTTGTTTCTTCTTTTCGCGCAGGGTTTTCTTTTCTTCCTTGTCCTGTGTTGCAGGCTGGCGTTCCAGGACTTCTTTAAGTTCATCCACTATGTTAGAGAGCATGGAGGGAGTCAACTCCACGGATGTGTCTTTTACAGAGTTCTCCTGTACAATGGCTTCATCCACCTGCTCCAGAAGGATGCGAATCTTATTCAGCAACCTTGTGCGGTTCTTTTCGACGCTCTTACGCCAGACAAAAGTATATTTGTTGCCCTTAGATTCAATCTTGGTGCCGTTGATATATTCCACGTCAAGACTGATGAACCCCTTGTCGGCAAGGACAAGGACCAACTGCGTGAAGACGTTGTTTATCTCCTCTTTTACACGCTTACGAAAACGGTTGATGGTTATGAAATCCGGATGCTCATGACCGGCAAGCCAGATATAATGGATGTCACGCAAAAGAACCTTCTCTATTTTACGGCAGGAATAGATATTATTCATGTAGGCGTAGATAATTACCTTGAACATCATTTTAGGATGATAAGCTGAGCGCCCCGTTTCTTTATAAAGCTTCTTGAAATTATCAAGATTGAGATTATCAACAACTGCATAGACTATGCGGACCGGGGCGTCCGCAGCTATGTTTTCATCAATTCTTTGTGGAAAAAGAACCGTTTGATTGGGAGTGTAAGGACGAAAATGTAACTTTGCCATAACGAAAAACTTTATGCCTAAAGTTACATAAACTTTGGGTAATAACAAAGCCCGGGCTTGGGAAAGTCTGGGCTTTGCGCATAAAAAAGGTTGTGCCAACGTTTTGACAACCTCATCCCTGCACCGCCGTGGGCGGAATTATCCTCCGAAGTCGGATAATTTCGGGTTCTTTAATCGGAGATTAGACAATGGATAAACCATTAAATTAAAAGAATAAGCAGAATGAAAAAAAAGAGCAAGTACGGGAGGAATCCCAAGTTGACCCCGAAGACGCACTGCGTGATGGTGCGCTTCGATGATGTGGAATGGAACAGGTTTCTCACGATGTATGAGGAATCACAAGTGTAGGCAAAAGCCGTCTTTCTCAAGGCACACTTCTTCGGGCAGAAGTTCAAGGTGCTGAAGGTGGACAAGACTATGCTGGACTACTACACCAAACTGTCGGACTTCCATGCCTAGTTCCGCTGCATAGGCACAAACTACAATTTGGTCGTAAAAGAGCTGCGCATCCACTTTTCGGAGAGGCAGGCGATGACGTTGCTCTACAAACTGGAGAAGCGTACCATCGATCTTGTGAGGCTGAGCTGGGAGATTGTGGAACTTTCAAGGGAGATGCAGGCCAAGTGGGAAATAAACAAAACAAGGTTGACTTTATGATCTCAATCAAAGTGAAGTTCAGACCTTCTACAACTATAGGTTAAGGAACAATCTACTACCAATTCATTCATAAGCGTGTAATCCGCCAATTAAAGACGGATTACCGCATCCATGCAGATGAGTGGAACGAGAAAAACAATGCCTTAATTATCATCAATTATCGGTGTTCGATAAACGTACTTACCCCCTTTTATCTACAGAATTTAATAGAAGACAAGCCTCCTTTGGGTAGATTTGAACAGCTGTTAGATAAATAGGAAAATGAAAATTACGAAAAAAGTCTTACCGGACACCAATAATCGTCAATAATGAGCGAAATGGGTATCTTCAATCTCTCAATCTATTAAAGAACAGATAGATTGGGATGTAAAACGTTTAGGAAATGCCGTCAATCATTTAGATAATAAACTGTTCGGATATACTGCAGATGACATTATTATGTCGTTTCAAAGCTCAGCCAGTGAGCAAGATCGGCTATTGAATCGCGGTGTAGCTCAAGCACACTGTCAAGATAACGCAGCAAAGTAAACGGAAATATTACATCCTCCCCCTCGGCGTTATCGTAGAGATTGCGAATAATTTCTACGACGTCCCATATAATGTTGGCTAATTCCTGCTCTGTTATATCTGTTTAGAATATTTGTGCGAAGTTACATGTACAGAGCGGTATTTTTTGAAACATTCCTCTATTTTTGTCTCAATGCTCATTCTGTACCTATCCGGAGCCAAGACTTCGACATCAGGTCCAAAAGTCAAAATTAATTGGTCAAGTTCTCGCGTCGGTATGACTTTGATGGCAACTATGCACTTATCCTCATCAATAATTTTTTGAGAGATGTGCAGTGGTTTTGAAACGACATATTTGAATCTTACAGGACTAAATTGCAAAGTAATTGTCTTGGCTTCCTGCACTTCATAAGGCACTGATACCCCTACAATATCATCAAAGTAGGAGTTGAAATTCACAAGGTCATTCTTGCGGAATGGCGCATCGCTTCTACTTATCCCTTCGATTCGGTCAAGGGATCGGTTGACAATATAATCTTTCCCATCAATACGTCCGAATATGAACCATCTGTTATTGTATTGTTTCATATAGTATGGATGAAACACATTCATCGAACTAACACCTGAGTGTGTCGTATAGCTTACTTCGAGGGGTTGGTGATTGATTTTAGCGTCTATGAGGATTGAGAGGTATTCTAGTCCCTCTAAATCTGAGTTTTGCTGAAAGGAAACAAGATTCTCTCCATCTGACTTTACTCCAAAACGAAGCTCCAGATTGGAGATAACATCTTCAACCCAAGCATTACCAGCAATACCACGGTATTTACCAAGCATCTCAATTGTCGAGCACAAAGAGTTAACCTCGGCAACCGATAGGCCATTCTGATAGATTGAATAGTCTTGTTCGGAATATCTGTAGTAGCATTTCTTCCCTTCAAATGATTTGGCATCAAGATAGATGTTATCCGGTAGCATCTTCCTAATAGCATTCAGATCACTTCGCAACTGACGTAACTGAATGGTTGACTCTGAACCTTCCAACTCGTAAAGATGATTGTTGACTATTTCAAGGAGGTCCTCGATAGTATATTTTTTATGCCAGTCACTAAAGCATCTGTTCAGCACTTGATAACGATATTAAGCGTTTCTATTTTCTGACATTGTTATGGTTGCTTATATGAGATAGTATAGAGTATTCCGGCTCCTCTCTGCTGCTTGTTGAACAGTTCGAGGTCCATATTCCAATCTTCTCTGAAATCGCAGTCGGCACATTCAGCGTTATCTCTTCCAAATGGCACCCATCCTCTCGCTATACCGGCATCGGGACGTATGCAGAGCTCTGCGTTATCTGCTTTAACTGTCAGACACCGTTCATGCTCAACATAACCAGTGTCTTGAATTTCCGGTTCTATTCCGGTCAATTCAGATATTGCATTCTTCAGGAAAAGATTTCTCTTCTCACCGTTGGTGAAATCCTTTATAGCATTTACTGCTACATCCGAATCATCCATTGAGACGATATTTGTGACGATAACCTTGATAGACACCACGTTTAAATCAGCTTCATTCTTCAGCCCAGAAATCATTTTCGCTAGGAGCATACAGCCTAAGGGTGTTTTAGGTATCTATCAGAATATTCAACAGAAACGGTCTTGCCTTGTAGGTTGGATACTATTCTATTCCAGTTCTCTACTTCCGGATTCTTCAGAGAATCAAAGAAATGGCCTAACGAACTGTGTTCTGTTATTCTATAGTCGAACATGAAGGAGGTATCGCCTGATGAAAAGGTGTTCAACAATTGCATTCGATTTATGTCGGCGTAGGACAACGAATTTAATTGGGTGGTTATGAATACATCTCCGCTTCCCCAATTTTTGGAATAGGAAGTGTCAATATTTTTACCAAAGTAGGTTTTGACGGTTCCATCATTCATAATCACAACCATCAAGGGAAGCAATTCTGCTGGCAATGTGTTTTCAAGGCCTTTAAAGTCGTTTTTAAATACCTCTGCAATTAAAGTAGCACTGTCGGCTGACGAGAGTGATTTTACATCGGGAACGCTTGGTAGTATAAAGGCAACGTCAACGCCTTCAAGAGATAGTTCTGTGAGAATTTTCTTGAATGGGAACGCCTCCGCATCCCATTGAGAGATGTTGTCGTTAACAAATATTTTAATACAGGAAATGTCCTTGTTCCGTGTGAGTTGATAAAACTCGGTTGTGATGTCTGATGTCACAGTGTGAGAATCAGGTATTAAGCGAAGAATTTCCTTTGGAGCAATGCGGGCCTTAATTTCCTGTCTTAGCCATTCGAGAGCCTTAGTTCGGTTAAGATAGTTCAGATACCATTGCGATCTGCGGTCGATAAGGCACTTAGTACAAGACCGTTCACAGTCACATCTTTCAAGCGCTTCCAAAGCCATTTTCAGGACTTCATCTTTATATTCCCGGAAAAGCAATGAATAACCTGCGCCCCCGAGGGCAGTATCGTATATGAAAATAGAATGATTTATGACATCATAACCGAATTCAATCTCTCCGTCGTTGACTCCGAGCAACTCCGTGAGCTTACGGCTTAGAATCACACCGAGAGAATAGAGTGTCTCAGAGTCAACGATCAAATTGTTGTTCTTATCATGGAACTTGATCTCGACAAAGTCTGTCTGGTATCTTCCGACCAACAACACGTGGCGTCTTACTGCTGCACCGTCATTTTCACCACCGAGGCAAGGTGTTGAGGCCAAAAGATGTTTATGGTGCGGCATCATCCGCTCTGTAGAGTCCGGTGATTTTTCTGATTTCATTCTGCCGCAATAAGGACAGAAAGCATATCCATACCCACTCGCTCCTTTATTATAAAAGAGGATCTCAGACCTTGGGGTTGAACAACGGATAGACATTTTGGCAGAATTGGTCTTCGGTTGCCAGGCATCCATTTCAAGCAAAATAGGCTGAATGAAATTCATACCGCCAAGAGTGCCCATTTTTCGTATAGGGGTCGAATCCCATGCTACAGAGAATGCTGCAGGTTCAACGACCTCTGTGAAACGCTGCTCTATCGACAACGAGATGTCCTTTATACCATGCATAGTTCCATGCCGACCACACTTAGGACAATCCGTTTTAGCACTTCCATAGGTAATAGTGGTATAGCCGCAGTGAGTACAATTCTGTATGATATACCTTGAGGTGCTGTCATCGTATTTTGTCTTAAGACGAATACCACTGGGTTCATAGACCCATTCGTTTTTCACTACGGGATTACCGGGAGCATAAGAAGAGATTGCCTGGCTTATGTGCAATGTCGGTGAGCTGCCGTCAACCTTTTCTTTACCTCCGAGTAGACATTCGACTAATCCTATGGGGATGCCGGCGCTTGGCAAAAAAGAATTTTCGGCAAGATAGGACAACATTGAAGTCTTTAAAAGATTCTCTTCTTGTTTCTCAATAGCCTTGATAGCGTTGGCTGTTTCGGATTCATTTCTCAGAGATTCAAGAGCCTTTTCCAAAGCACCGTTGTGAGCATCAAAGACATTGTGAACAGCAGCTATGTCTTTCTTGACTACTTGTGCGGCATCCGGCAATGTTATCTGAGCAAGACTTGTTCCCTTGATTAATTTTGAATACGCTCTTTGAAGCCGTTCAACGTTTCCGCTGATTACGCTGTCAATGTAATTTAGAAACTTATCATAGAAAGACATCCCTTCTGCCTTAACAAAGAAATCCCTAAGAGTTGCCGTGACCCTGATTCCCCCTTGATCTGCGACAAAGGATGCGAATACCATCGCATTGACATGACGTTGAATCAACTGGCGGCTTTCCAATTTTAACAACGGGGTCTCTGTAACATGTGTAATCGGATAATCAGGATTGTTCCATGTATGGGTTCCAATAGGATTGGGGGCACAAACGGTTAAAGCCAAGGCTTTAGTTTCACTTCTTCGTCCTGCACGTCCCGCACGTTGAAGGTAGTTTGACGATTTAGGGGGTACATTATTCATCACGACTTCTGTGATACCACTAATATCTACACCCATCTCCATTGTAGTTGAGCAAGAAAGAATATTGATTTTTCCCTCATTAAACTCCTTTTCATATCGGTCAAGGTCTTCTGACGACTGCTGAGCTGAATGTTCTGCCGATATAAAAATTGGTTTTGAAGCAAGTACTCTATAGTTCATAACTCCGAACACTCCCGCGGCCTTTTGGTCGAAGAGATTCTTCTCAATCCATTCCGTGACATTTTCTTCTATCTGTTCCGCAAACTTGAATGGGAAAAACGGATTGACAAACTCCGTCTGGATTTTGAATCGATCGAAATTCTCACGACCGATGTAACCATTCATTCTTGGGCTGTAGCCACAGAACGGCGTATCTATAATAACGTTGTCAACAGGACAGAGGTAACCTTTTTCGATAAGTTGCAACTTAACCTTATCACCGGTGAGATCGAGCATATACCCTTGGTTTTCGGCATCTGTCGCTTCAAGGACATTTTGTTTTAGGAAATCCCATGCAGCATCAAGCATTGAGTTGATGTCAGCAATCTTCGTCTGACTGATTTGAGAAATGTCATCATAACCGAGAACGGCACATAGAAGAAGAACGAGCCTGTTCTGATTCTCATCGACACCTTTTTGGCTGACGTTGACTTTGAACCATTTCGATACAGGGTTTCCATTCTTTCTAAGCTCTGAATTTGAAGGATATATAGGAGAACAATACTTATTTTGTGTAAGATAATCCTTATAGGCTCCAGAAAGCATATAATGACGACCTCCACGAATGACATAATCCATACAAATCTTCAGAAAATTCTGCCAGTCGGTGTCCGTACATCTTTTCTGAATAAGAAGTGTCGGGCATTTCGCATTTTTAAGTGTCGGATAAACAAGACGCACGAACCCCATTGTTTCCAAAGAGTTCGCGCGCTTGGGAATCCATCCGAATTGATCGACAAGAAGTGCTTTCAGATAGTCCGTTGCATTCCTGAAATTTTTCCTGCCACGTGCTTTATCAACATGTTCGTACAATTTCCTGAAATTAGAGTCATTTTCAAGAGGTTGGCTTATTTGCGACCACGACACTTCCTCCGGGCTGGGGATTACTGGTACACCGTTCTTTTTTTCTTCAAGTTGTTTGAATTTTTCAAGGAGTAAGGCTGGAAGACAACCCCGAATGCTCAGATATGCATTATATTCAGCTTCCTCATCAGGAGTCAGACCGCCGGGTTTCACATCGTTCAAACGCATGTCGGCAAGCTTATGAAAAATGGAAGCTCGAATCCATGAACGTTCTACATCCTGATTAAGTCCCATCGCAGAGCGTGCAGACCCTTGACGGCTATCAGTAAATGCTATATACTTCCGACCTTCATATACAACGCCAGCATCATTACTGCCAATAGCTTCGGCGTTGTCAAGAAGTAATGTCGCTAAAGTACGTCCAATCTGAGTAGCACTTATTCTGAGATAATCAAGTTTTTTTAACTCACTGAGATTATTACCACAATGAGGACAAAGAACGTGATTATCTCCTGAGTGTCGAAGAGATTGATATCTTACAGGAGTACTTTCTCCTCTTTCCAAAGGAGTAATACCCTTACTGCTTTCATTGTTTTCAGGAGCAAGTTCTATTTTGCCATTCCGATGATTGAAAATGTGAGAAGTACAAGTCGCATTTTTTCTTAGACATAGTTTCTCAGGAATGGCGAAAAAGAAGCGAGAAAAGCCATCTGCCTCATTCTGCTCAACATTTTCGATATTTTCCATATCTTCAGAATCAATGAGATCTTCCTTTTGCTCATAGAAAAGCGTATTGTCAAGGTCAATTATATTGGTGTGCATCCTGAAGCCCTTAGTTGTGCTTGTCTCACCCACTACAATGGGAGAGCCGCAAGACGAGCATGTGGCAAGCTCCAGCATCTTTGATTTACAAACTGGACAGTTTATATTCTGATATGTTGTCAGACTACCTATCGGTAATCTATATCCCTTATGACGCTGACAATCGGGATTGGTACAAACATACACTCCGCTTATCGACCGAACAAAGAAATGAGCACGGGTTGGCAATAAAGCTCCAAAACCACTTCCTTCATTTAGATTCTTCACTTTTTCCCCGAGAGCATCAATTATTTCCAATGAGGCATCCACATTTATCCCGATTTTCTTATCAAGTATGCTACCTATTTCCTTTACTTTTAATACTGGCGAAGAATTGAGCTTTTTTCGCAGTCTCTCAATATCAGAATAGGTCAACCTGATGCCAAATCTTTTGTTTATTTTGGATAATTGTTCTTCTGCAATTCCCTTATTTAGCTCAGGAATAATGCGCTTGCCCCCAATGATCTTTATATCTTCGAATGGCTTTCCCGTGAGCTGAGAAACGAAAGTCTTTAGCTTTATCATCGTTTTGGGGTCACTCTCATCCCCGATGGTCGCTGATGTTACAGCAAAATTTACTTGGTCAATAGTTACACCAAAAGCGTCCAAAACACGTCGGATTTGCAATGATAATTCAGCAGCCGAAGAGCCGATATAAGTGTGTGCTTCATCAAGAAGAATCCATTTGAGCTTCCCCTTGGATTTTTCCAAAATTTCATGGTCTTCAGCTCGTACCAACATATAGTTGAGCATAGTCGGATTGGTAAAGAGAATCTGAGGCGGAGTTCTCCTTATCTGAGGTCTTGTTACGAGCTGTGGATAATGAGGTGCAGTATATCTGTCAGAACGATTTTCTTTGTCAGTTTCCCCATTATATATTGCATAGGTAACCTTTTCCGGAAGGGCTTTGCACCAAGCATGAATACGTTTCTGTTGACTTTTCATCAGCGCATTCAAAGGATAAAGGAAAATGGCCTGAACACAATCTTTCATATTGGTCTTAGCCAAGTCCTGCAATACCGGAATCATAAAACATTCAGTTTTACCCGATCCTGTTCCAGAGGTAACAACAATGGTCTGTGGTCGAGGAGAGAGCATAGTTCTCCAGCTTTCGGTCTGATGCTTATAAGGATGCCTGTCTAATGGGAATCTTAAATCCTTGTCAATTCCTTCGTTGCTCAGTGCATTAACAAATGAAGAAGTTAGCAATCCAAGTTTAGAAGAGTGTGCCTCAAAACTGTAGACACTCTCCTCCCAAGGGAATATCGATTGAAATACTGGCTCAGCAAAAAGTGGCTCATCCTCAGTCAGAACCCGCTTGATATATTCTTGTTCTCGGGCTTGACCCTTGAACCAAAGAGAAGCAAGAGAATCTATTAGCAATTCCTTGGCCTTATTATAGAATGAAAAATAATTCATATTCATTTGCTTGCAATTTGTTTTACAGTTCCGATGAATATCTCACTGTAGGTTTCTTTGAAGTATTTTTGGTAAAAATTAATAATACGAGCATAATCTCGGCCTTCTAACGAAAAAAGATTTATGCAATCTTTTACTTGTGCAAGGTTTTCCGCAGCACACATTGCAGCCTCAATCATCACGCGATAGGACACGAGCATCTTTTGGTCTACATAATATTGATTTTGAAGCACAAATCGGATTAGGGGTAGGTCCATATTATTATCTGTATACCCATGTATCCTTGACTTAAATTGATTTATGTCCGATATTGAGAAGATATGGGCACGTCCGATATTGCCTTCCGCAACATAATGGATAAGTTCAGAAGCAACTTCCGCAGATAGCGTAGCATTGAAAAGTCCATTTATCAGTTCTGTAATCTCGCCTAATTTTGCCGTTATTATACTACTGAGTTCTGGAGGAAGCAAACATATGAAATTCTCAATACATTCTCCCCACACAGTGCGCGGAATCCAATGTACTGCAATGTTTAATTCATCTTCAAAACGGTCAATTTCCTGAATGAGAATATCGGAAGCACCATTAAGCCAACAGGCTAATATTAGGTTAACCAATAATTTAGGAACACGACCTATGGCTTTGAATGCATTATATGTGGTAAACGGAAGATTAAACTCGGAAATAATGCGGAAGGCCTTTACTGTTTTCATCCAATATTCGCCGGAAAAAACATCATCTTTGCTAAGTTTTTCACCCCAATGTATTATGTTAGTAGCAGACTTCTCTCTACGCACTTCCAAACTGTAATCTTCTTGCCCAAAGTTATAATACTTAGGAACGAGTCTGCGAGAACTTTCGGGACCAGAGAAAAGGATTGCTTCCGAATTCAAAAGCTCGTCAGGAATTGTAAACAAGTTCATTTGTCGATTATACGACTCAAGCTTTATCTGTACTAATTCGGCCGGTTTTATATCTTCGGAAACTGGCAGTGCATAAACATCACCGTCATATATGAAATCCGAAGTGTCTTCGTTGGTATCATCTGTGATTCGAATTTTATCTGAGATCAACTCACTATCAAGAACAAATTTCCTTATATAGATGCATTTGTCGTATATTCTCAATTCTATGGAACTGCTTCGGTCAAAAGTATTTGCACCATATAATTGAAACATTCTTGCGAATAAATCGCGATAATCTGATAATGGAACTATACCTTCAATTACGGGACTTTTAAGATGCTTGATTTTATCGTAATCCGTTATTTTATCAGATTTGTAAGTCACATCTATCATACCAGCTTGTCCGTGACTGATAATATTAAAATATCTCAGGTTATCATAAGATATGATTTTTCCAGACGGCACAATTTTTCCTTCCAAATCAGATATTACTATACCCTCAAATGGTGCAACAACAGATATTCTCAAAGGAGGATTGCCCTCAGCCATTATTTTCAAATTACATGTAGGTGAATATTTAGAAGCACAGGCATCTCTGGAAATCCTCCATATATTTTTATCTATCATTTCAACAGATAAGTCTTCGCACTCATCAACTTTTGCAGACATAATATGGCGAGAATCAAGACATAACTCTGTGGAAAACATCCTTTCGTTGCGAGAAACAAAAGTCATATCGTCTATGAAATAAAATGTCTCCACCTCGTATTTGTTGTCAGGAAATTCTACCTTAATATCTACAAGCCCAAATGGCAAAAGACATGAATTGGACAAATTCCGCCAATCAGTTTTACTATTATGAACACGATATTTAGGCTTGATATTTCCGACTCTGATACCAGTTTGGTCAAAAACGCTTATTACCGGAATACGAGTCAATAACTTAAAATTAGATTGCTCAACCCATTGTATATATGTACCTCTGAATTCAGCACTATAAGGCGTGAACTCATTGGTTATGGTCATATCCTCATTCAATACACAATTGTGCAAATCCACTTGATTAGCAAACTCAATCGCTGAATAAAGTTTTCCATTTAGTGATAGCTTGTGACTTCCATCACACTTCCAATCAGTGGAGAAAACTGCTATATTACTTTCAGCGTTCGCTGTCGGTTTCAAAGAATACACATTATCATCGAGCATTTGGAAAACCTGAGGGCATTCGAAATTCGGAGGATAACTGCCACATAATGTTGGAAACAATCTGTCATCGTTATCACACCTAATCTTAACTTCAACTACAGGCTCGCCATTCCACTTTATATCATTTGCCACGCCAACAGTTACACGAGAGTATATCGCACCGATAACCTCTCCTATGTCATCCTTAACTAAGGATTTTCTTACATACTTTCCAACAAGTATCCCAGCAACAAACACATCGAAGGTGTAGCACGATTGGTAGTCCAAACCTTCGATAGATTTTGATGAAATCTCTTTTACTACATTCAAATTGACAAAAAGATTCGCGGTTTCGTCCGAAGTCAAACGGAGTTTCCAGCTTAGAGAAAGTGGTGTAGTTCTGTGTTCACTCTTAACTCGCCGGTATTCTCTTTTTAGGGATTTAGTCAGTTCCGACAAAGAGGAATCCGCGTCATCATATGGTAGCCAGCGATCTTCTTCGGATATGATTGCATGAGCAATCTGTAATGAAACATCGTAAATATTGTCATTCTTGAACGCTTTCCCAAGATAAGCAATACAATTAAAATTTTTGATTAAATCAAGGTTATTATCATCCCAATCAATATTTATTGAAGACAATTCTTCAACCAAACCAAGGAGAAAGCGTGAAAACCCACCAAGATTGGTTCCATTCTTTATGTAATTTACAGGAAGGCCTCCTTGATTCAGTAAAGTTCTAAAATATTCATTACCCTTGAGAGAGTGAATGAATGCGAATCCATGACTTTTAAGACCCTGACGCGCAGCCTTATATAGTTGCTCCCAACAATAGTGAGGCAGTCCTAATCCAACTGCGACATCTTCTCTGGAAGGAATTCCACCATTATAGTCTCTTCTCCACCATTCGGCGTAACACAAAGCCGCCTCAATTCCAAAATCTTCTAAGCGACATATATTTTGGGCAAGGGTCTCCTTTAAGTTTGTATATTCTTCCTCAGTTAATTTAAGTTTCCAAAGGGGCATATTAGGGGTTATGGATGATCTGTTACGGGCATCCAAAATTTTCATCAGGGCAATATGCTGCTCGCTATTGTATATATTAGCCATGTTCTACAAATCAATTGGTCTATAATATAATGCAAAGATACGGAATTTCTATGCAACCATAATGCACAATAAACAAAAAAATCCGGAATGGTTATATTTCTTTCAATGTATCAGCATTAATGCTTTAATTACTATGGATACACTTCAATTTGTGATTTTGCAATAGATTGAGAGTGATAATCAAAAATTAAAAGTTAAAGTAACAAACGATTTCACAAACATTCTGCAATGAAGAGATAGAGAAAGCAGGCACTGGCCATCATCCATATTTTGCCGTCCATCTTGCCTTTCTCCAAAGTCAAGAGATGATAAAAATACAATCAATAGGTATAGAATCTTTCAATGATTGAAAAGTTCGTTTACTTTTCCTTGTTTTCCAACTATTGTTTTGGTAGTTAAAGAAATACTCATTACCTTTGCATCTGGAAAAAGCGTTCTTTTGAAATACTACAAAGCGATGTATAATACAGAATTTCACTGGTTTCTAAATCGTTACCTCTTAAGCTAAAATATTTTGTAACACGCTGTATTTTAGCAAGAAAGAAAAATTGCTATATCTTGCAACATGGAATGTGACGTTTTTGTCAATTCCGCATACGATAGCAATTTTTTTCAAATAATCATTTATCTTTTGATTGCTGATAATTGGTAATAGCTGACCGTTTTTAAGTTTTCCCTCGTATTTGTTCAGGATAGCTTTCGGAATATCCAGTAACCGGATATTCGATGTTACCTTTGTTTTGTGGCGTTTCTTTATAATCCACAGATTACCATCAAATGCTAAACGTATGTCATTACTGGTTAATTCGCATATATCCACGTATGAAAGTCCCGTATAGCAGCTAAAAATGAATATATCCCGCACTTGTTCCAACCGCTTTGAAGCAAAATTTTTATTGCATATCCTGCTTATCTCGTCCTTGTCAAGATACCCTCTTTCTATATACTCGAATTTCAGTTTATAATTGGCGAACGGGTCGGCAGTAATCAATCTTGTACCTTGTGCAAAGTTTACCACCGTGCGGAAACGCTGGATAAACTTCATTGCCGTATTGGGTGAACAGTCGTGGTTCTTTATTATATATAGGTAGAAGTTTTCGATGAATACCTTGTTGATTTGGCGTATCGGCATATCTGATACACGATATTCATCTTTCATGTATTCAGTCAGGCGTAACTTGGTTAGTTCGTATCTGCTGTATGTTTTGGGGGGCGCTTCTCCCGCTTCGACCTTTTTCTTGTATTGGTCGTTGTGTTGAGTAAAAAAAGAAATAATGGTATTTGCTTCTTCCTCTTTTCCCAATAGTGCATTTTTCACGCTTTCGGGTGTAACATAACTATCCCGCATTAATTGATTGTGGAAGTGGGAACGTATATTTGCTTTGATGTCGTCCAGCATGGAGTTAAGCCTTTGTATCTCCATAGATTTACCTATGGCTCTGCCGGATTTCCAGTTAGTTTCAAAGACTTCTAACTTGGTATTGAATTGGGTTTGTTTGCCGTTGATTGTGATACGGGCATGAATGGGTACTAAACCATTCTTTTTCATCTTGTCTTTTTTCAGGTAAAACAATACGCTGAATGTACTCTTTTCATTTTTCATAATCTCACTTTTTTTAGATTGCAAAACTAATTTTAATCACTGTAAATGAGATAAATAGAGTATAGACAAATCACGTCAAAAGTAAGCCATTTTCCGACAATCGTACCCCCTAATCGTTTTTTGGGAAAGGGGGTACGATTTGGATACTCAACCGTGTCTTTTCGTGCCCCTTTTTTGTCTTTTAAGCAAGACTGAAACAAAAAAAAAAGTCCTACAATACGTTGATATTGTAGGACTTGTCTCTTTTTTGTCGCCGTTTGGCTTTGTTCTTATGTGATCCGCCTGGGATTCTCCTTTCAGAGTTACCATGCTGATATTTAAAACTTTATATTTTTTGCTTCAAGCATATCCCATGAATTATCCCACTAATTTGCTACGTGCTTTTGCGGTAGTTTGCTGATGGAGAATACTGAGGGCAAAGATAATTGTTTCAATTTTATATTGTTTAAGTCGAGATGTGATATAACATTGATTAACTATAGTTGATGATTGGTGTACCTTATTCTAGTCTTTATGAGAAGATTAGAAAAAAAGAAATAGCTTGCTATATTTTAATTATTCACTTATTTCTTTAGAAATTAGCCTCTATCTACTATCTTTGTAAATGAATAATTTAGACTATATGATATGCAAGTTGGAAATAACTTCTATAATATTGATTTTGAGCAAATTCCAGTAGATGAATATTGGAACACTGGGAGTGAGAAAGAATGCAGAATGCATAAAATACATGCTTATCCTGCAAAGTTCCCTGCATTTATTACCACTAAAGCTATTGAGTTTGTGAAAAGAAGGGGGGGAGAAGTAAATCTCATTGCTGATATTTTCTGCGGTTGCGGAACTGTAGCCTACGAAACAAAGAAAAACGGGATTGATTTCTGGGGATGTGATATTAATCCAGTAGCGACACTTATTGCAGAGGTTAAAAGTCAAAAATACCAAGACGATCTTTTAAAAAAATATAGTAATGAAATAGTTAATGTATTCTCTTCCTTGATTATTGCAAATGAAGATATAGAAAATATTAATGAAAGGATTAAGTATTGGTTTAAAAATCAACAGATTAGAGACCTATTAGCTTTAAAGAGAGCTATCTCAATTGTATTAATTGAGAATGTATCTTATAAAAAGTTTTTTTTGTGTGCATTTTCCAATATATTGAAATCAACATCTGTTTGGTTAACGAAGTCCATAAAGCCTCAGGTTGATCCAGATAAAGTTCCTGCAGTAGTAATAGACGCTTTTGTAAGGCAGGTTGATATGATGATTAAAGCTAATAATGAGAACTTGATATCTAACGAAAATCAAATTAAGATAGAGAATATAAATTTCTTAGATAAAAAAATAGAAAACTCTTTTGCTGACCTAATTGTCACTAGTCCACCATATGTAACATCTTATGAATATGCTGATTTACATCAACTATCGACATTGTGGTTGGGGTTTGTTGATGATTATAAAATATTGCGAAAAGGTACTATTGGAAGTATTTATCATGAATCTGATTATGAGGATAATTTGAATCAATTAAGTCCTATAGGATTAGATATTGTTAGTAGTTTGTATAAAGTTGATAAATCAAAAGCAAAGGCTGCATCAAAATATTTTGTTGATATGCAGAAAGTAACATCTAAAGCTTTTCAACTATTAAATAATAATGGTTATTCTCTTTTTGTGATAGGTAACACTGAATATAAGAAGGTGAAAATAGACAATGCAAAGCATTTAATCGAAAGCATGTATAGTGCTGGGTTTAGAGACTTGGAAATAATACAACGAAAAATATCAAAAAAGATATTGACGCCATACCGGGATTCAAGAGGAAAATTTACTTCCAACAAGAATAGTCGGCAAGTTTATTCAGAGGAATTCATAATCATTGGAAAAAAATATGAAGATTAATACAGGTAAAAAAATAGATGATATACATGTAACTTTAAGTTATAGAATTATTGAACTTTTTTCTGCAGGCTTATACTCAAGTCCTAACAAGGCTTTTGAAGAGCTGGTCTGTAACTCATATGATGCACATGCTTCTAAAGTAGGTGTTTATGTTTCTTCTGATTTGGCTGCAGAAGGTGCATATATGTGGGTGTGTGACAATGGGGATAGTATGAATCATGATGAATTGAAAAATTTGTGGAAAGTAGGAGAATCTACTAAAAGATTACATGAAGAGAGTGACTCTGAACGATTACCAATTGGACGTTTTGGCATAGGAAAGCTGGCTACATATATATTAGCTAATAACTTGACTTATATTTGTAAAAAGAATGATCGATATTTAGCCACACAAATGGATTATACGAGAATTCATAAAAAAAGTGGTGAGCATTTAACTCTTGATGAAATAGAATTGTCTGAGAATGAAGTTCGTTCTTTATTACAACCATATATAAAAAAAACAATTAATCCAATTCTTCCATTTGATTTATTTGGTGAAGAAGCAGAACCTTCTTGGACTTTTTCTATAATGACTGCATTGAAGGCAAAAAGTACTGAAATAAAAGAGGGTAGATTAAAATGGATTTTAAAAACAGCACTTCCATTGAATCCTAAATTTAAATTATTTTATAATGGTGTATTGCTGGAATCGTCAAAAATTAAAATCCCATTGGTTAAAACATGGATAGTGGGGCGTGATGATGAAACCATGCAAAAGATGGATAATTGTATAGTACATAACGATGGTGAAAATTATTATGTAGATTTTCCACATTTAAAAAATGTGCATGGGATATGTGAGTTATTTGAAGATTCTTTAGTTGAAGGAAAATCAAGTGAATTAGGACGTAGTCATGGGATTTTTCTAATGGTACGTAATCGATTAATAAATTTGGACGATCCTTTGCTGGGGATGGATGCGTTTTCTCATGGTGCATTTAATCGCACAAGAATTACAATATATGCAGACGAGTTAGATGAAAATATAGCTTCGACAAGAGAAATAATAAAAGAATCAAAACCTTTTTCAGAATTAAAAGAATATATAAAGAAGAAATTTAATAATGAAATAAGAAAGATTTATTTTGAAAAAGAGAAACAAAAGGAAGATGAGAGTTCTATTTCGTATAGGTTAGCACAAACATCTACTTCTTTGTCTCGCACGCCTATTGTGACCTTTGCAAAGAAATTCTTTAATGATGAAATTATTAGCCCTTGGCTTATTTTGCCAATAGAACGTGGAGAGGAGTCAAAAGAAAATTTTATAGCAAAATTAGAGAAAGATGTTGAGGAAAATAACTTGTTTACGGGTAGTTCTGTATGGGAAATAATGCCTCCGGAAGACCCTATCGCTAAATTTAGTGTAGAAAAAAGGACTTTAAGAATAAATCTAATGCATCCTTTTATTGCAAATTATAGTGATGAATTTAAATCTAAACTTCCAATTGAATTTATAGCAATAACAGAGGTCTTGACAGAAGCTCACATGTATGAGATATGTATTCCAGAGGAGTCTATACATGCAATAATGAAAAGAAGAGATAAAATACTAAGAGAGTTAGTCTTTGGAGATAGGGCAAGTGCACCTCTTGTAGCAGGAATGGTCAAGGATGCACTTAGCGATTCTACGGGTTTAGAAGATGCTATTTATAAGGCTTTTCATACACTCGGCTTTGAGACAACTAAAATAGGTGGAAGTAATAATCCTGATGGGTATGCAAGTGCTATTCTTGGATTTTCTGAGGAAAATAAATCAGAAAATTATAGTCTTACTTACGATGCTAAAAGTACAGGTAAAAATAAAATTCAAGCAGGAACGGCTAGATTATCTGCACTATATAGACATAAAGAAGCTTATAAAGCCCAATATTCTGTGGTTGTGGCAATAGATTATGAAGGTGCTGACAATCCAGAAGGAGCACTAAATATAGAGTTAAAGCAGCAAAAAATCACAGCAATACGTGCAAAAGATTTGATGAGATTACTATTATTAGCTGTACCTAAACAAATTGGATTAAAAAAACTGAGGGATATGTTTGAAACTTGTCATACTCCTAATGAAGTGAAATTTTGGATAGATGAGATTGAAAAAACAACTATAGATAGAGGTCCTATTGATGAATTGTTAGAAGTTATATACGTTTTACAAAAAGAAGATACAGAACCACCTAAAATATCAGCCATTAGGTCTGAGCTAAAGCATTTGAATCCTCCTGTGATAATTTCAGAGTCAAATATGAAAGGTTTACTGAATAGTTTATTGGTTCTAGTACCCGGATTTATCAATATTGAAGGAGAAAAGGTCTCAATTAATACAACTCCTTCTGCCATTAAAACAGCTATTCAGCAGGCTACAAATAATGTACCAGCAGATTTCCAGCAAATGTATATTGATGCATTATGTGCAGATTAATAACTAGTTTCTTTATACTGTATGAATTTTATGGTTTTAACGTTTTAATATCTTGACTTATTCCCTTAATAAATCGAATGACTGGGATAGGTAATAATATTTGTTTGGCATTATTATCAATTAAACAAATGTCATCAATAAGCATTGCAGTAGTCATTATGGCAAGTCGTGTTAATGGGTCTGTATATTCATTAGGTAAGAGTTTTCCTCTTATTTTGGAGAATTCTTCTATTGCATAATAGTTTGAGTGGGTATGAATTGAGGTATACCTATATGTATTAATAAAAGCTCTTGTCTTAAATACGTGAGCGATTAATTTGGTGATATTTAGAGGCTTTATTTCTTCTCCTGAATATATAAATCTCCAACAATATTTCTTATTTGCAGGATTATATATTTTATTTATCTGTTCCTTTGTGAGCAATCTAAAAAAAATGCAAGATTCAAATTCTGTAATGGTATTATTTAATACAATTTTGTCATTTTCCAATATGCTTTTTGCGGTTGAGAAATCCTTTTCATCAATATTAAATCGACTTTTCTCTGTAAGTCCATCTATTTTCCACAATAAAAAACGAAATTTTTTCTCTTCTATATTGGATGGTTCGACAAAAATATTGTGAAACGTAGCATAGGTTTCCATTATTGTTCTAAAAATGGCATTAACTGTGAAAATATCATATCCACTCATTTTAAGTTGTTCACCCGATTTTTGATGTTCTATTATACCCTTAGATAAATGAAAAAAAGAGGCAGAATGGATTGCAAATTTATCAATCAGCAAAGATGAATAGTTTCGACAATCATCTTTATGCGTTTTTTTAAACTCTGTATAAATATCACAGAATGGACCTCGTAATATATAGTCATATAAATCTAAAGGTTTCTCTTTAAAAATGTTTTCAATGATTTCTGTAGCAGCATTCATCTTATTTCTTTTTTCTACAAAATTACATGTAATATCCTTGGTGTGAAAATATTATTTATATTTTTTTTCTTTTCCATTTTTTCTTTTTAGAGTGCGCAGATTTTTCTAATGGTACATAACTATCATCCACTTCTAATGAAACAAGAGGGATTGGTGAACTGGGGGGATGATTGTTTTTATGATTTTTAGCGAACAAGTTTTCTTTATTTCTATCTTGATTGATTTTCGTTTTTCTTTCATAAGATTGAAGTTCTTGCTCTTGTTGTTTAAGCAACTCGGATATAGAACCGTTTTTCATCGTATTATGGTAGTCGAACGATTCGAATTGTTGGCGGTCGTAGCAAAACATATAATCAAATCCTCTTTCTATTTTTTGAAATAGGTTCACACGATTAAATCCACCTTTAATTATTCCGTTCTTGGTGTTCTTATGGTTGGTAAGCGGTGATAGTTTTTTCTTATTAGCTTGATCTTTACGGCTTATAATCAAATGGCAGTGCATATTCAATTCATTATTTGAACGACTACGCTCAAAATGAATCTTGCCATAAAACTTTATATCCGAAGCGGATAGCTCTTTATTGAAGTTCTTGGCATATTCAGGAATAAACACCTCACGAATATACCGTTTCATGGCTTCGGCTTTCTCCTGTTCCGTGTTTCCCATTGCTCGAAGCTCATTTTCTGATGGGCTGACATGGATAGCGTAAAATTTAGCATCCGTTTTTAGGAGTTGCCCGATATTACTATCTATATCTTTTATAACTTTTGATTTATAGATGTTATCATCTGTCAGATTGAAAAAGCCTTCGGTAAAGATACCTCTTTCCATGCGTTCCAAATCTTCATGTTCCATGTAATTGGCTAGCTGTCGGCTACTTCCGGAATTATTATATGTTCCGTTCGATGGTGGAGCAAAGTCTATATGCATAAGCCTATGTATTTATTAGGTTTGTAATCTCTGTTTTTAGGTTATCTTTTCTTTTGCTATCCATCACACCACAAGCAGAAAGTTCCGAGTAGAGTTGTATCAGTTGAAGTAGCTTCTTATAATCTCGTTGGTGTATCTGGTAAAGTGTATTAATTTGTTTGGACTGATTGTTTATCACATCGGCATGTTTGCCAAACTGTTCACTTAGTTTTTTCAGTACGGCTGTTTGTCTTTCCTGACTGGCTTCCAGTTGAGAGAGAATAAGAGTTTCCAAAGTTTTGCCGATAACATCGAAACGCAAAGCAATAGAATTTGTTACCCGTATCATGGGGTTCAGTTGTTCTTCCTCGTAGTGACGGATAAACCGGATAATATCATCCTGTCTCTTGTTTATTTTCGCCAGTTCTGATTTTACGGATTCAGGTGCTTCGGATGGGTTGATATGTGCCTTATCTATATACCCGAACGCCGACTTTACAACTTCACTCTTTTTCAGTGAATAGCGTTTGCATATCTTCTCTACCAAAGCTGCCGTTTCCTTGTCTATGGAAATGGTAGTGAATATCGTTTTTCGACTGCTGTTTGGCATGGTAATTACTTTTTTATAGAAATATGAATAGATAAATTCTTGATAATAAGCATTACAAAGAAAATGCTTATTACAGGTGTCATTACAGCGTGTTCTTGTAACACGCTAAAGCCGAAGGCTTTGCCTCGCAGAGCAAGAGGGAAGAACAGGACTTGTCCAGTTCCCTCTTGCTCGATTTAGCGAAACGGGCTGAACTGATAGGTGAGGCAGTTTGTGCTAAATCGGGGTGGTGGCACAGAGGAATAACCTGAACACAGGCTTCTTTCCTCTGCTACTTTTTGCTATCAGGGCTGGTTTGCTAACTGATTGGCTTTTTCAAACTGTTTGTAGGTTTGAGAATCGGCATATTCACGGACGAAAGCCCGAATATCGCTGGCTCTATAGTACGTTTTCCGTCCGATAGTAAAGTAGGGAAGTACACCTTTTGCCCGATAGCGTTGTAGAGTTCTGAAAGATGCTTTTAGTAGAAAAGCTAAATCCTGATTATCCAATAACTTCTCATTTTCATCGAATACAGTATCGGTATTGATAAGAGATTTCAAGTCTTGCCCGATTTCGGTGAGTTTCTTGGATAGCTTCTCCATCCACTTCTCGAAGTTTTCGTTGTCTATATACATTTTGCTTCAATTTTAAGTTCAACATTATTATTCTCAATCGATTGATGAAGCAAAGTTCGGTAAATGAATGCAAACTAATTAGGGGTGTACCAGTGGTACTCCCCTATAAAACATTGATAAGATATTGATTATCTGTATCCTTTATTTTCTCGTTCTTCGATAATAAACTTCCGAAGTTCATCTAAAAATTCAGTTAGTTTAATAGGCTTACGGGAAATTACACTTTCATGTTTCTTATAACAATCGCCTAATTTAATATTAAATAGTTCTTCAAAAGATTTTGTGATAACAGATAATGGTACAGGTGTACCGTTCTTGTATATGATTCGTTTGGATAGGAATAGACCACTAACTAATTCCATTATGTTGATTAGTGTGGTTTTGTCTGTTAAATAGAAAGTAGAAAAAGGTCGTGTCTTCTTGTGCTTCTGAAATTGTTCAGGGTATTGAATTCGTAGATTCAAGATACGGATTTCAGTTTTTATAAGTTCTATTGCTTCATCAATAAGTAGTAATGGTGCAATTTTCCCCTTGCCCAAATTGTACGCGGTACGATTTGAGCCTGTTTAGTCCAAAAGAAAAATAGCGTAACAAAATGCTATAATCTTGTTCACTCATACTAATATCAGCTAAATGTTTAGCCAATTCTTCAATAGCTTCTGTAAAATCTAATACAGGTGCTTGCTGCTGTGAGTATTCCGACAATAGTCGAAAAAATCTTAATTTAAGAATGTTATTCATATTTAATTAATAAAAAGTGTACTACTTTGTTTTTTGCTAAAAATGGGGTGTGAAAATACAACTGTGAGCATAAATAAACTAATCGTTTTCATCTTTCTTCTTGTTTGTTAGGTGATTTATATATTCTTTTGTTGTAATGATAGTTGAATAATAATGGTTGAGCGAAGACAGAAAAGATGCGTGTACGTCTTTTGCTTTTATTATTTGATCTTGAAACTCTAAGTCTTTTGTTGCACAAGCATCGGCTATTATTATGCAGTTGTAACCGAGGTCTTTAGCCGCTCTTACTGTTGCATCCACACACATTTGCGTCATCATTCCACAGATAACTAAATCTGTAATATCCTGAGAGCGTAATAAATTATCTAATATAGTCCGATGAAAACTATTAGGGGTATGTTTAATAATAACATTCTCTTCTTTCAGTGGTGCAACATTTTCATGTATTTTCGCTCCTTTAGTGTTGGGAAGAAAGAATGTTGCACCCTGTTTGGTAGAGATATGTTGTATATGTATTATGGGTAAACCCTGTAATCTAAAGTGTTGCAAGATTACTTGTGCTTTTAATCCAGCTTCGGAACTTCCAACTAATGGATTCAATCCTCCTTTAAAATAGTCATTTTGAATATCAATGAGGAGTAATGCAATTTTTGTTTTCATATATTTCTGCTTAATGTTTTTGCAAAATTAAATGTTTACTACCTTTGTATCAAGTATGTACAGAATTGTATGGTACATACTAAAATGTATCTAATGTAGATAATCAGTTCAATACGTCTGAAATAAAATGAATAAGAATACTAAAAAAGAGGTTTGCGTCCTTGATTATGCTTTCCAAAGAATAGGTGGAAAGTATAAGGGACGAATTCTTTGGGCTCTATCTAAACATTTGGTTTTGCGTTATGGTGAACTTAGCCGTGAAATGTCAGATATAAGCACGAAAATGCTAACACAGACTTTAAAGGAACTGGAAACAGACAATTTGATTCATCGCAAAATGTATCCCCAAGTTCCACCAAAAGTAGAATACTCATTAACTGAAACAGGTAAGGAGCTTATTCCTTTTATTAAATATTTGGTTGATTGGGGATATAAAAAAATGGCAGATGACTCACTGGAATAATTCTCAGTTTCAGGAGCATAGAATGGCTTTCTTATTCATTTTTATATGGTAGCAATGTAATCAAATCTTCATCACCTTCTAATAGGTAATAAGCTACAAATATTAGAGGGGTTGAATCTGACGCATTATCAAAATGTAAAATAGGTTGATTTTTTGGCTCGTAAAAAGCTTCACCTGCTTTTATTAGATATGAACTCTGTCCCTCTATTTGAAATAATAAAGTTCCCGAAACTACATAACCCATAACTGGGCAAGAATGAAGATGATAATCTGCTTTCCCATTTTGAGGAATTACAATCTTCTTAATTTCTACTTTTGATAAGCTCTGTTTATCATGTAAATGAACTGTCAGAAGATCAGTTCTAGTTACTGTACTCTTTTTCATACAAATGCAGCTATTTAGTGATAAAAATAAAACGAATATTAATGCTTTATTCATGATTTCTTTGTTTTGCTGCAAAATTAGGGTGAATGAGGCAATTATCTCATTGACCTATGTTAAGAGATTTAAGCCTGCTCAAAGATTCTGGTTTAATACCAAGATAAGATGCAATATGATATTGTGATACATGCTGTTCTATATGTGGAAACGTTCGTAAAAGCAATTTATATCTATCCAATGCACTATCCATTAGTAGCGATGACTCTTTACGGCATTTTCTGATAAAGAGTGTATCTGCAATATACTTTCCCAGCTTATACCACTCATTAGATTCCTGTAACAAAAGTTCGTAGTTAGATTTGGATAAACTCAGAATGAGAGAATTTTCTAATGCCTGTATGCTTCCTATACTTGGCTCTTTGGTTAGAAAACTTCTATAGGATGTTGTAAAAGAGCCATCTGTATAAAAATCACTTGTATATTCTTCACCATCTTTTTCTATATAAGAACGAAGTGTTCCCTTTTCAACGAAGCCAATAAAAGCGCACACTTTACCCTGTTGCAAAAGAAAATCTTTCTTTTTTAACGATAATCTTTCTGTTACTTCTATTAATCTCTCATAAGAGATATTTGATAACCCAATTTCTTCTATTATCAATTTCTTTATGTCCATGATGTTTCTTATTAGTTCTACAAAAGTAGACATAATATTGTATTGGAAAAATGTGAGGCTCTAATTAAATCATATTCAGGCTATTTTAGAGCATAGAATACGCCTAATCATGCCTTTATCAGACACTTCTGGACAGTTTAGAAAACGGCTCTTGATTCTTCTTTCATTTGCTGGTGAAATAGAATAAACACGTTTTATAAACCATTAAAAATTAAATGTATGGAAGTAGTAACCATTGAAAAAAGAACATTCTTGTATGTCTGCGAGAGGTTCACGGAGTTTGCCAAACGGATAGAGAGTTTGTGCAACACGCATACCCAGAAAGTAGAAAACTGGCTGGATAGTCAGGAAGTATGCCTGTTGTTAGGCTTTAGTAAACGAACGCTGCAATATTACCGAAGTAGTGGACGGCTGGCTTATTCCCAAATTGGGAGCAAAATTTATTATAAGTCTTCTGATATTGAAAGAATTATTGCGGACAGTGAAACACAAAATCAATCACCCAAACAAATCATGCCCTATGAAAAGAACTAAAGAAGATTATCCGTCCTTCAACCTGTTTTCCATTGTCGGTACATGGGAAAGTGTTAATCTGAATCCTACGGTTATCATCTATCGGAACGATAAAGAGTATCTTCTCTCTATCATATACGTATCGGAAACCACTAAACAGGCTTCTCCTGCTACTTATGAGATACAGCAAGATGGTAGCCAGTATTTTATTACCGCTACATCCAAACGGCTCTATATAGATTATGATTCGGGAAAAGATGTACTTAGCATTTCATCGCTGGGTGATTATCTGCGCAACTAACCAGCTATCTAGCCATTTTGAAATCAATATTTCAATAAAACAATCTTTCAATCATGGAATTAATAAATAAAGATACACCGCAAGTCAAAGAATTTATTTCTTCGCTCGATTCGATGCTGAATGGCATTGAAGCTATTGTCAAGCACTACAAACCCCACCTGAACGGGGAACGCTTTCTTTCTAACCATGAGGTTTCTAAGAAACTGAATGTCAGTTTGCGAACCCTGCAAGAATGGAGGGATACAGGGCTAATTCCCTTTATCCAGATAAAAGGGAAAATCATCTATCGGCAAAGTGATATTGACAAACTGCTCCAAAAGCACTACTTTGAAAGCTGGAAAGAATAACCTGCCATTCTCAAAAACATTGTTTTTCGGAATTTAATTTGAATCATTGACTTTTCCAGTGAAGTATTTAGTCTGTGCAAGTCTTTAGATAAAAATACGCTCGAATGTAATGAGAGGAAGATTTTTATCTAAACCGAAGGCTTGGACTTGAACAGGCTAAATACGGAACTTACTTTGTCAATGCTTCATGTTGAGTTCTGGAAAACTTACTTTAAAAGAAAAAGGATTGAGAAAATGAAATTCATTCTTCCCAATCCTTTTTCTATATTGGCTACTGCCTTATTTATATAGCCAATTCCGATAAACAGCTATTTACTTTCTGCATATCCTTTAGAATATTCTGATCCAGTACCCGTGCATAGTGTTTTGTTACGCTGGTATCGGCATGACCTAACATTTTGGCTACGTTCTCCATACTTACGCCATTCGCTAGGCAAATGCTTGTGGCATAGGAGTGCCGGGCTGAATGTGTGCACAGATTTTTCTGCAATCCGCATACATCTGCAATCTCTTTCAGGTAACTGTTCATGCGTTGATTGCTCAATACTGGCAATAGTTTTCCGGTACATTCTGCCACATCCTTATACTTGTCAAGAATAGAAGCTTTCAATAATTTGCCTTTCTTGATGAAGAACAAAACCGAAAATGATTTTCTAGCCATTTTTACATCGTTTTTAGAGTTACAAAACTATGTATTCTCTTCCAAAGTAGTGCTACGCAAAATGCTATGAATCAGTGATAAAGATGCAAATTCGTGGGACTTTTTTCGATTAAATTTTAGTCCCACGATTTATCCACCGATAATATGCTTGAAACGGCTATTTTTTGCCACCTGCTAGAAAAAAGAAATCCCCGATAATGCTTGATTATCAGGGATTTGCTTGATTTTTCTTTTGTTTTCAGTGATCCGCCTGGGGCTCGAACCCAGGACCCCAACATTAAAAGTGTTGTGCTCTACCTGCTGAGCTAGCGAATCAATCCTTTATTGCTGTTAAGCGGGTGCAAAGATAGAGCTATTTTTCATAATTGCAAATAAATTCCGAACATTTTTGTTATCTTTGTGCCATAAATATCAATACACATTATTTATATATGGCTGACGATAAAAAAATAATTTTCTCGATGGTGGGAGTAAGCAAAGCTTTCCAACCTAACAAGAATGTACTAAAAGACATTTATCTTTCTTTCTTCTATGGAGCGAAGATTGGTATTATCGGTCTCAATGGTTCGGGTAAATCTACTTTGCTGAAGATTATTGCCGGTCTGGAGAAATCTTATCAGGGGGAAGTGGTCTTTTCTCCCGGGTACTCAGTGGGCTATCTGGCACAGGAACCTTATCTGGATAACACAAAGACTGTGAAAGAAATCGTAATGGAGGGTGTGCAACCTATTGTTGATGCCCTGAACGAATACGAAGAAATTAATCAGAAGTTCGGTTTACCTGAATATTATGAAGATCAGGACAAAATGGATCAACTTTTTGCGCGTCAGGGAGAGTTGCAGGACATTATCGATGCAACGGATGCCTGGAATCTGGATAGTAAATTGGAGCGTGCAATGGATGCTCTTCGTTGCCCGCCCGAAGATCAGTCGGTGGCTAACCTGTCCGGTGGTGAGCGCCGCCGTGTGGCTCTTTGCCGACTGTTATTGCAAAAGCCTGATATTTTGCTGCTCGACGAACCGACGAACCACTTGGATGCTGAGTCTATCGACTGGTTGGAGCAACATTTGCAACAGTACGAAGGTACGGTAATTGCAGTGACGCACGACCGCTACTTCCTCGATCATGTTGCCGGATGGATCCTTGAACTTGACCGCGGTGAGGGTATTCCCTGGAAGGGCAACTACTCCAGCTGGTTGGAGCAGAAGACCAAACGAATGGAAATGGAAGAAAAGACTGCCAGCAAGCGTCGCAAAACTCTGGAACGTGAGCTCGAGTGGGTACGTATGGCACCCAAGGCCCGCCAGGCTAAGGGTAAAGCTCGTTTGAACTCGTACGATAAGCTGTTGAACGAAGATGTGAAGGAGAAAGAAGAGAAGTTGGAAATCTTCATTCCGAATGGTCCTCGCTTGGGTAATAAGGTGATCGAGGCAAAACATGTGGCGAAGGCTTATGGTGATAAACTACTGTTTGACGATCTGAACTTTATGCTTCCTCCAAATGGTATTGTGGGAGTTATCGGTCCGAATGGTGCCGGTAAAACAACTCTTTTCCGTCTGATCATGGGACTGGAAACAGTCGATAAAGGTGAGTTTGAAGTAGGGGAGACTGTGAAAGTGGCTTATGTAGACCAGCAGCATAAGGATATCGATCCGAACAAGAGTGTTTATCAGGTGATCTCCGGTGGTAATGACTTGATCCGTATGGGAGGTCGCGATATCAATGCGCGTGCATACCTTTCGCGCTTCAATTTCTCCGGAGCCGACCAGGAAAAACTTTGTGGTGTGCTTTCGGGTGGAGAGCGGAATCGTCTGCATCTGGCTATGGCACTGAAGGAAGAAGGAAACGTGTTGTTGCTCGACGAGCCGACCAATGATATCGATGTCAATACTCTGCGTGCACTCGAAGAGGGTCTGGAAGATTTTGCAGGTTGTGCTGTTGTCATTTCGCATGACCGTTGGTTCCTCGATCGAATCTGTACGCATATTCTTGCTTTCGAAGGCGATTCGAATGTGTTCTACTTTGAAGGTTCTTATTCGGAGTACGAAGAGAATAAATTAAAACGACTTGGCAACGAAGAACCTAAGCGTGTGAGATATAGAAAGCTAATAGCTGACTAATACTTAACAATATGTAAGCCCCGCAATCAATTTGCGGGGCTTTTTTGTTTCATAGAGCTATAATATGTTTATCTCTCTTAAAAAATTGTAGCATCTTTGTAATGTATATATAAAGAATATTAATTACCTTTGTATTCCAAAACGTTTATTTACAATTTATTAATTAACAAGTTCTATTAACTAACAAAGAGAATTATGAGAAGACATCTAATTCATTTCCTGCTGGTTGCAGTGCTGACGGTATGTTCTGCCGCTACGGCCATTGCCCAGGTAACAGTGAAAGGTCAAGTTGTGGATGCGGAAACAGGTGAGCCATTGATTGGTGCAGCCGTAACGATTGTCGGTACCACCCAGGGTAGTGTGACTAACTTGGATGGTATGTTCACACAAAAAGCTGCCTCCGGTTCAACGCTGCTTATCAAGTACCTTGGTTACAAGGAATTCAGCAAGAAGATCACCCAGAAAGGTGGTACTGAAGATTTGGGCGTAATAAAAATGGCAGCCGATGCAATGGTGCTGAATGACGTTATCATCACTTCTTCTGTTGCTGTTTCGCGTAAAACACCGGTAGCTGTATCGACAGTTGACCCTGTCTTTATCGAGGAGAAGCTCGGAACACAGGAGTTTCCTGAAGTTTTGAAGTCTACTCCGGGTATCTATGCAACTAAGCAAGGTGGTGGTTTTGGTGACTCCAAAGTGAACATACGTGGTTTTAAGACTGAGAACTCTGCTATGATGATTAACGGTGTCCCGATGAATGATATGGAATGGGGTGGCATCTATTGGTCGAACTGGGCCGGTTTGAGTGATGTGACTCGTAGCATGCAGGTACAGCGTGGTTTGGGTGCATCAAAGGTAGCGGCTCCTTCAGTGGGTGGTTCTATCAACATTGTGACTAATACAATCGATGCCAACAAAGGCGGTTTCGTATCTTATGGTATGGGTAACGATGGATTGAACAAAATCCTGTTCAAGGTATCTACCGGATTGACCAAATCAGGTTGGGCCATGACCCTTTTGGGAGGTAAGACCTGGGCCGATGGTTATATCCAGGGAACCAACTACGAAGCCTACAACTGGTTTGTGAATATTACAAAGCGTTTCAATGACAATCATCAGTTGTCATTTACTGCTTTTGCTGCTCCCCAGTGGCATAATCAGCGTGGAAATAAAGACGGACTTACCATTGAAGGATGGCAGGAAGTTGCGAAGAATTATATGAATGGTGAGAAGCCTTATCGTTATAACCCTACCTACGGATTCGGGCTGAACGGACAAAGAAAGTCATCGGCATATAATGTGTATAATAAACCTCAGTTGTCATTGAACCATTTGTGGCAGATTAATGAAAAGTCAAGTTTGAGTACGGCTCTGTATGCTTCTATCGGTCGTGGATATGGCTATTCCGGTCAGGGATTGACCAGTGCGGATCGCAGTAACTGGTATGGCAGTAACAATGGTAACCTGAATATGACTTTCCGTAAAGCCGACGGTACATTTGCGTATGATGAAATATATGCTTTGAATGAAGCGAGTGAGAATGGTTCGGTTATGGCAATGTCGAAGTCTAAGAACTTCCATAACTGGTATGGTCTGCTTTCTACTTATACTACTAAGTTCGGTGATTACTTCGATTTCTATGGTGGTATAGACTACCGTTATTATAAAGGTACACACACCAATGAATTGGTTGACCTCTATGGTGGTGACTTTTATGTAGACTCTTCTTCAAGAAAAAGTGTTTTGGCTTCAAACAATGCCGCCGCTGCTGCCGGTTCTTCATTTGTGAACCAGAAATTGAAAGTAGGTGATATTGTTTATCGTGACTTTGATGGCTATGTGATGTCTGAGGGAGTATTTGCTCAAGGTGAATACAACAGAGATAAGTTGAGTGCCTTCATTTCCGGTTCGGTTTCTAATACCGGTTACTGGCGTTACGACCGTTTTTACTATGACAAGGCGCACGCCAAATCAAAAACCGTCAACTTCATCGGTTGGAATGCAAAGGGAGGTTTGAACTACAACCTTACCGAAAATCATAATGTGTTTGCCAATATCGGTTATATCAGCCGTGCTCCATTCTTCTCGGGAGGTGCTTTCCTTAATTCAACAGTCAGCAATGCGACAAACCCCGATGCAGTGAACGAGAAAGTGTTCTCTTTCGAAATCGGATACGGCTACCGTTCGAGCTTCCTTACTGTGAACATCAATGCCTACCACACTCGTTGGATGGATAAAACCACTACCCGTTCACAGGATATCACAAACTACTATGAAGGCAGCCTTAGCGAGCCTTACGATGCAAGTAAGCTGGTTTCTACCAAGTCTGTTATCAACATGCAGGGTGTGAATGCTTTGCACCAGGGTGTCGAACTTGATTTTGTAGCAAAACCTTTCCAATGGCTGGATTTGAGCGGTATGTTCTCTATCGGTAACTGGCGTTGGGATAGCAATGCTTCGGGTAGCTTCACTGTAGAAGGTCAATTTGTGAACAGCGCATCTATCAAGGGAAGCGATGGTAAGGATGTGACCGTTCTTGTAAATGCGGCAGCTAACGGACTGGAACCGGGTACAATGAAACTGAACCTGAAAGATGTGAAAGTGGGTGGATCTGCACAGACTACCGCAGCTTTGGGTGCTACTTTCAAGATCGACAAAGCCCTTCGTCTGGGTATCGACTGGAACTTATACGCACGTAATTATGCTGACTGGTCATTGAACTCAAACGACCTGGTGATGAACAGTGAGAAAGACTTTTCTACTCCTTGGCGTATTCCGACTGCAAGTACTTTCGATTTGAACGCAAGTTATAAATTCAACTTTGGTAAACTGAATGCAGTACTGTCAGGTAACGTGAACAACTTATTCGACCAGACTTATATTTCTGATGCGACAGATGGTAGCAATCACGATTGGAAGACCGCTTACAATGTGTTCTACGGATTCGGCCGTACTTATAGCTTGAGATTAAAAGTTAATTTCTAATCTAAAAACAGGAAGTTTAAATTATGAATAGAAATCTATTAATGCCTGTAGCGGTGTCGTTGATTCTGCTGTCCGGCTGTAAATATAACGATGACAACTTCGAAGGATTGGACGATATGACCCAACCGACGAATTTGATGAAGATAGAGTATACGCTGACTGATGCTGACTATGCAACTATCAGCTCAAATTCGACCAATAAGAAGATTGCTACAGATGCCGGTGTGTCTAAGGATCTTGAGAATGTGAAGACTAACATGTATCTGACAGAGAAGATCACGGGAGCGGATTACATACCTGCTTTCTTGCTTGATAAGTATTACACTGCTGATAAGGGTTCGAGTGCAAAGATTACGTATAAGTACAAAGAAGCGATGTCTTCTTTGCTGTCGGAGTATGCTTCGGTGAAATATCTGAAACCGACGGATGCCGAATACAAGTTGGTTTATGGTGAGAATGCATTTGCGCCTTATCTGAATGAAAAGACAGAAGGTCAGATGTCTAAGATCCTGAACGAGAAGTTCAAAGATGCCGAAAAGGGAACAGCTGTTTTCGTTGACTATAAGTTGGGAGAGGGACAGTTGGAGAATCCGTTGATGTGGCAAAACTTCGAGGCGCTTCCTACCGGAGATTTGAAGGAGCTCAAAGGCTGGTTTATCAGCTCTACCGGTGACACTCAGTGGAAGGTTACTTCTTATGATGATAACCAGTATGTTCAGTATTCGGCAAACGGTACGAAAGGGGCATGCGTCGGCTGGATGGTTACCCCTGCTATTTCTGTTACTGCCGGTGATTATCTCGCTTTTGACGTGACCGTGGGATACTATAATGCTAGCTGCTTGTCAGTACTGATTTCAGAGAATTTCGATGGTGAAAATGTCGGTACTGCCAACTGGGTTGATGTGACTTCAGATTTCAGCATTCCTACCAAGCCGACAAGTGGTTACGGTACGTTTGCTTCTGCAGGTAAAGTGCCTTTGTCAGCTTATGCAGGCAAGAAGGTGTATGTAGCCTTTAAGTACGAAGGTGATGGTGCCAATAAGAAAACCACTACTTATCAGATCGATAACATTATGGTAGGTACCTCCATTCCGGCTAACAGTCTTTCTACTCCTACTTACGCGGTGAAAGTATACGATGGAAAGAACTGGAAGAATAAGAGCAATAGCGTATATGTCCTGACATATGCCGATTACGGAGATATGGGACAGAGTAAACGCTACTTTACTTCTGATGTTCCGGCTGTGAACTATTTGCCTGCTTATTTGTCTAAGATGGTGGCATATCCTGTTGATGGCGATGCACGTGTAGTAGTCTACAGATATTATAATGGTACTGATTTGAAGATCTATAGTGATGAATACACTTATTCTGCCGAAAAAGCGAGATGGGAGTTGAATACACGTATTGTCGATAAGACAGAGCAGTTTGTATTGTCTGACGGCAAGTGGAACTTTGACCCAAGCACAGTAATTACGCTGAAGGCTAAAGGTGATGCAGAAACCTCTACATTCTATCAGACTATTGTGGATTGGGTGAAAGAACACTATTCTGAATATGTAACCTCATATGGAAATAATGAATATTATTATGGTAGTTCTGCTTATCAGAATAATTTCGACTTCCGCCCAGATAAATGGAAAGTACAAAACCCAGCTGCCTATGGTACTATGTCTGATGATGATTTGAAAAAGCTTATGTTTGAACGTTTACCAGAAGCATTTTTGCCAGCACTCCAGTCACTTTATGGTGATGCCGATGTTGTGGAAGGTGTTGATGTTATTTATACGATTAATTTTGGTATCTACGATGGTTCTGATGCACAATATACCATTAAGTATAAAGTGACAGGTAAAGGACAGTTTGAATATGTTGCAGACTCTTTGAAGAAAGTAGAATAAGAAAACTAATTCATTTATAATTAAGAAAGGCCGCTCTGTGTAATCAGGACGGCCTTCTTTTATATTATAACGAGAGAGTTATGGGGTGAAAAGGCGTTTGGATACATTCCCGTTTACATCTTCACCTCCATCACTACCGGATTATGATCACTGCACAAATTGAGGTCAGGCGAATAGTAATCTACTCCTTTAAATTCTTTGGAATGGAAAATATAGTCGATTCTCAGCAGGCGTTTAAAGTACCGGAACGTATACATGTACCCATATCCGCAAGTCTGGAATCCGTCTTGAAGATTGTCACCTTTCACGGTACTGTATGTGTAGGACGATGGGAGAGAGTTAAAGTCACCGCAAACCAGTATAGGGTAGGGGGTGGTGCGGATTAATTGTTCCAAAGTCTTTGCCTGTGCCGCACGTTTCCTGAAGTTCTCGTTGAGTCCCTCCAACAATTGTCTGGCCACTGCTTTCTCTCTGCCTGTCAGTTCGTTTTTAGCCAGTTCCCTTTCCAGTCTGCGCTTATTTTGGCTGACCTCCGTTGTTTGCAGGTGGTTATTGAAAACACGAATCGTTTGTCCGTTTACGTCCAGATCGCACCACATACTGCAATTCCTTGAATCGGGGTAAGTGATCAGTCTGCTGTCCTTCACCGGATATTTACTGAACAGAGCTACCTGCAAGATAGGTGTGCTATCCGGAGCTTGCGGAATGACGGCATACTGCCAGTCTGCAAATGCGTTCCGTATGCTGTCTGAAGTAAAGTACCGGTTGCCGGCAAACTCCTGAAAGCAGATAATGTCCACCCGGTGCTCTTTCATATAAGCCGCAATCTCCTTGCACGAATATCCCGACTGCTCGTTGCCGAAACTGTCAACGTTGTATGTCGCTATTTTTAGTGTATTTGCCTCTTTTCCTCCGGCCGTGAAAGGGGGTTGGAAGATCCGACCCAGATATTGCCAGTTGGCAGCTATGGCTATCAACGGAATGATGATCCAGAACCTCCGGCGAATCCCCCAGTAAATGGCGGCGGCAAGATTGATCAATAACAGTCCTGACAGCGCTAGCCCGATGAAAGGCATCAGAGTGGAGTGTTCGGGAGGTATGTGTCCGGCGAATGCTCCGGCAATGGTGATGCCGGCCAGGACAAAAGTCAGTGCAATAGACGTACAATAAAATAGTTTGGATACAGCTTTCTTTCCCATTGTTTTGAATTTCGCATTTTAGTTCACCACAGATTACACGGATTAACGCAGATTATTTATCCGGTTGATCTCAAGCGGAATTCAGACAGACTCCGAGGAGATCCGTGTCAATCCGTGTAGTCCGTGGTGAATTGGTTTATTTCAGCCATTTCTTTATCTTTTCCTTTATCTTTTCCTGAGCGATCGGTTTTGAGATAAAGTCATTGCATCCGGCTTCTTCGGCTGCATTCCGGTCGTGTTCGTAAGCGTATGCGCTTTGTGCAATGATGGGTACTTCCGCGGACAGTTGCCTGATAATTCTGGTAGCTTCCAGTCCGTCTAAGTTAGGCATCTTGATGTCCATCAATATCAGATCCGGATTTACCTCGTCATACATGGTCACGGCCTCCATGCCGTCTCTGGCGCGTACTAAGCGGTATTTTCTACCCAGAATAGCGTTCAGCAGGTCGAAGTTGCTGTCTGTGTCTTCGGCTATCAGTATGGTGGCTTGCTCCGTTCCGGCTGCGGTTGCCCGAAGGTCCTCTTCCTTTTCCGTCGTTTCCTCTTTGGGGCGGGGCGTATCCTCTTTGGCCGGGAGCACTTCCGACGGCTGTGTTCCGACGGCTTCGCCGGGCAAGTGGCTGTTCGTTCCCGTTTCCGTATCTTGTATGACATTCTCAAGAGGCAGCCAGAAGGTGAATGTGGTTCCTGTGCCCACTTCCGAGGAGACCGCAATCTCTCCGCCTAGCCGTTCGATGATCGTTTTACAGATTGACAATCCCAGACCCGTACCCTGGGCAAAATTGTTCAGTTTGGCAAACCGTTGAAATACCCTTCCCAACTTTTCGGGCTCGATACCCAGTCCGGTATCTTTGACGTAGAATACAACTCGCTCGCCTTCCTGTTTGTAACCATAGCTTACGCTGCCTTCTGTGGTAAATTTGAACGCGTTGCCTATCAGGTTAGAGAATACCTGGAAGATCCGGTTCTTGTCCGAGTGGATGCTTAGCGCTTCGTCCGGCGAGTCGAACCTCAGTTCCACTCCCTGCGGACAGCGGAATACGTGTGCATCATGAATCTCTTTGCAAAGTGTGTGCAGCCTCACCGGCCCGTAAGTGAACTCTACGATGCCCGACTCTATTTTGGAAAGATCCAATATTTCGTTGATCAGTTGCAACAGCCGTTCGTTGTTGGCGTCTACAATCTCGTAATACTCCCTCCTTTCCTCCGCATTGTCACTCTCCGAGATGATGCGCGAGAATCCTACGATGGCATTGAGGGGCGTGCGTATTTCGTGGCTCATGTTGGCAAGGAAAGCCGACTTCAGTTTGTCCGATGTTTCCGCTTTCTCTTTCGATTCTATCAGTTCACGGCGCATCAGTTCCAGCTGGGTGATGTCCCATTCGATGCTGACAATGATGGGAGAGAAGTCCTCGCTTTCCACCATGATTTTTTGCTTGTCGAGAATCAGCAGATTTCCGTTTTTGTCCTTGCCCTCCATAATCCAGTGCATCCCTTTTCCGGTAGCGGCAATTTCCATATCCTCTTTCCGCTTCTGCTGTGCCATTTCCGGCGGGTAGTAGTCGAAGTCGTTCATTCCGATGGCGTTTTCTGAGCTGATGTCCCGGTTGTACGACTCCCGGTTACGGTAGATGTACCTGAAATCGTTCTCGATATCTTTTACCACGATACCTGCCGGGATGTTCTCCATCGTGGTATCCATGATGCGATTGAAGCGTTTGATCTGCGATTCGTACCGGATACGTTCCGATATGTCATGGGTGAACGACCAGAAGGTTTCTTCTCCATCGTCCGTTGTCACACTGTACATGGTGCCTTCAAAGGCCAGTGTGTTTTTATCGTGCTTCAGGGGTTGGTAGGCCAGGAAGTTGAGGGTCTGGCCTTCCCGTATGCTGCGGTAACGTTCTTCCCAGTCCTCTATGCAGGTCATATCGCCCACGACATCGAACACCCGTATCAGTGACAAGTCTGCCTGTTCCGCGATCCGGTGGTTCAGCCTGAACTGCCTGTTGGCAAATATCAGCGTGCCGTCTCTGCGTGCCGCGTACACACTTTCTTTGGCATTGTTGATGGCATGCGTCAGCGTGTTGATGTCGTTTCGTTTCCGCTGTATGTCGGTGATGTTCTGTATATACCCTTCCAGGACGATGTTGCCATCTTCTTCTTCATTCCGCAGGTAGCATTGCTGGCGCATATAATATACCTGTCCTTCCAGCAGGATGCGGTATTCGATGTATTCCTTTAGGAGTTCGCGGCGGTTGGCTTCCATCCATGTGTTCACGGCGGGCAGATCTTCGCTCAGGATGGTTTCGTAGTAATCCTGAAAGTTGATGCTCCGCTCTTCTTCCGTGCATACGATTCCGTTGTATCCCCGGTAATAGAATGTCCTCTCTCGCGATGAATATTTCCATTGCCCTATTTGTGCCGCTTTTTGTATCTCCTTCAGCTCGTAGTTGGTGCGTTCCAGTTGCAGTTTCACGTTGCTGCGCGCCGTGATGTCGCGATATTGGCACAGCACCTTGTCACCGTCGTACGGCTGCATGATACATTTGAAGTAATACGTTTCGCCCCCTTCCAGTGGCAGCCGGTAGTTACGGTTCACCGTTATCCCCTGTTGGGTCACCCGCCTGAAGTCCGGTAGCAGTTTCTGGAAGGTATGGTCGGGAAGCAGGTTGAACAGATTTTTCCCCAAGAGTCTGTCTTCTTGCAGGAACCACAAATCGCTGTGTGGGTCGATGTCCAGACACGTGCCGTTTTTGTCCACCAAGATCAGTGTGTCGGATGTCAGTTGAAGTATCTTGTGGGCATTGTCTACGTCATGCAATATTCTATCCATGCTTTGTCCGATTTATTGGTTTAAGGATTCCGTTTTTGTTCTTTTGGCTTTTTCCCATGCTCCTGTTCCTTTCTTTTTACGAAGGTAGTTAACACCTTTCATTACGTTAATGTTCATAAACAGGAAATAATACGGGATGAAGAGCAGCTTGTTTTTCACTTGCCGGGTAGAAAGGTAGTAGCCCCATCCTCCCATGATGTAGAATAGGAGCTGGAGTGCCAGGATGGTGCCGTAACAGACAGGGGAGCCCCCCGCCAGTAGAATGGCGATGTTGAGTGGAAGCAGCGCGAACAGCAGCACCGGTGCCAGAGACCACCTCAGCACTCTATGCGATACGTATTGAAACGTCAGCACTCCGTAACGGAACGGATTGAGCAGTTCTCTCAGCCGCCAGATAGATTGCAGTCCGCCAGCTGCGATACGCACTTTCCGCTTCTGCTCCTCGCGCATGTCGGCCGATCCGCTTTCGATGGCATACGCCTGCGTGCAATATGCTATCTTGTATCCCTGCATGGCGATGCGCAACGACAGGATGAAGTCGTCCAGCAGTGTGTCCGGTTCCATCACTGTGAAGAGCTCCCGGCGTACGGCAAATAGTTCGCCTGCGGCTCCCACGGCGGAGTAGAGGCGTGCATCCAGTGCTTTCAGTGTCGATTCATATTTCCAGTATATGCCTTCTCCTCCGGCCGCCGCACCGTCTTTTTCTTGCACGGCTATCCTTTTCTCACCGGCAACGCATCCCACCTTCGGGTCTTCAAAAGCCCGGACTATTTCGCGTATCGCTTCGCGGTTGAGCATCGTATTGGCATCGGTAAACACTACGAGCGGCGTGTCCACCAGCATCATGCCCCGTGTCATGGCGGCCGTTTTTCCTTGCCGCAGGGGTTGGAAGTGGACGGTGGCCTGCGGCCAGTCTTCCAGTCGCTGGTTGGTAGAGTCGTTGCTTCCATCGGTGGTCCACACGATGTGCAGCTTGTCCGCCGGGTAGTCCAGCCCGAGACAGTTGCGCATCTTCTCGTCCACCACCTCTTCTTCGTTAAAGGCTGTGATGAAGAGTGTCACGTCCGGCAGTCTCTTGTCCGGGGGGAGCTGTCGCCGGACAGGTTTCACAAAGAGTTCTTTCAGTTTGACCAGCATGTAAAGCAGTATTCCGTATCCCAGGTGGGTATAGAATACGAGGAAGAGGGAGAGCCAGAAAAGGATTTCGAGCCAGGTGGTAATTGTGTTGTTCATAATAGGTTAGAGTCTTTATCTTTATAGGTTGTTTTTTTGTAAAGCAGCCCCGTGGCGCCTTTTAAGGCCTTGAGAAGACGGACCCCGAAACTCCTGGCCAATGAACCGTCGGCATCAATGGTGCTATTGCTGGTCAGTGCCCGGGCTTTACGACTTGTAATGAATATCAGTCTTCCGTAGGGCTTCATGGCAAGTGCCAGTGAACCGTCTTCTCCTCTCCGGATGTCTGTGCGGAATCCGAAAAGGCGTCCGAGTTCTGTATTGAATCCGAATGTCATTCCCCGTACGCAGAGTTCCGGCCGTTTGATGGCCTGTATGCTCAGGTGTAAGTCACGCAAGCACTCGTAGAGCCACAGCCCCAAACGGGAATGTCTCTTGTCCGGAATGAAGCTCCACAGGCTGAATGTACAAGCGACGCCAGGCTTCATTAAGTTCCGCACATGGGTGTCGATATAGTGTGGCGGATACATGGTATCGGCGTCAATGCAAATATGATATCTCCCTTTTGCATGGTCCAGACCACACTGTCGGGCATATCCGGGTCCCTTTTTAAGTTCGTTGAAGTAGGTGGCTCCTACCGCTTGCAATGCCTGCTCCGTCCGGTCGGTGGAATGATTGTTGACCACTAAAATCTCGATGGGGTAACTGTATTCGTTGTTGCCAAGAGACCAAAGGCAGCTTAATATGTGGGGCTCTTCGTTGTGCGCAATCACTACTACGGATACCAAAGGGGTGTCCGACTGCTTTTCATGTAACAATGTGCCGATTTCGGACAGAGTGTCTCCGGGGATTTCGGACAAGGTCAGTCCGAAAATTGATAAATATTTGGTATACCATTCCATGCTTGTTGTTTGTTTTGTTGTATTAACTTATTTGGGCGATAATCTCTTTCCGATACCCTTCACCTGCGTCGGTTACCCGCTTGTTTCCGAATGCTTCGTTCACGTATTTCTTTTCCAGTTTCACCTTTCTCCGTGCTTTCATCCGCCACCATTCGTACTCCACATCTATGTGTCCGATATCTACCGCCTGGTATCCAGCATTGTGGAGGTCGTATGCCAATACCGTGGCCGTAGGCCCCAATGCTATCAGGAATAGTACTTCCTTTTCTACTTTCAGTGCCTCGTTCAGGATGCGGTCATAGCGTTCGAAAGCGTTCCGGGGCGGGCAGAGGATGCGTCGGATACTTCCGGCATTATCAAAAAGGTCGTTTCCTACTCCAAGTCGGCTCATTGCGCCTTCGATGAACACGATGTCGCGTCCTTCCCAAATGGTCTTGAGTTCCCGAAACCAACGTGCGCAATGTTCCTTGGATGTATAGTCCATATAAGGGCGTGAGAGAAATGCGTTTTCGTATTTTCGTCCGGGGATCAGTAGCTGGTCCCACCATTTGCCGTAAATGAAGAAGTGAGTTCGCTGAAACCGACGGCATTTGCGCCTGTAACGGTTCAGTCCGCTGAATACATCGGGGATAGCCACCAGATGTCCTTCTTCGTGGCTGACCAGCACTTCTCGCAGGCGCTTTGCAAGCAGCGGAGAGCCTTCCTGGAAGCCGATGGATTTGGAGGGGCTTGTCAGTAGCATCTCTCCGTCTCCGAATCTGCTGATGGAACGGTTTCCCTCCGTGATATGTCGGATGGTCTCGTCAATGGAGGCTACGGTGGGAACGATGTTTTGATGGTGTTGCAATACTATTGACCAGAAGTTGTACCACTCTACAATAGATGCATAGCGTATTTTGAGTGCAAGTGTTTTTATGATCTGTAGTCCGTTCATGATATCAGGCTGTTAAAAAGTTCTTTCCATTGTGAGGCGATATGGTCTATTTTAAACCGTTCCACATGGATGCGGGCCCGTTGTCCCATCTCTTTGCGGATATTCTCATGGCTGATCAGGTATCCTATTTTCTCGGCTAGCTTGTTGATGTTTTCTTTGGGTACCAGCAGCCCGTCGTTGCCGTCATCAATGATGTCGCGCGGGCCACAGGGGCATGCGAATGATACTGGCGGAACTCCGCATACCATTGCTTCGACGAGCACCATGCCGAAACCTTCATATCTGGACGAGAGGGCGAAGATCGAGCTTTCACAATATTTATCTACTATATTACTGACGGTGTGCTCCAGGATGCACGACCGGGATATGCCCAAGCCATCTATCAGTTTTTGAAGTTCTTCTCTGAATCCGTCGCCGTAAATGCGCAGTGTCCAGTCCGGGTGTTGTTCCGAAACTATTTTCCAAGCTTTTATCAGCATGTCGAATCCCTTTTGGGGTACATACCGTCCGGCGGCGATCACTTGTTTCCGACTTCCGTCTGATTGTCGGTCCGGGAAGAAGGGAAGCGGATTGTGGATTACCGTCACATTATTCAGTTCCGTCCATTCGGCAGCGTCTTCGTAACTTAATACAATGAATCTTTTGAGCTTTCTCAGTTTTCTTATCAATTGTTTCATCCAGTAGCTTCGTATCCACTTTTTCAAAAATGCGGGTAAGGGCTTGTCGCTGAGTTCTCTGTAGTTAGACTTATTGAAATGGATCTCTCCGAGTTTGATGCTGCCGTCCGTCATGTTGTTGATGATATTGATATCTCTTCGTAGAGTGGAGATGGTAATGTCGGGTTTAAGCTCGTTAAGGCATGCGTCCAGTCTTTTCTTGAATAGTTTTTGTTTCTTTACGTATTCCGTGATGTGCCTTAAAACGGGCATACCGTCCATTTCATCGTAATTGATGTCCAACTGATGTAGCGTGATGCTGGGATGCAGCGGATAGTAGGGGGCCTTGTCCTTGCCATCGGTCAGGATAAGGTGTATGTCGTATCCGAATTTCTTAGTGAAATAATTTACCTTTAGGCTAATCACTCTTTCCATACCTCCCGGACAGTGGATTGACGGAATGCAATAGGCTATTTTCAGCTTTTTTTCAGAGGTTACTTGATACTTTCCGATCACTTTCTGCATCTGTGCATGCCATGACAGGTGGCTGATAGACTGTCTGATTCCGGCAGGATCCCATGTTTGTGTTTGGTAGAAGTCTACTATCGCCTGTATCCGCACTGGAGTTTCGTTTGCCGGTGCTTTCAGTACGTAGGGTTTGTCGTCAAAGTCGGTATCCGTTTCGGAGTAGATGAAAGGTAGTCCCCGGGCCGCATATTCCCGGTTCTTGAGTGTCTTGATGGTTGTGATTCCGCTCCGGTGCCTTGCCAGGCTTCCGATGCCGAAATCGGACTGTTCGAATATCTTGTCGAGTTGCTCTCCGTGCTGCTGTCCGTGTAGTATGACGAAAGGTTCCAGTTTATACTGTGCAATGACAGGCAGTATCTCTCTGCGCTCGCGTTCGCCGGTTAGTGCACCCACGATGTGGAAGTAGACCTTATAGGAGGGGTGGGTGGCGTAGTAGTCTGCCATTCCCTTTATAATCCGGTCGAAGCCGTGCCAGTAGTGTACCTCTGCCACACCTATCAGGTGCAGTTCTCGGGAAGTGTCATTCCGGGTTATCTTTTGCGGTATGGCATCGAAGTCTATTCCGTTTGAGATGCGTATCGTATGTCCTCCGAATATTGTTTCCGCATCAGAGAAGGTGACGATACCGTCAAGCTGTGCCGCCAGTTTTCTGCGGAAGCATCGGTCAACAAGCAGATCCAGTTTCATTCTGCGGGTGATGTATTCCTGGTCGTACGGATAGGTGGGAATTTCCATGACCACCTTCACTCCCTGTCGTTTCAACTGCTTCACCATGCTGATGGTGAACGGGTTGGCGTTGTGGTACGAACGCATGTAGACCAACTGGATATTTTCCTGCAGAATGTATTTTACGATGCTTTGTAACTCAAATCTTTTCCGGAGTTTTCCTTTTATTCCGCTGCCGTAGTCCCGCAGCGTGTGATTGTCTATCATCCGGCATTTGTGTCCATTTTCCTCGTTCAGATAACATGTGTGCACGTCCATTCCGCACTCTTTCAGCGCTTTTACCTGATAGCGGATTTTCTTGCTGATGCCGTTCGCTTCTTCAAATCCGTGGAATATAAGAAACAGTGCTTTCATCGTTTGTTTTTGTTTATGATGCTTTTTGCCTTGCCAGTGATGTCGTATTCACCGGTCAACTGTATATAGCACCCAAATATACAGAAAAATATAATGCTTTTTACAATCAGGGTCAGAAAAATGTTGCCTCCTTCTGTCATTAGGCTGAGCGGATAGAGTACGGCTATCAACAGGATGCTGACCATCAGGGGCGAGATCAGTTGGATGGCGAAATGGCGCAAGCTGCGGTGCAGCGTCATCCGGTACATCATCCAGTAGCACTGAGCGAAGTTGACGGTAAACGTGAGCGTGATGCATGTGGCTACAGCTTCGAGCGTGCCGAACCAAAAAATGCCCAGTAGGATGCCAGTGACGTTGAGTATGGACGAGAACAGTCCGCACATAAATAAGTTCTTCGTGTCGCCCGCCGCCTGAAAGATGGAGCCGGAAGAGGAGAGGATAATCTGCACGCCTACCGACAGGGTGAGTATTCGGAATACCGGGATGGAGGGCGTCCATTGGTCGCCGAAGATGATCAATGTCACTTCGCCAGCCGTGAAGTAGAGCAGCACGCTCAGCGGTAGCCCGATGAAGGCGAGGAAGCGGACGATGCGTTCGTAGCCGGAAGCCAGTCGCTCGAGGTCATCCTGATAGTCACTGAAGATGGGGTGCATCACCGGGGTGATCACCTGCGTAATGTTCTGCAATGGCAGCATCATCAGGCGGTACGACTTTTCGTAGTAGCCCAAGGGAGACATGCCCATGTATTTGCCTATTAGCAGTTTGTCCAGATTCCGGCTGAAGTAGTTGATGATGTTGAACAGGAACTGGTAGGCGGAGTAGGAAAAGATACGGCGAAGCACGTCCAGTCCTAGTGTAAACTTCAGGCGTTGCGGATAGTGGCGTATGGAGACCGCGAAGATCAGGATGCCCGACAGGATGGGGCCGATGATCAGCGCATAGAGCCCGGCTCCGCACAGGGCTGCCACGACGGCAGCCGTTCCGGTGGCTATCTGTATGACGAAACTCCGCAGGGCGATGAACTTAAACTCTTTATTGCGGTAGAACAGCGCATTGGGAACGATGGTGGCGGAAGCAAAAAATAGGTTGACAGCCAGCAGCTGGCACAGGGGGCGCAGAATCTCCCGGTCGTAATAGGCGGCTATGGGCCACGAGGCAGCGGCAAAGAGCAGCGCCAGCCCAATGCCTGTCCAGACGGTGAAGGAGAAGAGGCCAGACAGATTTTCTCCGGTCAGTGTCTTGTGCTGGATGATGGCGGGAGACAGTCCCACGTCAGTAAACAAGTTGAAAAAAGCGATGATTACCGTGGCTACGGCCATCACGCCGAAGTCGTCCGGTGAAATCAGACGAGCCAGCACACCCGCTACGACGAGTGATACCCCTATGCCGCTATACTTGGCAAGGGCGGTATAGAATACTCCGGAAAAGAGTTGATGTTTGAGTGAAGTCATTACTTTCGGGTTTTGAACTTGATTTTTTTATTTTTTTCCTTGACCGGGCGGGCCCGGGGGATACCACAGGTTATACGGATTCACATAGGCAAGCCGTTTCTCTCACGATCCTTATATATTAGCAGGTTCTGTGTTTGTTGCTATAAATCCGCGTGATCCGTGGTGAACCCCACATTGATCTGTATAAGTCCGTAGCGAACTCTGCCGCTTTTCATCTCCCCTCCTCCTTTTTTTTCAGCATCAGTACCATCAGGGTACGCATCCTGACGTAGGGCCTGTAGTGCCTCAGGCAGAGTAGGAAAAGCCCGATGCGTTGGCGTAGGGGCAGTGTGTGGGCTTGCCATACGGCTGCGTCGAGCATCTGACATAAGAACTGACGTATCAGCCTGCGGACGTTTTCCGGATAAGAGGGAGCCGCTTTCAGCAGTTCGTCGGTCACGGTGAGATAGCCTTCCATGTTTCTCCAGGTGAACTGCCGGGTCATGGTGGAGTCGGTTCTGAAGCGTCGCAAAAAGAATTTCTGGGGAATGTATCCTACCTTTTCCGCCTTTAAATACAGTTGCGATGTGAAGAGTTGGTCTTCGTGGATGATCCGGGGATAAAAGGTCAGTCCGGAGGTTTTCAGATAGCTCGTGCTGATCAGGTTCAGGCACGGCGAGGGGCTGAATACACGGGCGGAAAGTTGTCGTTGCAGTAGTTCCACTCCTTTGTATACTTGCTTCGGTCGGGCACAGGCGCTCCGGTCGTAATTGAAATGCCGGGCACAGGGGTGGTCTTTGTTTAAGATATCTGCATCGAAACATACAAAGTCCAGCTGTCCGGCTTCGCATGCGGAGTAGCAGGTCTCCAGTGTATCGGCTTCCAGCCGGTCATCACTGTCCATAAAGTAGACGTACTTCCCCTGGACATATTGCATCCCGTTGTTCCGGGTGATGCTTTGCCCCTGGTTGGCCTGACTGTATACCCTGATTCGCATATCTGTTGCTGCCACCTGTTCCACCACTTTCCGGCTGCTGTCGGTCGAACCGTCGTCTATGGCGATTATCTCTAGTTCGGTCAATGTTTGCCGGCAAATACTTTCGAGGGCTTCCTGCACGTAATGGCAAGTGTTGTATATGGGGATGATGACACTCACTTTGGGGTGCTTGTTGGGTTGTTCCATGGCGTTTGTTTGTAGGGGTCAGTTCTGGTTAGCAAAGGTACACAAAAAAATGGAAGGAAGCGGTTCTCGCTCTTAGAAAAAAGATGAAGTTTACGTGGTGATTTCATTGAGTATTTCTTGCTGACTGATTCTTCCTTTCGAGTTGCCCCTTATAAAGGAGATGTTATAGGTTATGATTTCCGCTAGTTTGTCGATTGACACGTATTTGCCGTGTTCCGGCTTGCTCAGCAGGCTGCGGTCTATTTCCATCATTTCGGTGGCTTCCGTGGTAGATAAGTTCGCCTTTTTTCGTAGGGTACCAATAGCTCCTCAATGGATTGGTGTATCACATTATTGACCATTTCGATTTTTTCATCTTCGGGTTCTATCAAAAGTGTTTTTGTAATTTTCTTTTTCATCTGTGCTATGATTGTTTGGGCGTTACTGTTATGCTTCCTATTAAATATTATGTATATGTTTTGAATAATTGTGTCCTGACGGGACACAGTTGTGAAGAAATAAAACTTCACCTTTGTGGCACAAACTGATAGTTGACGAAAAATAATTAAGATAAAACAGATTACTTTATGGAAAAAGATCATTTTTTTATTCTGGAGAAAAGTTTTCTCATCTCACAGCAGGTATAAGATCTGATAGATACTTGTGGGGCGGGGGGGTAGAAACCTATATGGTGTTCTTGATGTACCTGCGCCATCAGCCCGGCTATGTGGCATGCTATACGCGCAGCTCACTGGAACACTTGGCACAGTGCAGCAGGGGCACGGTAGAGCTCTTCAGCAACGTACTGCTCAACTTCGGGGGTTCGCAGGGGCATGTAAGCGGTGTGGACAGCGGTCCGTCCCTCGTCCGGAACAGGGGACGGAACTCCTGTGCGGAAGTGCCTGCAACTCTCTGTGGGATAGGAAGAAAAACTCGGAAAAACCTATAAGACAATACAAGACAAGAAAGGACAAGATAAAACAGAAACAATAGAAAAGAAACGGAAACCGGCGGACGTTCCTGCCGCTGTTGTTGCTGCTACCATTGGTATGGCCGAAGTTTCCGGTATAGCCAATGCTCCCATCGCTGCCTTCGCTGTTCCTGCCGCCCCCTCCTCCGGGAGGAGAAAGGGCTACTTCCGTTACGTCCGTATGCGGGTTGGGAGACATTGGTGGACGAAATACAAGCCAACCGTTTCTGGATGAAGATAATGGGGATGCATCCTACCTGAGACATCGTCGCGTCCTAGTGCCACGGGGTATGTAATGAATGCACGGGGAGATAGAGGCTGTAAGTGCTGCTACCCGAATGGTGGAACCCAGTACTTTGGAGGGAAGAGTCCGGTGCTTCGGAAAAGAATGTTTCTTAAATGGTGAACAGTCAACGATGAACAGAGGAAGCCACAGGTCCAGTGAGATTCGATCACGGATTGTCACAGATGTTTTGATCTGATTCCCGATGAATGAAATTATTGATTTGTGAAAATCTCTGTAATCAGTGGTGAAACCGTATCACTCACCGTGTTCGGTATGTATAAATTTCTTGTTGGCCCCTTTGAGGTGGAACAGGCTGGCTATGGTCCCCAATGCCAGCGAAGGCACCTGCATTAGTGCTTTTAGTAGCCTACCGTTGAGCAGGCGGGCTGGAACAGGGATAAACATGGCGGCAACCTGTGCTACCGACAATATCCACCATTTAGACGCTGCCGGACGGTAGACCAGTGTGGCAAGCAGAGTGAATCCGAAAACGGCTACCAGTTGCACCAGGCGCGGAGGGAGCATCCATTGGATGATTTTATCGACCAGATCGAAAGAGGGCCACCACCGCCACCATCCTTCCATCTGCTTGACGCTTTTTATGAAAGACAGTCCCTCACACAAGATGCCGAATTGCGCCGCCATCCAGCGCCGGCGCTGATTCTTGATGTTCTCTTTTTTTTGCGTTTTCTCGTCGTAGACAGGTAGGTGTTCCAGATAGACGGTGTGCATTCCGCACTCAAGCAGCGTAAGTTCCAGCTCTTTGTCCTCTCCTGCGGTTTCCAGGCTTTGCACGGCATCGTAATACCAGAAGTAATCAAAAGCCATGCCCGAGCCTGCCAGTCCGGCAGACAATCCGAGGGCGTTGTGTCCGCTCCTGAAAAATCCATTGTTGATCTCCTCGCTCACTCCGTCGAGCAAGGCAATGTCCGTATTCAGGTTTTTGCCTGTGCGGTGAGCCTGCATCGCCTGTACTCCGGCGGAGTAGGCACGGTTCACCTCGGAAAGGAATCCGGGTACGGTCACGTTGTCGGCATCCATCACCACGGCAATGTCATACATAAAGGCTAATTGGCGGTTGCCCAGTCCTTTCGCCTTTCCGTCTTCCTCGATGGTGCTGATGGCCAGTAGGAGGGCTTTGGCCTTGGAACTGTCTTCGTAGGTAGCCACCAGCAGGCGGATAGGGAGTCGGCTTAGGGCTTTGTTGGTGGAGTCCTGCATGTGGTCGGAGATGACGTATACATCGTACATTTCTTTGGGGTAGTCCTGCTCGAGGAAAGAGCGTACGGAGTCAATGATGACTTTGTCTTCCCGGTAGGCCGGGAAGAAGACGGCGATGCGGTGTAATTTGTCCGCTTCCGGATAGTGGGGCGCACGATAGAATTTGGACGCAATAGCGTACACCAACAGATAGGCTACGCAAAGTGCCAGCGGAACGAACAGGATCCAGTCGATCAAGGTTAGTATGAGTATCATAAGTCTTAATGTAGGTTATGGGTCGATATATTTGTGTAAATCGGTTCAACTGTGGTTCACCACAGATTACACAGAGGATCATTTCGGCAGAGTCTTACAGAATCCTATAGAATCTCAGAGAATTCCACAGGATTTCACTTTCTCGTTTATGGATATCCCCCAAGAAAATGATTCCTCTCTGTGTTAATTTGTGTAATCTGTGGTGGACTGTCACTCAACACAGCTTCCAGAAACCCTTCACTCCGTGCCAGACGGCTTTTGCCAGCTTGGGCTCTCCTTTCAGGACGAAGCACAAGCTGTCTTTGGGAGCTACGATCAGCATTTGGTAAGCGATAGCCAAGCAACGTTCCATTCCCGGGAGGTTTCGCCAGGCGTAAAGCATTCGGTTTCGCATCATATAAAAGGTGCGGAGAGGGCTTTGCCGCCCGGTACTTTGGCTCTCTTTGTGGAAGATGGTGCAGCGCGGCTCGTACCACAGCTGATAGCCGGCACGCGTCATGTTGGTACACCAGTCCAGTTCCTCGTAATAGAGAAAATAGATCTCCGGCATCAGTCCGGCTTTCCAGATGACCTCCCGTTTCAGCATCAGCGCAGCTCCATGAAGGTAGGCACTGGGGCGTGGAGTGTCGAAAGTCCCGTCGTCCGGACATCCCATGCCCAATGCTTTATTGCGCATCGTATACCGGCTGAGCTTGGTATATCCGGCAAATTGAATGTTTTGCGGCGGAAAGGCAAAACGGATTTTAGGTGATACAGCCCCGATGCGGGGATCGCTCTCCAACCGTTCTATCAGGGCGGGCAGTCCGTCTTCGGTCAGGTAGGTGTCGTTATTGATCAGGAACAGGTATTTTCCTTGTGCTATCTGTATTCCGAGATTGTTTCCTCCCGAGAATCCGAGATTTTTCTCGCTGCGGAGAGTCCGTACAAAGGGATACCGTTCCTGTATCAGGGAGGCTTCATCCTGGCGGGACGCGTTGTCCACCACAATGATTTCATAACTGACGGAACTGATTGTGTCGCGTAGCGATTCTATCAACACGCAAGTGTCGTCCAGCCCATTGTAACAGATGGTGATAAAAGATATTAAAGGAGGTATTTGTTTCATGGATGTCTGTGATGAACCCTTTATTCTTTTTTATTTCGTTAATAATCAATCTCTTTTTTTCTTCTCTTTTCTCTCCCTTTCCAGCTCTTCGTCTTCTTTCTGCATCACCGGATCGATGTAAGGTCCCGCTATGCAGAGAGCAAAGCCCGTATAGACAATGATGGAGTTGGGGTATTGCATGACGTCGTTGGCATAAGCCGCGATAAAGAATCCGGCATTCATGCAAAGCCATGCGGCCAGCAATCCTCTCAAACGTTGGTTCATAATCCTGAACATCAGCAACCACGAACACCAAGCGAAAAGCACTCCGTGGATAAGTAAATAAAGCATTAGTCCCACGATGCCCGTTTCCACCCATACGGCTACCAGCCACGAGTCAGGTGGATAGGGCATTACCTCTTTAGGACCGTATTGTGCTCCCTTGGAGAGTCCGATACCATATCCGATAGGCTTCTCGTCCATAAGACCCTTCATCTTTTTACGGTTTTCCACCCGCACCTGATAAGAGGCATCTTCGGAAGGCCGGAAGGCCGAACGCATTTTACGAATGTATTGGTTGCCATCTCCGATAGTAGTGAAGTTGAAGAAAGAAAACACTGCAATAAATGCCAGGGTACTAAAAGCAAAGCTTTTCCAGCTTTTGGACACAAGGATGAAGAGTGCGATTCCGCCAAATGGTACAGCCATTGCTGCCCGGGTGCCGGAGATACCCATACCGTAGATGGCACAAATGGCAATGATGGCGAAATAAACTTTCATCCATCTCTTTCGTACGTAGAACGTGGCTATGCCGAAAGTGGTGACAGCCATTGCAGAGTGAACCCCGAAGTTTGCAGCATCGGGGAAACAAGAGAAATATCTGATTCCCGACCAGATAAGATGTGTACGGTAGCCTCCTAATGTGTATAGAAAATATAGCTCTTTGGCATTGAAACCATGACTTTTTTGCCAATATCCCTTGAAGGCGGCAATAAGTACGAAGACAGACCAGATAAGCAGTAGCCATTCTATCCCTTTATAATTGCGGATGGCCAAAGGGACGACGAAGGCAAAGACCAACGGATAAACCCAATAATGTGTAATAGCGATGTTCCAAGCTGCCTGAACATGGTTGGGGTTGCCTATCTCGAAAAGGCAATATGCACCCCATACCATGAATAGTCCGAACATGACATTCTGTCCCCGTTTCCAATCGGTTTCTTGTCCGGTGCATCGCATTAGCGTGATCATACTCAGTGCTATAACTAATGGCAATGTAGTTACCCCCATTCGGATGGGAACGAATATACCGATGGCAATAAGTACCAACTGGACTGAAAACAAGAGATAAAATGCTATCTCAGATTGATCCGGATCTCGTTTCTTTTGTAGTTCATCATTCATCATCGTCATCGTCAATATCTTGCGGCTTCTTTCTACTGTTCTTTTTCCAGTTAAACAGGCTTTCCGTCAAAGCAAGTTGAGATAAACGATACATCTGTTTATGTACAAATGTATATGGGGGAAGCATGCCGGTATAGGTCTCCACTTCGTATTTGGGTGCCCGGTTCAGGTATAGGTACGGAGATGTGCCCAACTGGGACTTGAGTTTCTGTAACAAGACCTTGTCTGTCGCTTTCCAGCCATGGACAGCCGATGCTACTAACAAGTTGAGCTGGGCATCTTGCAACAGCGGAGTGGGGATGTTGGCTTTCTCCAAGCTCGGATATTCCACAATTAAGATATCTTCGGTTCCGGGAGTATAAAGGTCTGTCAAATTTTTAGCCAGGGTAAAGGCGGATGAGTTGGAATTGAAATCCGTTCCATCCGTGAGACGGCGCACTTTCAGCCCGATACTTTCCCAATATCCCTGTAATTGTTCCGCCAGATAGGTCTTGCCGCTACCTTGCTCCGTACTGAGAAGGTTGAGGATGAAAGGCATGCCTTCCTTCCGCTCGGTGAAGAACCGGAGGATGGCGCTACTCATATAACGCGTGGCAATCTCTTCACACTGTTTGCTGATAGGGCTCAGTTTCAATGGGGCGGGATAAGCTCCCAATACGATGCTGCCAGTCTGTTTGCGCGTACGGGTGGAGTCGCGCAGGGTGCGGTCGATGGCTTCGATAAGCAGGAAGAGGGCTACAAAAAAGATAAAACTGCCGGCTGCTGCCATCATTACGATCTTCTTGCGACTGGCCACCTCTTCATTGATGGGATATGCGGGCGGATTAAGCACCTTCAGAATGGCTGCGGTCATTTCCAGGTTCTTTTTCCGGAGCAATGCGTCGTTGTAACTTTTAAGGTTTGTCAGGTAATTTTGTTCAGTGAAGCTTATCGTACGCTCTTTTCGCTTGATAGTAGTCCCCACCGGAGCGAAATGGGTGTATTTGGCGTTCAGGTCGCTGCGGCTTCTCTGCACGATCTTGAGTTCTGCTTTGGCTTTTTCAAAGAGCAATAGTTGGTCAAGCCATTGCTCCACGATGGTGGCTTTGGCAACGCCTTCTTTGGTCTGCTGCCCGGCAACGTATTGATTGGCAATGGTTGAGAGGTCCCGCCGACTCTGAATCAGGCGATTTTTGTATTCTGTGAGCTTCATTCCCGTACTATCTCCGGCTGTTGAGATCGTCTCCATCTCGATGATTTTACCGGTCAGGTTGGTGGCCTGCTTTAACTTGTCTACCAGTTCCACATTGTGGATTATCCGTTTGGAATTAGCGTCCATTTGCCTCTCCAATTCTTCGAGCATTGCCCTAGAGCTGTTGTATTCAAATAACACGTTTTGTTCGCGTAGTTCGAACTCTTTATTGATAGCTGCTATTTCTTTGGTTTCATCATAATAGTTGATAATCCGATTCTCTACATTATACTGTGTCAAGTCATCTTCATATTTGGTCAGGTCGCCTCCAATACGCTTCAATTCAGCTTTGAAATATTCGATGACCTTGTCCGTCCCCTCATATCGCAGAGCTTGGTATTCGTTGACAAATTCTTTCATCAATATCTCAATTGTGTTATAAGCAATGCCCGGATCACCTGATTGATAGCTTACCTTCAGCAAGTCACTGCTTCCTTTCCTTTCTACTTTGATGTTCTTCAGGGCTTGATAGCTATAGTAAACATGCTGGAAGTAAAACAGCCCATATATATAGTTGTTCTTATCCTGACGTTCGTACTTTTGAAAGTTCTCCATAGTCTTGTCTTCACTGGTCCGATCTATTAAGGCTATGAGAGCTTTCCCGTCCGGACTGTTTTTCATATGGTTATAGGTGTAATTATAGCTGGCAGCAGTGATGCCTTCATTGTCTTTGTCCGGACTCCCTTTTACCAGTATCCGTGAGAAGAGGCGCAGAGATACCCGCTTCAAGGTGCTTTCGGCCTGGATGATGTTAATAAGGTTGTCCATTGAGTTCTGAGCCAGCGCCCAATCTACTTTGGTACTTTCTTCAACTCCATAGCCGGACACTACACCGGTGTATAAGGTTGCTTCCACATTATAACCACCTTTGAGATTTCCTGTACGGAAATAAACGATTGCGGTAATTAGGGCGGTTCCCAATAGAATCCACCATTTTACTCGATATAGAGCGCGAAGTAAATAGAGTACATAATCCATAGGGCAAAGCTTTTATTTTTTTAAAATGGGGGTACGGGTGACTACCTCGAGAATCATCAGGCTTTTGGTTACTTCAAATCGGCTTTTCTCAAATGCTTCTAATGCGGTGGACTGCCTTTCTTTTTCCACAGAAAGGTCTCCTGTATTGATCGTATTGTTAACAAAGTTCTTCTCTGCAATATCGTATTGCATATTAGCCAATTCCAAGGCTTCTGCACGCAATTTTAGCACATTGAGCTGAGAGGTTGCCGTGGCATATAATTCTATGATTTCCCGTTTCATCTCTTCAAATTTAACTTCCCGTTCCAGAACAGCTGTTTTGACAGTTAATTTCTGGCGCCTTACACGTGGGACTAAATCAAATAATTCATTAAACGGAATGTTTATGGCCCCGCCTACAGTATACATTTTCTGTTTGGAAGTGCTGTAATTGTACATAATCGGAGTCGCTACGTCCGTAAAGGTATTGTCTACTCCGAAACGACCCCACTGGTAGCTGCCCCGTACACTGAAAAACTGTAGAAACGACCGTCTTTCTTTTGCCAGCAGTTTGCGTTCGATCTGCTCTTTTACACTGGCAAGTTCATAGATCGGTCCTCCTTTGGCGTTTTCGAATAACAGATCGAGGGGAGGAAGTGAAATGTTGGTGTAATCTTCCGGGTTTAGTTTTGAGAAATCACTGGTTTCCTGGGCATTTGCGAAAGAAACCGGTGAAAATAGAAGTAGGGGTATACTACATAGTATGAATAAAACTCTTTTCATATCGATGTACTTATTTGTATATATTGTCTGTTTGCTTGTGAAATCCGTGCAAATATAAGATAAATTTGCAACTAATGCCCTAAATATACCCCTTTTTTTAGAAATAAAGCATCGAATGCAGTAATATTTTATTTAGTGCCTGTTTAAGTTCTGTCGGGAGGGAAGATTTGTTTTCAAGGATATTTCCCCGTCTTTGTGGGAGCATAGCAGGCTATGTGACGCATAAAAACGGGGAGACAGACTGAAAAGAAACTCAAAAACAGGTCAAACCTATATTGAGAATTTATTCAGGAAGAATATAAAACAGGTTCTCAGAATGCTTCTGTCATGTTGAAGTAGAACAGATTTTGCTTGTTCACCATGTTGCGTCCCAGGTCGAGGCGGACGTTCATGCGGGGCTGCACTTCAATGCGGAGACCCACACCCATGTTAGGCAGGACACCTTCTATTTTTCCCGGGTTAGGGCCCATGAATCCGCATCCCGCCCAAGCCACATAGCCCACATGGTTGAGCATGCGCTTCACCCAATTGCCTTTGTCCGTATTGATCATCTGACGATATTCCGCCATGACGACATGTGACGACTTATCACGATATTGGCCCATGTAGTAACCTCGGAGATCGAACGGAGTACCGCTGAGAGCGTATTTGTTGAGAGGGACGTCGCCAAACACGTTTTTCGTTTGTGCCGTCCAGGCAAGCACGCCGCGTTTGCGCAGAGTCTTGTATTGGCGGTAGTCTATCTCCAGGCGGTAGAAATTATTGTCGCTTCCCAGGAACTTTTGGTACATCATGCCACGGAAGTCGAGGTACATGCCCCGATAGGCGTTGGCGGGCACATCGCGTGTGTCGTAAGTCAGCAGGAAACCGACACCGGAACTGAAGTTCTTATAGCCTTTGTCCGTGCCGCCGGCAGCTTTGTAAGAGGGCTGGTCGACAAGGTATTTGGCCGGATCGTACATGTGATCATAGTTGAGGTCGACCTGCGGGCCGGCAAAGAAATTGCTTTCACCCAGGCGGAACAGGAACCAGGGGTTGATCTGTAATCCACTGTATCGGTACTGGCTGGTGGTGTCGCTGCGCACATAATCTTTATTGGTGCTGTAACCGATGCCGTAAAAGTTTTCTTGTGTATTTTTGTAACTGAACTGTCCGAAGATGCGGAAGCGGTCGCCTTTAAAGAATAGTTGCGGCTTGGAGAACAAATTGAGTCCGCCGTTGAACATCAGTGCGATGGCTACAGGTACCACGGAGCGTTGCTGGGTGGTGTCGCTCGGGTTCATACGAAAAGTCATCAAAGCACTTCCGCCAATCAGCAGGCCGAAGTCGGGGGTGTAGCTGGGCCCTCCGAGAATGTTGTAATGAAGGTTGCGCCGGGCTACCCGCTGACGCCGCAGTTCACGTTTCGAAAGGGCAGGGGTGCTGTCTTGCTTGGCTGTGTCCGTGTTGAATGTGTTGCCGACGGCTGTCTGTCCGTCTTTTACTGTTGAAATGCCTTTGTCTTGGGCCGCAACGAATGCGGCAGGCATGATCGCCATCAATATACCTATTATATATCTTTTCATTGCTTTGTATGAATATTGGTGCAAAGGAAACTATTTTATTTGGATAAGTTTTCATCCAAATAGATAATAAATCTAAATACTGTGACAAAAGTTCCGGAAAAGGATACTATTTTTGCAAAAGAAAAAGGAGAAGACTCCTTTATTAACCAAATTACTTTACCACATGAATAAACGAATATTATCTGTTTTTGCTCTAAGTGCCGCATTCCTAACCGTATGCGCGCAGCAAGACAAGGGAGGTATCAGTCCGGAAATGCTGAACCAAATCAAACAAAGCTACCAAGGCACGACAACTGACAAAGCCATCCGCAATGCAATCGGTAACAATGACATCCGCAAGCTGGCGCTGAATCAGGACAACCTGAAGGGGATGGATACTCACTTTTCCATCAAAGTTGACTCAAAAGGAATTACAGATCAGAAGTCGTCGGGCCGTTGCTGGCTGTTCACCGGGCTGAACGTGATGCGTGCCAAAGCAATAGCCCGGTATGGACTGGGGTCTTTTGAATTTTCGCAGAACTACAACTTCTTCTGGGATCAGCTGGAGAAGGCCAATCTTTTCCTGCAGGGCGTTATCGATACCCGCGAAAAGCCGATGGATGACAAAATGGTGGAATGGCTCTTCCGCAATCCGCTGAGTGATGGCGGCACGTTTACCGGGGTGGCTGACATTGTCTCTAAATATGGCCTGGTACCCAAAGAGGTGATGCCCGAGACGAACAGCAGTGAGAATACATCGCGCATGGCAGGGCTGATTGCCGAAAAACTGCGTGAGTATGGTCTGCAACTGCGCGACCGCGCCGCAAAGGGGGCCAAACAGCCTGCGCTCGAGAAGGACAAGACGGAGATGCTGGGCACCGTATACCGTATGCTGGTGCTCAACCTGGGCATTCCTCCCACCGAGTTTACCTGGACACGCAAGGACGAGAAGGGAAATCCGGTAGAGACTGCACAATATACGCCGATGTCTTTCCTGGAAAAATATGGTGACAAGAACCTGCTGGATAACTACGTGATGCTGATGAATGATCCGAGCCGCGAATATTATAAATGTTACGAAATTGATTTTGACCGCCACCGCTACGACGGACGTAACTGGACCTACGTCAATCTGCCTGCTGACGAAATCAAGGAGATGGCCATCGCATCACTGAAGGACAGCACAATGATGTATTTCTCGTGCGATGTGGGCAAATTCCTGAACTCGGAGCGAGGATTGCTCGACGTGAACAATTATGATTATGCATCGCTGATGGGAACTACCTTCGGGATGGACAAAAAACAACGCGTGCAGACGTTTGCCAGTGGATCGAGCCATGCCATGACTCTGATGGCGGTGGATGTCAAAGATAATAAACCGGTGAAATGGATGGTAGAAAACAGTTGGGGGGCAACCAACGGCTATCAGGGACATCTGATTATGACGGATGAATGGTTTGATGAATACATGTTCCGCCTGGTAGTGGAGAAGAAATTCGCAACTCCCAAGGTGTTGGAAATCCTGAAGCAGAAACCAATCCGTTTGCCTGCTTGGGACCCGATGTTTGCACCGGAACAGTGAACGCTTTTGAACGATCGGCGATGAACGGTTGTTGAACGGCGAACGATCAACGGTCGGAAATAAATACGGATTGACCGTCGATGGATGGGCCGGTAATCGGTAACATAGAAATGAAAGGGTGTAGCCATACGGGAAGGAGGGCTACACCCTTTTTGTGTTAAGGCTACACCTTCAGCCCCGTATGGCTACACCCTTTTTTCTTAAAATTATCCCTCAGTGCTGCCGGAGATTGCTTCCTTCCGTCATCTTCTTCTGCTACATCTCTCTGCATCCCTTCGTTATCCATTGTTAACCGTTCCTCGTTCACAAACACTGATCGTTTAGAATTAACCACCGTTAATAGTTCACAGTTAATCACCGTTAACGGTCCATCGTTCAACAACCGTTCATCGTCGATCGTTCAAAACCCTTCCTCGTTTTTTTAGCCTTTTTTATCTATTGATGTTTGTTCAAAGGGTGAATTACGGAGAAATTTCCGTAATTCCTTTCATTTTTCCTCTTTATTCACATTATTATTTATTACTTTTGCGGGCAAATTATGAAACCATTATTTTATATAATCACATGGCAAATGTAATAAAGTTACGTAAAGGCCTTGACATCAACCTGAAAGGAAAAGCTGCTGAAGAGCTCTCAACGGTGAAAGAACCGGGATTCTACGCACTCGTACCCGATGATTTCCCAGGAGTGACTCCGAAGGTGGTGGTGAAAGAGCAGGAATATGTGATGGCCGGGGGACCCTTGTTTATCGACAAGAATCATCCTGAAGTGAAATTTGTTTCGCCCGTTAGCGGCGTTGTAACAAGCGTGGAGCGCGGTGCACGCCGTAAGGTGCTGAACATCGTGGTGGAGGCTGCCGCAGAGCAGGATTACGAAGAATTCGGCAAGAAGGACGTATCCAAACTCGATGGCGAGGCTGTGAAAGCTGCACTCTTGGAAGCTGGTATGTTTGCATTTATGAAACAGCGTCCGTATGACGTGATTGCCGATCCGACAGTCGCTCCGCGGGCTATCTTCATCTCTGCTTTCGACAGCAACCCGCTGGCACCCGATTTCGAATACGTTCTGAAAGGGGAAGAAGCTAATTTCCAGACAGGACTGGATGCCCTGGCTAAAATAGCCAAAACGTATCTGGGTATCAGCATCAAACAAAAATCGACAGCCCTGACACAGGCTAAAAATGTCACAGTAACCGTATTTGACGGACCGAACCCTGCCGGAAATGTAGGGGTACAAATCAATCACGTAGCTCCCGTAGTGAAAGGTGAGACGGTGTGGACTATCGGCGCGGAAGCCGTAATCTTCATCGGACGTCTGTTCAATACCGGACGGGTGGACCTGACCCGTACCGTAGCCGTTACAGGATCTGAAGTGGTGAAACCTGCTTATTGCAAACTGAAAGTCGGCGCACTGCTGACCCATGTGTTTGCCGGAAACGTGACGAAGGACAAAGAGTTGCGTTACATCAGCGGCAATGTGCTGACAGGCAAACAAGTGAAGCCGAACGGATTCCTGGGCGCTTTCGACAGCCAGCTCACAGTGATTCCCGAAGGTGACGACATCCACGAAATGCTGGGATGGATCATGCCCCGTTTCAATCAGTTCAGCGTCAACCGCTCGTATTTCAGCTGGTTGATGGGGAATAAGAAGGAGTATGTGCTCGATGCCCGTATCAAGGGAGGCGAACGCCACATGATTATGTCCGGCGAATACGACAAAGTATTCCCGATGGACATTCTGCCTGAATTCCTGATCAAAGCAATCATTGCCGGGGACATCGACCGCATGGAAGCTCTGGGTATCTACGAAGTGGCGCCCGAAGACTTTGCTTTGTGCGAATTTGTCGACTCTTCGAAACTGGAATTGCAACGCATCGTTCGTGCCGGACTCGATATGCTTCGTGCTGAAATGATGTAATTCATAACACATAATTTATAATTCATAATTAATGAAAGCGTTAAGAAATTATCTCGATAAGATAAAGCCGAACTTTGAAGAGGGCGGCAAACTCCACGCGTTTCGTTCGGTGTTCGATGGCTTCGAAACTTTCCTGTTCGTGCCCAACACCACTTCGAAATCGGGAGCGCACATCCACGACTCGATTGATAGCAAACGTATCATGTCGATTGTGGTTATTTCGTTGATACCGGCTTTGCTGTTCGGTATGTACAACGTAGGTTACCAGCATTTCACTCACACCGGAGCTCAGGGTGGCTTCATCGAAATGTTCATTTACGGTTTCCTGGCCATTCTGCCTAAGATTATCGTATCTTATGTAGTGGGTCTGGGCATTGAGTTCGTGGTGGCACAATGGAAGAAGGAAGAGATTCAGGAAGGATTCCTCGTTTCGGGTATCCTGATCCCGATGATTGTACCGGTAGACTGCCCGTTGTGGATTCTGGCCATAGCCACTGCATTCGCTGTTATTTTTGCGAAAGAAGTGTTCGGAGGTACAGGTATGAACGTGTTCAACGTTGCCCTTGTGACCCGTGCATTCCTGTTCTTCGCTTATCCTACCAAGATGTCGGGTGACGCCGTTTGGGTGGCACAAGACAGCATCTTCGGATTGGGTAACACGGTAGACGGACTGACAGCGGCCACTTCGCTGGGTGTGGCGTCTACTGCTACCGATCCCAATGGCTTCCCGGCTTTCTCGTGGGATATGGTGACCGGTCTGATTCCGGGCTCTATCGGTGAAACCAGTGTGATTGCTATTCTGATTGGTGCCGTTATTCTGCTGTGGACAGGTATCGCAAGCTGGAGAACAATGCTTTCGGTATTCGTCGGCGGTGCATTCATGGGATGGATCTTCAATACTGTGGGTCCCGACACTGCCATGGCTCACATGCCTTGGTACGAACACCTGGTGCTGGGTGGTTTCTGCTTCGGTGCTGTGTTTATGGCTACCGACCCTGTGACATCCGCACGTACGGAAACCGGTAAGTACATCTTCGGATTCCTGATCGGTGCGATGGCCATCATCATCCGCGTGTTGAACCCGGGTTATCCCGAAGGTATGATGCTCGCTATCCTGCTGATGAACATCTTCGCTCCGCTGATCGACTATTGTGTGGTTCAGAGCAACATCAAACTGCGTGAAAAACGCGCCATTAAGTCTAACAATTAAACCGAACAAGAAAGATGAATACAAATAGTAACTCTTATACTATCATTTATGCTTCGGTAATGGTTGTTATCGTGGCATTCCTGCTTGCATTTGTCAGCTCTTCTCTGAAAGACATTCAGAATAAAAACCAGGAGTTGGACACCAAGAAGCAAATTTTGTCTGCACTGAACATCAGAGATGTGAAAGATGCCGATGCTGAATATAATAAATATGTAAAGGGTGACATGCTGATGAATGTGGATGGCACTCTGACAGAAAATACGGATGGTTTCTCTATCAGCTACGAAAAAGAAGCGAAGGAAAACAATCGTTTGCACGTTTTCGTATGTGAGGTAGACGGAGAAACCAAATACGTGGTACCGGTTTACGGTGCCGGTCTTTGGGGCGCTATCTGGGGATATGTGGCTTTGAATGCCGATAAAGACACTGTTTACGGTGTTTACTTCTCGCATGCCAGCGAAACTCCGGGCTTGGGTGCTGAGATCGCGGGTGCTGCTTTCCAGAATGAATTCTCTGGCAAGAAGGTATTGAAAGACGGACAGGTTGCACTGGCTGTAGAGAAAAACGGTAAGGTGACAGACCCTGCTTATCAGGTTGACGGTATTTCGGGTGGTACAATCACTTCGAAAGGTGTGGACGCCATGATCAAAGCATGTCTGAGCCAGTACGATAAATTTTTAACTAATAATTAAGGAGGAACGATAGAATATGAGCCAATTATTTTCTAAAAAGAATAAAGAAGTATTCGCTACTCCGCTGGGATTGAATAACCCGGTAACCGTGCAGGTGCTCGGTATCTGTTCGGCACTGGCTGTAACGGCCAAACTGGAACCGGCTATCGTGATGGGTCTTTCGGTAACTGTGATTACGGCTTTCTCAAACGTCGTTATCTCTTTGTTGCGTAAGACGATTCCTAACCGTATCCGTATCATCGTACAGTTGGTGGTAGTAGCCGCATTGGTAACTATAGTAAGTGAGGTGCTGAAAGCGTTTGCATACGATGTAAGCGTACAGCTTTCGGTATACGTAGGTCTGATCATTACAAACTGTATCCTGATGGGACGCCTCGAAGCGTTTGCCATGGCAAACGGTCCGTGGGAGTCATTCCTCGACGGTGTAGGTAATGGTCTGGGATATGCCAAGATCCTGATCATCGTGGCTTTCTTCCGCGAGTTGCTCGGATCGGGCACATTGCTCAACTTCCGTATTATCCCTGAGTCATTCTATAAGATGGGTTACATCAACAATGGTTTGATGTTGATGCCGCCGATGGCACTGATCATCTGTGCATGTATCATCTGGTATCAGCGCAGCCGCTGCAAAGAACTCCAGGAAAAGTAATACAACCTAAGAAAGTAAAAGAAAAATTATGGAACAATTATTAAGTTTATTCGTCCGCTCCATCTTTGTGGACAACATGATATTCGCCTTCTTCCTGGGTATGTGTTCATATCTGGCTGTGTCGAAGAATGTGAAAACTGCTGTAGGACTGGGTATCGCCGTAACTTTCGTATTGGTGGTTACGTTGCCGGTCAACTACTTGCTTCAAACTAAGGTGCTGGCTGCCAATGCGATCATTGAAGGTGTTGACCTCAGCTTCCTGAGTTTTATTCTCTTTATTGCCGTTATTGCCGGTATCGTGCAGTTGGTAGAAATGGTGGTGGAACGCTTCAGCCCTTCGCTCTACGCTTCACTGGGTATCTTCCTTCCGCTGATCGCCGTTAACTGTGCCATCATGGGTGCTTCACTGTTCATGCAGCAGAGAATCACGATGGATCCGTCGAACCCGCAGGCTATTACCGGCGTGGGCAGTGCTGTAGTATACGCACTCGGTTCCGGTATTGGCTGGTTGCTGGCTATCGTCGGTCTGGCCGCTATCCGCGAAAAGATGGCTTACTCTGATGTTCCCGCTCCGCTGAAAGGTCTGGGCATTACGTTTATCACAGTAGGACTGATGGCTATGGCCTTTATGTGTTTCTCTGGATTGAAATTATAACTAAAGTAAAAAGAATAAAACAATGACGTCTTTAATATTAGCAAGTATCGGAGTCTTCCTTGTGGTGATCATCCTGCTTGTCATTATACTGCTCGTTGCGAAGAGCTATCTTTCTCCTTCGGGCGAGGTTACGATTACGATGAATGGAGAGCAACAACTGAAAACATCTCAGGGTGGTACTCTGCTGGGTACGTTGTCTGCCAACAATGTGTTCCTTTCATCGGCTTGTGGTGGTAAGGGTTCATGCGGACAGTGCCGTTGCCAGGTGCTCGAAGGCGGTGGCGAGATTTTGCCTACCGAAACCGGTTTCTTCTCTCGTAAAGAACAGGCCGATCACTGGCGCCTCGGATGCCAGGTGAAGGTGAAACAGGATATGTCTATCAAGATCGACGAGTCTATCCTGGGTGTGAAAGAGTGGGAGTGCGAGGTGATCTCGAACAAGAACGTGGCTACGTTTATCAAAGAGTTTATCGTGGCTCTGCCTCCGGGCGAACACATGGACTTTGTGCCGGGTTCGTATGCCCAGATCAAGATTCCTACCTTCTCGATGGATTATGATAAGGACATCGACAAGAGCCTGATCGGTGACGAATATCTTCCGGCATGGGAGAAATTCGGTCTGCTCGGCCTGAAGTGCCGCAACGACGAACCGACCATCCGTGCTTATTCTATGGCCAACTATCCGGCTGAGGGTGACCGCATCATGCTGACTGTACGTATCGCTACCCCTCCTTTCAAACCGAAAGATCAGGGACCGGGCTTTATGGATGTGATGCCGGGTATCGCTTCTTCTTACATCTTTACGCTGAAGCCGGGTGACAAGGTGACCATGAGTGGACCTTACGGTGACTTCCACCCGATTCTGGATTCGAAGAACGAAATGATGTGGATCGGTGGTGGTGCAGGTATGGCTCCGTTGCGTGCCCAGATTATGCACTTGACCAAGACGCTGCATATCACTGACCGTACGATGAACTACTTCTACGGTGCCCGTGCACTGAACGAGGTGTTCTATCTGGAAGACTTCCTGCAGATTGAGAAAGACTTCCCGAACTTCAAGTTCCACCTGGCACTCGACCGTCCGGACCCTGCTGCAGACGCAGCCGGTGTGAAGTATACGGCAGGTTTCGTACACAACGTGATTTACGAAACTTATCTGAAGAACCATGAAGCTCCGGAAGACATCGAATACTACATGTGTGGTCCCGGCCCGATGAGTAAGGCTGTCGAGAAGATGCTCGACGATCTCGGTGTTCCGTCTAAGAACTTGATGTTCGATAACTTCGGTGGATAACCCTTCGGAGATCATCATAAAAGAAACTGCTTTCGGGTTGTCCGGAAGCAGTTTTTTTTTATCTTTGTGTCATTATTCAAAAATGTGGAAAAAACAATGAATGGTTTGAAGGATATACTCGAAAGGTTGAAAATAGAACAACTCAATCCGATGCAGGAAGCGTCTGTTGAGGCATTTGATAAAGGTGGCGAAGATTTGATATTACTTTCGCCCACAGGTTCGGGCAAGACCCTGGCTTTCTTGTTACCGTTGGTCGGCAGTCTGAGGGCTGATGTGAAAGGAGTACAAGCTGTGGTGCTGGTGCCTTCGCGTGAGTTGGCATTGCAGATAGAGCAGGTGTTCAAGGCGATGGGGACGGAATTCAAGGCGATGAGTTGCTATGGCGGACGTCCGGCGATGGAAGAGCACCATACGATGAAAGGAATGCAGCCGGCGGTTATCATCGGTACGCCCGGCCGTATGAACGACCATCTCTCCAAGCAGAACTTCGATGCAAGCACAGTGAGTCTGTTAGTGATCGATGAATTTGATAAATGCCTGGAGTTTGGTTTTCAGGAAGAGATGGCAACGGTTATCGGACAGTTGCCCGACTTGAAACGGCGTTTTCTGACTTCGGCAACAGATGCGGAAGAGATTCCGCAATTTACAGGACTGAACCGTACAATAAAGCTTGATTTCCTGACAAACGATGTGGAGGAATCACGTTTGCGGTTGATGAAGGTGGTTTCGCCTGCTAAAGATAAGATAGAGACCCTGTATAAGCTGCTTTGCACGCTGGGAAGCAGTTCGAGCATTGTTTTCTGTAACCACAGGGATGCGGTGGACCGTGTGAGTGCCTTACTAACGGAAAAAGGAGTTTCCAATGAACGCTTTCATGGAGGTATGGAGCAACCGGATCGGGAACGGGCACTGTATAAGTTCCGTAATGGCAGCTGTCCGGTGCTGGTGTCTACGGACCTGGCTGCCCGCGGACTTGATATCCCGGAGGTGGAGCATATCATCCATTATCATTTGCCGGTGAACGAAGAAGCCTTTACCCACCGCAATGGCCGTACTGCCCGTTGGGATGCGACGGGTACTTCTTATCTGATACTGAATCCGGAGGAACATGTGCCGGATTATATACCTTCGGAGCTTGAGATCTTCGACTTGCCGGAGAATGCACCCCGTCCGGCTAAACCTCAGTGGGTGACTATTTATATAGGTAAAGGGAAGAAGGACAAATTGAGCAAGATCGACATAGCCGGTTTCCTTTATAAAAAAGGAAATCTGGCACGTGAGGACGTCGGAGCAATCGATGTGAAAGATCATTATGCCTTTGTTGCCGTGCGGCGCCCCAAAATGAAGCAATTGCTGACGCTGATCCGTGGCGAGAAGATCAAAGGGATGAAAACGGTGATCGAGGAGGCGGATTAAACCGGATTTATCGGATAGAGGAGGCAGGGCACTGACACCACAGATTATACCGATTGACACATGACGAGTTCACCATGGGTTGCACAGATTGACACGGAACAGATTCACCACAGATTACACCGATTGGCACGGCACTTTCAACTTTATTGCTGATAAGATCAATCATCAATCTGTGTTAATCTGTGAAATCTGTGGTGAAACAGCTTTCCGGTTTCCGGCTCTTCCCGGCTTTTGTCTTTCTTTCTTATAAATATTCACTTTTTAGTCATTCTCTCTTTCATTTCAGAATAGAGCATCGTGTAATAATATCAGTTTGAACTTTTTCTACCATCTTGGCATGTATAGATAACAAAATGGTGTATAAATCCTGCATAAACCATTAAAAAGTAAGATAAATGCCCTCTAAGATTGTAATTTTACAGGGAAACGTTTGTTGAGAGGAAATAAATTCGTAAATTCGCCATGTCAGTAGACATAAAATAACGAAATTGTATAACCAAAAACACTCATCAAATGAAAAAGCATAATTTCAGTGCAGGCCCTTCCATTCTCCCTCGCGAAGTAATAGAAGAAACAGCGAAAGCCATTCTCGATTTCAACGGTTCAGGTCTTTCTGTGTTGGAAGTCAGCCATCGTGGCAAGGATTTTCAGGCAGTTATGGATGAAGCCGTTGCTTTGTTTAAGGAAATACTTAACATCCCCGAAGGGTATTCGGTACTTTTCCTGGGCGGTGGTGCCAGTATGCAGTTCTGCATGGTGCCTTACAACTTCCTTGAGAAGAAGGCAGCTTACCTGAACACCGGTGTTTGGGCTAAAAAAGCGATGAAAGAGGCGAAAGGCTTTGGCGAAGTGGTTGAGGTAGCTTCTTCGGCTGATGCGAACTATACGTTTATCCCTAAAGACTTTACCATACCTGCTGATGCTGATTATTTCCATGTGACCACCAACAATACGATTTATGGTACGGAATTGAAGGGAGATCTTGATTCACCGGTTCCGATGGTAGCCGACATGTCTTCTGATATCTTCTCCCGTCCGGTGGACGTTTCGAAGTATATTTGTATCTACGGCGGTGCTCAGAAGAATCTGGCTCCCTCCGGCGTTACATTCGTCATAGTAAAAGACGATGCGGTAGGCAAGGTGTCACGTTACATCCCGAGCATGCTGAATTATAAGACCCATATCGATGGCGGTTCCATGTTCAACACACCTCCCGTATTGCCTATCTATTCCGCCATGCAGACTTTGCGCTGGATCAAGGCTCAGGGTGGCGTCAAAGAGATGGATCGCCGGGCTACCGAGAAGGCAGACATGCTGTATGCCGAGATAGACCGCAACAAGATGTTTGTAGGGACAGCTGCTAAGGAGGATCGTTCGCGCATGAATATCTGCTTTGTGATGGCACCGGAATATAAGGATCTGGAAGCCGATTTCCTGAAATTCGCTACGGATAAAGGAATGTCCGGCATCAAAGGGCACCGCTCGGTGGGTGGCTTCCGTGCATCTTGCTACAATGCAATGCCGAAAGAGAGCGTACAGGCATTGATTGACTGCATGCAGGAATTTGAGAAACTTCATTAATAATGTGATTTTACCACAGAGCATACGGAAAGGATACAGGGCTCTCTTGAATGACGGCATTTGGTGTTTGCGGTATCCTCTGTGGTGAATTCTCCCAAAATAGAATAAGAGAAATGAAAGTACTTGTTGCAACCGAAAAGCCATTTGCCAAGATTGCGGTGGATGGCATCAAGAAAGAAATAGAAGGAGCCGGATTTGAATTGGCTCTGCTTGAGAAATATACAGATAAAGCTCAACTGCTTGACGCAGTGAAAGATGCGAATGCCATTATTATCCGTAGTGACATCATCGACGCCGAGGTGCTCGATGCAGCGAAAGAATTGAAAATAGTAGTTCGTGCCGGTGCCGGATACGATAATGTAGACCTGAATGCAGCTACTGCACACGGTGTATGTGTGATGAATACTCCGGGACAGAACTCGAATGCTGTAGCCGAGTTGGTGTTTGGCCTGCTTGTTTATGCTGTCCGTAACTTCTATAACGGAACATCGGGTACGGAGTTGATGGGAAAGAAACTGGGTATCCACGCATACGGTAATGTAGGACGCAATGTGGCGCGTATTGCCAAGGGGTTTGGTATGGAACTCTATGCTTATGACGCTTTCTGCCCGAAAGATGTGATAGAGAAAGATGGGGTGAAAGCCGTTGACTCTGCCGAAGAGCTTTATAAGACCTGTAACATCGTCTCACTGCACATTCCCGCTACAGCCGAAACGAAAAATTCCATCAATCATAATCTGTTGGCCAATATGCCGAAAGGGGCTATCCTGGTTAATACGGCCCGCAAAGAAGTGATCAATGAAGACGAATTGATCCAGTTGATGGAGGAACGGCCGGACTTTAAATACATCACAGACATCATGCCTGCGGCCAATACGAAGTTCGCCGAACTCTTTGCCGGACGTTATTTCTCGACTCCGAAGAAGATGGGAGCACAGACGGCCGAGGCGAATATCAATGCCGGTATTGCAGCTGCACGGCAGATTGTGGGTTTCCTGAAAGAGGGTTGTGAAAAGTTTAGAGTGAATAAGTAATCTGCAGTTCTTATGGCAACAATAAAACCATTTAAAGGCATCCGTCCTCCGCAGGATTTGGTAGAACAGGTCGCTTCACGTCCGTATGACGTGCTGAATTCAGAAGAGGCTCGTGCAGAAGCTGCCGGGAACGATAAATCATTGTACCACATCATTAAACCGGAAATAGACTTTCCCGTCGGGACAGACGAACATGATGAGAAGGTGTATGCGAAAGCGGCAGAGAATTTCCGTCTGTTCCGTGATAAAGGATGGCTGGTGCAGGATGACAAAGAGAATTATTATATCTATGCCCAGACCATGAATGGCAAGACACAGTATGGGCTGGTGGTGGGTGCTTACGTGCCCGATTATATGAACGGTGTCATCAAAAAGCACGAACTCACCCGGCGTGACAAGGAAGAAGACCGCATGAAGCATGTCCGTGTGAACAATGCCAACATCGAACCGGTGTTCTTTGCTTATCCCGACAATGCGGTGCTCGATGCCATTATCCGCAAGTATACGGCTCAAAAGCCGGTATACGATTTTATTGCTCCCGGTGACGGATTCGGACACACTTTCTGGGTGATCGACAACAGCGAAGACATTGCTGTCATCACCAAGGAGTTTGCTGCCATGCCGGCGCTTTATATCGCCGACGGGCATCATCGTTCGGCTGCCGCTGCCCTGGTAGGGGCCGAAAAGGCAAAGCAGAATCCTAATCATCGCGGAGACGAAGAATACAACTATTTCATGGCCGTATGTTTCCCCGCCAACCAGTTGACTATTATCGACTACAACCGGGTGGTGAAAGATCTCAATGGCTTGACGCCTGCCGAATTTCTGACCGCCCTTGAAAAGAATTTTGAGATCGAAGAGAAAGGTAAAGAGATTTATAAACCCAATGCGTTGCATAACTTTGCGCTCTATCTGGATGGCAAATGGTATAGCCTGACAGCCAAACCGGGTACTTATGACGATAATGATCCTATAGGTGTATTGGATGTGACCATCTCTTCCAACCTGATTCTGGACGAAATTCTGGGAATCAAGGATCTGCGTTCGGATCGCCGGATCGACTTTGTAGGGGGAATCCGCGGCTTGGGCGAATTGAGCAGACGGGTTGACAGTGGCGAAATGAAAGTGGCTTTGGCCCTTTATCCTGTTTCAATGAAGCAATTGATGGATATTGCCGATACAGGAAACATTATGCCTCCGAAGACTACCTGGTTCGAACCTAAACTGCGTTCGGGGCTGGTGATACACGAGCTCGAATAAAAAGAGATCCGATACCGGATTGAGGAGTGTTTGGGTATAGAAAACAGAGGAGGGGATGTACCCAAACTCGTTATTCACCACAAATTGCATGGACTTATACAGATAAATTGTTGGTTGTCAGTAAATTGATGACGTTCTGTGTTAATCCGTGTAATTTGTGGTGAATTCGTTTTGTGTTTCGGACTATTCAAATATGTACGTTTTTCCGTATCTTTGCCGCCGAAGTAATTATTATCAGGAAACAGATATGGGACGAAAAGAAGAATACAAATTGCAGAACGAACAATTCATGCAGACATTACGCACCGAAGCGGATGTACACGAATTGCCATGCGGCATATTATATAAGGTTTTGGAGGAAGGTACCGGCGCAGCCACGCCCCGTTCCAACAGTGTGGTGTCGGTTCATTACAAGGGCACTCTTATCAATGGACGTGAATTTGATAATTCCTGGAAGCGGAACTGTCCCGAAGCTTTTCGTCTGAACGAGGTTATCGAAGGATGGCAGATTGCTCTGCAAAAGATGCGGGTGGGAGATCACTGGATCGTCTACATCCCTTATAATATGGGCTATGGCACACGTACCAGTGGCCCGATTCCGGCTTTTTCAACTTTGATTTTCGAGGTACAATTACTGGGTATAGCTTGAACCATCAAAAAAAGATTCCGGATATCATGACAGAAGATACCTATAAGACCATCACTGAAGTCTCGGAGGGAACATATACCGAGAAACGAAGCAAATTTATTGCCATCGCTCTCCCGGTTCGTACCTTGGAAGAGATTAAAGTGCATCTGGAGGCGTACCAGAAGAAATACTATGATGCCCGCCACGTCTGCTATGCCTATATGCTGGGACACGAGCGGAAGAATTTTCGTGCCAACGATAACGGAGAGCCGTCGGGTACTGCCGGCAAACCGATTCTGGGACAGATCAACTCGAACGAACTGACGGATATACTGATTATTGTGGTCCGTTATTTCGGAGGGATCAAGTTGGGCACTAGTGGACTGATTGTGGCCTATAAGGCCGCCGCCGCCGAGGCCATCGCTGCCTGTACCATTGTAGAGAAAACTGTGGACGAGGAAGTAACCGTACTTTTCGAGTATCCTTTTATGAACGATATCATGCGGATTGTAAAGGAGGAGGAACCGGAGATTCTGTCTCAGTCGTATGATATGGATTGCAGCATGACGCTTCGTATCCGGCAGTCGGCAATGCCCCGTTTAAGGTCCCGGCTGGAGAAAGTGGAGACTGCCCGCATTGCAGATGAACAGGAAGGAAATGGATAGTAGAGATAGGGGGGCGTCGGAACTCTGTGATGAATGATGACACACCTCTCCGAAATAATAAAAAAAAGATAGATAGAATGGCATTTGAAGCAACAAAAAGAGAGTGGAGCGAGTTGTACGTCTTTTTCCGTCTGCTGGCGGATGGAAAAGTATCGCTTGGAACTCCGCAGGCAAAGAAAGAAGATGAAAAGTACCGGCCCATTGCAATGATCCAGCGTGAAGAGCATGATGGCACCCGGCGTTACTATATTGAAGAAGAGGTCATCCGGATGGAAGGTGAGAAGGTGGAGAAAAGTATTCCCCGTGAGGACTTTGCAACAGTGGCGGACCTGATTCTGGACGCGATTAAAAATTCTTCGGCGGATGAAGTTACATCGCCCGACGGGGTGGAGGAGTTCCTGGACGAGGCAGGTATCTTTGATCTGGAAGCCAGGACGGAGGACCGTACCGACTTCTCGATTGCTTTCTGGCATCCTGAGGCTCCGTTGGCGGGTTTCAATGTCCGTTCGCGTCTCAGTACGATGAATCCGCTGCTGGATGGTGGACGTGCGGCGAACCTGAAGTTGGAGCAGTCCGGTATCAAGTTTGCCACTCCGACCGTCAATAAGATTAATGCCCTCCCTGAATCACCCACGGAGGTGGCCGAGCGTATGATGATGATCGAGCGTCTGGGAGGTGTGCTGAAGTATTCGGACGTAGCGGACCGTGTGTTCCGTTGCAATCTGCTGATGATCGATCTGCACTTCCCTCGTGTGCTGGCAGAGATGGTGCGTATGATGCACCTGGACGGCATCACACGCGTCAGTGAACTGACCGAACAGATGAAGATCATAAATCCTCTCAAGATAAAAGAGGAACTGATCAGCAAGCATGGCTTTTACGAGTTTAAAATGAAGCAGTTTCTGCTAGCACTTGCTTTGGGTATGCGTCCGGCCAAAATATACAATGGGACCGATTCGGCAGTTGAAGGTATATTGCTGGTCGATGGTAAAGGTGAGGTACTGTGCTATCATAAATCGGAAAAGAAAACATTTGAGGACTTTCTTTATCTGAATTCGCGTCTCGAAAAGGGATCGGTTGATAAAGACAAGTATGGCTTCCTCGAGAGAGAGAACGGAGTGTATTATTTCAAACTGAATGTAAAGATTGGGTTGATTAAAAGATAAATCCGATTGGCAGGAGAATAGATAATGAAGACAAATGAAGTTTTAGAGACCATTAAGGCACGGCGTAGTGTACGTGCGTATGATCGAAAGCAGATTCCGGCGGATGACTTGAACGCCATCCTGGAAGCGGGTGCTTACGCGCCGAGCGGCATGCATTATGAAACGTGGCATTTTACTGCCGTCTGTAATACGGTGAAACTGGAAGAACTGAATGAACGGATCAAAGGGGCATTTGCCAAAAGTGATGACAAGCATCTTCGGGAACGGGGGCACAGTGAGACGTATTGCTGTTACTATCATGCCCCAACCTTGGTCATCGTGTCCAATGAACCCAAGCAATGGTGGGCCGGGATGGATTGTGCCTGTGCTATCGAGAATATGTTTCTGGCAGCCACTTCACTGGGCATCGCTTCCTGTTGGATCAATCAGCTCGGTACGACTTGTGATGATCCGGAGGTACGGGCCTATCTGACTTCTCTCGGAGTGCCCGAAAATCATAAAGTTTATGGTTGCGTAGCTTTGGGATATAAAGCGGAAGGCGCATTGTTGAAAGAAAAGACAGTTAAAGCCGGTACGATAACCATCGTGGAATAGGATATTAAGATTCACCACAGAGTTTAAATTGACCACAGAGTCTCACAGAGTTTATCTTTTATGATTTCTACTCTGTGATACTCCGTGCTACTCTGTGGTGAATCGTGAATCAGTTGTTGCTTAGCTTACTTCAGTCGAAGCAGCCGTAGCATGTGGGCAGCAGTTTGCGGTCGCCCAGCGTATTATCTACACGGGCTACATTTACCCAGAACTTATTCTCACGCACACTCTCTATCGGATATGCGGCTTTTTCACGCGTATAGCAGTGTTCCCACTGATCGCTTACTACTTCATATTCAGGGTGCGGAGCATTTATCAGTACATTGTCTTCCTTATCGGCTTCACCGTTTTTCACTTCCTGAATTTCATTCCAGATGGTCAACATCGTAAGGACGAAGTTATCCAGTTCGGAGAGGCTTTCGCTTTCAGTGGGCTCGATCATCAGTGTGCCGTGCACGGGGAAGGAGAGGGTAGGAGCATGATAGCCGTAGTCCATCAGGCGTTTGGCAATATCATTTTCGCTGATACCGGTTTCTTCGTATACCTTGCGACATTCCAGAATCATCTCGTGTCCCACAAAGCCGTTGGCTCCCCGGTATACAATGCCATACGTATCTTTCAGGCAAGCAGCCAGATAGTTTGCATTGAGAATGGCTGTCTTGGTTGCCATTGTCAGTCCTTCGGCACCCATCATACGGATATAGCCGTAGGTGATAGGCAGAATACCGGCACTGCCAAACGGTGCGGCGGATACTTCGTTCTGTGAGTTGCCAAACAGTCCGTGTCCCGGAAGGAACGGTACCAAATGTTCCGCTACACAGATCGGACCTACGCCGGGGCCGCCTCCTCCGTGGGGAGATGCAAAGGTTTTATGCAGATTCAGGTGACAGACGTCCGCTCCGATAAATCCCGGATTCGTCAGTCCTACCTGTGCATTCATGTTGGCTCCATCCATATATACCTGAGCTCCACAGGCGTGAATGATTTGGCAGATCTCTACGATTTCCGTTTCAAAGATACCGTGTGTCGAGGGATAGGTGATCATCAGTGCGGCCAGGTTATCCTTATTTTCTTCAGCTTTGGCACGGAGGTCATCCATATCTACGTTTCCATGTTCGTCACATGCACAAGTTACAGTGGTGAATCCGGCCTGGATGGCTGATGCGGGATTGGTGCCGTGTGCAGATGCGGGGATCAATACTTTGTTGCGGTGTCCTTGTCCGATGCTTTCAAGATAGGCACGGATGGTGCGCAGACCGGCATACTCACCGGCAGCACCGGAATTGGGTTGCAGGCTTACTCCGGCAAATCCGGTGATGACTTTCAGCTCTTCACTCAGGTTGTGAATCAGTTCGCGGTATCCGGCCGCCTGATCCTCCGGAACAAGCGGGTGCATGCACATAAACTCAGCACAGCTCAGAGGTAACATTTCGGCTGCTGCATTCAGTTTCATGGTGCAGGAACCGAGTGAAATCATCGATTGTGCCAATGAAATATCCTTCCGGTCGAGACGCTTGATGTAGCGCATCATTTCCGTTTCGGTATGATATTTAGAGAATACTTCGTGTGTGAGGTAAGGGGTCTGGCGTTTCAATTCCTCGCTGATGATAGTTGCTTCGGGGATGTCATCCACTTTCTGGAAGTCTTTTCCGGCAGCGATGGCAAAGATAGACAGTAGAATGTTGGCAGCTGCTACGTCGGTTGTTTCGTCAATACTCAGTCCCACGTCTCCATTATCAAAATAGCGCAGGTTGACCTCTTTGCTCAGAGCGATGGTGCGAATCTGCTGTGCCGATACGCTGTCGGGCAAAATGAACCGGAGAGTATCGAAATACTGTTTGTTCACTTGCTTGAATCCCAGTTTACCGATACTCTTTTCCAGGAAAACGGTAATGCTATGGATGCGTGAAGCGATGTTACGGATACCTTCCTGTCCGTGATAGACGGTATAGAATCCTGCCATGGTTGCGAGCAGTGCCTGAGCGGTACAGATATTGGAAGTCGCTTTTTCCCGTTTGATATGCTGTTCGCGTGTCTGGAGTGCCATGCGGTAACAGAGTTTGCCATATTTATCTTTCGACCATCCGATGATACGTCCCGGCATGTTGCGTTTGTATTCGTCGCGGGTAGCGAAATAACCGGCCGAAGGACCACCGTAGAACATGGGAGTACCCAAACGTTGTGTGGTACCGAATACAATGTCCGCTCCCCATTCGCCCGGAGGGGTAAGTAGTGCAAGACTCAGGATATCGGCAGCCACAGCTACCTTGCAGTTGGCTGTATGTGCTTTTTCGGTAAATTCTCGGTAGTCTTCCGCATTACCGTTTGCATTAGGATATTGCAGGACGCAGGCAAAGAGGTCATCTGTAAATTCAAGATCCCGGAACTTTCCGGTACGGATTTCAATGCCTTGCGGGATGGCGCGAGTGGTGATGACCGCCAAGGTCTGCGGGAAGATATTTTCGTCGATAAACACCACGTTGGCTCCCGCCTTCTGCTGGTTGCGTGAACGCAAGCCATACATCATCGTCACAGCTTCGGCGGCAGCGGTGGCTTCGTCCAGCAGTGAACAGTTGGCCAAGGGCATGGCGGTCAGGTCACATACGGCAGTTTGGAAGTTCATCAGGGCTTCCAGTCTTCCTTGCGAAACTTCTGTCTGGTAAGGAGTATAAGAAGTATACCAGACCGGATTCTCGAATACATTTCGCTGGATGACTGCCGGGGTGATCGTGTTGTACCATCCCATACCGATATAAGTGGTGAACAGTTTGTTTTTGCCTGCCAGTTCAGCGATGTGGCGGGCAAACTCGTATTCGGTCATCGGTGCGGGTAGTGCCAGAGGTGCTTTGAGCCGGATGTTGGCCGGAATGGTTTTATCGATCAGTTCGTCGAGCGAAGCAACTCCAATTTTCCGGAGCATTACTTCGGCATCCGCTTTGTTGACGCCGATGTGGCGGCAGGCTAATAAATCGGTTTTCATGTTATTAATGATTTATTTATAATAAGGTTTGTTGATAATCTCTTACCTGAAGAACGGATTTTCCGCCTTCTCTATTCCGATGGTAGTCGGTGCTCCGTGCCCCGGATATACGATTGTTTCGTTGGGGAGGACGAACAGGCGGCTGCAGATATGCTCTTTCAGTTCATCAAAGTTGCCTCCGGCCAGGTCGGCCCGTCCGATGCTTCCCTGAAACAGCACATCGCCCGAAAACATACAGTTGTCAGCCCGGCAGTAATAGACAAGGCTTCCGGGAGAGTGTCCCGGTACATGGATTGCTTCCAGTGTTGTGTTTCCGAAGGTGATGATGTCTCCGTCATGGAGATATTTTCCCAGTGGGACGGGTGCTTCATTCAGTTGAAAACCGAACATGCGACTCTGTTTGGGGGCTTCGTCTATCCAGTACTCGTCGGCCTGATTGGCTTCGGCAGACAGCCCGAACTCGCGAAGCATGAATGGATTTCCGAAAATGTGATCCAGATGCAGGTGAGTGTTCAGCAGATGTTTTATGTTCAGATTGTTGGTGACGATGAAGTTCTTTAAAGCTTGTTTCTCTTCGTCATAAAAGCAGCCCGGATCTATCACGACTGCCTCGTTCGTTTCGTCCCATAAAACGTAGCAGTTTACGGGAAACATATTGAACTCAAATCTCTTAATTTTCATGACTATGTTGTTTGATCGTTTAAATCGTTACATATACCACTTTCTTGGTTTGAAAGAACTCCTCATCGAAATCTTCATTCAGGTTATGCATACTTGTCTTATGCTTAAACGGCATCGCCTCGTGTTCCAGTTCGCCTCCTTTCAGGCAGATAAGTCCGTTGGGGAGAGCATTTTGCTGTTTGGGCGAGATGTTTTTCCGGATAATCTTTATCAGGTCGGCCAGGGGCATCACGGCACGGCTGACAACGAAGTCGAATGTTTGTTTCTCTTCTTCGGCCCGTGCATGGCGGAAAGTGACATTTTTAAGTCCGATGGCATTGGCTACCTCGGTTGCCACACGTACTTTCTTGCCGATGCTGTCCACCAGATGGAATTTCGTGTCCGGAAAAAGAATGGCCAACGGTATTCCGGGGAATCCTCCTCCGGTACCGAGATCCATGACACTGCTGCCGGCCCGGAAACGGATGATGCGGGCGATACCCAGCGAATGAAGCACATGGTGTTCGTACAGATTCTCGATATCCTTGCGTGAGATTACGTTGATTTTAGAATTCCAGTCAATGTAAAGTTCGTAAAGCGCAGCGAATTGTTTGCGTTGCTCTTCCGTCAAGTCGGGAAAGTATTTAAGAAGAAGCTTCACTCCGTTTTCCCCTCCGGCAGAGGGGAGGGAGGAAGTTTGTTCTGTTGTATTCATAAGGTTGTAATATATCTGTATTTTAATAATAAAGTTAGATTATTTTGATTTCATCTCTCCGATGATCGGGTTGCTGCCCAGCATGTGTTCCATCATTTCGTATGGAATCTTAATTTCTACCGGTCCCATGGCATACGGGGTGATATCATATACATTATAATAAAAGGTGATGCCGTCTTTGTCCAGATAGAAGTTTTCCGTCGGGGCAATATCTCCGGTAGAGCCGTAACCCATATCTTCGAGTGCTTCATGCGTTGTCACTTTCTTGTCCGCCATCAACTGATTCCACAGCAAGTCGGTCAGTGCTTCCTTATAATCACCAGTGAAAATATCATCCAGCTTCAGCGGACGCAGGTTTATCAGGTCCATATTCAGGAAAGTTGTCATGTAAATGCCGTGTGCGCCTCCGGTATATTCATTGTAGTTAATGCGATAGACCAACAGATTCTTATAATAAAGTTGCACGTGGCTTTCTATCCCTTTATAGTATGAGTACCATGCACCGATGGAGCCTTCACTCTCTTTGTTCTTTTCGTCTTCGGCATACATCGGTTCGAGGTCTGTGCGATATTCTTTTACGTAATGTTCGGTGTACTCCTTTACCACCTGCGCCGGTTTCTCTCCGATATATCCTTCACCGAAGCAGGCGGCTATAAAGTAGCTGTTCAGGCTGTCTTTCAGTTTATTGTCCGTCGACTTCACCGGATAGGCGAAATTGATGGTCAGATTACATGCCGGTTTTGCGGTATCTCCGAAGAGATGTGCTGTTTCGTTTACCTGTATACTGTCGAATTCCAGTGCACCGGTATTCTTGTTCATCTTGTCACCGCAAGAAAATAAAAAGCCACTTGTAGCAAGTATTATCGCAAGCAGGCTGACATATTGTTTTTTCATAAGGGGTTCTTCTTTAAATTCAACATTTATATAATCGTTCACTATCGACAAATATAGTTCATATTAGTGAATCGACAGCATAAAAAAAGAAAAAAGAATGTGGCAGGCTGGTTAAATCTGCTTATCTTTGCAACCGTTATGAAGAGATTCCGCTATATACTTGCCGTTATTCTTTCTCTCCTTATAGTATATGTAGGAGCGGGAGTCTCTGTTGCCCAATATTGTTGCAGTGGTTGTGAAACGGCCAATTGTTGCTGTGCCGACAAATGCGGCTTCTGTGGTAAGTTTGACTTTGAGTTCCATAAATCATGCCGGGGCGAGGGATGTACGGCGACCATCTATAAGCTTGATCTGGTAAAGCAGGCATTCGAATCCTCTGTTCCTGCTCCTGTCAGCTTGTTGCTTTGTGACCAGGTATCGGACTTGCTATGCGCTCTTTTCCGCGATGAGGTGTTGGATCCTCCTTATGTGATACCGCCACCCAAGACAAGTTCCCGGCATTATCTGGCTCTTTATTCTACTTTGCTTATTTAGTTTCTTCGATTTTTATTGTTTGGATTGCATCGCAGATTGCACTGGCTTTCACCGTTTAAGGATTGATTCCGTAGATTGTTGTAGCCGGGTAACTTGTGTCACCCTGTGCAGTCTGCGGTGAATCCTATCTGTTTCTTATTGAATATAAACCGAATAAAAAAGACAAACGAAGAAATTTAATGAAATACATGTTATTGACCGGACTGCTTCTCGGCAGTCTGACCGTACAGGCGCAAGTGAGCGGTACGGTGAAAGATCAGGCAGGCGAACCGATTATAGGCGCCAACGTTTTCTGGAAAAACATTCCCGGTGGGGTAGCCACTCGTGAGGACGGTACTTTTTCCATATCTAAACCCGACAAGTCCAATCATCTGATTGTAAGTTTTATAGGTTACGAAAACGACACCATACAAGTGAACGATAAGAAAGCCGTTCTGGACGTGGTGCTGCGCGAAGGAATGGAACTGAGTGAAGTGCAGATTGTCAGCCGTAAGTTGAGTACGCTGAAGTTGCGCAGCAGTGTGATGAACGAAGAGATCATTACCAGCGACGAGCTCTGTCGTGCGGCATGTTGCAATCTCGGTGAAAGTTTTGTTACCAATCCGTCGGTAGACGTCAGCTATTCGGATGCTGCAACGGGAGCGAAACAGATCAAGTTGCTCGGGCTTTCCGGAACCTATGTGCAGATGCTGACCGAGAATATCCCGAACTATCGTGGTGCTGCTTCTCCTTATGGGTTGGGTTATGTGCCCGGTCCCTGGATGCATAGCATACAGGTTTCAAAGGGAATCTCGTCAGTAAAAAACGGTTACGAGGCCCTTACGGGGCAGATCAATGTTGAGTTTAAGAAGCCACAGTTGCCTGAGGCCGATTGGGTTTCGGCCAACCTTTTTGCCAGTACTACCAATCGTTATGAAGCGAATGCAGACGCCACCGTGAAACTGTCCAAGCGGTGGAGTACTTCATTGCTGGCGCATTACGAGAATGAAACAAAGGCACACGACGGCAATGATGACGGCTTTGCCGATATTCCCCGGATAGAGCAGTATAACTTCTGGAATCGCTGGGCATATATGGGGGATCATTATGTGTTTCAGGCAGGCATCAAGGCATTGGACGAAAGCAGAAAAGGCGGTCAGGTGAGTCATAGCGGCGTGCCGGCAGCCGATCGGTATGAAATAGACATCGACACCCGGCGCTACGAGGCCTTTACCAAGAATGCCTATATATTTAATAAGGAGAAGAATACCAATCTTGCACTGATTCTGTCCGGTACGTTGCACAATCAAGATGCACTTTATGGACGGAAGATCTATAACGTCGACCAATCCAACGCCTATGCTTCACTTATGTTCGAAACCGAATTTACGAAAGAGCACAATCTATCTGCAGGCTTCAGCTATAATTATGACGGATACGACCAGCATTACCGACTGACCAATAACGCTGAAACACCGTTGACGAAAGCTTTTGCACGTGAATCGGTGGGCGGGGCCTACGCACAGTATACCTTCAACCTGGATAATAAGTTCGTGTTGATGGCCGGACTTCGTGGCGACCATAGCAGTGAGTACGGATTCTTTGTGACTCCGCGTGCGCACATTAAGTACAACCCCAATGACTTTGTTCATTTCCGTCTTTCCGCCGGAAAGGGATATCGCACCAACCATGTGCTTGCCGAGAATAATTATCTGATGGCAAGCAGCCGCAAGGTGAGCATCGCCGATCATCTCGATCAGGAAGAGGCTTGGAATTATGGAGCAAGCATATCGGGATATATCCCGCTTTTCGGGAAGACGCTGAACCTGAACCTGGAATACTATTACACCGACTTCCTGAAACAGGTCGTTGTCGATATGGATACGAATCCGCACGAGGTGGCCTTTTACAATCTCGACGGACGCTCGTACTCGCAGGTATTTCAGGTGGAGGCCACTTATCCCTTCTTTCAGGGATTCTCGCTGACTGCCGCATATCGCTGGACAGACGCCAAGACTACCTATAATCATCAATTGATGGAGAAGCCCCTGACGGGAAAATATAAAGGCCTCGTCACTGCCTCTTATCAGACTCCGCTGGGTTTGTGGCAGTTTGATGCCACATGGCAGATGAACGGGGGAGGACGTATGCCCAATCCGTACACACTTGCCGACGGAACCTCTTCGTGGGATGCACGCTACAAAGGCTTCAGCCAACTCAGCGCCCAAGTGACACGCTACTTCCGCCGCTGGTCGATATACATCGGGGGCGAAAACCTGACTAATTTTAAACAGAAGAATCCGATTATCGATGCTGCCGATCCTTGGGGCGACCGTTTTGACTCGACCATGATATGGGGGCCGGTTCATGGAGCGAAAGGATATATCGGAGTCAGGTTCAATCTGGCGAGAGATTAAGAATAAAAAGTGACAGATCACAGAATTTATCAATACTAATACTTACATTTATGAAGACTAAAAAAATGATTGCTACCCTGGTGGTGGCTTTGCTCTCGGTGACGGCCGTTATGGCAAAAGACTTCCGTACTGTCGTTTTCAAAGTGGCACAGATGGAATGTGCCAACTGCGAACGAAAGGTGAAGAACAATATCAAGTTCGAGAAAGGGCTTAAAAACTTTACAACCGATCTTAAGGAACGAACTGTTACCATTACCTATGATGCCGAGAAGACAAATGTTGAAAAGCTGAAAGAAGGCTTTCGGAAATTTAAATACGAAGCTGTAGTCATAAAGGAGGCAAAGGAAACGGACAAGAAGTGAACATTGTTCTTTACCTCATTGTTTATTAGATAGTATATATAATAATAGATTATGAGTAATATAACAAAGAAAGCGTTTCCTGTACTGAATATGCACTGTGCAGGGTGCGCTAATAATGTGGAAAAAACAGTGAAGAAACTGGCCGGTGTGGTAGACGCATCGGTCAACTTCGCCACAAACACACTGTCCGTTTCGTACGAGGCCGACAAGCTGACCCCCGGAGAGATCCGTGCGGCTGTACTTGCCGCAGGTTATGACCTGATAGTGGAAGAGGCCCTGAAAGAGGAACGTCAGGAGGAGGCACAGGAGAAACACTACCGGCTGCTGAAGCGGCAGGTTATCGGTGCATGGATCTTCGTTGTTCCCATGTTGCTGTTTTCTATGGTTCTGATGCATGTACCTTTCTCTAACGAGATCCAGTTGATACTGGCCCTCCCTGTAATGATCTTTTTTGGTGGATCTTTCTACGTCAACGCCTGGCGGCAGGCACGTCTGGGGAGGAGTAACATGGATACGCTGGTGGCACTGAGTACCTCCATCGCATTCCTGTTCAGTGTCTTCAATACATTTTTCCCTGAGTTCTGGTATAGCCGCGGACTTGAGCCGCACGTCTATTACGAAGCCGCAGTAGTCATCATTGCCTTTGTACTGACCGGAAAGTTAATGGAAGAGCGTGCTAAGGGAAACACCTCTACCGCCATTCGTAAATTGATGGGACTTCAGCCCCGTGTGGCCCGAGTGCTTCGCGAAGGGATCGAAGAAGACATCCTGATAGACCAGTTGCAAACCGGCGATCTGGTGGTCGTACGTCCGGGCGAACAGATTCCCGTGGACGGACGTCTGTCTGAAGGAGAGTCTTATGTAGACGAAAGCATGATTAGCGGAGAGCCTATTCCTGTAGAGAAGAAGGTCGGTGACCGGGTACTGGCGGGAACCATCAACCAGAAGGGAGCTTTTGTAATCAAGGCGTCCGGTGTGGGAAGTGAGACGGTGCTGGCGCGCATCATCCGCATGGTTCAGGAAGCGCAGGGAAGTAAAGCTCCCGTACAGCGTATCGTAGACCGGGTGACGGGTATCTTCGTTCCGGTGGTGCTGTGCATTGCCGTGCTGACATTTGTCATCTGGCTGTTGGTGGGAGGAACCGATTATTTCTCACATGCCTTGCTTTCGGCTGTATCCGTACTGGTCATTGCCTGTCCGTGTGCTTTGGGACTTGCTACTCCTACCGCTCTGATGGTGGGTATCGGCAAAGCAGCCAGCAACCATATTCTGATAAAGGATGCTGTTGCCCTCGAGCAGATGCGTAAAGTCGATGTAGTGGTGCTCGACAAAACCGGGACATTGACCGAGGGACATCCCACTGTCTCCGGATGGCTTTGGGCCCAAGTACAGGAAGAGCATTTCAAGAATGTTCTGCTGGCAGCCGAGCTTAAATCCGAACATCCGCTTGCTGGAGCCATTGTCTCTTCTCTGCAAGAGGTGGAGAAGATAGTTCCTGCCCAGTTGGAGAGTTTTGAGAGTATCACCGGAAAAGGTATCAAGGTGGTATATCAGGGTGACACTTATTGGGTGGGCAGCCACAAATTGCTGAAAGATTTCAGTGCTTCTCTTTCTGACGTACTTGCCGAGATGATGGTGCAATACGAATCGGACGGGAACAGTATCGTTTACTTTGGCCGTGGAACAGAGGTACTTGCCGTTGTCGCCATTGCCGACCAGATAAAGCCGACTTCTGCCGAGGCGGTGAAGGAACTGAAACGTCAGGGCATCGACATTTGCATGCTGACCGGTGACGGACAGCGGACGGCACTTGCCGTATCGGGCAAATTGGGCATCGACCGCTTTGTGGCAGATGCCTTGCCGGATGATAAAGAAGAGTTTGTGCGTGAGCTCCAGATGCAGGGCAAAACGGTTGCTATGGTGGGTGACGGAATCAATGACTCACAGGCGTTGGCTTTGGCTGATGTCAGCATAGCGATGGGGAAAGGCACCGATATAGCCATGGATGTGGCGATGGTTACGTTGATGACATCGGATCTGCTGTTGCTGCCCCGTGCATTCGAACTCTCCAAGCAAACAGTAAAACTGATTCACCAGAATCTGTTTTGGGCGTTTATCTATAATCTGATAGGCATTCCCATTGCAGCCGGAATCTTGTTCCCTGTCAACGGGTTGCTGCTCAATCCGATGCTTGCCAGTGCAGCGATGGCATTTTCAAGTGTAAGTGTCGTGCTGAATTCACTGAGTCTGGCCAGAAAATAACAATTCCTTTCAAAACGAACTCACCACAGAGGGCACAGAGTAACACAGAGGATACAGAGGGCAGAGAGTACACAGAGCGTTCATGTTGGTCATCCATAATTTGAAGTTTGCTCTGTGTTACTCTCTGCCCTCTGTGGTAAAAAAGGGTTTTGAATGTCTTTCCCGGAGAAAGTCGTCAGCTGTTTCTGAATTCCAGCGGACTCATGCCTACATATCTCCTGAAATATTTTCCAAAGAACGAAGCACTGGGGAAGTTCAGTGAATAAGCGATTTCCTGGATAGTCATGTTGCTCGATTTGAGTTTGGCTTTCGCGTCGATGATAACCACGTAGGCTATGACGTCCAGTACGTTACGTCCGGTCACCTGCTTGACCGTAGTACTGAGGTGTTGCAGCGATATTCCCAACTTGTCCGCATAGAACTGGGCACGACGCTCCTCGGTGTAATGTTCCGTGACCAGTCCTACCAGTTCGCGGCAGATTTCTTCCTTACGGTTCGTATTGTGGTTTTTCGAGGAATATCTCTGATAGATTAGTCCGACGGCAGTCAGGATCGATCTTAAAGACACCTCTGTCATTTCGGAGGGGAGAGATAATTTTTCGTCACACGTCACGCGTGCCAGCAAAGAAAAATAATCTATCAGATAGCTGGCTATATCCTCCTGCAACTCTACAATCGGACATTCGGTTATTTTGGAGAAGGAACTGACCATTGATTTTATCAGATTGATGCGTTCTACGCATTCCGATGAGAATCCCGCAAAGCATAAACGTACTTTTTCCGTGCGTTCGCGGAACTGGATAATGGTACCCGGTAACAGTGTGATCAAGTCGTTCGGTTTTATCTCGTAGTCAATCAGATTAATGGTTGCGGTCATCTTGCCTTCCGTACAAATAGCAAAGATGCCGGCTTTCAGCCTGCATGATTGTTTGTAGATATTTAATATATCTTCGGTTACATCATTCCATGCCAAAATCTCGCACGGAAGATCTACTTGTGGAAAGTCAAACTTCATATTACTTTCTTTTTTTGAATCACGCAAATATACACATTTTCTTTTATTTTTTTATCTTTGTCCTTATGAAAACAATTACAACCGATTGGGAACTTATTCCATATTCTGAGGCATGGAGCCGCCAGACGGAATGGTTCGATGCCCTTGTCCATGCGAAGCAGAACGGGGAGAGTTACGAGAACCGTATAATTTTTTGTGAACATCCGCACGTTTACACGCTGGGGCGTAGCGGGAAAGAAAATAATATGTTGCTGGGAGAGGAGCAACTGAAGGCTATCGGTGCCACTCTCTATCATATCGATCGTGGGGGAGACATCACTTATCACGGTCCCGGGCAGTTGGTGTGCTATCCGATTCTCAATCTTGAAGAGTTCGGATTGGGATTGAAGGAGTATGTGCATTTATTGGAAGAAGCCGTCATCCGTGTCTGTGCGTCTTACGGTGTTGTGGCGGGGCGGTTGGAGAAGGCGACCGGTGTCTGGCTGGAGGGAGATACGTCCCGTGCCCGCAAGATATGTGCGATAGGGGTCAGGAGCAGCCATTATGTGACAATGCACGGATTGGCATTGAATGTCAATACCGATTTACGTTATTTCAGCTACATCCATCCTTGTGGTTTCATTGATAAGGGTGTGACCTCGCTTCAGCAAGAACTTGGCCGTAGCATCGATATGGCGGAGGTGAAAGAACGGTTGGGCCGGGAGTTGCTTGCTGCCCTTTTGTCAAAATGATAATCAAACCTCTCTGGATTGCTCTATTTCCGTCCAATGATGCACTGAACGGATAAAATCGCCTTCCTTGCGGGTTGGCGATTTTGTTTTTGATATCAGATGTCTTTGCAGGCTGTCATAATGGCGATGTCGTGAAGCTATCGGAATGAAAAGGTGCGTAATAAGAGCATGTGGCTCTCTTTCTGTTAGTTCGGCCTTGTCTGCTTCGGGAGTACAACCAGAGAATAATCTTTCTCTTTTAACCTCCGAAACCCTAACAATAGATGTAAAGTAGGAAAACATATAGAGATAATTTGAAAAGACGTAAGCATATTCTGTAAATGCTTACGTCTTTCGGACCGAATGCTTACTTCTTTTTGCTGAAATCCGGTTACTTTTCGGGTCAGACCCCGGCTCTCCGGCTACAAAAGTCCGGTTTTCCGGGAAGAAAAGTCCCGCTTTCCGCCTTCCGCACTTCCGGTTGCTGTCTAAAAGCAGAAGGTGCTGTCATGAAATCCGCTAATTTCCTTTCATATTGACAAGAAAAAGAGAATATATCAAAACTCGTGTTCACCACAGGTAGGTTATGCAGATTATTTTTTCATTCTCAGCACTCTGATGCCGGTCAGTGATTTTCTGTCTTTCAACATTTGGCTCAGTGCGGTTTTGCCCACTACTACTTTACCCTCTTTGGATGAAGCATGCAGCAGGTGCAACTGCCCCTTGATGTAAATGGCAATGCCCATGTGGCTTACGTCCAGCCCCGGAGTATTGGTGGTCAGGGCGATGATGTCTCCGTTCTTGATCCAAGGCAGTCCGTCCGGTTCCAGTTTGTCTTTGGGCAGATAGTGTACCTCTTTGCCGCTCAAGGCTTTTTCATACTTTGCCATTTGGGCTACGTTCTCCGGAGAATTTTTCAACGATTTGTAGAGTTCCGGATGCGTACTCATGTACGAGAGCGACAGTTTTTGTTTGAAGGGGCTGTAGGCAGCCGTTACATCTTCGAGCAGGCCTTGGCGGACTGCATTGTTGATCCAGTCGGATATATAGTGCAGGCGGGAGGTGTATCCGTCTATTTTTCCGTCACGATAGCGGATGCGTTGCAAATTGCGGGCGAAATCGCCTTCCTGCATTTCGTCTCCTTGCTGCGGGCAGAGGGCCATTGCCAGTGCATATTCAACGAAAGTGGTACAATCCACTTCGTCACAATTGATAATAAGGTCTTCTGTGTCATCTACTTCCAGGGTGCCTGCCTTATAGGGGGTGTCGACAAACCCGAGTCCGTTACTCAGCACCAGGCTGCTCTCCTGTGCTGCAACTGTTCCGGCCAATAGGCTGGTACATAATAAAAGTGTGCGAATTGTTTTCATTTTTATAAAGATTGTTTTTGTAATACCTTCGTTGTATCTATTGGAACCTGACTCCGTCCCGCAACCATTTCTCTAATTCTTCCGTCCATTGGCGTTTATAGGTAAAACTGTCATAGAACCCCCATCCGTGTCCGCCCGTGGGATAAATGTGGAGGGTGGCAGGCACCTTATGCTTTTGCAACGCCAGATAGTAATTCACGCCATTGGCGGGAGGCACTCCTTCGTCGTCCGAAGAGAGGGTGATGAAAGCCTGCGGAGTGTGATCCGTCACTTGCTGTTCGTTGGAGAACTTTCTGGTTAATTCCGGCGTTGCGTCCGGCCCGAGCAGATTGTGGCGTGATCCTCCGTGGGTGTCGCCGGATTCCATCGTGATTACCGGATAGAGTAATATCTGAAAGTCGGGTCGTGTGTCCTCACTGCTGTAATGCGTGGCAAGGGTAGAGACGAGATGACCGCCGGCCGAAGCTCCCATAATGCCCACCCGGTCTGTACGAATATTCCAGTCTTTGGCATGTTTCCGCACTATTCGTATCGCTTGTTCAGCATCCGACAAAGGCACCTCGCAGTGTCCGTTAGGCATCCGGTATTTTAGTACCACATAGGTGATGCCCAATGAATTGAACCATGGTGCCATGTCGTGTCCTTCATGATCCATGGCCAAGAGAGCGTAAGCACCGCCGGGACACATGATGATGGTCATGCCGTTAGGTGTCGCCGGACGATAGACGGTGATGGTGGGCTGTGTGACGTTAGTGAGCCGGTATGGAGCCGACATCACTTCTTCGCCTTTCAGCCCGTTATCATTGGGAGCGCCGTTGGGCCATAAAGGCAGCTCAACGGGCTTTTGTGCTGACAAGCCGGTAGCCATGAACAGAAGAATGGATGTGATTAATGTTTTCATTTTACTTTCATGGATGCTTTGATGAAATAGAGAATCAACAGGGCATAAGCTATCAGGGCCGCAAGTTGAGACAGAGTGTTGTTCAGCCACGCGTCATTTACCAGATTGATGCCTCCGAAGCGCATTGCCGCACTGACTACACCCATCAGGGCACCTCCGGCGATGAATCCGGATGCCAGTAATGTACCTTTCTCTCCCCGTTCCGTGTTGAGTGAAGCGTCTTTACTGCGGGTAGTCACATACCAGTTGATCGCACCGCCCACCACCAGCGGTATATTCAGTTCGAGAGGAATAAACATACCGAGTGCAAATGCCAGTGCGGGAACTTTCAGGAGCGTCAATACGATGGCCAGTACGGCACCGATGCCATAGAGCATCCACGGAGCGCCCACACCACTCATTAACGGCTCGATGACGGCAGCCATTGCGTTAGCCTGCGGGGCAGCCAGCTGACCGCTTGTGAATCCGTAAGTTTTGTTCAGGATAATCATTACACCGCCTACGGTAGCAGCCGAAACGATGGTTCCGAGGAACTTCCATGCTTCCTGCTTGGCCGGTGTGCTGCCGAGCCAGTATCCGATTTTCAAGTCTGTGATAAAACCTCCTGCCATGGAAAGTGCGGTACAGACCACACCACCCATTACCAATGAAGCCACCATGCCTGAAGGGCCTTTCAACCCGACAGCCACCATAACGACCGATGCCAGAATCAATGTCATCAGAGTCATGCCCGATACGGGATTAGTGCCCACGATAGCGATTGCATTGGCGGCTACCGTTGTGAACAGGAATGAAATTCCGGCCACCAGCAGGATAGCTACCAGTGTATGCACCAGGTTGCCTTGCATCACATCGAAATAGAAGAAAAGCACTACCAGAATCAGCGTGATAATGGAACCGATGGCAATGATTTTCATTGAGAGGTCGCGTTGGGTGCGGATAATGTTCTTTTCGGCATCACTCTTTCCGCCCATTTCCTTAGCCGCCAGTCCCACCGCACTGCGGATGATGCTCCATGATTTGATGATGCCGATGACACCTGCCATGGCAATGCCGCCGATACCGATGCTTTTGGCATAGTGGCTGAATATCTGTTCGGGACTCATAGAGCCTACCGTGGCGGTTATGTCCGGATTCCACTGATTCAGTACCGAATCACCGAAGAAGAGTGACATGCCCGGTACGATGATCCACCATACGGCCAGGGAGCCGAAGCAGATAATGGAAGCATATTTCAGTCCGACGATATATCCCAGGCCGAGTACGGCTGCGCCGGTGTTTACCTTGAAAACCAGTTTGGCTTTGTCGGCCAGCATTTCGCCTACTCCGCATACGCGGGTGGTGAAGTTTTCGTTCCACCAGCCGAAGGTAGCCACGATGAAATCGTACAGACCGCCGATCAATCCTGCCATCAGCAATGGCTTGGCTTGGCTGCCTCCTTTTTCACCCGACACCAGCACCTGTGTGGTGGCTGTCGCTTCGGGAAAAGGATACTTGCCATGCATGTCGCTTACAAAGTATTTGCGGAAAGGAATCAGGAACAAGATGCCCAGTACACCGCCCAGCAGTGAACTGATGAACACTTGCATAAAGGTGACCGACATATCCGGATATTTGGCTTGCAGGATATAGAGGGCAGGCAGTGTGAAGATGGCTCCTGCCACGATGACGCCTGAGCAGGCGCCGATGGATTGGATAATGACGTTTTCGCCGAGTGCGTTTTTGCGTTTGGCTGCGCCGGATACTCCGACTGCTATGATGGCGATGGGGATGGCAGCTTCGAATACTTGTCCTACTTTTAGTCCCAGATAGGCTGCGGCAGCCGAGAAAAGGATGGCCATGGCGATACCCCATGCTACAGACCAGAGGTTTACCTCCGGATACGTTTTCTTTGGACTCATCAGCGGGTTGTACACTTCTCCCGGTTTCAGTTCCCGGAATGCGTTCTCGGGTAAGCCCGTAAACTTGTCTTCTTCTTGTTTCATAATTGTTTTTTGTAGTTTATGTATAGTTTATCAGATTTCCAAACGGTCGGTTTCTCAAAACAGCTTCAAAGTAAGCAAAAAAAAAGGAGAATCCCGAAAAGATTCTCCTCATTGTTGTTATTAATTTTTGCTTATTTCGCGTCTTTGGCTGTCATGTCGCCTTCCACGAAAAGACGTATCATCTCCGTCTTGGCGTTTGTACGCAGGGTTATGGACTTTTTGAAGTGTCCCGGATATTTATCCGTTCCGTTGTAAGTCACCTTGATTGTACCTGTTTTTCCCGGCATGATAGGTTCCTGGGTATATTCGGGTACGGTACATCCGCAGGATGCTACAGCCTGATGAATGACTAACGGGGCATCGCCGATATTTGTGAACTTGAAAGTGCAACTCACAACAGGATTGTTTTCCGAGAACGTTCCGAAGTCGTGGGTTGTCTTATCAAACTTTATTTCTGCTTTTCCTTGAGCTTGGGCAAGTCCGATGCTCAGCACCATCATAGTGATAAAAAATAGTATTTTCTTCATTTTCTATTTCTTTTTATGGTTTTGTGAGTGGCAAAGGTAAGGTTTTTTTTGATAAATGATGTCGTATGACGGTGAAATTGTATTAAAAAGGCATCTGACAGAGAGGGTGTAGCTGTCCGGTATATAGGGTGTAGCCATGCGAGGCTTAGGGCTACACCCTGTGCACCGTATGGCTACACCTCTTTAGAATACGCCCGGAAACAAGAGGGTGAAGATACTGCCTTTCCCCGGTTCGGATGAAACGGTGATGGTGCCGCGGTGCAGATGCATGATCTGTCGTGAGATGGTCAGGCCGATGCCCGATCCGGTGGGTTTAGTCGTGAAGAACGGGATAAAGATGCGGTCGAGCACCTCTTGCTCGATTCCTGTCCCGTTGTCTTCTATCCTTATATAGGGGCGTTCTCCGGAACTTAATCCGGCTGAGATCCGGATGTCGGTCGCATCGTTCTCGCGGGCGTTTTTAATCAGGTTGATCAGCACTTGTTCAATCAGATCTTTGTCCGCCATCAGGCGTTGGCCCTTGGGCGGAAATATCAGGTGCAGGTCATTCGGTTCTCTGTACATCAACCGTACCACACCTGTCAGTAATTCTTGTGATGTATATATCTTCAGCAGGGGTTGTGGCAGGTGAGACACTTCCCGGTAACTGTTGACAAACCGAATTAACCCGTCGCCCCGCCGGCGGATGGTTTGTAACATCCGGCGTATTTCGGCCCGCTCTTCTTCATTGCCGTCAAAGTCTTCGATCTGATGTTCCAGCAATTCGGACAAAGACGTGACCGGAGTGATGGAATTCATGATTTCGTGTGTCAGTACACGGATCAGTTTCTGCCAGGCTTCGGTTTCCTGGCTGTCTAATACCGAATGGATGTTTTTCATGCTGGTATAGCAAGAGGCATACGGATACCGGCAGGCTGATATAGAAACCGTGCATGCCTAACCACACGGTGGTGTAACAGCAGATCAAAAGGGTTGCTGTCAATATAAGGGGTTGCCTCGCCCATTTTTGTTTCATGTCGTGTAGTTTCCCGCTACTCGGAAAATGATCGTACAGACATGCGGAACGGCAATATCGGCTTTGTATTTCAGAGCTTTAACCTGATAGATGAACTGACTGTATTTGAGAATGTAGAATTACCGTTGCTATATGCCGGTGTGTCGGTTCATGAGCGTGTAGATCGAGTGAATAAAGCGTTGGAAAGGATGCAGATAAGCCATCGTACGGAGCATTATCCTCAACAACTTTCCGGAGGTCAACAACAGCGTGTGGCTATTGCCCGGGCTATTGTGACGAACCCGAAAATTATATTGGCTGACGAACCGACGGGTAACCTCGATTCTACCAATGGCAACGAGGTGATGCTTTTATTGAAGGAGTTAAATAAAGATGGAGCTACAGTCGTGATGGTAACTCACTCTGAAGAAAATGCCCGGGAGGCAGGCCGTATTGTGCGGATGATGGATGGTTGTATCCTGACGGAGAACAGACGATGAAAAGTTTTGAACGATGAATGATCACCGCCGATCATTCATCGTTCAGAACCTTTCATCGTTTCAATTCATATCCCAGCATCATGCCGTCATAGCTATCTGCCAATGAACTGATGGCTTTGAGGGTGGCACTGCTGCTCTTACTGGATAAGAAAGTGATTAGCTTCAGCAATTTGTCTGCTTCGAACAGAAGATCCATCTGCTGAGTGGTATAATTGACTTTTGCATTCATGGGGATTAATTTCATATACCTCAGGTGGAGCATCTGGGTGCCGGCATCGTAAGAGTATGTTCCGTTCAGCTTGCGTTTGCCTAAAGTGCTTACGAAAGTACTGTCCGCATTGAATGTAAAACTCAGTTGCCCCTCTTTAATGCCGACTTTGGCCAGCTGTTCGTCCAGCTTTTGTTCGGCAGCGGAAGCAGCGACGGTTCCTCCGGCTTTCTTCAGCAGGTTTTCAGACTCGAACTCAATGGCTGAGCCGGTATAACGCCAGGTCCCGGTCATATCCACTGTTTCGGTATGTCCTGTGACAGCGTTGACAACTTTGGAGATATTGTCTTTATTGAATAAGTCCTTGATAGATTGTGCACGGTTTACGGTCGGTACAAGCAGTAGTGTGATAAGAACTGCAAATGATAATAGTTTTCTTTTCATTTGATATCCTTGTTTTTATTTTGAATTAAGTTCTTTATTGATTGACTCGATGTAGTTTAACACCTCTGTCCTGCCAAGGCGCTCTTCTGATGAAGTGATGAAATAGGGAGGGAGTTCTTCCCATTGTTTCCGTAATTCTCTCAAGTAAGCGCTGATATTTATTTTGAGTCGTCCCCCTTTCAGTTTGTCTGCTTTGGTGAAGATAATGGCAAAAGGAATGCCGTTCTCACCCAGCCATTCCATGAATTCAAGATCTATTTTCTGGGGTTCCAGACGGCTGTCTATCAATACGAATAGATTGGTCATCTGTTCGCGTTCGAGGATGTAATCTTCGATGATGGTGCGTATCTGTTCCTGTCCTTTCTGACCTCGTCTGGCATATCCGTATCCGGGTAAGTCAACCAGGTACCAGCTGTTGTTGATCAGAAAATGATTGATAAGCATGGTCTTACCGGGAGTAGCGGAAGTCATGGCCAGCCCCTTTCGTCCGGTCAGCATATTGATGAGGCTGGATTTTCCTACATTGGATCGGCCGATAAAGGCATATTCGGGGAAAGTGCCTGCCGGACATTTTTTCACGTCCGTATTACTAATTACAAATTCAGCATTGGTTATTTCCATATTTCTTGTTGGTTTTAAAATTCATTTTTTAGTTGTTTCTTTGATACGATCCATATTCCTGCAAAAGTAAGGATGCCGTTCAACATCAATAATTCGTATCCGAACTGATAGCCGGTTTCCTGCCGGGTAAATCTATCGGCTGCGTAACAAATCAGTGGTGAAGCTATCGCAATAAACGGCACCCATCGGTCGTTTGTTTTTCGTTGGGTGAATAATCCGAAAGCAAACATTCCCAGAAGAGGTCCGTATGTATAGGAGGCTATGATGTAAATAGCATCGATGACGCTTTGGTTATTCAATGCATCGACAAGGCAGATAAAGAAAATAAGTAGGACGGATAGTCCTATATGTACCCGGTTTCGTTTTCTACGGGCTTCTTCCTCTGTGTCTTTGCCTGTGTCGAGCAAGTCGATGCAAAAGCTCGTTGTCATGGCGGTTAAGGCTGAATCCGAATTGCTGAAAGCGGCGGCAATGATACCGATTGTAAATAGGATAAGTACTCCTTCGCCCAGATAACCCTGGGTAGCAAACAGCGGCAGGATGTCGTCACCGGCAGCCGGAAGTTCCAACTGCATCTCTTGAGCAAGGACCAGTAATAAAATGCCAAGGCCCAGAAACAGCAGGTTGAGCGGAGCGAATGCAAAGCCATAACAATACATGTTCTTCTGCGCGTCACGCAGACTACGGCAGGAAAGGTTTTTCTGCATCATATCCTGATCGAGTCCGGTCATGACAATAACAATAAAAATCCCACTTAGAAACTGTTTGAAGAAATTCTGGCGCGACATCCAGTCATCAAATACAAAGATGCGACTGTGTTCATTGCTGCTGATTGTTTGTATAACTCCGCTGAAGTCAAGATTTAACTTTGCAGTGACAAAAACAAGGATGCTGATCAGTGCGGCGATCAGGCAGAAAGTCTGTAAAGTATCCGTCCAGACAATTGTTTTAATGCCACTTTTGTGAGTGTATATCCATACTAAAGCTACCGATCCGGCAGCAATACTCCAGAATGGGATACCCATATCACGAAATACGTAGGTATATAGAATCAGACAGACAAGGTATAGTTTTGCAGCTGTGCCCAGCATACGCGAAAGAAGGAAAAAAGAGGCTCCTGTACGGTAGGCACGCTTTCCGATACGGGTATCCAGATAAGTGTATATACTGGTCAGGTTGAGTTTATAGTAGAGTGGGAGGAGTATATGGGCGACAGCCAGATAACCGAAGAAAAAGCCGAATACGGTTTGCATATACGTCATATCCATCGCCTTTACCATGCCCGGTACGGATACAAAGGTTACTCCCGAAATAGATGCGCCAATCATTCCGAAAGCAACGACGTACCATGGAGACTGGTTTTCTCCTTTAAAAAACGCTGCATTCGAACCTCCTTTCCGTCCGGTGATACGGGCTATCAGCAAGAGAATGGCAAAGTAGCATACAATAGTGGCAAGTATCATCATAACGAGCGCAAAGGTAACACTTATTTTGCAAACGATGATTGCTAATTAAAATTTGATATTTGTCTTTGAAGGCATATACCATCAAAAGGTCACCCGGTATAGGTGTCAGAGTGCCGAGTGTTATTAACAGATTTCCATCGTCATTAGGATCGAATACGATGTTCATGATGGCATAGACAGGGACAATGCCGGCTAATAGTACAAGAATTGTGACAAATTTTTGATATTGTTTTCATGATAGTTAAGCGCTTGATAATTAGTACGGCAAAATTAAACAATAATAGTGGATAAAGGATAGCTCAAATACCGGCTTGGGACAGAATGTTTTTTCCGGAGTGGTTTTGAATTCACCACGGATTACATGGATTGACACGGATTCTTTAATCTAATTCTCAATGAAATAAATTATTTGTCTGTGTTACGTGTAATCTGTGGTGAGACCTATCCAGTTCTATTATATGATGAAAATGTTTCCTCCAAATACAAATGTAGAAACTTAATTCTCCAATAGTTCTTTCATGGCCCTTTCCTCTTGTCGGATACGTATAGCGAGCAAACAAGCGTAGATAGGGAGTCCAATGAGTAATGTATACCAGGCATTGCAGAGTAAAGCAACTCCAATTAGTTCAGGTATGATATTCAGATAGTAATTGGGGTGTCTTACTGTTCTGAAAAGGAAGCTTTTTTCAATGCGATGATCGGGAATGATATAAAGTTTTACTGTCCATACATCATGGAGTTTATAGATCACATAGAATAGCATAGCATAAGCAAAGCCCATTATAAAAACACCACAAACAGAGAAGTAGTTGAAGGTAGTTCCCGAAGTGTATGCTTCATAGAGGGCCGAAAAATAGTAGACGATATGTGCTAATGTCAGTAATAGCGAATTAACTTTACCATATTGTACCGCTCCACTTTTCAGAAGACGTTTCTCGTTACGAATGGAGTAGGATAAGGAAAGTAATCTGAGTACAAAAAAGGCAATAAATGTAATAATGATATTTTGCATCGTTTTATTTTTTTAGGGATAAGATATATTTTATTTCTTAGAACTTATGAAGGAATACCCAAGAGGGCGATTGAACCGGAATTCAGTTCATTTCGGAATAGTTATAAATCGGAGGAGCATAATAAGTTTCAAGAACTGGTTAAGAAATATGGTTTCTATCCTGAGTTGTGCGATACCTGTAGAAAAGGGAATCTACTGAAGATAAAATCAAAAAGGCGGTTTTATAAGTCACTCTGTGGGGGCATGACCCGCGATTTGCTTATAAAACCGTTTTTCGTTTATAAAGGCTTAAGTTTCAACTCGATTTGTGTAACTGAACCTGGGCGTACGGTACGTCCTGCAGACCATATTTCATAATTTTCTGTACCACTGCCATATTGGACAGCGAAAGTGAAAAATCGGTCTTTGTTTGATTCGAACCACTTATCATAAGTAAAAATGAAAGTGGCAACTCCGGTGGAGTTAGTTAATGCATATGCCGTAGGAGTTGTTCGATTGTCTTTTTTGAACTCTTCATAAGTCTTTTCATCGAACATTTGCACAATTTCGTTGGGCAGAGGTTTGCCATCAGCACTGACTACAGTAACTGTTACCTGCGCATCATTTTTGTTTTCATCATCGTTGCTACAGGAAATTAACATCAAACTAAAGAGCGTAAATAAGTAGAAAGTTGTCTTTTTTAAGTCCATAAATTTAGTTTTTTAGCTATAATAACAAAAATGTAGACTTGATTGTTCAACAATCAGGAGACGACTGTATTGTTTGTAGCAGGAACAATGAACAAGATGACCGATAAATAGCCTATTTTATTAACAGCTGATTTGCCATTTATAAAATATGCGTATCTTTGTACTCCATAAAGTATACAGTGGCTTTATGGGGTTGGAGTCCTTTCTATAATAGGTTTACAACTTTTTATACTGGTATATACTTTATTGATAATTAAATAGATATACTTGTTTGTACATGAATCAACAATATCCATCGACGTTACTTGAAAAGGCCGTCGGAGAGTTTTCTAAATTGCCGGGTATCGGACGGAAAACAGCTATGAGACTGGTGCTTCACCTGTTGCGTCAGGATACCTCTGTGGTGGAAGCTTTCGGAAGTTCTATTATAACTTTAAAGCATGAGGTGAAATATTGCAAGGTGTGTCATAATATATCTGATACGGAAACTTGTCAGATTTGTGCAAATCCGCAGCGGGACGCGTCTATGGTCTGCGTAGTGGAGAATATACGGGATGTGATGGCCGTAGAGGCCACTCAACAATATCGTGGGTTGTACCATGTTTTGGGGGGAGTGATTTCACCGATGGATGGGGTAGGACCGGGCGATCTGCAGATAGAAAGTCTGGTGCGCCGGGTAGCCGAAGGGGGAATAAATGAAGTGATTCTTGCTCTAAGCACAACCATGGAAGGGGATACCACGAATTTTTATATTTACCGTAAACTTGAGAAAATGGGTGTCAAATTGAGCGTACTTGCCCGTGGGGTATCCATTGGTGACGAGCTGGAATACACAGACGAGATAACGTTGGGTAGAAGTATTGTGAACCGTACGACTTTTACCGGAACCGTTTAAAAGGAAACTTACCATTAACTGATAATCATTATATATAAATGGAAGAGCAAATAAAACGCATTGTGAAAAGCCAGAAGGTACAGTATATTTCTTTTTGGATTATTCCGTTATTGTTGGTGCTATTGGGAGAAGCCGGTGTGTTGCCTGTAGGAATAAAAGCAGACAATGTACGGGCTGTTTATGTTTTCGAAACAGTAGGTATTTTGATGACTGCCGTCTGTATACCTCTTTCTCTTAAACTATTTAGTTTTGTTCTGACAAAGAAAATAGATCAGCTGACGTTTCCGGTGGCCCTGAGCCGTTATATGCTTTGGGGGGCTGTTCGGCTGGCTTTACTGGAATTTGTAGTGGTGTTTAATCTGGCCGGTTACTACTTTACACTTAGTAGTACAGGTGCGTTATGTGCACTTATAGGACTGACAGCCTCTTTTTTCTGTCTTCCGGGAGAAAAAAGATTGCGTGCCGAACTGCATATTGATAAAGAATAAATGATGAAGCAATCTTTCTTAGCCAACGAGCGAATATATCTCCGTGCAGTGGAACCGGAGGATTTGGATCTTATGTACGAAATGGAAAATGATCCTTCTATGTGGGATATCAGTAGTTTTACAGTTCCCTATTCGCGTTTTGTACTCAAACAGTATATTGAAGGATCGCAAAGTGACATGTTTGCCGATAAACAGTTGCGGCTGATGATTATGCGTCGGAAAGATAATTGTACTTTGGGTACGGTCGATATAACTGATTTTGTACCTTTACATTCAAGAGGGGCAGTCGGAATTGCCGTTCACAGCAATTATAGACAGGAGGGGTATGCTTCCGATGCATTGAAACTGCTTTGTGAATATGCTTTCAACTTTTTATTTATAAAACAATTGTATGCCCATATAGCTGTGGATAATGAACCCAGTTTGCGATTGTTCAATTCTTGTGGATTTACCCAATGTGGAGTATTGAAAGAATGGCTGTTAACACACGAAGGTTATAAAGATGCCGTGCTTGTGCAATGTATGAATCCCAAACGATGATTTTAGTTTAAAGAAGGAACTTGCGGGAAGCGGGACCAGGTTTCATACTTGCTGCCCAATTTCCCTAAGGCTTCCTTCCACATACCTTTTATATCTTCATTCATTAAGTAGGTATTTTCTTCTTTTGAAATAATCCAAGTATTCTCCTTTATTTCCTGAATCAGTTGTTCGCATTCCCAGCCGGAATATCCGAGGAAAAAGCGTATCTTTCCTTTTATAGGGTTTCCTTGTAAAATGTATTTTTTGATAGCATCGAAATCTCCGTTGAGATATAATCCATTGTTGATCGGAAGGGTTCCGGGTATTTCGTGTAAAGTATGCAGATAAAACAAAGTGTCAGTTCCGATAGGACCTCCTTTGTGTAACGGAATATCTTCTATATATTTAAATTCTTTAATGATATCATTGAGCATCAATGGGAGTGGTTTATTTATAATCAATCCCATACTTCCTTCTTCAGTATGATCAACAAGCAATACTACTGACCTTCCGAAAGTTACATCGTGGAGGAAAGGCTCTGATATCAGAATCTTTCCTCTCGACGGCATTACATTATTCGATTGTATCTTAAATATGTCAGTATTGATGTTCATGCCCCTAATTTAAAGATTTATTTTACACGAACAAACAATATTCCTCTTTTTTTCGATTTAGTGTGCTCTTTTTAAGATATAGGATGATTTTCGGCAAATAACTTCATTCTTTCATCCAGTTGAGCATATTGGTGCTCTTTGATAAAGGAAGTGCATGCACGTAGTCCCTGTTGTTGGCTACCTGTAGTAACCAAGGAAATTGCACTGACCCCATAATACATCAACTCTTTTGCCAGCTCTCCACTTGTCATTCCCGGATAGCCTATGGTGAAATAGAAACCGTCGGCAACAGGATCTTCAAGATCTTTGTCGTATACCAGATGGAATCCGTAACGCAAGAATATTTCTTTCAATTTACGGGCGCGTTCACCATATATCCTCACTTCGTTCAGGAAATTGTATTTACCTTCGTTCGCTGCTTTCAGCATAGCTGCCATGGCGAATTGTACCGAATGGCTCGTCCCTGAAGAGAGGGCATAAAGCACACGATGGATAAATACAGTGCCAAAAGTACCGCCTCCGTAGCGTTTATCGAATCCGGGATAATGGCGATGGTATAATTTATCAGAAATACAGCTGACACCAATACGTTGGCCTGCATAACTGAAGGCTTTGGAACCGGATATAAGCAAAATATAATTATCTGTATAGTGTGCCACCGAAGGCTGATAAGGTGCATGATACGGAGTACTCAGATCTTGGCGGAAGTCCATGGCAAAATAAGCTAAATCTTCAAGGACGATTACATCATATTGGGTGGCTAGTTCACCGATGATCTTCAGTTCTTCATCTTTTAAACAGATCCAGCTGGGGTTATTCGGATTTGAGTATATAACAGCTGAAATATTTCCTTTTTTCAGGTAGCTCTCGAGTTTTTCTTTTAATTTGTCTCCCCGATAATCGTATACATCAAATGTCTCGTACTTCTGTCCCATGACCACCAATTGCTGCTTTTGGACCGGAAAGCCAGGATCTATGAACAGAATAGTATCTTTTTTTTCATCACATTGACTACAAGTAAGGAAAGATGCGAAAGTACCTTGCATGGATCCCGTGACAGGTACGCAACCTTCCGGTTTGAGATCTATATCGATAAATGCTTTTATAAATTTGGAGGCTTCTGATTTTAGTTCCGGTAGTCCATTAATATCGGGATACAAACTGGCTATTCCATTTTGCAATGCTTCTATCTCGGCTTTTACTCCTACAGTAGAAGGGGGGAGACCCGGTACGCCCATTTCCATTTTTATAAATTCGACTCCGGATGCTGTTTCTGCTTTAGCTGCTATGGCTTTTACTTCACGAATGGTTGCTTTTGAGAAATCTGTAATTTGAAATTCTTCGATAGTTTCATCAATAAGATGCCGTTTGATAGGTGTATCTTTCATGTTTCTTTTTGTTGCTTTATAAATTGTGTCACAAAGATAGATATAATCTACTTATAATCAACAAATGAATGAGAAAGATGAAAAAAATCTTTCTCAGCTATTGCAGATATAAAAAAAACAGCTACCTTTGCAACCGCAATCGAGAGAGATAGCAATTAAGAAATGAAATTCTGGTGCGTTAGTTCAGTTGGTTAGAATACATGCCTGTCACGCATGGGGTCACGGGTTCGAGTCCCGTACGCACCGCGAAAGCAAATTAAGAACAAATATTTAGCACTGATATTCAATATATTAGTGCTTTTTTTATGTTCTTACCTTTGCTACACTTTTAAAAATAGTGTGCATAATGTGCGACCAACTATTAGTAACCCGTGCGACCAATCCATACGTAACATTCATGTGTTATAACTATTTGATTTGATGAATGTTATATATTAGTTGTCCGTAAGGCTGCTCGTTCCACTGAAATGGTAATAAGTATCGTGGTCAGATTGCGTAGCTGGGAAAGTCTGTATTTCTGATAGCATCTGATGAAAATTCTGTATCCTAACAATAAGAATATCGGTTGTTTGTTGTTTTGTATGACAGGATACAAGGAAAGAACGGTATTTTCTTGAATCCCTGCTAAAGAGCGTCCGGACTGCTACCCATACCTAGGGGATATGTCATCATGTACTGTCCCTCCCTTTTTGTTAATTTATTAACCGATATTCATTAGGAGCAAACCCCATTATCTTCTTAAAAAGAAAACTGAAATATTGTATCGAAGGAAATCTGAGCTCATGCACTATTTCGAGGATTCGGGTATAAATATCCGTAAATCGTATACAAGCCGACTTATTCAATCGCGGTAAATTTGCAATCAGAAAATGAACAATGAAAAAATAGAAGATTATGGATCGCAGAAATTTCTTAAGGACGGCATCAAGTTTTGCACTACTCGCGGCCGGAGCTACAACGGGTGTTTCCCGTGTGTTTACCGAATCCCCTATCTCTTCTTTATCAGGAAATTTATCTGATAAAAATACGCCAAATGCGGACGATACGATGGAGTATCGCAAGCTCGGAGAGCTGGACGTATCAGCTATTGGTCTGGGTTGTCTGCCAATGGTGGGATATTACGGTGGGAAGTACGACAAAAAGGATATGATCGCTCTGATTCGCTGGGCATACGACAAAGGTGTCACTTTTTTCGATACGGCGGAGGTTTATGGCCCTTACACCAGCGAAGAGTGGGTCGGCGAAGCACTCGCTCCGTTTCGCGACAAAGTGAAAATCGGAACGAAGTTCGGCTTCGGTGTCGAGGAGAAACAACCGACTGCTATCAATAGTCGTCCCGATCATATTCGTCGGGCGGTGGAGGGCTCTTTGAAACGCCTGCATACTGACCATATCGACCTCTTGTATCAACGCCGTGTCGATCCGAAAGTGCCGATGGAAGAGGTGGCCGGAACTGTCAAGGATTTGATGCAGGAGGGCAAAGTGCTGCATTGGGGGCTGTCGGAAGCGAGTGCCCGTTCCATCCGTCGGGCGCATGCCGTCTGCCCGCTTTCCGCCGTGCAGAGCGAGTATGCCATTTGGTGGCGGGAGCCTGAAACCAAAATCTTCCCGACATTGGAAAAACTCGGTATCGGCTTCGTGCCTTATTGTCCGCTGGGGCGTGCGTTTCTCACCGGGATAATCAATGAAAACAGCCGTTTCTACGAGGGAGACCGGCGTTGGAACTTGCCGCAATTCACGCCCGAAGCTTTGAAGCACAATATGCCGCTTATCGCCTTGGTTCGCAAATGGGCCGAGCGCAAGGGAGTGACACTCGCGCAATTCGCTTTGCTATGGATGTTATCTCGCAAATCGTGGATTGCTCCGATACCCGGAACGACCAATCCGGCACACTTGGATGACCTGCTCGGTGCGGGAACGGTCCGTCTCTCAGCTTGGGAGATGGAGGAGTTTGATAAGGAGTATGCCAAAATCGATTTGATGGGGCATCGTGCCGATCCGTTCACCGAAAGTCAAATAGATAAATAAATCAATCATGGTAAAAATAATCTTAGGTGTTCTGTCACTGCTTGTCATGTTGTCGTGCAGCACTGCCGTGAAAGAGAACACTACACAACCCGATATAATGGAGACAAACAAGAAAAATCTCGGAAATCTGTTGGCACTCTATCCCAAACCAATGACGGTTGTCGGGGCGGAGGTCGAAGGGAAAGTAAACTGGCTCGTGCTAGGACACACGGGAGTCATCGGCCATGACCGGATACTGGTCAGCATGAGTAAAAGTCATTATACCAATCAAGGTATTAAAAAATCAAAACGACTTTCCGTCAATCTTGTGAGTCGTGAGATGTTACCGAAAGCTGACTATGTAGGAAGTGTAAGTGGTGCGACGGTCGATAAGTCGGAGGTGTTTGCTTACCATATCGGAGAGAACGATACGCCCGTTATAGACGCATCACCACTCACGATGGAGTGTGAAGTGGTGGACATTTATGAAACCGACGGTTTCGACAATTTCATTTGCGCGATAGTCAATACATACGCTGCTTCCGATGTGCTTGACAGCGATGGCAAACTCGACTATACGAAACTAAAACCCGTATTATTCGAGTTCCCGACCTACTCCTACCTTGCGACAGGAGAGATCATCGGCAAATGTCTGAATCCGGATAAGCCGGGTATGTGCGTTAAAGAGCCGATGACGACCGATGGTATCGTACGGCTGTCGAAAATAGAGGTTTATCCGCAGTATCTTGACGAGTATATGAACTATGCAACCGAGGTAGGTGAAATCTCCCTGCGTACCGAACCGGGCGTACTGACGATGTATGCTGTCGGCGAAAAGGAGAATCCCTGTAAAGTAACGATTCTCGAAACCTATGCGAGCCGTGAAGCATACGAGCAGCATATCGCTTCGGAACACTTTCAGAAGTACAAGCAGGGAACGTTGCATATGGTCAAATCGTTGGTATTGTCCGACCAGACACCGCTCAATCCGGCCAACAAACTCAATAACTTCATGCAATAGATAATGTTTTTTATTCAGGTTATTGGAATGGATTCGGAGTGTATCTACAATCATGATTGAATATCTTGAAAAACTAATTATAACGATATTATGGTATGGATTTCAAAGAATTGAATAACGGAGTAAAGATGCCGATACAAGGCTTTGGTGTCTTTCAGATACCCGATGCCACCGAGTGCGAAAGAGTTGTTACCGATGCGCTTGCCGTCGGCTATCGGCTCATCGACACCGCTTCGGTCTATGGAAATGAACGGGCGGTCGGTATGGCTATTCGGAAAAGTGGTATTCCGCGTGAGGAACTGTTCATCACGACCAAAGCATGGATTTCAGAAATGGGTTATGAACGGACATTGCGAGCATTAGACACTTCGCTCGCCCGTTTGGGATTGGATTACCTCGACCTCTATCTGATCCACATGCCTTTCGGCGACTATTACGGAGCATGGCGGGCTATGGAAAAACTTTATGCGAAAGGACGTGTGCGGGCTATCGGGGTATGCAATTTCGAGCCGGACAGATTGCTGGATTTATGCCATAATGCTAATGTTATTCCGGCGGTCAATCAGATAGAGGTGCATCCTTATACTCCGCAAACCGATGCGATACGGACCATGCAGGAACTCGGCATACAAGCAGAGGCATGGGGGCCTTTGGCCGAAGGACGGAACGGATTGTTCACGGACGATATTCTGACCGGTATCGCTCGCAAATATGATAAATCGGCAGCACAGGTCGTACTGCGCTGGCACTTACAGCGCGGAGTTGTCGCCATTCCCAAATCGGTACATCGGCAGCGGATGCAAGAGAATTTCAACATCGGGGATTTCATGCTGACACCGGAGGATATGGCCGCAATTGCTTCCATGAATATGGGATACAATATGATTCTCGACCTACACGCTCCGGAAGAAGTACAGCGACTCTATGGTATTGAGTGTCCTGCATGACAGACATTTTCTCGATTTTTCTGAAGTTCCGGTAATCGATAAGGTTATCGGAACTTTCGTTCCCTTATATCTCTACTGTATTCCGAGAGAGTCTGTCCGGTCTGTTTTTTGAATATACGACTTAAATGTTGCGGGTATTCGAACCCCAAGTCATAAGCGGTCTACATGATTTGTTCTCCGTTGATAAGTTTACTTTTGGCCATATCGATGATATGACAACGGATGTGCTCTCCGGCTTCATTGGACTGATAAGAAAAGAAAGAGAAGTCTTTGATGTGATTACCCAACGGAGTTCCATGCAACAAGTCCGGAGAGAAGAGTAACGCCCATCCCTTTATAAAGTGCATAGACTGAAAATTGGCTGTGCGTATGCAAGATGGGCGTGACGGTATCGTAATCTATCACGCTGACCAAAGGATGCTGGTCGGCATATCCTACAAAAGTGTTTCCTGACAGGAACCATACTGACAGGTTGTGGGGCAGAACTTCCAACAACGGACAAACGGCTCAAACGGCCGATACACTGCCTGCCATTCTCCGTGTCGTGCTGAACAACGGGATAGAGATGCCGCAGTTGGGTGTCGGCACGTCTACTCTCAAGGAGACTGCCGCAGAGTGTGTGAAACACGCCATCGGACTGGGATACCGTTTGGTCGATGCGGCGCAAGGCTACGACAACGAGGTCGAAGTGTGGTACGGAATCAAGGAAAGCGGTATCGGCCGGAGTGAAGTGTTCATTATTTCGAAAGTCTCTCCCGATGCCGTACGTAGCGGAAAGGTACGCGAGTCGCTCGACCGGACTATTGAAGCATTCGGGGGAACGTATGTTGACCTGATGCTGATTCATTGGTCGGTAGCCAGAAAGGTCAAGGAGAGATGGAGAATCATGGAAAAGTATGTCGATGTGGGGAAGATCCGTGCCATCGGGGTGAGCAACTTCAATCCGCATCATGTGGACGAATTGCTGGCATACGCTCGTATCAAGCCTGTCGTCAACCAGATCAAGATTCATCCCTACATGGAACATCAGGAGGTCGTGGGCAACACTTTTGCCAAAGGTATTCAAGTTCAGTGATGGCCCCGTTGGGACAGAGTAAGATCAATGAAATCTACGATGACGAAGTATTGCAGTATATCGTCGACCGCTATCACAAGACGGTACGCCAAGTGGTATTGCGCTTTCAGATCCAGTCGGGTATGGTTGTTATCCCAAAAACGACACACATCGAACGTATGAAGGAAAATCTCGAAATGTTCGATAACGAAATGGAGATACTGCGGGCCCTTGACAAAGGACAGCCCCTTATCGGGAATCCCCAAAATCCAGATTTTGTTTCTTCTTCGGTCAATTGGTAACTTCATTCAATCGTTTGGACCAAAGAGCCGGTATCGGAATAATATAATCCACTACTACACGTTAAAACAGAGTTAGATTAGGCTTTAGGCAATTTGTGTAGGAATAGGCATAAGCATAATCCGTAATTTGGGTATGAATACCGGGAATTCGTCTACAAAGCATGTGGCAGATACCATCTATTTTTGCATCAGAGAGATAAAATATTACCTCTCCATTACAAGGTGAACTTCAGAACAAAGCAGTTTGAGCCTTGAAGCAAAGTTGTTATGGAGGGAGCTTCGTACTTTTGCACTGTTACAAGTTGAATATGAATAATAATTAAAATAAGGAAAGTATGAAAGTAATATCAAATGCAGAATTCGGTGGAGAAAGACCTCTGTTCGAATCACATGACTTACGTTTGGAGAATGTAATCATCCGTGCCGGAGAGTCGGCCATCAAGGAGTGCAGCAACATCGAAGCCGTCGATTGCCGTTTCGAGGGAAATTATCCTTTCTGGCACGTGCACGGTTTCGTTATTGACCGTTGTTTTTTCGATGTCGGCGGACGTTCGGCACTGTGGTACTCCGATAATCTGAAAATGACGAACACACGTATCGATGCCCCCAAGATGTTCCGCGAGATGCACAATATCGAAATCGAGAATGTGGAGATGAACGATGCCGACGAGGTGTTCTGGCGTTGCAAGAATTTGGACATCAAAAATCTGAAACTGCATGGCGGCACTTATCCGTTCATGTTCAGCAGCAATATCCGCATAGACGGATTGGAGAGTGACAGTAAATACGTATTCCAGTACGTGAAGAATGTGGAACTGCGCAATGCCAAAATCACCACGAAAGATGCCTTTTGGGAAGTGGAGAATGTGACAATCTACGATTCAGAACTCAACGGTGAATACTTGGGCTGGCATTCGCACAACCTTCGGTTGGTAAACTGTCACATTACCGGCGAGCAGCCGCTCTGCTACGCCCACGACCTCGTATTGGAAAATTGTACGTTCGGCCCCGACTGCGACCGGGCTTTCGAGTACAGTTCGGTGCAGGCGACCATCAAAGGCGCAATAGGTGGGGTGAAGAATCCGCGAACGGGCTGTATCACCGCCGAGAGCTACGGGGAGATTATCCTCGACGAGAATATCAAGGCTCCCGCCGATTGCAAGCTGAAACTCTGGGACGAGAAAACTTGTTTCACAGACTAATGCCCTTGTACATAACCTGATGGGAACAGGAAAGGGAAAGACAGATTACCTGCTATCGCTTATCCGCGAAGGGAAGCAGATGACACTGGGGCAACAGTTGCGCCTGACTGCATACCTCAGTGTCCCTGCCATTATGGCACAGATATCTTCCATCGCCATGCAGTATATCGATGCCTCGATGGTGGGCAGCCTGGGCGCGAATGCCGCTGCTTCCATCGGATTGGTCTCTACCACGACATGGCTGTTTTGGGAGCTGTGCGCAGCCGCCGCAACGGGCTTCTCCGTTCAAGTAGCGCATAAAATCGGAGCCGGGGATTTCGTGGGAGCCCGAAAGATACTCCGCCAGTCGATTGCTGCCACATTGGTTTTCAGCTCATTGTTGGCGGCTGTCGGCATTTCCATCAGTGGTATGCTTCCCGGCTGGTTGGGCGGTGATGAAGCAATACGGAGCGATTCATCCCTCTACTTTTGGATATTCGCACTTTTCCTTCCTGCCTTGCAGTTGAATTTCCTTGCGGGTGGCATGTTGCGATGCAGTGGAAATATGCATGTGCCCAGTATGCTGAACGTGCTGATGTGTCTTCTGGATATCGTGTTCAACTTCTTCCTGATTTTCCCTTCGAGGCAGGTGGAATGGTTAGGGGTGGAATTTACCGCTCCAGGTGCAGGCTTAGGCGTGGAAGGCGCGATATTGGGAACGGTGCTGGCCGAACTCATCACTGCCGGAGGAATGATGTGGTATCTTTGCCATCGCTCGCCCATGTTGAGACTATCCGGAGAATGGGGAAGTTTCCTACCTCGAAAAGAGACGCTGCGTAAAGCTTTCCGCATCTCCCTGCCGATGGGATTCGAGCACATGGCCATTTGCGGGGCGCAGATTGCAACGACGGTGATCGTCGCTCCACTCGGTATCATCGCCATTGCCGCCAACTCGTTCGCCATCACTGCCGAAAGTCTCTGCTATATGCCCGGCTACGGTATCTCGGAGGCTGCCACGACGTTGGTCGGTCAGAGCCTCGGAGCGAACCGTATCCGGTTGCTCCGTCGTTTCACCAATATTACCGTCTGGTCGGGAATGTTGATTATGGGTGTCATGGGAGCATTGATGTATATGGCAGCTCCACAAATCATCGGAGTGATGACTCCCGTGGAGGAAATCCGCACGTTGGGAATCGAGATTCTGCGGATAGAAGCCTTTGCGGAGCCGATGTTCGCGGCGTCTATCGTAGCCTACGGTATATTCGTGGGTGTGGGTAATACATTCGTACCCAGTCTGATGAACTTCGGCAGCATTTGGGGCGTGCGACTGACACTGGCGGTATGGCTCGCTCCCACGATGGGACTACGCGGCGTGTGGCTTGCCATGTGCATCGAGCTTTGTTTCCGGGGAGTAATCTTCCTCGCGAGACTTTGGGGCAGTAACTGGATTTATAAATTACGAATAAATAGATAAGTTATGAAATACGATTTCGATACGATTGTCCCGCGTCGCGGGACGAACTCCTACAAATGGGATACTCCCAAAGAGAAAAATGTGCTACCTATGTGGGTAGCGGATATGGATTTCCGTACGGCACCCGCCATTGTAGAAGCCTTACAAAGGCGGGTTGCACACGGTATTTTCGGTTATACCAAAGTACCCGAAACCTATTACGATGCGGTCGTCCGGTGGTTCGAGAGCCGTCATCGCTGGCAGATAGATCCCCGGTGGATTATCTATACAAGCGGTGTCGTACCGGCTCTGTCGGCCATTATCAAAGCCCTGACCGCACCGGGCGATAAAGTAATTGTCCAAACTCCGGCATACAACTGCTTCTATTCGTCGATTCGCAACGACGGATGCGAGCTATCGGCCAATAATCTAATTTATCGGGACGGTCGCTATATGATAGACTTCGACGACCTCGCAGCGAAAGCGGCTGATCCGAAGGCGAAAATCCTGTTACTATGTAATCCTCACAATCCGGTCGGGCGGGTCTGGACACCGGAAGAACTGCGGCATATCGGCGACATCTGTTTGCGCAACGGAGTGTTTGTTGTGGCAGATGAAATTCATTGCGAACTGACCTACGAGGGACACGACTATACGCCTTTTGCCTCCCTCTCCGAACGCTTCCAGCAAAACTCCATCACTTGCGTTTCACCGAGCAAGGCGTTCAACCTTGCCGGACTGCAAATCGCCAACATCATTGCGGCCGATGATGATGTACGTCGTCGTATCGACCGTGCCATCAATATCAATGAGGTGTGCGACGTCAACCCGTTCGGCGTGATCGCTACGATAGCCGCTTACAACGAGGGTGGCGAGTGGCTCGATGCTTTGCGAAAATACCTGCGAGGGAATTATGAATATCTATGCCATTTTTTCGCCGAAAGGCTGCCGCAATATCCCGTATTGCCGCTCGAAGGAACTTATTTGGTCTGGATAGACTGCCGGGCACTCGGTATCGGTTCGGACGCCACGACCCTGCGCCTGCAAGAGCAGCAGAAACTGATGGTCAATTCCGGCACGATGTACGGCCCCGGCGGCGAAGGGTTCATCCGCCTGAATATCGCCTGCCCCCGTGCGTTACTTGCCGACGGACTGGAAAGGATGGCGCGTGTATTGGAATACAGTTAAAAGATTGGAATCGAGTATTTGGGTATAAATATCCGTAAATCGTCTACAAGCGGATCATTTTGAACCGTGTAATTTTGCAATGTGAATTAGAAATTGAATAACGAAAAAAGAAATTGGATATGGAAAAATTACCATCAATAGCATTAGGAACATGGTCGTGGGGTACGGGATTCGCCGGAGGCGACCGGGTATTCGGGAACAATCTCGGAGTGGAAGAACTGAAACCCGTATTCGACGAGGCGATGGCCAACGGGCTGAACCTCTGGGATTCCGCCGTGGTGTATGGCATGGGAGCTTCGGAAACGCTACTTTCTGCATTTACGAAGAACTGTAAGCGGGAGGATGTGTTTATCTCGACCAAGTTCACACCGCAGATTGCTGGCGATTCGGAGAACCCGGTAGCGGATATGCTGGCAGGAAGCCTCGATCGTTTCGCCACCGATTACATCGACATCTACTGGATACACAATCCGGCCGACATGGAGAAATGGACGCCTTATCTTATCCCGTTGGTAAAAAGCGGCAAGGTAAAACGGATTGGTGTATCTAATCACAACCTTGCGCAAATCAAGCGTGCGGAGGAGATTCTCTCGAAAGAAGGGGTACATATCTTTGCTGTACAGAACCATTACAGCCTGCTGTATCGTTCTTCGGAGAAAGCCGGTATTCTGGATATCGACTTCTGGGCTTACATGGTATTGGAGCAAGGAGCGTTGAGCGGGAAATACGATACCGCGCAGCCGTTACCCGCCGGTAGCCAGCGTGGGGAAAACTACAATCCGTTGTTGCCGCAAATTGAGAAACTTGTTGCCGTGATGCGCACAGTCGGCAATAAATATGGTATCACACCGGCACAAGTCGCTCTGGCGTGGGCGATAGCGAAAGGCACGACACCGATTATCGGCGTGACGAAACCCTCGCAAGTGCAGGATGCCTTGCAAGCGACAAAAGTTTTCTTGACTGCCGACGAAATGAAGGCATTGGAAGAAGCTGCCGAAAGTACCGGTGTCGATACGAGAGGTTCGTGGGAAATGCCGATGGTTTAAGAAAGGAGGAATGGGTATGAAGTGTTATTTGATCGGTTTATTGAGTATGCTGTCCGTACATGCCGCTATGGGGCAACAGGCGATAGACGTGCATTGTCATAATATACTTCCCACATTCAAGGAACTGTTGGACAGGCATGGGGCAACTTTGGAAGAGACTTTCCCGCTTCCGGATTGGGATGTGGCTTCTCATCTGAAATTCATGAAAGAGGCGGGTATCGAAACATCCGTCCTTTCGATGCCTGCTCCCCAACTGTGGTTCGGCGATGTGGAAGAGAGTCGTCGTGCGGTCAGGCAATACAACGAGACGTGCTCCCGGCTGAAAGCGGATTATCCCGGCAAATTCCTCTTCTGTGCTTCATTGCCCCTGCCCGATGTGGACGCGGCTATCAAGGAAGCGGTCTATGTACTCGACACGCTCGGCGCGGACGGCATCAAGCTGGCTACCAACAGCCGGGGACAGTATGTGGGCGATGCGGCACTCGATACGCTGATGCAAGTTCTGAACGAGCACCATGCCGTCGTGATGCTGCATCCGCACAAACCTTCGCCCGTAAACGATGGAATCATTGCAACAGCACCGCTAGCCGTTTACGAATATCCGGCCGAGACGACCCGTACCGTCGTCAATCTGATTGCGAGAAATGTTCCGGCCCGGTATCCGAATCTGAAGTTCGTCGTACCGCATTGCGGTTCATTTCTGCCGCTGGCCCTTCCGCGCATGAAGGCGGTATATCCGGTCATGGCGGCGAAAGGGCTTATGGAACCGATTGACTGGGATGCCAATCTGAAGGCGTTCTATTATGACCTTGCAGGAGGTGCAACACCTGAAGTTGTTAAGGCTCTGCTGACCATAACCACCCCCGACCGGTTGCTTTATGGCTCGGATTATCCATACCAGCCGGCAACAGTTCTGACAGGAAATTTGAAACAATTGCGAACGTGGATAACCGATGATGCCGAGCTCACACCTTTTGCGGAAAAAATCCTGCATGACAACGCCCTTAAACTGTTTAGCAAATAAAAATGAGTAATATGAAGAAAGATGTAATGATATTGACCGGAGCCGGTCAGATAGGAATGGCGATAGCCCGCCGTATCGGATATGGGAAAAAGATCGTTGTCGGAGATCTGAACCCGGAGAGTACCGAGGCTGTTTGCCGTATATTGAATGAGGCGGGATTTGATGCAGTACCCGTCGAAATGAATCTCTCCTCAAGAGAGTCCATTTTGGACTTGATTGCGGTTGCACGAAAACATGGTGAAATTTCAATGCTCGTCAATGCGGCGGGCGTATCACCGAGTCAGGCTTCCATCGAAACGATTCTGAAAGTCGATCTGTACGGAACGGCTGTCCTGCTCGAAGAAGTTGGGAAGGTTATTAAAGAGGACGGTGTCGGGGTAACGATTTCCAGCCAGTCAGGGCATCGGATGCCCGCACTGACCATCGAGGAGGATATGCTACTGGCTACGACTCCTACCGAAGAATTGCTCTCGCTCGACATGCTGCAACCGGATAGTATCGAGGATACGTTACATGCCTATCAGATGGCCAAGCGTTGTAACGTGAAACGTGTAATGGCCGAAGCTGTGAAATGGGGCGAGCGCGGGGCAAGAATCAACTCCATTTCACCGGGTATCATCGTAACCCCCTTGGCTATCGACGAGTTCAATGGGCCGCGAGGTGATTTTTACAAAAACATGTTCGCCAAATGTCCGGCAGGACGCCCCGGAACCGCGGACGAGGTTGCCAATGTTGCCGAACTACTTATGAGCGACAGAGGGGCATTTATCACGGGGGCGGACTTTCTGATCGATGGTGGTGCTACGGCATCGTATTTTTATGGCCCGTTGAAACCGTAATGTGTTGTACTGTAATCTGTAAGGTAACAGCTGCCATACGAGGTCAAGAGTACAAAAATATTTTATCCGTTTTGCAAATTTGAGCCTTACAACAAAAACTTTATGGTTGGAATGCGTTATATTTGCGAAAATTAAAGACTGACAATATGGAACGATTAGATGTATTCGATTGCTCGAACGTGCTTATAGCGAGTTATTTCACCGATGACCGGGGATGCGCCCACGAAAACAGGGAGCATACGCTTATTTATCTATGCTCCGGTGAGCTGGAGATAGAGGAGCGTGGCAAGAAAACCGTGTTGCATCCGGGGGATTGTGCTTTCATGCGGCGCGATAACCGGATGTGGTTGCAGAAAAAGGTAGAGGATGGCAAACCCTACCGTTCTGTCGTATTGAAGTTCTCAAGACCGTTTCTAAGAGAATTTTACCAGACGCTTAACCGGCAACAGATTCCGAACGATTCCGAACGTGAGAAGGCAAGCCTGCGTGTGTTGCCCAGTAACAGGCTTGATATCCGTTCGCTGTTCGAATCCGTCATTCCCTATTTCGATGCAGGCGAAAAACCGTCCGAAGACGTACTGAAGCTGAAAATGGTAGAAGGGATATATGTACTGCTTAATACTGACCGGAATCTTTATGCTTCGCTGTTCGACTTTGTGGAGCCGTGGAAAATCGACATTCTCGACTACCTGAACGAGAACTACATGTGCGATCTCTCTCTGGAGGAAATCGCCAGTTACACAGGACGCAGCCTGGCTACCTTCAAGCGGGATTTTGCCAAAGTAAGTAACCTGACACCGCAAAAGTGGATTATCAAACGCCGTCTGGAAGTCGCGCACGGCCTGATAAAATCAGGCAAGAAGAAAGTGACGGAAGCCTGCTTCGATGTGGGTTTCAAGAACCTGTCGCATTTCTCCAAGATATACAAGGAGGCTTATGGTGTCGCTCCTTCATGGTAAGATGAACTTCAGGACAAAACAGTTTGAGCCTTGCAGCAAAGTTGTTGTGGAATAATGCCCGTACTTTTGTATCGGAAACAGGAAAGACCTGTCGGTTGTCTTGGAAATGTCGAACTAAAAATCATATCGTATGAAAACAAAAGTAGCATCATTAGCTTTATTATTGACTTTAATTTTTCCGATCATGGCAAAATCACAAGTAAAAATTCAACAGACTGCCGGACGCGACGCGCTCGGCGAATTTGCCCCCGAATTTGCACGTTTGAACGATGATATTCTTTTCGGGGAAGTGTGGAGCCGGAACGATCTGCTTTCGCTCCGCGATCGTTCCATCGTAACCGTAGTGGCCCTGATGTCGCAGGGACTGACCGATTCCTCGTTCAAATACCATCTCGAATCGGCGAAGAAGAACGGAGTGACCCGAACCGAGATAGCCGAAATACTCACCCATGCCGCATTCTACGCGGGCTGGCCGAAAGCGTGGGCGGCTTTCCGTATGGCAAAAGAAGTTTGGACCGACGGTAATGCCGACAGCGTGGCGGCAGGTTCACTCGAAGCGTACGCGCAAACCATCATTTTCCCCGTGGGGAAACCCAACGATGCCTATGCCAAGTATTTCATCGGTCAAAGTTACACGGCTCCCGTGGTAACGGACGGAGTCCCCGTGGTAAATGTGACCTTCGAGCCGGGCTGCCGCAACAACTGGCACGTGCACAAGGCAACGAAAGGCGGCGGTCAGACATTCGTATGCGTGGGCGGTCGCGGCTACTATCAGGAATGGGGCAAAGAGCCGGTGGAACTGCGTCCCGGGGATGCTATCAATATTCCGGCAGGCGTGAAACATTGGCACGGGGCGGCTCCCGACAGCTGGTTTTCGCATTTAGCCATCGAAGTGCCCGGTGAGAACAACAGTACCGAATGGCTGGAACCTGTCGGTGATGAAGAATATTCTAAATTAAAATGACATGAAACAGTTAGTATTGATATTTATGAGCCTGCTTACTTTCAGTTGCCCGTCGAAAGCACAAAAACAGACTGCGGATACCGACAGGCCGTCCGACAAGAAAATCCTTGTAGCCTATTTCTCCTGCACGGGGACGACAGAGAAAGTGGCAACCGCTATCGCAAAAGAGACTGGCGGTAAACTTTACCGGATTACTCCGGCTACGGCCTACACTTCGTCGGATCTTGACTGGAACGACAAAGCGAGCCGCAGTTCGGTGGAGATGACAGACGAAAAATCACGTCCTGCATTGGGTGGAGAAACGATTGATCTGAAAGATTACGATGTGGTGTTCCTCGGTTATCCGCTATGGTGGGACTTGTGTCCGCGTCCGGTCAATACCTTTCTTGAGAAATATGATTTCGCGGGTAAAACCGTTATTCCTTTTGCCACTTCGGGTGGCAGTTCAATCACGGGTAGCGTGAAACAACTCAAGAAACTCTATCCCAAAATCGAATGGGAAGAAGGCCGACTGTTCAACAGTGGTACGGCAAACGTCGCCGGATGGTCGAAGCAGATTATTGAAAAACTCTAAAAACGACAGATATGGAAAATTTCGCATATTATACTCCGACCCGTTTGATTTTCGGGAAAGGGCTCGCCATCATCACACCGAGATGGATGTGACATATCCTCAACGACCACACGCTGGAACGTTTTGTGAAGTTCAGTGTGGATATTTACGGTTTGCTCCGCTTACGGAAAAGGACATTTACGAAATACTTGAAGCATCATTGTAGAATATACGAGGAATATAATCGCGGACGGATTTTCGGACAAGGAGTCTGTCTGTTTATTATTTATTATAAATGATATGGAAGAATTCAGAATAGGCTGCCTGTACCAGACGGAAGAAGAACTGGTAGTAACAAAAGAGTTACGGCAAAATATCTTCCGGTTGAATCATACGATGCCGGATACGGAGGAATATCGTGAATTATTGCACAAGGTTTTTCCGCATCTCGGAGAGAATTGCCGTATCGAAACACCGTTTTCGGGTGTCCGTACCGCTAACGTGAAGTTCGGACGTAATGTGATTGTCATGCCGGGCTGTCTGATGATATCGGCGGGAGGCATTACCATCGGTGAGAATGCTGTGGTCGGAGCCGGCAGTGTTGTCATGCATGATGTAGAGCCAAATACCCTTGTCGCGGGCAATCCCGCCAAATTTATTCGTAAGATAAAACCATGATTGGATGAAACAGAAAATGATTATATGTATATCCATTTTTATAGTATTGGTTCTTACCGTTATTATCGTTTTGAACCATCCGGCTTTCGGCCGTACTCCTCGTGGAGAACGACTGGTACGGATCGAACGTTCTCCGAACTACAAAAAGGGGCAATTCGTAAATCAGGAACCGACTCCGTTTATGACCACCGATAAAAGCCGGTGGCGGATCATGTGGGACAACCTGACGGAAAAGAAACCGGACAATCTTGTTCCGTCCGAAAGCATCCATGCGGTCAAGACCGACCTGAAACAATTGGACCTGTCGAAAGATGCCGTCGTATGGTTCGGCCACTCGTCTTACCTGCTGATTAACGGCGGTAAGAAAATATTGGTCGATCCGGTGCTGACGACGGGGTTCCCGGCCTCTCTTATGATGAAGCCTTTCAAGGGGACGGACATTTACTCGCCGGAAGACATCCCGGAGGTGGATTACCTTATCATCACGCACGACCATTACGACCACCTCGATTACGGGACTGTGAAAGCGATACGCGACAAAGTGGACAAAGTCATCTGTCCGCTCGGTGTGGGGGAACATCTTGAATACTGGGGATATTCTGCAGAGAAGATTGTCGAAATGGACTGGAATGAAGTATATACCTCCGAACCCGGCTTTCGGATTACGTGTTTGCCTGCCCGCCATTTTTCAGGCCGGTTCCTTCGGCAGAATCCCTCGTTGTGGGCTTCATTCATGCTCGAAGGGCACTCTACGGTCTATATTGGCGGTGATAGCGGCTACGGCGCTCATTTCTCGGAAATCGGCAAACGGTTTCCGCATATCGACCTTGCCATCCTCGAAAACGGGCAATACAACGAAGACTGGCGGTATATACATACGATGCCCGAACAGCTTCCGGTAGAGGTTCACGAACTGGATGCGGCTAAAGTCCTTCCGGTGCACAACAGCAAATTTTCACTGTCCCGTCACGCATGGGACGAACCGATCCACCGCATCGAACAAGCAGCAACAAAGGACAGCAGCCTGCATGTAATACATGGTATCATCGGTAGTCCCATAACCTATTGAAATAGTCCATAAAATACATCCTGTTCCTTTTTTAACAAAATGAACTTCCTGACAAAGAACGTTGAGCCTCGCAGCTAAGTTGTTGCGGGGCTCAATTCGTAATTTTGCACCGGAACATTAAAGCAAATCGTTATGGATTCAAAAAATATGGGAACAATCAGCAACACGGACTATGGAGGAGAATAGCCGTTGGTCCGGATTTCGCAACCTCCAATTGGAAATGCAGTTCTTGCATTTGAATATTCCAATTTTGCAGGTCTAAATTGGACATATAGCGAGTATCAAGAATTCCGGTGAGGAGGGCTATTCTGACCGGCAGTATCGATGAGATTATACCGGACGAATTTATATCGTTCCCAGGTTTAAATAGCCATAGTAGCCACCGAATTTATATGGCAGTCTCGTTATCCGTTTCAGGCAATTTACTTTTACTCCAGTGTTTTCATCTCACCTGAAAACGGAAGACCTGGCTGCCATTTCATCTCTTTACACTGATTGTAGCGTGTGGTCATGACCGGAAAGTCAGATTTTCGATTGCGGTCTTTTTACCAGCCATCGACTCTTTACTATCCGGTATATCCCTGGTTACAATACTGCCATTATTATGTTACAGCCCTGACGTGGCGTGATGCTTATTTATCTCAAACATGAAAAAAGGGAATTTATGATTAATGAGAAAATACCAAATGACCTTGGATGATACCCTCGTGCTAAGAGGTATATCCATATTGATTATTATTTTGCATAATTATATTCACTGGTTTTCAAATGTCGTACTTGAAAATCAGCATGTATATTATCCTGAAAGAAATAAGGAGCTTATAGATAGTTTCCTTGAATTTGATTCCGGTTTATTCCTGGATTTGATTTCCCACTATGGGCATTATGGAGTACCGGTATTCATTTTTCAAAGTGGATATGGGGTCTGGTCATGAAATATGAGAAAAAAGAGGTCTCCTTAAAATTTCGGGAGTTTATGAAGAGGCATGCCGACAAACTTTGGCTGCTTCTGTTACCGGATCATGTATGCTCGGAATAAACCAAGACTTCCCTTGTCTATCTATTTTGGGGTATACATTTCTAAACATATTGTTTGCGTGGGAATACAAAAGACTTCTACTGTGGTGCAAAAACAGAATCGTATTCAAACAGAGGGAATAATATATGGATCTGGAAGGAAATTTATATTGTAAAATATCCAATGGTATTATTTTAACAAATTGAACTTTATAACAAAGCAGAATGAGCTTTGCAGCAAAATTGTTGCGGGACTCTCTTCGTAACTTTGCATCAGAACATTAAAACAAAAGAATCATGGAAACAATGAATGAAAAGGTAGCAATGGTAACGGGTGCAGCGGCAGGTATCGGGCTGGCCTCGGCAGAAGCATTTGCAAAAGTAGGTGCAACCGTAGTATTGGTGGACATCAATGAACCGAAAGAACAAGCCGGGAAGTTGGTTTCAGAAGGGTATAAAGCTGTGGCATATCGCTGCGATGTGTCCGACATGCGGGCTGTAAAGGAGATGATCGACTGGACCGTTGCGACTTACGGCAGACTGGACGCTGCATTGAACAATGCCGGGATACAGACCCCGCAACGACCGATGGCCGAGATTACCGACGAGGAGTTCGACCGTACGGTAGCTGTCGATCTGAAAGGTGTCTGGAACTGCATGCGTTACGAGATTATCCAGATGCTGCAACAAGGCGGTGGTGCTATTGTCAATACCTCATCGCAAGGCGGCGTTACGGGATTCCCCGGACAAGCGGCCTATATCGCCTGCAAGCATGCGGTAATCGGTCTGACCCGTACGGCTGCCATCGACTACTCGGCAAAAGGAATCCGTATCAATGCCGTCTGTCCGGGTGTGATCCGAACACCTATGGCGGAAGAACTGATACGGCGTAACCCTGATCTGGAAAAGGAACTGGTTCGTGATATTCCTGCCGGACGTCTCGGTAAGCCGGAAGAGATAGCCAATGCCGTATTGTGGCTTTGCTCACCGCAGGCAAGTTTCGTAGACGGGCACGCCCTTTTAGTGGACGGGGCATTTTCCATCCATTAAGTTATAATGCATAAAACATAAAATCATGGAAGAAAACAATAAAATGGATATCAGCCGTCGTGGATTTCTCAAGACGGCTGCATTGGCAGGAGCTGCAATGGCCATGCCTTCGGGATTGGGCAAAGTATTCGCTTCAGAAGCGAAACAAACGGAAACATCCGATGTGGATACCGATGCAGCCCGTATCAAGGGACATCGTGTATTGGGTACGGGTAAGGCTGCCTTCGAGGTGTCAGCACTCGGCTTCGGCGTGATGGGCATGACTTACAACCGCAGCCAACACCCGGATAAGAAAGAGTGTATCCGATTGTTGCATGAAGCGGTGGATCGCGGTGTAACGCTTTTCGATACGGCTATTATCTATGGGCCATTGACCAATGAGAACCTGGCAGGAGAAGCGCTGTCCGAATTCAAGGGACGGATTAACGTAACGACTAAATTCGGGCATGAAGTCATCGACGGCAAAGGAACCGGTCGTCAGGACAGCCGTCCGGCAACCATCCGCCGCTATTGCGAGGAGTCGCTTCGCCGATTGAGACTCGAATCACTGCCGATGTTCTACCAGCACCGTGCCGACCCGAATACTCCGGCCGAGGAGGTGGCGGCTATCATTGCCGACTTGATCAAGGAAGGTAAAGTGCAACGCTGGGGTATGTGCGAGGTCAGTGCCGAAACAATCCGTAAAGCCCACGCTATTTGTCCGCTGACGGCTATCCAAAGCGAGTACCATCTGATGCACCGCCTGGTGGAAGAGAACGGCGTTCTCGATGTATGCCGGGAGTCGGGTATCGGCTTCGTCCCGTACAGCCCGATCAACCGGGGTTTTCTGGGAGGCTGCATCAACGAATATACGGTCTTCGATGTAAACAACGACAACCGTCAGACCCTGCCGCGTTTCCAGCCGGAAGCGATGCGTGCGAATACCCGCATTGTAAATGCGCTGCAAGCTTTCGGGCGCACACGGGGCATGACCTCGGCACAGGTGGCTCTTGGCTGGTTGCTTCAGAAAGTACCGTGGATCGTACCGATTCCGGGAACGACAAAACTGTCGCATCTGGAAGAGAACCTGCGCACACTCGACTTCAACATCAGCTCCGGGGAGTGGAAAGAACTGGAGGATGCCGTGGCTGCTATTCCCGTTGTCGGAGACCGTTATAATGCCGAGCAGCAGAAGCAGGTAGGCCGATAAAGAATCAGTAAATAAGGTAGTATAATCCGTAATTTGTCTACCGGCAGAGTGGAGAAGCTGCCTTACTTTTGCATTATAAATAAAAACCAAAAATATGAGACCATATATAATCAGTCACATGATGACTTCGGTCGATGGCCGCATCGACTGCCCGATGGTCGGGCAACTGAGTACGGATGAATATTACATAGCCTTGGAAAAACTGGGGCCTTGCTCGAAACTGTCAGGACGAATAACTACCGCATTCGAATGTTCCGCCGTCAAAGAGGAAAGTACCCCCATGGAGGGAACCTCAATAGGTCATAAATCCGTATATGCCGCCAGTAAATCGGACGAATATACAATCATTGTCGATACCTATGGGAAACTGCGCTGGCAGGAGGGGGAAGCTGACGGGTATCCTCTACTTTGTATTGTCAGTGAACAAGTGTCCGAGGAATATCTGGAAACGCTGCGCACATTGGGTATTTCGTGGATTGCCGCCGGTGCGGAACGCATTGACTTGCCGGAAGCGATGGAGTTGCTTCACGAACATTTCGGTGTCGAACGCTTGGCGATTGTCGGGGGAGGGCATATCTGTGGCGGTTTCCTGGAGGCCGGACTGATTGACGAAGTGAGTATTATGGTAGCCCCGGGTATCGACGGTCGCAAGGGACAGACGGCGGTTTTCGATGGAATTTCCCGTATGGAATGTAACCCGTACAAGCTGAAATTAGAGAGTGTGGAACAATGGGAAACAGATATTGTCTGGCTCCGCTATAAAATAAAATAATACGGCTATGAAGTTACAAGCAATCGCCATACTGACATTCCTGACCTTTGCGAATGTCATGGCACAAGAAACGACAACAACAAAATATATAAATTCAACCGATATGGAAGCATTGAAATTGACGCAGGAATGGGATAAGACCTTTCCGCAGAGCGATAAGGTGGAACATACGAAAATCATGTTTCACAACCGTTACGGCATCACGCTTGCCGCAGACCTTTACAAGCCGAAAAATACGCAAGGACGTCTGGCAGCCATTGCCGTCAGTGGCCCTTACGGTGCGGTGAAAGAACAAGTGTCAGGCCGTTATGCCCAGACACTTGCCGAACGAGGCTTTCTGACCATTGCTTTCGATCCCTCCTATTACGGCGAAAGTGGTGGTACACCTCGCTATCTTACGTCACCCGAAATCAGCACGGAGGATTTCAGCGCGGCAGTCGATTATCTGACATCCCGTGCGGACGTCGATCCGGAACGTATCGGAATCTTAGGCATCTGCGGTTGGGGCGGGTTTGCACTTAATGCTGCGGCCAATGACCCTCGTATCAAAGCGACGGTAACATCCACTATGTATGATATGAGCCGGGTAAATGCCAACGGGTATTTCGACGCCATGAGCTCCGATGACCGTTACAAATTGCGCGAACAACTCAACGCACAGCGTACTGAGGATTATCGTGATGACAGCTATGTACGCGATGGTGGCGTACTTGACCCCGTAACGGACGATACTCCGCAATTCGTCAAGGAGTATCACGACTACTACAAGACGGAACGAGGCTACCATCGCCGTTCACCGAACTCCAACGAGGGAATCACGAAAACAAGCGTATTGGCATTCATCAATATGCCGCTGCTCACCTATATCAGCGAAATCCGCAGTGCCGTGTTGATGATTCATGGAGAAAAAGCTCATTCCCGCTATTTCAGTGAGGATGCCTACAAACGGCTGACGGGTAGTAACAAGGAACTGTTGATTATACCCGGAGCCAACCATGTCGATTTGTACGATAATCTCAACGTGATTCCGTTCGACAAGATAGATGCTTTCTTTAAGAATGCCTTAAAGGAGAAATAGGCTTTAAATTTTTAGTAAAAATTGGTAGGAATTTTCTCCACTCATGCTTGTGAGAATTCGGTAAAAGAAAGAATCAATGAATAAGGAAATAGACATAAAAGACATGGCACCCGTGAAGGCCTCGGAACGCCATGTCATCCTCGATGCTCTAAGAGGATTTGCATTGCTGGGAATCTGCTTTGCCAACTTTCCGGAATTCTCGCTTTACACTTTTCAAAAACCGGAAATTACGGAGGCTATGCCTACGGCGGAAATAGATAAGGTAATTCGCTTTCTTCAATACCTTTTCGTGGATGGTAAGTTCTACACCATATTCTCGCTGCTGTTCGGTATCGGATTTTCAATCATTATCAGCAACGCGGCCAAAAAGGGAACGGACGGATTCCGTATCTTTTACCGGCGGATGATTGTTCTGGCCGCCATTGGTTTTCTGCATCTGATGTTTATCTGGAGTGGGGACATCTTGTTGTTGTATGCCTTATTGGGCATGTTGCTCCCTCTTTTCCGGCATGTTTCGGACAGAGTGTTGCTGGGGACTTCCGCTGTCTTATTGCTACTTCCTATTCTGATTGATTGGTTGGCCGGTACATTCGGAGTGTCCCGGTCGTCTCCCGCAGTGCGAATGCAACAGCACTATTGCAATTTATATGGTATAACGGAATATAACTTCGGAATCTGGCTACGCGACGCGGAAAACTACGGAGGGGTCTTTCAATTCCTGGTACAAGGTGCATGGGTGCGCTTGCAGGAATTTATCGACGGCAATCGCTATTTTAAGGTATTGGGATTGTTCTTATTGGGCTTCTACATCGGACGAAAGCAAATATACGCCGATCTTGAGGCCAATCGGGTACTACTGAAAAAAACGGTGACATACGGTTTTCTGCTGGGACTTCCCCTATCCGTTCTCTATGCCTGGAGTGCGGTAAACGGGCATCCTTTCGGAACGACTGCACACACCGCCATCTATACGGCAAGTGTCTATCCTTTAGGTTTTGCATACGTTTCCGCTATCTGTCTCCTTTACCTGCATGGTAGAGAGTGGCGCTTGTGGCGCTGTCTTGCCGCTCCGGGGAGAATGGCACTGACTAATTACGTGGGACAGTCGGTATGGGGCATGGTTCTCTTCTACGGTATCGGCTTCGGACTGGGGGCCGGCATTGGATTGACAGGAACAGAATCCATAGCTTTCTACGTCTTTCTTGTCCAGATGGCATTCAGTGCCTTATGGCTCTCCTATTTCCGCTTTGGGTCTCTGGAATGGGGCTGGCGGATGCTGACTTATGGGAAGTGGTTAAAAATAAGGAAATAAAGTAATTCAATAATAATCTCACTCTAAAAAAATAATAGTATGGATAAAAGGAAATTAGGACAGCTGGAAGTATCTCCGATAGGAATGGGATGTATGGGATTCAGCCACGGTTACGGGCAAGTGCCACCCGAAGCGTATGCCATAGAAGCCATCCGCGGGGCATACGACTACGGCTGCACGCATTTCGATACGGCGGAAGCCTATGGCAAAGAACAATTCTACGCCGGACATAACGAGGAGTTGGTGGGTAAGGCGATTGAGCCGTTCCGTAAGGAGGTGGTACTCGCCACCAAATTTCATATTGGCGAACTCTCGAAACCGGATGAGACGAGTCTCTACCGGGAGGTGCGCCGGCATCTTGAAGATTCCATGAGCAGACTTCGTACGGATTATATCGACCTGTATTACCTGCATCGCATCAATGAGACGGTCCGGCTTGAGGATGTGGCAACCGTCATGGGACGGCTTGTTAAGGAAGGACTGATACGTGGTTGGGGATTGTCGCAAGTATCGGCCGACCAGATACGGGCGGCACATAAGATTACTCCATTATCCGCCGTCCAGAACATCTATTCGATGGTGGAACGCGATTGCGAAACGGAGATTTTTCCGGTATGCCTTGAAAAAGGAATCGGAGTCGTACCGTTCTCGCCGATTGCAAGCGGATTCCTTTCGGGCAAGGTAACGCCACAGGATCAGTTCGGCTTCGATGACGTGCGGAAATTCGTCCCCCAATTATCGAAAGAGAATATCGAGGCCAACCAGCCCATACTCGATTTGCTGCATCGGTTCGCTGTGGAGAAACATGCTACCAACGCCCAGATATCGCTTGCGTGGATGCTCCATAAATATCCCAATGTCGTACCTATTCCCGGTTCCAAGAATCAGGAAAGGATTCTGGAGAATCTGGGAGCTTGGAATGTCACGCTTTCCGATGATGAATTCCGGCAGCTACAATCAGCGTTGGATGAATGTAAAGTACACGGACATCGTGGGTGTGTGGAAACGGAACAGACGAGTTTCGGTAAACAATGGAGTGAAGAAACAGATAAGTGAATTAAGTCACATTCAGTCCGGTACTGAATAATCAAGAAAAAAGGTAGTGAACTTCCTGGCAAAACAAATTGAGCCTCGCAGCAAAGACGTTGCGGGGCTTTGCTTTTACCTTTGTATCAAAGGAATAACTTAAAAATAGCAGATATGAAAACGAAACTCTTATTTTTCTTTGTATGGCTTGTGTTGTCCGTTACGGGCTGTTCCGCAGGTGAACCCTAAACGGATTTGCCAAGTACATCTCCGGTTGAAAAACCGGAAGAACCTGTCGAACCTTTCGGGGATGAAAAAGTGTTGATTGTCTATTTTTCGGTTCTTCTTTAAATTTGGTGGTAAATTCTTTATTTCTTTATTTTCAAGTTGATAATTGTTCTTTTTGTTTGCTTTTATAAGAAAAAATAGACACAGGCTGAATAAGATAACTTAAGTTTCGGAAGTGAGTTTACGCCGTCTGAACCGGTATCTTCATCCTTGTACCTTTTTTCAATTAACATTGTTAACGCCTTTTGCAGGTTGTCAGGTTCTTGTGCGCAAATAACAAGTCTTTTGCATTTAAAGAACTTCTTATTCACATCCAAAGAACAAGCTTTAACTCTGTGTTAAAACAAAGCTTTTGAAGACAGAAATCTTACTTTTTAAAGATATTGATTTTCAGTTGGTTTAGTATAAAATACGCTTCTTCACTTCACGGATGGATTCTTCAGGCGAAAGCTGGGATACTTGCTTTTTTGTCAACTATAAACGAGGGTTTACACTTCTGAAAACTGAATTAGATTCCATGAGTAAAAGAAAACTTACCACCAAATGGCCTTTGAGTAACTTGATATATTAATATGAATCTGTTTGTGAAGTTAAAATAATAGGTTCTATAACAAATGGGGTTTAGAACAAAAAATTGAGAAAAATAACATTGTAACATGTTTGCAACTTGGTTGCAAGAAATATACTCTATTTTTGTCCCGAAAGTAAAAACCAAACAGATGAAGCGTATCTTTTTCGTATATCCACTTGCCATAGCGACACTATTCTTAATAGTGCTTTCCGCTATTCCGCATCACCATCATAAAGAGATGATGTGTACGGTGATGGAATTATGTGAACAAGACGATATCTACAATGATGGGCATACGGATCATGAGGCGGGGCAAGATGCACATAATGAAAACACCTGTGTATCACAAGCTGGTTATATTTTTCCTTCCAGCGTTGATAAAAGTAATCTGCATGATGGAAGCCTGATGAATATCCACTTGCCGGTTCTATATCTGTTTGCTGACATTCTGACTATTCATTTCGATATACCAATCCCTGAAAACACATACGATAGGTATGTTGTCTCTTATACGTCCGTAGTGCTGGGTGAGAGCAGCGGATTGCGTGCTCCTCCCTATTTTTTCTCTTAAGTATTTATTGCAGGGTTTATAATACTGTAATATCTGCTATTCTTTCCGGTAACTGTAATCAGTTACCTCCAATATTTATCTTTTGATAATTAAATTTCACCACTTTGGGAGAAAGCCCAAACGAACCAGAATCGGTAATGACAGGGATATGTGCTCTGACTGTTTATGACACGGTTAAAACTTTCTTGGCTAATCAATTATGGAACAAAATATGAGGTTGTCAATCAATGTGAAATCGAAATTTTGGATAGACGATATTTTCCCTTTCAGATAGACCATTGCTGCCTGAACAGGGCTTCTTGGGGGCAACGATTATTAGTTCGGTGATATGCTTGCAGATGCCGGAATGGGTATTCTCAGTATTCGTGTTGTTTATTGGCACTATTCTGTATTACAGAGGAAACTCTCAAACAAAAAAAATGGGGGAGTAGCCTTGTCTTTGCGTTGTTTTACAATGGTTGGCAAGGTTGTCCTTCCTTTTCAATTCAACTTTAAAATATAACAAAAATGAAAATATATATATTTATTATACTGGCTGCGGCCACTTCAATCTCCCTGATATCTTGCGATTCGAAACAGAGTGACACCCGCTCGGCCTCTTCCTCAGAGGTTCACCGGAATGACGACGGTCATGATCATCGGGAAAGTGATGGAGACAACCATAGTGAAATAGAGAACTCCGGCAAGGGACATGAGGACGAAATCATTTTCACTCGGCAACAGGCGGAAGCTATCGGGTTGGAGATATATAATGTGGTACCCGGATCTTTTGCACAGGTAATCAGAACCAGCGGACAGATACAGGCAGCCCAAGGAGATGAAGAAACTATTGTCGCCACGACCAATGGTGTCGTATCTTTTCCCGGACAAAACATCATCGAAGGAGCAACTGTTGGTGTGGGAAGTACTATTGTAACCATTTCAGCTAAAAATCTTTATGAAGGAGATCCGGTGGCAAAAGCCAAGATTGCCTATGAAACTGCCTTGAAAGAGTATCAGCGTGCAGAAGGTCTGGTAAAGGATAAGATTATTTCCGCTAAAGAGTTCGAACAGACTCGTATGAAATATGAAAATGCCAGAACTGCTTATGAAGCCCAAGCTGCCAATGTAACTGTTTCCGGGGTAAAAGTTACTTCTCCCATCAGTGGATATGTCAAAAACAGGCTGGTGAGTCAGGGGGAATACGTGACTGTCGGACAGCCTGTTGCTACAATTTCCAAGAACCGGAGATTGCAACTGCGAGCCGATGTTTCAGAAAACTATTTCAATGAACTTAAGAAAATCAGGGGAGCCAACTTCATGGTATCCTACAATAACAAGGTTTATAGGTTGGAAGATCTTCACGGGCGTTTATTATCCTTTGGCAAAGCCGCTGCTGAATCTTCTTTCTATATCCCGATTACTTTTGAGTTCGATAATATCGGTGATTTCATTCCCGGTTCTTATGTAGAGGTATACCTGCTCACCACTCCCCAAAATAACGTATTTTCCATTCCTGTTACTGCATTGACGGAAGAACAGGGTATCTATTTTGTCTACCTGCAAATAGCAGAGGAGGAGTTCGTGAAGCGTGAAGTCGGTATCGGAGAGAGTGACGGTAAAAACGTGAGAATACTTTCTGGCTTGAAAGAGGGTGAGAGAGTGGTCGTTAAAGGTGCTTATCAGGTAAAGCTGGCTTCTAGTTCATCGGTGTTGCCCGAAGGGCATAGTCATTAATTATAAAAGGAAGAAATCATGTTGAATAAAATTATAAAATTCTCTCTGAACAACCGTATTGTTGTTCTGATAGGGGCTCTATTATTGATTATTGCGGGAACTTATACTGCTGTGAATATGGAAGTGGATGTTTTCCCGGATCTGAATGCCCCTACTGTTGTTGTGATGACGGAGGCTAAAGGGATGGCTCCTGAAGAGGTGGAGCGTCTGGTGACTTTTCCGGTAGAAACCGCTGTAAATGGTGCCACTGACGTACGTCGTGTGCGTTCTTCTTCTACTACAGGTTTTTCTATTGTATGGGTCGAATTTAATTGGGGTACGGATATTTATCGTGCCCGTCAGATAGTCTCCGAGAAGTTGGCTGTGTTGGGTGACGCCTTGCCTTCCAATGTGGGTAAGCCAACCTTAGGTCCACAGTCCTCCATTCTGGGAGAGTTGCTTATTATCGGTTTGACCTCCGATAGTGTATCCCTACAGGATTTGCGAACGATGGCAGACTGGACTATCCGTCCCCGTTTGTTGTCTACTGGCGGTGTAGCCCAGGTAACAGTTTTAGGGGGTGATATTAAAGAGTACCAGATATTACTTGATCCGGGTAAGATGAAACATTATGGAATCGGCTTGAACGAGGTCATAGACGTAGTGAAAGATATGAATCAGAATGCCGCCGGTGGTGTTTTGTATGAATTTGGAAATGAATTTATTGTTCGTGGCGTATTATCCACTAATAAGGTGGAGGCCCTTCGTAAGGCTGTAATTAAGAATGTTGATGAAGTGCCCATTACACTGGAGAATATTGCTGAGGTTAAAACCGGTGCTAAGGCTCCCAAGATGGGACTGGCTTCCGAACGCGGTAAAGCCGGTATATTGTTGACTGTCACCAAGCAACCCAACACAAGTACCCTTGATCTGACCGGTAAGTTGGATAAGTCTTTGGAGGATTTGCAAAAGGTATTGCCTAAAGATGTGAAGGTTACTACCGATATTTTCCGTCAATCCCGTTTTATTAATAATTCGATTGATAATGTTCAGAAGTCTTTATATGAAGGCGGTATCTTTGTAATTATTGTACTGCTCTTATTCCTGATGAATATACGTACTACCGTTATTTCATTGATTACCATACCGCTTTCGGTTATTGTAGCTATTCTTACCCTGAAGGCTTTGGGGCTTACCATCAATACGATGAGTCTGGGTGGTATTGCCATTGCTATCGGTTCTTTGGTGGATGATGCAATTGTGGATGTGGAGAATGTATTCAAACGCTTGCGGGAGAACAGGCAAAAACCTAAAGAGGAACAAAAAAATGTTCTGACAGTTGTCTTTGAGGCCTCCAAGGAAGTACGTATGCCTATCTTAAATTCCACTCTGATTATTGTAGCCAGTTTTGTTCCTCTTTTCTTCCTTTCCGGAATGGAAGGCAGGATGTTGGCACCATTGGGCATTACTTTCGTTATTTCACTTTTTGCTTCCACTGTGGTTGCTCTGACCCTTACACCGGTTTTATGCAGTTACCTGCTGAATAAACCAAAGAACAATGGTGAGGAACATGACCCTTATTTGGTTCGTAAGTTGAAATCCGGTTATGGGATGGCTTTGCGGTGGACGTTATGCCATAAGAAAGTGGTTTTGGGAGCTATCGGAGCCATTTTGATTGTTTCGTTGGTGATGATGGCTTCCTTTGGACGTAGTTTTCTTCCGCCTTTCAATGAAGGCTCGTTCACCGTGAGCATCAGTACTTTGCCCGGTATTTCTCTGGAAGAGTCTGATAAGATAGGTCGGATGGCCGAAGATATACTTCTCTCGGTACCGGAGGTACAGACTGTAGGACGAAAGACCGGACGTGCTGAACTGGATGAGCATGCCTTGGGTGTGAACACTTCCGAAATAGAGGCGCCGTTTATACTCGACAAGCGTTCAAAGGATGAAGTTCTGACAGAAATCCGGGAGAAAATAAAGGTTATTCCGGGTGTGAATATTGAAATTGGTGCACCTATTACACACCGTATCAATGCTATGTTATCCGGATCGAGAGCTAATATCGCCATAAAGTTGTTTGGTACGGACTTGAACAGGATGTATGAAATCGGAAACCAGATAAAAAATTCGATTCAGGATATTGAAGGTGTAGCCGACCTGAATGTGGAGCAGCAGGTAGAACGTCCACAGTTAAAGATCGAGCCCAAACGGGAGATGTTGGCTAAATATGGCGTTACACTTCCTCAGTTTGGTGATATTGTAAATGTCATGCTGGGAGGTGAGGCAGTGTCTCAGGTATACGAGGAAAATAGGTCTTTTGATTTGACGCTGAAGGTGAATGATGCCAGTCGTGCTAGTGCCGAGAGAATACGCAAGCTGATCGTGGACGCCAATGGTCGTAAAGTGCCGTTGGAAAATATTGCCAATGTGACATCATCGATGGGGCCTAATACGATTAGCCGTGAGAATGTGGCTCGTAAGATTGTTATTTCAGCCAATGTTGCCGGTCGTGATTTACGGGGAGTAGTAAATGATATTCAGTCGAAAGTTGACAGTGAGATACAATTACCCGAAGGATATCATATTGAATATGGCGGACAGTTTGAAAGTGAGCAGGCTGCTTCGCGTATTATCACTATCACTTCCATTTTCTCTATCCTGGTTATTTTCCTGCTCTTGTTCAAAGAGTTCAAGAGTGCGATTCAGTCATTGGTAATCCTGCTGAATCTGCCACTTGCACTGATTGGAGGTGTGTTCAGTATCTATTTCACATCCGGTATATTGAGTATCCCGGCCATTATCGGGTTTATTTCTCTTTTTGGTATTGCAACCCGTAACGGTATGCTGTTGATAGACAGGTATAACAGCCTGAGAGCTTCCGGAATGTCTGTGAATGACAGTATCCTGCACGGTTCTCTGGACCGTCTGAATCCGATTCTGATGACAGCTTTGTCTTCCGGATTGGCATTGATACCGCTGGCATTGGGAGGTGAACTGCCCGGTAATGAAATTCAAAGTCCTATGGCCAAAGTTATCTTGGGAGGACTTTTGAGTTCAACTATCCTCAATGGATTTATTATTCCTATTATATACCTGTATATCAGTTGTAAACAAGAAAAGAAAATTGAAACAATTGAACTAACTGAAGACTAAAATGAGAACAATTATATTAATAATGGCGTTGCTGGCAAGTGTGTCACTTGTCGCCCAAGAAAACATAGACAGCATACTTTTCTCCATTGAGGAGAATAATTCAACCCTGAAAGCATTGAGAGAAGAAACAAACGCTCAGAAATTGGGGAATAAGACAGGTATATACTTGTCCGACCCTGATGTAGAGTTTGGTTATCTTTGGGGAAATCCCGGAAAGATCGGTAATCGCCAGGATTTCAGTATCAAACAGACTTTTGACATTCCGACCCTTACCGGGATGCGAAGTCGCTTGGCCGGCAACCAGAATAAGCTGGTAGAACTTCAGTATGCTTCTGAAAGAATTAACCTGCTTTTGGAGGCGAAGCAATATTGCATCGATCTGATTTATTATAACGGTTTGAAAAAAGAACTTAAAGTCCGGTTACGACATGCACAAGCCATAGCCGATGCCTATCGACAACGACTGGATCGTGGAGACGCCAGTATTCTGGAGTACAATAAGGTTCAGTTGAATCTTTCTACCGTGCAAGGGGAGATGTCAAGAATAGAAGTGGAGAGGAACGCTCTTCTTTCCGAACTCAAACGATTGAATGGTGGTATGGATGTGATTTTTGAGGCGAGCAACTATTCTCCGGCTTCGCTGCCTGTCAATTTTGAAGACTGGTATTTGTCGGCTCAACAAAAGAATCCGCTACTGCAATATGTAAAGCAACAGATAGAGGTCAGTAAGGAGCAGGTTAAGCTCGGTAAGGCCATGACACTTCCGAAATTTTCAGCCGGTTATTCGCTGGAAAGGACCCTTGGACAAAAATATCAGGGAATAAGTGTGGGGATTTCCATCCCTTTATGGGAGAATAAGAATCGGGTGAAGCAGGCTAAAGCTGGTGTTGTGGCGGCACAGGCCAGAGAGCAGGATAGCAAACAGCAGTTCTATGACAGGCTCCGGAATTTATATATGCGTGCCAGTGGTCTCCAGCAGACAGCCATTGCCTATCGTGAGTCCCTCAAGGCACTCAATAATACCGCGTTACTGATGAAAGCACTGGATGTGGGTGAGATATCCTTGTTAAACTATATCGTTGAGATAGGCCTGTATTATGACACAGTTAATCAGACGTTGGCTGCCGAGCGTGATTTTGAAAAGGCTTTGGCAGATTTGTCTGCTGTTGAACTCTAAAAAAACGACCTATGAGAAAACTAAAAAAGCCATATTCTCAAAATTGGAGAGGTCTGTCTGCCAAATGGCTGTTTATTTTGTCTACTGTTTTAGGGATTATAGCAGGGACTTGTTTTTGGATTTTTATTTCTCGCTGTGGAAATGAGGAGTGTTTTTTAAATTATGATCCATTGCCGGAAATGTTTATTGGTGGCGTAATAGGAGCGTTTTTATATGTTATCATATGGGGTATGACGTCTGATATGTGATATGGTTTAGGAAGTCCTGCATGAACGATAAGTTTCTGCAGGACTACAAAAAATCACACTTTTTAATAAATTACCGCTTGATATTCTATCAATAGATGTATACTGAATAGAGTACATCGTGATTGGAATATCAATGCGGTAACCAATATTTAGTAGGTTTTCGAACCTCATCGGTTTTAGTTGTAAAAAGAAGTGTTAATTATTGCTCAAGACTTCTATTGCCTGTTTTAATGTACGATCAATATGAGTAAAAGGTGAAAGAGCCATTTCACGAACTTCATCTTCTGTTAGTGGGTCTACTAGTAGGTCCGGTTTGATACCTATTCCTTCTATTACAGTATGGGTTGCATCCTGCATTGCAAGTAAAGGCATATAAAACTCTAAATAGTCACTAACCTTTCCTCTTATTCCTCCGTTGAATTGATCCGAATCTCCCAATCCAGCAGTTGCACCAGCGCTATAGCCTCCTACGACTGTGACATGTTTTCCTTGGCTTTTTAACATTAAAGTGCTGATTTCGGACATACTAGCACTATTGTTATCTAAAAGAATAACTATCGGTATTTCCTTTTTTATCCCAATGCCTGTTGTTTTTGTCATGCAAGGTGTCCATGGGGTATAACTGAATGGATTATTATCTTCCTTAAATCTTTGGTAACCAAATATAGCATCTTTAGTGATAAAACGATCTGTAAATGTTCTTGCATCAAGTACCATACCGCCACCATTTCCTCTAAGATCCAGTATTATCTTTTTTATTTTTCCAACTTTGAGGGGTACCAAAAAGTTTCTATAGAAATCTATTTTATATTGATTGTTGATGACATTATCTATGTTTGATAGAAAGACGGTATATTCACATGCTAATTGTAAATGTTCGGTTGAGCGCTGTTTAAACCATGTAGTATAATTAGGATTTAATCTAAATTCTTTCAAACCACTTAACTGTGATAATTCAATATTTATATCAGGCGCATTTTCTTTTGCTTTGGATAATGCTTCAATAAAACTATTGTCTGGATTTTCTGATTGATTAAAATCCGCTATTTTTTTTATTGCATCTTGTGCGATTTCAGACCTCATGAAGGAGTTAAACTTATTCATGTATTCTATCGATTTCTCAATTAGGGCACTTTTTACTGCGGGGTCTTTAATTTTATTCGCTTCGACAGTATCTCTGATCTCTTTTTCTGTTAAATAGTACGGACTTTTATCGTCTATAACCAAGTATTCGCTGCCAAATGACAATATATAATGATTACTTATTGTAAATGATTTAAAGCTGAAGTAATATATGTCAGGATTGTCTGATAAGAAACCACCTAACATATCGTTGGCCTGTCCGAATACTCCTGTTTCAGATTGTATTTTAGATCTCATGTATTCATACTTGAGTTCAAAAGGGTAAGTATATATCTTTTCTTTACTCTTCATACCACCATGAAAGTAGACATTTCTGATAAAACTATGCGATACAGGAAGTGAAATCTTTACATAGAAGTGCCTGTCTATGATGGGATCTATGATTTCTGTAAAATATTCTATCGCTTTATTACAATCTTCTGAGATTTCCGCTTTGCTATACTGCTTATCTCTGTTGAACGTTTTCAATTTTTTGAATTTCGGAGCATATTCATTATATACCGTTTCCCAATTAAAACTGCTCTGCTCGTAAAAATAATTATATCTTTGATTCATTGTATTCCAAAACACATCAAACAGGTCAGAATATGATTTTATATCGTTTGCTGTATACCGTGTTGGTTCTTTGGTTGATTCTGTAACATCTTCAACGCAGCTGCTGGAGATAAAGATCACAAGAAATAAAAGAAAGGAATGACGTAATGTCCAATTATATTTTTTAGCTTTCATAATCTATAATTTTAAAATTTATAGGCAACGCCTAACGATATGATGTTTGAGATTCTTTTTGATTTACGATTAGAAGAAGTTTTTGCTTTGTATATATCGGTAAGACCATACTGATAGGTATATGAAGCAAAAACGTCGATCCTATTGAAAGAATAGCCAACTTCTCCTGTCCCCTCTATCCCGAATAGGTTTCTTTTCAAGTTGTTTTCATTTCTCTTAAAATCGTATGTTTCATTTACCTGAGCTTTGATGTAGGAACCATCTTCTTGTAATTGTGCAAAGATTGGATATTCGCCTTTCCGATGCATTTTTGTGAAGTACTCATAGAAGACGCCACCTTGAACTTTTAGCCATATACCATTTTCTTTATGAGGGTTATTAAAAAGATACAAGCCTACATTTAACGGTATATCCATAAAGTTGTTTTTATACAGTGTATGTGTTCCTGTAATATTATCCGTCTTTTTGTATTCATAATTCTTTTGTATGAATCCCAGTCCTGTTCCTACTATAAAATTTTTAAAAAAATTATATTCAAGATTTACCCTTGTTGCAACACCTGTTTTGGTATTATAACGTGTATTGACCAAATTAGAAACATCGCTATTCAAAATGCTTTTGGATAGACCGGCACTTAAACTAACTTTTAGTTTCTGTGCTTTTACTGACGAAGGAATTGCAATAATTCCTAGCAGAATGAAAATTACTAATTGTTTTTTCATAAAATTAATGTTTAAATTAAACATAGAACCAATTGTTTGTTATGGTTCGGAATAAATAATTTATAATGGATAAAATATTAGGTATAGTAGGAACAGGTATTGAGTGTATATGAATGGTTGTCACGAGAAATGCACAACAATTTAATCATCTATGGAGTTGTATGCTATTCATATCCATAGCATGCTCAGCAATAGTAAATATCTTATGCTGGCAATATCACTTGACAAATCCCTTTTTTAGAAAGAATTCGTCCATATGCTGATTATCTCTATAAATTTTAAATTTCTTCATAATAATATAGGTTTTGATTAAAATAAGAACTTCTACATTTCGCAAAACTATTATTCTAAGACACATAACAAACACATTTCATTGCTTTTTTTTAGGATTTATATGAAAAATACCATAAATATGTTAGATGATATTGATAATATTGCCTCATATGTTGATGCTTTTAAGTGGATTTCCTATTCTTCATTTCGATAGAATGTGTATTTATACCCATGATGTTTATACCCAGATATCGTTTCTGTTTTCCTTTATCACGTGCCGCATGCAGACCGATTCTTTTTGATTTGAATTTTTTAAATGAAATAAGCTACAGATTTAGTGCCATGATAAGAATTTCCATTCCTAGCGTGAATTATTAGTCCTTTTTGAAAAGGATAGTAAAGCATTATCGGCATATTACCTATTTTAAGGTATTGAGCAGCCAATGAAAACTGTCTAATTTTGCGTCTGTTTAGTTTTCTTCGGAATGAATATACGAATGAACATACTTTTATGCTTTTTATGGCTATTTTCAGCTACCCTGTCCGCTCAGCAGGTGAAAATAGTCAAAGGACATGTTTGCGTTCTTTCCGAAGATTCGATAGAGAGAAGTTTGCCTTATGCAAGCGTGGTCGTTTTGGAAGGAAAGGATTCCGCTTTTGTAAAGGGGATGGCGAGTGATGCAAATGGGAGCTTCAAGTTGGAGTTTATACCACAAAAGCGAATGGAATACTTGTTGCGGATATCTTATATCGGTATGTCAACTATCTTTCGGAAGTTAGATCCGCATATGATGGATATTGATTGTGGACATATTCTGATGGAAAGTGGTATCAAACTGGCCGAAGTGCTGGTGACTGCTCCCGTCAAAGAGATAGATATGGCAGGGGATACGACCGTAATTAATGCTGATGCCTACCGGACTCCAGAAGGCTCAAATCTGGAGGAGTTAGTGAGAAAGATTCCGGGACTGGAATACGACGACCGAAGTAAATCCTTATCATACAACGGTCTTGTCATTAGCGAAATCAATGTGAATGGTGAGGCTTTTTTTTCAGGGAATCATGTATTGGCATTAGAAAACTTGCCGGCCGATTTAATAAGTAGGATAAAGGTCTATGATAAGCGTAGTGAGATGGAAAAGTTTACCGGAGTCAGGACTGTTGATGAAAACTATGTGCTCGATTTGCAAACCAAAAAAGAGCTTAATGGTACGCTGATAACTTCGGTTGCTGTGGGAAAGGGAAATAAGAAAAAGAAAGAGGCAGAGTTAATAAGCAACTTTTTCAAAGCTGATGGAGAAAACCTGTCCGTTATTGCCAAGAGTGGTAATCGTGATATAACCACTGAGAATAAAAAGAATCGTCAAGACAACATAGCGGTCAATTTCTTGAAGAAGTTTGGAGAAACAGTACATATCAATGGGAATATCATGTACAACAATGCGATTAATGGTATTAACGGGACTTCCTATTATGAGCAATACCTGATGACAGGAAACCGTTATCGGTATGCGACCGATAATGGTTATCATACGAATCGTATGATAAGTGCCATGTTAAGTGCGAGATGGAACATTGACAAAAAGACCTTGCTTAATATTTCGGGAAGTTTTAATGCTCTAAAAGGTATTAATGATGATAGTAACAGGCAAGCTACTTATAATGCAGATCCAAAGTTAGATGTAACAAGTCCCTTTAATAGAGACGCGAGTGAGCAAATTGAGGATAGTATACGGGTGAATGACATCTGTATGACTTCGAGGTCATCAAGCATTAACCGACTATATTCTATCGGTGCTGACATTACCCGACGACTGAATGCAAAAGGTACAAGTTTGGGACTGACCGTTCAATATTCGGAGGAACGAGGCAACAATAAAGCTTTCTCTTTATCATCCACTACCTATTATCAGTTACAGAATGTAAAGGGCAATGACTCTATACTCTACCGTAACCAATATCAAGAAAGTCCGAACAGAAACCGTACTATTAAGTTGGGACTAATACTGACACAAATACTTCGCAAGAACTTGAGGGCGCAGTTGTCATACATATTTAAATTGGATAACCAAAGTCGTGACCGTAACACTTACGTTCTTTCTCCTGTGATAGACGGTGAAGAACATACACCTACCGGTAATTTTCCGAAAGGTTACGAAGTGGAATATACCGATAGTTTGAGTAACAAAAGTCGTAGTCATACGATGGCACATGGAGTTTCCCTTAATCTTAATTATACTGATAAAACGTGGGAGATTACTACCGGTTTGTCCGTTACACCCAAACGACAAACTCTTGACCAAAAGACAGGGTGGACACAGGCTGATACATTGAGATATTCTGTAAACTATCATCCCACTCTTACCATCTTATGGCGCAAAAGAAAGACATGGGTGCAACTAAGTTATGAAGGGAATACTCAACAACCAGGACTGGCAGAATTGCTTACGCTAACAGACAACAGTGACCCTTTGAATATCATTCGTGGGAATCCCGATCTAAAATCTTCATACACCCAAAAGGTAAGGTTTGAAGTTCGGGATACGAAAACCGGGCTAAGCGGTGACGTGAATTGGACGAGCATGTTGAACAATGTGACGAGGGCTGTGATATATGACAGTCAGACAGGAGGTATTGAGAGCCGTCCTGTGAATGTCAACGGGAATTGGAATATAAAAGCTGCCATGCGTTATCAAAAGCGTATTAATCATTACTTCAATTTGTCTGCACGTACCGGTACTTCATTTATCCAAAGCGTGAGTCTTGTAAACGATGGACAACGAGAACAGCCCGAACGTAGCGTTACCCATAATCGACTGTATAATGCCGGTCTACGTGTAGGCTACCAACCTAAATGGGGAGGTTTTGATTTGAGCGGTGACTGGCGATTCCGCCATTCTACGAATCTTTTAAGAGAAACAAACAATTATATTCGTGATTATTCTTTCGGATTGACCGCTTACGCCGTTTTTCCGGGTAATATACGTTTGAAAAGTGAGACAACCCATACGTTTCGCAACGGTACCAATATCAATAGAAGTGAGGATAACGAAGTAGTTTGGAACCTCCACTTGTCATGGAGTTTTCTCAAATATAAGAAAGCTGAATTTTCTGTGTATTGGGCGGATATTCTCAGTCAGAAAAAGAGCTATAGCCGTAACGTTACATCCCATGGATTGTCCGAACGATATACTCAGCAGATCGGCAGTTATTTCATTGTATCTTTTAAGTATCGTTTTAATAGACAGTTATAGGGGAATCACCTCTTCATTTCTATTTAATTTACCGATTAATAGGTATTGCCAGGTATAATTGCCTACAGTAAATTTGCAACTATTAAAATATATATTATAAATAGTGTAATGAAATGAACAATTTGAGAAACTATCTCGGTTTGAGTGCTCTTACAATGGGCCTGTGTTTAATGTCGTGCAATGACGACAATACACCGTCATATAGCCAAACGACTATGAAGAATAGTGAGTTGAAGACAATTTTGCAACAGAAAGGATACCAATTTAATGAACAGGGTAACTTACTGTTGGATGATTTAGCTAATAATACTACTACTTTAGATTTATCGGGAACAAAACTTTCTGACTTGTCGGAACTTGATATTCTTCCCAATCTGACAGAAGTAAAATTGTCAGATAACGATTATGGTCCTGTATTCGACTTTTCAAAACTGCCCAAACAGATTACAGGAATTGATCTGACTGGTAATGATATTTATGATTATGATAATCTTGTTAACGTTGTAGTAGAAGAAAATGGTAATGAAACAGTAACAAATTTGCATGATATTACCAAACTTTACCTTCCCCGGACAGCTAAAGACAATATTAAGGATCTGGTACGTTTCTATATTAAAAATAAGGACGCTATAGCAAATGGGAAAATAGATATGAAGATAAAAGATGAGAGCGGAACCTTACAAACGTATACCACATTGAGGGAGGTGCCAGATGAAAATTTGCGTACTTATTTACAGGCCAATTTTTCTGATTTATTCAATGGTGACCAAATAGATCTTAGCAAGCATTTGGGATATGCTCAAAAGACTACGATTCTGCTTATTCAAGCTAATGCCGGAGTGACTAACTTTGAGGGAATACAATACATTATACAGAATCCTTATTGGGAAGGTGCAGCAGTCGCTCTTTATTCTGCTGCGCAAAGTGGTGCTAACATGCCTTCTGTCAAATTGGGTAAATATGTCACCAATCTTGTATTGAATAATCTGAATGTGAGAAGTTTGGACTTGTCGAATGCCGGAAGTCTTTTTGTACTTAATATCGGAACTGTTGCCGGTTTGAGCACATTAGATTTAACCCACACTATTTGGGGGCAGCGTGAAAAGGAGATAGAAGCAGAGGAATCCAAAGGCAGTTATTTGATCGTTTATGATTGTCCTTCGCTGAAAGAAATTAAACTGCCAAAGAAAGATGAGCTGAAAACGTGCTTCTTAGATCTTGAATGTTTGGATGCATTGGAAACATTTGATATATCTAATCTGAAGATGGTAAAGAATCTTATTTTTGGAAATTTACCGGAAAATTTCAATCTCGTTTATCCAGAGCTGACTGTTTTTTATTCTCCGGAAGGGAGGTCTGCAACTTCTTTTTGTTGTTCAGAAAGTACATTCAATAGAGAATCGACAAAGACGTTTCTTGATAGATATTATACTAAAGGTACGGGAGTTGAAAAGTTAGGATTTAGTATCTCTATGAGTTGTAATAAGAATGATGGGTACAATTGGAGAAAAGCTCTTAAGAAGAAGTCTTAGGAGACGTTTATAATTTTTGTTTAATTTAATGCTTTAATTTTATGAAAAAAGGTATTTTGTTTATTGCTCTTTTTGCAGCAAGTTTCGGATTTATGCAGTCTTCTTTCGCTGCACCGTCGATGAGTGCTAACTCTATAACCAACGTGTTGGCTATAAGTGACTATGAAGGCACTTATAGCGGTACGATGGATAATATCATAATGAGAGGTAAGCCTTATGAATCACGGGCTGCAACTTATAAAATAGAGGGTGGCCGTTTGAAATGTGATTTTCCGCAGATAGGTAGTATGCCGGGTACAATTACTATTTCTTTGGCTGTGGAAGTAGATGAGGAAACCGGCGGGATTACAGCTTACAACGGGGACGAAGCAGGCACTTTGTCGCTTCCGTTGGGAATAAAGGTCAAATTGTATTTGGACGACTTGAGAGATGCAAAGATTACGGATAATGGTAGCTCTAAACAAATAGAATTTACACTGGACGTTTCCGGTACATTCTTGGGAGCTAATTTCCCTGCATCTGTGCATTTTGTAGGTATAAAATAGCAGCAAGTGTATCATAGTAAGATTATTATATTTTGCCTGACACTAATTTAAAGTTCTAAAGGAGTTAAGGAGGAGTTTTTAGTGAATACCCCTTAACTCCTTATCCTATATAATTTATTTATTGTAATCCAATCGGAGAGGTATGGGGGACTTGCTTTAATCCTGCTGCCCTGCTTTTGCTAACTTCCTTTAGTTCGATAGTGGTTTGCAGTATGTTTTATTTCTTTCTACAGGTATCTGTAGAAGAAACCAATAAAAGAAAATCATTTATAAACTATATAAAAAGAAAACTGAAATGTATAATAAAATAAGATTTGATACTTTTATGTTGATGTGCTTCTTTATGATAACAATTCTCGGATTAAGTGCGTGTGATAGTGATGAAAAGATAACACAGGAGCCACCTTCCCAGACATATGTTAAAAAGGCGAAAGAGATTCTTGCAGGAGATATTGTACTCTCTACCAGAGCAACAATGAATGGTGTGGACAAGACATTGTTGAAGAGTGGTTGCCCAACCAAATTTAACTTTTCCTGGCGTGAGGACGGTATGATGATACTGAACCTGAGTGATTTCAGCGTAGGTGCTATGCCATTTGCCATTAGCTTCAAATGTGCTACGAAAATCATGCAGCTCAACAGTTGGGAACAGGATGAATATCCCGGAGATGGATGGATTAAGTTTGTTGGTACAGATGGTAATGTTACGACTTCCGGTGATGATGCCGAAGATAATCAAGAAGGGAGCGGAGCGAGAGTAGATGGTTATTTGAACGTGAATACCAACCAAATAGAGTTTATTATAGATTACAATATGATGAATGTCCGCACTGAAACATTTTTGCAAACAATTGATAAAACCCGTATCGATCGCTTTAAGGAAGAGTTTGCACAATACGAGAAAGATTTGGAAGAGGCTAAGAAAGACCAAGGAAAGGCCTAATCTTTCTTCCGTTGCATAATATGTTTTTAACGACGAATGAAAAGAGTAACTACAATTCTATTCTTAATGTTGCTGATATGTGTTCATACGGCAGCACAACAAAAAGTCAAGTTAGAGGTGTTGGAGAAGGGCACGGAACAACCCATTATCGCAGCCAATGTGATCTATGCCGATAATGAAGCTTTGCGAAATCCCCAATATGCCATTACGAATACATCCGGACAGGCTGAATTAAAGCTTCCTTCTAAGGGAATCTGCTATTATAAGGTGACTTATATCGGCTATGTACCTGTGACGGGGAAGATTGGAGGGACACAAGATGAAAAAGTCATTTATATGAAAGAAGATGACCTGGGAATAAATGAAGTTGTCGTGACAGGTTCACGTACAGCCCGTCCCATCAAGATGTCTCCGGTTACGACACAGGTACTTGGCGGCAAAGCACTGGTAGATGCCGGATATAGTAATCTTCAACAGGCACTGCAGCAGGAAACGCCTGGACTTAACATACAGAAGGTGGGGTTCGGTAATGAAATCTCCATGCAAGGGTTGGACGCACGCCACGTGTTGTTTTTGATGGACGGAGAGCGCATGACAGGCGACATGGCGGGTAATTTGGATTACGAACGTTTTAACCTGCATGCCATAGATCGCGTCGAGATAGTGAAAGGTGCGAGCAGTACCCTCTACGGATCACGTGCGGCCGGTGCAGTCATTAATTTGATTACCAAGAAGACAGACAAACCTCTCTCGATAGATGCCGGAATACGTTATGGGCAGATGAATGAACGCAATTACAAGCATCCGCAACCGAAGGACTTCCTTTACATGTTTGAGCAAAATGCAGATCGCCCTAACTTACAAAGCTGGGTATCTGCCGGATTCAAGGCCGGAAAATTCACGTCGCAGACCGACGTATGGTATAGCGAGAGTGATGCCTTTTATATGTATCAGGCGGAAAATGACAAGAAAGTTTACACAAAGGAAGCGAATCCCTTCTTGCCACATGACATAATCGTGGTCAGCAATGCTGTCCGTCCACCCATGGGTATCGAAGGCAAAGAGCACATTACGGTATCGCAGAAACTGTACTATAATCCGAATCCGAATCTGTCGGTGCTGGTTTATGGCAGTTCTTTTTTCATGAACACGTATGACTTGATACAGGATATGACGTTCAGTCAGGCACGAGATTGGACAGCCGGGACTAAAGTGACTTATCATGTGAAGGACTGGTTTAGTGTGACAGGAAGTCTGCACGCTGATTTTTACGATCGCTTCAAACGCCATGAACGTATCGACAAGCGGCAGAAGGATTATGAAAGTAGCATTTATCAGCCACGTTTGACCGTTACGAGCAATTACTTCAACGGACACAGCTTAATATTGGGTATGGAGCATACGTCGGATGAATTGACTTCCGATCGTTTCTCCGGCAATGCTAACCATGACCTGAAAACGCGTGCATTGAAAGAAACAGAATACTTTCTGCAAGATGAATGGACCATCAATCCTCGGTGGATGATATCTGTTGGTATCCGTACTAACTTCTCGAAAGCATTTGGTTTCATGGGAATGCCCAAAGTGGCAGCCAAATATTCGCCTGATAAGCATTGGAGCCTTCGTGCCAACTATTCGATGGGTTATCGCTCACCGAGTATCAAGGAGTTGTTCTTCAACTGGGATCATCTGGGAATGTTCATGATCCGCGGTAATGAAAATATGCGACCGGAGAAAAACAATTATTTCTCGCTCGGAGCGGAGTACAGTAACGACCGTTTGTTTGTTTCCGGAACAGCATACGGTAACTATTTTCGTGATAAGATTGAAGGTGTATGGCGTATTTACGATATGCAATACAATTTTGAGTATACCAACCTGAGCCAACAACGCCTGCTGGGACTGGAAGTGCTGGCACGATGGAGTGTGCTGGACTGTCTGACGCTGAATGGAACTTACAGTTTTGTAGATGTAAGTAAGAATAAAGGCATACAGGTGAATACCACCTCGCCCCATGCGGCTACGGCAAGCATGAATTACAAATACATGAAGAAAAATTATCGATTGAACGCTGTGTTCAGTGCCTCTTATATGGGAGGGAAAAAGTTTGATGTACAGGACCGGGTGTTTGTAAAGGAGGAGAATAAAAGCTATGATGCCTATTTTCGGTGCGACCTGCCACAATATGTACTTTGTAATTTATCCGTTTCGCAAACTTTTTGCAATAAGGTGAAATTGACGTTGGGAATGGACAATCTCTTCAACTATGTACCTAAAACACTTGGCTCAGGGATCACCATGTTCAATGTGCCTGCCACAGCCGGAGCACGTGGATGGGTACAGGTAGAGTTCATGCTGGATGATGTGATAAACTCTTTAAAGAAAAAGAAATGAAACATACAGGATTATTCAAAACCCTCTGCTTTTGTGCAGGCTGCCTTCTACTGTCTGCCTGCGTGGACTACAGTGATATACAACCCTTCGATGGGAAAACTTTACCCCGCAAGTCGGGCTATACCACCGGAGTGACAAATGACTGGATTTACTTCAACCTGCGTACGGGAGAGATTTTCAATGCACTGGGGGTAAACCGGGATATCAAGGAAGGTGGGCAGATGAATCGCACAGACTGGGATCTGGCTTTTTGCGGTTACGTGATGCGTACCAATTCCGGTACGAGTGGGATCGGTCGGGGAGGAGCTGCCGATTTGGGCTATGGGAACTACGAAAATTGGACAAGTGTGGCTCAATTACCCTCCGATCTGAAATGGGTGGAAGACAATCAAGAGGTGTATGTCACTATGTCTCAGAATGACTGGAATCACTATCTGATAGAAAATGGTCTGGACTTCAACAGTAATCCATGGTTTGATCCGAATAACGGACCGCAGAAGACTACAACCAACGCTAATCCCGTACTGGCTCAAGCCATGAGTTTTGCCGGCCCGCCTCCTGTATATACTCCCTCATATCATACTTATGTGGTACGTACTGCTGATGGCAAACATTACTTCAAGATTCAGATCATCAGTTGGTATGATGCGAATGTGGAGATAGGTGATGAAGGCGGACGTCTAAGTTATTACTGTGACGAACTGCAACCATGAGAAGAAGTAATGTGATAGAAATAGTTGCATGCCGTCCTGTCAGTGGCGCCATGTTGTATAATTAAGTATATTAAAGTAAACTAATGAAATATGGAACAAATAACCGATGTAAAGACGACAGAAATGAACCTGATGCCATCTGCCGGTTCTAAACGCTATTGGTGGAAAGCAATAGCTTCTTTCCTGATGGTACTGTTTACTATGCCTTTGGGGCATGCACTGATGATTATCATGGAACATGTCATGAATGAGACCGTGTTGCATTATTCTGCTTTTGCTATGGGAGCGGTGGGGATGGTCATGGTAATTATAGGCGTGTTTGCCCAAGGAGATACCCGCCAGACGCTATGGGGCTTTTTTGGAGGACTGCTTTTTTGGACGGGTTGGGTGGAATTTTTATTTATGTATTTTGCCAATCGTTTCGGTACACAACCTGAACTGGATCCGGTGACGGGAGAAATCGTGACCCGTCCTGAATATCTGATACTGCCCGCTTCTTTTGGCTTTTGGATGATGGTGATGGTAATGTATTTGTTCAGTACGAAGAATGGCTGCAATTTCATCAACTGGTGGCAGCGTTTGTTATTGCGCGGACGAAAAGCCGATATAGCGGCACGTCCCATGACACGCCATGTGTCGATCATCACCTTTATGGAACTGATGATGATCCTGTGGACTTCTTATCTTGTGCTGATGTTTTGTTATGACGATGTATTTCTCGGCGAACATCATCCGGTGACACTGTTAGTGGGATTAGGATGTCTGGTAGGAGCGTTCTTTATCTTTGTCAAGCAATTACGCATTGCCTCGTGGGGAGCGAATATACGTATGGCTATTGCTACAGTGGTGGTGTTCTGGACACCGGTGGAGATACTGGGACGCATGAATCTGTTCAGTGAGATATGGATTGATCCGATGAACCACGTGATGGAGATGGGTATTATTCTTGCTGTGTTCATTATCCTTGCTGTTTATCTCTGGTACATGAGTGCAAAGAAAAAAAAACGGTAAAATGAAAGATAGTAAATTAAAAACGGCAGGTATGCGGAAACTTCACTGGGGTAAAGCGGTTGTGTCCATAGTAGTGACACTGGCTGCTATGCCGTTGACCCATAGCCTGGCACGTGTCTTGAAAGAGGGAACCACAGGAGTGGAGCAGTTTTATGCCGGAATGGGAATGGGGGCTTTCGGATTATTCATGGTGATTGCGGGAGTGTTTGTGAAAGGGCATATCCGGCAGACTTTATTGGGATTGTTCGGAGGAATGTTCTATTGGATGGGAGCTGTCGACTTTCTGTTTATGTATTTTGCCAACCGTTTTGGTACGCAGGCACAACTTGATCCGGTGACAGGAGAGGTCGTCAGCCGGCCGGAGTATCTGTTACTGCCTGCTACCTTCGGTTTTTGGGTTATGGTGATGATACTCTATCTGTTCTGTACTCGGAACGGATGCAACTTCTTGAACTGGTGGCAGAAATTATTTTTCGGCAAGCACAAAAAGGAGATTGTTGTCCGGGCCATGACGCGCCACACAAGTATTGTAGCTTTTATGGAAGTGATCACTATGCTATGGACGTGTTACCTGGTACTGATGTTTTGTTATGATGAACGGTTCTTTGGCGATCACCATCCGGTGACACTATTGGTGGGAATGTTGGGACTTATCGGTTCGATTTTTATGTTTGCCAAATTGCTGCGTCATGCCTCGTGGGATATGAGTTTACGGTTCGGCTTTGCCACCGTCATTATTTTTTGGATAGCGGTAGAGGTGTTTGATCGTATTCATTTGTTCCCCGGTCTGTGGGAAAATCCGGGTGGATATAAGCAGGAATTGTTTCTTATAGCGGCTTCTATCATTTTTACAGGGTGTTGTCTTGTATATAATAACCTATTCGTTTTAAAGAATAAATGAAACCTTTTATATTCATATACCAATGAAAAAATCCGGTTCATAACGAACCGGATTTTTTCATTGATTCTTTGCATTCAAAGTTTTCGTTATGCCTCTTTTATCTCTTCGCCCTTTTCGTCCAGAAGTACGGTAACTTCCTGAGAATCTTTGGTTGTAAGAATCACCTTATAAATCTTACCGGTCTCTTTGTCAGCCGAATAAACTTCTTTGATTGAGGCACCTTCATAAGATTTAGCCAAGGCATTCATAACTGCATCCGGAAGTTTTTTGGCATCAATTTTCGTAAACTCATCTTGTGGAGCTTGTGCCTGCGTTTCTACTGCCGTAGAGTTTTCAACTTCCTGTGCAAATGCTACAGAACTACCTAATCCCATTACCAATGCTACTGCTACTAATACCTTTTTCATGATCGTAATTTTTTAAATGATTATTAAAATTCTAACCTGTTATCTCTTGTACAAATAGTATTGCAAACGGGATGCCAAAAAAACACTTGAAATATAAATCATTGAAAATTAATGTGTTGGTTGTCTGGAATAATGGTGGTGTGAAATAAATTATGTGGAATAGTGTAGAATTGGGGAACACAGTATTGGGGAAAATAATATAAAGGGTGAGTATTGCTGTCGTCCGAATGTTTGAAGGTGTCATTCCAAAACCACTATTTATAGGTATTGTGTGTCAAAGTGAAATACCGTAATTTTACGTCCGGAAATAAAACGCTGTTCGTCATATGCAAACACTCAAATCGGATATACGCAACCGGATTCTGTCGGCCGCAAAAGAGCAATTTATGCAGAGAGGATATTTGAAGACCTCTATGCGCGAAATAGCCGATGCTGTAGATGTAGGCGTAGGAAATCTCTATAACTATTTTGAGAATAAAGATGAGTTGTTTTGTGTGATACTTCGTCCTGTATCGGATGCTTTGGAGCGAATGCTGCAGGAACATCATGGAGCCAAAGGAGCAGATATTATGCTTATATGTTCCGAAGAGTATCTCAAGTCTGCTGTCGATGAATATATATCCTTGATAAACAAGCATGGTGAGCTGATGAAGATTCTATTGTTCCATTCACAAGGCTCTTCATTGGAAACATTCAGGGAAGACTATACAAACCGTTCGACGGAGATGGTTAAAACATGGTTTGCCGAAATGAAAGAGAAGCATCCGGAAATCAATGTGGTGGTATCGGATTTTATGATCCATCTGCAAGCAGTCTGGATGTTCACCCTTTTTGAAGAAATGTTGAAGCATGCTATCGATAGCAAGGAAATGGAGTATATCGTGCATGAGTATATATTGTTTGAAATTCAAGGTTGGAGGGCTTTGCTGAGAGTATGAGCAATAGAAGACAAAAATATAAATCGCCGTTTACCGGATTAAAATTGAGAAGAGAATCTTTACGAAGGTTCTCTTCTTTTTTTGTGAACGATTTTGAATACCGTTCATTTTTCAGCGCTACTCTGACACTAACATCATAAAAGTATAGAATGAAACAAAAACATGAATTTGAAAACATCGTGGCGGAAACATTATTGATTCCGCTTTACATGAGAGCCAAGGAGAACCGTCGGAAAAATCCGATTCTATGTGACAAATTGGCTGAGCAACTGGTTGAGAACATCGAATATGATTATTCCAGGTTCGATGGGGCCAAGTTGAGTGAAGTAGGTTGTGTGATACGCGGTTGGTATTTTGATCATGCTATCCGGCGGTTCATTGACACTCACACCCGCCCGGTAGTGGTAAATGTGGGTTGCGGACTCGATACCCGTTATCAGCGTGTCGGAAATGATGGAAAGGCCGTATTTTATGAGTTGGATCTACCGGAGGTTATTGCTATACGTCGTCGGTTGATACCCGAACCAGAGAATGATTGTTACCTGTCTGCATCGTTGTTGGAAACCGATTGGATGGATCGGATCCGACTCCTTCATCCCAATGGAGATTTCATCTTTGTTGTGGAAGGAGTATTGATGTATTTTCGTGAGGAACAGGTACGGACATTTCTACATAACATAACCATGCGCTTCGAAGGCGGCGAGTTGTGGTTCGATGTATGCGGAACGATGATGAGCCGACGTGGTGTGAAGCCCGATTCCTTGAGGGAACATAAGGCGCAGATACGTTCGGGGATAGATGACGGGCATATGGTGGAGTTGTGGGAACCCGGATTGCATTTGTTGGAACAGGCCAATTATATGAAATTTTTCCGTTCCCGTTGGGGATTTTTTTTCGGGCAGATATTGGGCAGGATGACGAAGTTGTGCTACAAGTTCAGTTCCATGCTCGGGTATAAAATAGGATAAATAAATCGGTTGATCATGGTAAATAAGAAGAAAGAAGGGCTGTCCCGTCTGTTTGAGATTGCAGGACAGAAAAAAAGTCTGCTTCTGTTGGCAGGCTTGTTATCGGCTGGGAGCGCGGTGTGTATGCTCATACCTTATTGGGCGATCTACCGGATACTCTATGAATTGTTGAACCATAGCCGGGAGCTGTCGTCCATCGATGAGACCAATATGATCCGTTGGGGTTGGATAGCCTTTGGCGGGCTGATCGGCGGATTATTGTTGCTGTATGCTTCCCTGATGTCATCTCATGTGGCAGCATACCGTATTCTCTATGGACTGCGTGTCCGGTTGACGGAACATATCGGGAGATTGCCGCTGGGTTATCTGAACGGGACATCAACGGGAGCCATCAAGAAGACGATGGAGCAGAATGTAGAAAAGATAGAGAACTTCATAGCCCACACGATTCCCGATTTGGTGAACGTTATGGCAACAGTAGTGGTGATGTTCCTCATTTTCTTTTCGCTCGATGGATGGCTGGCAGGTGTCTGTTTGGCAGTGATCGTACTAAGTATATTCTTGCAATTTTCCAATTTCATGGGAAAAAAGGCACGGGAATTTACACGCATCTATTACAACGCGCAAGAGCAGATGAGTGCTTCTGCCGTGCAATATGTGCGCGGAATGCCTGTGGTGAAAATCTTTGGACAGAGTGTCCGCTCATTCCGTCAGTTCAATGCCGAAATCGAAGCTTACAAGACCTATGCATTGAAAGTTTGCGACACTTACGAATCGGGTATGACATATTTTACCGTACTGCTCAATTCGATTGTTACCTTCATTCTCCCTGTCGGCATTTTACTAATGCAAAATGACTCCCGGAGTCTTATGCTGGCAGCTGTATGGCTTTTCTTTATCATACTCGGTCCGGGCGTGGCTTCACCCGTCTATAAGTTGATGTATCTGGGCAGCAGTACGCGGGAAATCAATGAAGGTGTATCGCGTATCGATCGTATTCTTGAAAATCAGCCGGTCTCGGAACCTGCTTGTCCGAAAATTCCCGCGACGTATGATATAGAGTTTCGTCATGTCTCGTTTTCCTATGAAAACAAGGAGCAGGCTACTCGTACCGAAGCGTTGCACGATCTCTGTTTCACGGCCCCTCAAGGTAAAATTACCGCTTTTGTCGGTCCGTCGGGAAGTGGTAAATCTACCGTCGCCAATCTGATTCCCCGGTTTTGGGATGTGGAGCAGGGAGAAATCCTTATCGGCAATGTGAATGTGAAGGATATTGCAACGGAGCAGTTAATGGATCTCGTTTCGTTCGTCTTTCAGGATACGTTCCTTTTTTACGATACACTCTATGAAAATATTGCCGTAGGTTCGTCCAAGGCAACGAGAGATACGGTCATTGCTGCCGCTCGTGCTGCGCAATGCCATGAGTTTATCGAGAAGTTGCCGGACGGATACGAAACACGTATCGGAGATAAAGGTGTTTTCCTTTCCGGTGGTGAAGCACAACGAGTCTGTGTGGCACGGGCTATTTTGAAGAATGCTCCTATACTTGTACTGGATGAAGCAACGGCTTTTGCCGATCCCGAGAACGAGTACAAGATGCAGCAGGCTTTGAAATCACTTATTAAGGATAAGACGGTCATCATCATAGCCCACCGCCTTTCTTCCATTGTATCGTCCGACCGGATCATCGTACTGAAAGATGGAAGGGCAGTACAATGCGGACGGCATGAAGAACTTTCCTCTCAAGAAGGGGTATATAAAAAGATGTGGAATGCTTATACGAGTGCGTTCCGCTGGCAATTGAATGTGAAACAAGAAAAAGAATAGAGAATGAGTGCAATAAGAAATATTACAATAGGCCGTACGGAAAGGCTTTATAAACCTGTAGGCTACACTATGCTTGCCAATTTGGTGAACATTGTTCCTTTTTGCCTTTCTATCGAGGCGATTCGTATTATATTCCGTGCTTTCAACGGAGGCGGGCAATCGCTTGATACCACCCGGTTGTGGTGTATATTTGGCTGTATGACAGGTTATATAGCTGTTATGGTACTGGCGGAAAGGGCTGCTTATCGTGCCAATTTCCGTGGTGCTTACGAAATGAGTGCATCGGGACGCATCTCTTTGGCAGAACATTTACGCAAACTTTCGTTAGGTTTTCTGGGTAAACGGGATCCGGGTGATTTATCATCCATGCTTATTACCGATTTTACAATGGCGGAAACAGGTATCTCGCATTATTTGCCTCAACTGATGGGAGCATTGGTGATGCCTGTACTGGCTTTTGTTTCGCTTCTTTGGATCGATTGGCGCATGGCGGTCGCCATGTTCGTGGCTCTTCCGTTTGCAATGGGCATTTTGTGGTTGAGCACGAGCGTACAGGAGAGGCTGAGTGGCAGGCAGATCAAAGCAAAAGTCAATGCCGGAAACCGCCTGGAAGAGTACCTGCAAGGCATCCGGGTGATGAAAGCCTACAATCTGCTGGGTGATCGTTTTGTTCGGTTGCGTGATGCTTTTGCCGAATTACGTCGTGCCTGCATTCGGTTGGAGGCTCTATTGGGACCTTTTGTTCTATTGGCCATTACACTCGTGCGTGCAGGATTGACATTGATGGTACTGTGCGGAACATACCTGCTTTTAGGTGGCCAGTTGTCGATTCTCACGTTTGTCATGTTCCTTGTTGTCGGTTCCCGTGTATTCGACCCGCTGACTTCCGCTCTTACCAATTTTACAGAGTTCCGTCATTTTTCTATTTCGGGAGGACGTATTCTTTCTCTTATGAACGAACCCGAAATGAAAGGGACAAAAGAAGCTCCCGAAGACGGTAATATCATCTTTGAAAACGTGTCATTCGGCTATCAGGAGAAAGAAGTCTTACATGGCATTTCTGTCATTTTATCGCGAAATTCACTGACAGCTCTTGTTGGCCCGTCAGGAAGTGGAAAGAGTACGGTAATGAAACTCTGTGCCCGTTTTTATGATCCGACAAAAGGGCGTATACTGTTTGGTGGAGTCCCGGTACGGGAAATTGAACCTGAAAAATTGATGAGTCGTATTTCGATGGTTTTTCAGGATGTTTATTTATTTCAGGATAGCATACGCAACAATATTCGGTTTGGTAAAAGTGATGCCACAGATGAAGAGATTGTAGCAGCGGCCAAAAAGGCCTGTTGTCACAACTTTATCATGCATCTGCCACATGGTTACGATACAATGGTGGGAGAGGGAGGCTGTACGTTATCAGGTGGTGAAAAACAACGGCTTTCCATTGCGCGTGCCATGCTGAAAGACGCACAGATCGTTCTGCTGGACGAGGCAACTGCTTCGCTTGATCCCGAGAACGAAGTAGAGATACAGAAGGCTATCGATACGTTGATTAAAGGACGAACGGTTATCGTTATCGCCCATCGTCTCAAGACAATAATGGGGGCCGACCACATCGTTGTCTTATCCGATGGAAAAGTGGAAGAACAAGGTACGCATTCGGAATTGATGTGCCGGGATGGTTTATATCGGAAGCTCTGGAACATTCAAGAAAGTACATTGGGATGGACATTATAGTGGGTTATTGTAATTTATATGAATGAAGTGAAATGCAAACTTCACATCCGGACTGTGCCGGATGGATGAAAAGAGGTGCTTTTGTCCGGAGCAACGCACTTCTTCAAAGAAGCTGCATTTTATAGGTTCCGCTATGGGTTGCTTTATGTCAGTCTTGCTACCCGGGCCCATCAGTCCGGATATCTGCGTTCTTCAGCCCGGGCTGCGGGGGGGGGATGGGACTGGGTAGCAGAGACTTTGGGTGGGAGATGGAAGATTGAAATGCATTCGGTCCATCGGTTATGCATGGTTGCAAAACTTTTATTTATGGAGTCTGTTTAGCGGTAGGATCACGGAAAAACGAGAACCTTCTTTCAGTTGCGAATATACATTAATCGTACCTCCCAGACCTTCTACAATAGTTTTGCAGACTGAAAGTCCTAAACCGGCACCCTGTACGAATGAATTGATTTTATAAAAGCGCTCGAATACTTTTTTATATTGATCGCTTGGAATACCGCAACCGGTATCGGCAACGAATACATATATTTTCTCACCATGATCCGACAGGGCATATCCGATATCTATATGCCCTTTTACTGTAAATTTTGCCGCATTATCCAACAAGTGCTCTATCACTTGCCGTAGGCGCACAGCATCTGTTTCTATTTCAACATTATCTGTGGGTAGCAGCAAATTAAACTGTACCTCCTGAGGTATTCTGTTTTCATATTTCTGATAGATTTCTGTCAGAAGTCGGGTAAGTGGATATACTGTAAACTTAAAAGTCATCGTGTCGGACTCTATACATGAAAGATCAAGGACATCCGAGACCAGTGTGAGCAGATAATTACAGTTTTTACTGATTAATGCCGAGTAATCTCTGGCTTCCTCTGTATCCAAGTCGACAATCCCGCCTGCAATAAGATTGGAGAAACCGACAATAGCATTCAGGGGAGTTCGTATTTCATGACTCATGTTAGCCAGAAATGCACTTTTGAGTCTGTCGCTTTCTTGGGCTTTATTGCGTGCAGCGCGCAATTTATCTTCAGTATTTTTATGCTCCTGAATGCTATGGCATACGCCTACAATACGATAAGGTGAACCGTCATTGGTTTTGCTGAGATACATCGACTGTTCAGAAAACCACTCCCAACTTCCATCGCCCCGTTGCAGCCGATAGGAGAATGAATCGGGTATTTCTTTTTCTGATAACTGTTTTTGCAAAGCATCTGCAAGCATATCCCGTTCGTTGGGATGTACTCTGGAGAAGAACTTCTCGATTGTTATCTCACAGTCTCCTGCCGGGATACCCAGATAAGAAAACCAGTGGGCATCGATTAACATTTTATTACGTTTCAAGTCGAAAAACCATGGAAAGATCTTTGTCCTTGCCAGAATCATGCTCAGAAGGTGTTCATGCGTTACTTCATCCATCGTATTACGGAATGCTAATAAATAACGTCCGGTCTCCAACTGCATGATACACCCACTGGCAAAGAATTGCACCTTCGTTTCCAGAGAACGTATCAAAGTGTCTATTGGCAATTTCTCCATATCCGTTTCCGAAGACTTCAATCGGGCGATCAGTTCCGGGAAGATATCTTTTTCTTGGTGGATGATTGAAATGATGTCTGTTATTTTATGTCCGGAAGGATCCCGGGGGATCTGTAAATCCTCGCATGCCAAGTTGTTGATGCCGGAAATGATTTGTTCGGTATTGAAAAAGACCACACCGGTCTGCATGGTTTCAAGAATCCTGGCGGAATAATCATTGGCTTCCGGATAGCCATTTCCTTTTTGAGTTTCCCCGTTTCGGAGTAGCGCCGTTTTTGATTTAATAGAAGAATTCGACATTTATATTTTTATTAGAGTAAAAACATGTTTTCCAAACAATGCATTTATAGACAAAGGTATTTATAAAACTGTATCTATTGTTATTTGGGCAATTATTGCCTATTAATAGTGAAAAACACATCATTTCTTTAGTTGGCTATGTTTTCCGTTTAGATAAGTGTGAGAACTGACCGGGTTAAAAAAGATGAAATAGAATGGTGGTTGTTTGATAAAAAGGAACTTTTTCTGTCCTTTGCAGTACCTCCGTCACATAAAACTTTGGAATGAACGCAAAATGGCAGATAATGTAAAAGCAAACAAAATGAACTCTCAGGCCGACGATGACATTGGATTTGGGATCTATACGGATATTGCAGATCTTCCTATGACCGGTTGTCCGTCTTATATTGAAGAGGGGATCGGCGGTGTATGCGAATCGGGTACGGCAACTATCGTAGTTTTTGATGTTCCATTCCAAATCGTACCGAATGTGGTCATTACCCTGATGCCGTGGCAACTCGTTTTTATCAAAGAGATTAGTGAGGATTTCAGGATCACTTTTTTCAAAATTTCCAAAGATATGTTTTCAGAAACTCTGAGTACATTATGGAGACCCGCTTCCGGGTTTTTGCTGTACATGCGCAAGCATATTGTATCAATCCCGGACGGGGAGTTGATCGGTCGTTTTTTGGCGTATTGTAATCTTCTGGTATACAGGATGAAGCATACACCGCAAAATTGTCGTCAGGAATCAATCATGCAACTGTTAAGGGTTTACTTCTGGGATGTCTATACTGTGTATATCAATGATCCTCAGGCTGAGAAGAGTCTGAAGTTTACACGTAAAGACGAATATGTCTATCAATTTGTACGTCTGATTATAGAAGATCATTCTCCGGATAAAGATGTGGCCTATTTTGCACAGAAACTGGGTATTTCTCCCAAAAGGCTCACAAATCTTATCCGGAGTATCAGTGGTCAATCAGCGCGTGAATGGATTGTTTATTATACCATTCTTGAGATCAAGTCATTGTTACGGGAGTCATCCCTGGACATTAAGTCGATTGCCGCCAGGGTTAATTTTCCCGATCAAACGACATTGAGTAGGTATTTTCGTCATTATACCGGAGTAACGCCATCCCAATACAGAAAAAATATTTATTTTTGATCTGAATCAGATTCGGGAAATTTTGTTAATTGGTCTTTGGGTTTTATCTGATCAGACTCAGGCTGCCGGTTGCTTTATTTATAGCTTTCTTCTCTGCACAAATACCGATACCTACATAGTGCAGATCATCTTCATTGGCACTATACATTTCACGTTCATATTCATCATAAGTTCTGGATTGTTGGGCAATAGTGGAAAAGTCAACCAGTACCAGATCTTCAATTTCTAAAGAGTGGAAATAGTTCCGGAGCTCTTTTATCTTCTCCTGTGAAGCTCCAAGTATAGGAATCGGCAGTTGTGTTATGCCCAAATGCCTTTCACCTTGTTTATCATATACATCATGACTCACAATGTTGCTGACTCTGCACCCTAGCGTCATGGATAAGACACTGGCAATATTGGCTACTATGCCCGTAGGTTGAGCGTTATCGATCACTAAAACACATTTGTGTGTGGCATTTGAAAGAATCTTTGTTTCCATATATTCTATATACTTTTGTACCTGCAAAGGTATCTATAATGGATTATTTTCCTATGTCTCAACTAAAAATACGATATAATTCCTATATTTGCCCGTATCTTTATCCGATTTTCCTGAAAAGGCGAATCGAAAACATTAAAAATAGGAAAAAAGACTATGGGGCAATTAGACAAAACGGATGTTGAAATACTTCAGGTATTACAGAAAGATGCGAAAGTGAACACTAAAGAGCTTTCTGAGAAGCTCCATATATCAAAAACGCCGATATATGAACGCATCAAACGACTCGAAAATGATGGGTATATAAAAGGATATGTCGCTTTGGTGGATAATAAAAAAGTCGGATTGCCTTTGATTGTTTTCTGTAATGTCTCTCTGGCAGTTCACGACGACGAACATATAAAGCGCTTTCAAGAGGAGATCAAGGAGATCGATGAAATTATGGAGTGCTATTCTACCGGCGGTATTTATGATTTTTTCATTAAGGTGGTCTTGAAAGATCTGGATGCCTATAACCGATTCGTTTTTGAGAAACTGACTAAAGTTCACGGTATAGTTAAGATGCAGAGTTCGTTTGTTCTTAGTGAGATTAAACATACGACAGTTTTGAATATAGACCGATGACCTTATGCGCAGATGGGTGATGAATAGCTGCGATAAAGAAATTATGGAGGGAGTAGCGCTTTCCAATTCAGGAAGATATTTTCATCTTCGTTGAACGGCGGAAGTAGTATTTTTATGGAGTCATCCATCATGGATGTCTGATACTTCCTTTCTAATTTTTTTATAATTTTTTTATTGACGCGGGCTATAGCATAGTTTTCATCGGGTTGCACTCCAATACATTTTCTGACTTCGACTTCCGGATGAAGCATACATAGCAAAAAGGCTGACCATTCGTAAGTATACCAATATCCGTTGATGTAATTTAAATAAATGCCATTTCTGTTATTTTGTTCCCGGCGTAATACAATCTCTATTTTTTCCATGTTTTAGGGTCGGAACTTCTTATTTTGCAATTTTTTCTCTGAATTCGCTCGGAGTGATTCCAAGTCTTTTTTTACAGTAAGTAGTGAAATGTGAAGGTGAAGCAAAATGAAAGGTTCTGGCTATTTCACTGATCGGTATATTACGATTGGCTAATTGCCCTTTAATATGGCGTGTTTTTTGATTAAGAATCCAATTGTAGGGAGTATCGTGAAAGCAGCTTTTGAATTTACGATTGAAAGAACGTTCGGAACAATGATATAATTGTGCAAACTGTTTGATGTTTCGTATCTGCAGGTAGTTTTCCAATACGAAACTTTTGAAATTCGGATCTCGCCCTGTGATGGGCATCAGGAAGTGGGCCATATCTGTTCGATTGTAGAATGTACCGAATACCATGAATATCTCTTTCTGTTTCAGTTCATGCATATGACTACACTGAACTTTCTGTTTGAGATAGAAGCAAATACTGTCCAACACATGTCGTAGCGGAGGACAGATAGATAAGGAATAAAAACAACTCTTTTCAGACTCAAGATGAATGGCAGACAATTCAATCGACATTTTATTGTGAAGATTGACTTGATTGTCGAAGAACAGTAGTATAAATTCTGTTTCTGTCATGCTTTTGCTTTGATTAGGATCGTTTTGGGGAAAGAGAACCATGTGCCCTTCAACGATGTGCTGATCGTGAAACTCGCTGCAGGATGTCAGTATTTCCCCTTTTAAAAGAAATAAGATACACGAGTGGTGATGGTTATCTATCTTAAAATCGCCCCCGGAGAAGAGTCTTTGATGAATAAAGCATATATTGTAATCTGATACATAATTGAGGCAAGTGGTGTGTCGTTCTATATGTAATAATTTCATAGTTAAACTATTTCTTGTTTAATAATTATACGAAAACAAAAAAACAGAGCGGGAAGTTTTATATTAAAAAGACACAATGTTCTATAATCGTGCCATCTTTTTCCTTTTTGTTTTTTTATAGTTATATCTGCCTTTCGCTTTCATTTTTTTATCTATTTTTGTCTTTTTCATAGATTATATACCCAAAGGGAATTAATATCATGATACAGACAATACAAGTACAAGGAACAGAAAAACGCTTATACCAACTTATTGCTCCATTGGTGATGAATCCGGATGTTTTAAGTGCAAATAATAATTATCCTTTTAAAACGACAGAACAATACGTGTGGTTCATTGCTATCGATAAAAAATCGGTTGTTGGTTTTATGCCGGTGGAGCATAGAAGGAGCGGATGCGTAATCAACAACTATTATGTCAGCGGTGATAACCGTGAAACACTCTCATTATTAATCTCCAGTGTTTTGGAAGCAATCGGAAAAGAAGTACGTTTGTTTGCCGTTGTTATGGTCAACCATCAGGCTGTATTTGAGGAACATGGGTTTATAATGGAGAAGGCATGGAAACGTTATGTAAAAATGCAAAAAGATGAATGATGACTAAAACTACAACTGTACCTAAAAATGTGTATGAACTGGCGCAAGAACGTTTGCGTATCGTCTTCAATGAGTTCGATAATGTCTATCTTTCCTTTTCGGGAGGAAAAGATAGCGGAGTGCTGTTGAGCTTATGTATTGATTATATTCGCCGGAATAACCTGAAGATAAAACTCGGGGTTTTCCATATGGATTATGAGATACAATATAAGATGACGATTGACTATATAGCCCGTATGTTGGAAGACAATAAGGATATTCTTGAAGTATACCGGGTTTGTGTACCTTTCAGGGTAGCTACCTGTACTTCCATGTACCAGTCTTTCTGGCGTCCGTGGGAAGATAGTAAAAAAGACCTCTGGGTACGTCCGTTACCTGAGAATGCCATGACTAAAGAAGACTTTCCTTTTTATAATACACAAATGTGGGATTATGAGTTCCAAATGCGTTTTGCCAGTTGGCTTCATGAGAAAAAGGATGCCGTGCGCACCTGCTGTCTGATCGGTATTCGTACGCAGGAGAGTTTCAATCGTTGGCGCTGTATTTACCTCAATCGCAAGTACCAGATGTATCATCGTTATCGGTGGACTTCGAAGGTAGGAAACGATATCTTTAATGCATATCCTATATACGACTGGAAAACTACGGATGTATGGACTGCTAACGGAAAGTTTAAGTGGGATTACAATAAACTATACGACTATTACTATTGGGCGGGAGTCAATCTGGAACGTCAGCGCGTTGCCAGCCCGTTCATAGGTGAGGCACAAGAGAGTCTGGCACTTTACCGAGCCATCGATCCGAATACGTGGGGGAAAATGATAGGCCGTGTCAATGGAGTGAACTTCACGAGTATGTATGGAGGAACCCATGCGATGGGATGGCAGTCCATTAAGCTTCCGGAAGGATATACCTGGCGGGAATTCATGTATTTTCTGCTTTCCACTTTGCCCGACCGTGCCCGAAACGGATATCTCCGGAAGTTACAGGTCAGTGTACAATTCTGGCGTAATAAGGGAGGGTGTCTGAGTGACGAAACTATTCGTAGGCTGAATGAAGCCAAGGTACCTATTATTGTAATGGACAACTCCAATTATAAAACGACCAAGAAGCCGGTCCGCATGGAATATCAGGATGATATTGATATTCCGGAGTTCAGGGAAATCCCCACCTACAAGCGCATGTGCATCTGTATTCTGAAAAATGATCATGCTTGCAAGTATATGGGATTCTCTCCGACAAAAGAGGAAATGAGTAAACGAAATCAAGTAATCGAACAATATAAAAACATATTGCAATGAGTATAAAGAAAAGTCCGGTATATAATGTAATAGCAGTTCCCGTAGAAAAAGTACAGGCCAACGATTACAATCCGAATGTGGTGGCTCCTCCGGAGATGAGGCTTCTTGAACTTTCTATCTGGGAAGACGGCTTCACTATGCCCTGCGTCTGCTATTATGATAAGGAAAAGGATGTTTATATCCTTGTCGACGGTTTCCACCGTTATTCTGTGCTGAAGACTTCGAAACGTATCTTTCAGAGAGAAAACGGGATGTTGCCTATTGTGGTAATCGAAAAGGATCTTTCCAATCGTATGAGTTCCACTATCCGCCATAATCGTGCCCGGGGTACGCACAATATAGAACTGATGTGCCATATTGTTGCCGAACTTGATAAGGCAGGCATGTCCGATCAATGGATTATGAAGAATATCGGTATGGATCGGGACGAGTTGTTGCGCTTAAAGCAAATATCGGGTTTGGCCGATCTGTTTGCCAATCGTGACTTCAGTGTTCCCGAAGATGACCAGCCGGGAAATGTAGATAAGAAACCTACTCGTTAAAGTTTGCCTTGCAGGCGTGGATTTTATAGATGCATATACTGTCGTCAGCAGATATATGCCGTATAGAATCTATGCCTGTTTTTTTGCCTCTCTGTTTGTCCGAATCGCAACGTTCGGTTACCTTATTTGCGGAAAATGAAACTGCACAGAACTTTCTCCTCCCTTTTTTATATTTAGCAACTTCACTTCATTAAAGTCCCATTATTAGAAGTTTTATTACTCTTTCTTCCTCTATAAGAGAAATGAATACAATTTCCGGAATGATACAATTCCGCGATATTTGTCATATTCATTTTGAGCAAGTTTTAGTCAGTATATATAATAGAAGAAACGAGTATGAAAAAGCTAATTCTGTTTGGAGCCGCAATATCGATTTCAGTAGCTGTAAGTGCACAGCACATCGCTCTGAAAAATAATCTCCTGTACGATGCTACCACCACACCCAATCTGGCATTAGAGGTAGGGTTGGGGAAGAAGACCACGCTTGACCTGTATGGCGGCTATAATCCGTTTACGTTCGGAAATCACAAGCGTTTCAAGCACTGGCTGGCACAGCCGGAATTCCGTTACTGGACCTGTGAGCGTTTCAATGGAACTTTCTGGGGTGTACATCTGCATGGAGGTGAGTTTAGCGTGGCCGGTATCAGTTTACCTTTCAAAATATTCCCTTCTCTTAAAGACCATCGCTATGAAGGATACTTCTATGGAGGAGGTGTCAGTGTGGGACATCAATGGCTGTTGAGTAAACATTGGAGCCTGGAGGCCTCGGTCGGAGTGGGATATGCTCATTGGGTATACGATAAGTATCGTTGTGTGAATTGCAGTCCTAAAATAAAGAGTGGGCATAAAAACTATGTCGGTTCTACCAAAGCGGCTGTTTCATTGGTCTACTTTATTCGCTAGGTTGAATTTGATAAAAAATGAAAGATATGAAAAAGTTTTATTTTCTGATATTGGGCATCGTCCTCTGCGGCATGGTTGCGCAGGCGCAAAATTCATACGAAGGTCATATCGGCTTCGGACAACACCATGTGGTCCGGAAAGGAGGGGAGTTGAACGTGGAGGTATCCCTTGATTTAGGGGCTGTAAAGCTGGCTGCACAGCAAATGATTGTGCTTACACCGGTCTTGCGATCTACAGAAGGAGAAGAACAACAGCAATTAGCTCCGGTAGTGATAGCCGGACCCCGTCGCTATCGGGTGCTGAAACGATCTTTAGCTTTCGGCACTGACAATTTTGAAATGTCTCCTATGCTTGTCGAGAAACGAAAGAGCGGTACTCCCCAGACTGTGAATCTCCACTTCGGATTACCCTATCATGAATGGATGCGCCGGGCAGAGCTGATTTTACGTGAAGAGGTGACCGGTTGTGCCGATTGTCCTGTCAGTCAGGGTGACCATACCGTTATAACATCGGTATTCGACGAACAATTTACACCTCGTTATGAGCTGAGTTATGTGACTCCGCCGGTAGAACCGTTGAAGCAGCGTAGCGAGACACATACAGCCTATCTGAATTTTGAGGTGGACAAATATGTATTGCTGCGCAATTATAAGAATAATGCCAACGTGCTTGCTGATGTCGACCGGATTGCCAATGAGATACAAAACGATTCCAACCTGACCGTAACAGAATTTCGGGTGACAGGCTATGCATCTCCTGAAGGTAACTATAGCCGCAACATGAAATTGTCCGAAAACCGTGCATTGGCATTTGTCGGTTATCTGCAGAATCACGGAGGAGTTGACGAATCTCTGCTGACAGTCGATTGGAAAGGAGAAGACTGGTCCGGCCTGCGTCGTGAAGTTGCGGCTTCGAGTCTGATTGATAAGGGAGCTATACTTGCCGTTATCGACGGACATACGGATTTCGCCACACGAAAAAATCGGTTGCAGGCGCTGAATGGAGGAACTACCTACCGGATGTTACTGAGGGACTATTATCCGCCTTTACGTCGTAATGAATATACCATTTCTTATGTGGCGCGTGCTTTTAATGTAGACGAGGCGAAGCAACTTATTAAAACCAAACCTCAGTACCTCAGTCTGAATGAAATGTTTCTCGTGGCGAATACTTACCCCAAGGACAGCGGTGAATTTAAAGAGGTGTTTGACATTGCTGCCCGCATTTATCCCGATGACCCGGTAGCGCGGCTCAACACTGCGGCACTTGAACTGGAGAATGGCGCTATAGATGCTGCCATAGTCCGACTTCAGAAGTCGGATATGCCTGAAGCATGGAATAATTTAGGAATCGCATACATCTTGAAACAAGATTATAAGAAAGGAGGAGAGTATCTGGAAAAAGCGATTGATGCCGGCATTCAAGCGGCAGCATATAATATGGGGCAATTAGCAGCTTGGCTAAAGACCCAGGAGTGACTTATAAATGTATTTTTTTTTAATTAAACAATTGTAGAACTATGAAAGTAGAATGGAAAAAACTAATGTTCGGCCTCGCAATCGGAGCCGGAATGATGATGATGGCATCTTGTAGTGATGAAGAGAATTTTGACCCTGGTGGAAGTACCGGTAAGGAAACTCCGGAACCGACCGAGAAAGCATTTCTCTCCATGCGCCTGTCTACCGGTTCGTTGGCCGGTACCCGGGTGGCAGTCGACCCGACAACTTCGGGACGTACTGAAGAGCAAGTCGTGAATCATGTACGCATGGTGCTGTATGAAACCAAGAATAATACCGTGCGTTACTCTTGGGACCTGAATGTATCTACTGACGGAATGAATGAATTTACCGGAGGAGATGTAGTGAGAGGAGAAGATGTGCCATCGGCTACGCCGACTGTGAGTCGTTTTGTTACAGTAGGTCGTGAAGTGGTGAAACAGGATTATGAGTTATTGATATTGATCAATCCTCCCGGTGAATTGCTGGAGATTACCGAACAGGGAAATCCCAGAAGTTATTTATCGCGTGCAGCCAATATGACAAAAGAGTCGCTGATACAGCCTTATGGTATTGCTGCCGATAATAACTTTTATATGACTAATCATCAGGACCTTATTTTTGTTCCTGAGGTGGAGTTGAGGGATAATCAACGGATGGCCGAAGAAAATCCGGTAAGGGTCGAGGTGGAACGTGCGGTAGCTAAAGTCGTTGTCAGCGGAGTGCCTGAGGTAGTACCGCACGGTGATCGGATTGACAATCTGAAATGGGGACTGGATGTGACCAATATGTATACCTACTGGATGCGTAAGATGACTTTTATAGCTAACTCGGGTGGTGTTTCGAATGAAATGGAACAACTCAATGCCGGATACCGCGAGGAACGCTATGCCGAAGATCCTAACTTTACAAGATTCAGTTCCTGGAATGGAGGAAACCCTGTCGGACAGTTTGAGTATTTGTCAGGGACTCCGGAGTTGAGCAAGAATTTTGATGACTATGATTATACGCTGGAAAATACGATGGACGCTGCCGACCAGCGGCATGACGTAACTACCCGTGTAGTGATTAGCGGAACTTACACGCCGAATGGCTTCGGATCGGTTGCGACTCGTAACGGAGGGGGCATCAGTTTCTACTATTTCAAAGGCAATGCTATCAGAGTGGAAGCCATGCGGGATATGGTAAATGACAGGGGGCAGATTCCTCAGGAATTACGTGATGCAGGTTTGGAACAGGCTATAGAGAACGTACTGGCCTGGAACCCGAATGCATTTAATTCACCTACGGCTTCTTTTTCGGAGGGTGGCATTAATTTCTACTATCAGGGAGTGTGCTATTATACGGTTCTGATTCGTCATTTCTCCAATAACATGGTACCTGTATTGATGGGATACGGACGCTATGGTGTGGTACGGAATAATGTATATCAGCTTAGTATCAATAAGATTATCGGTCCGGGACAGCCGGTGATCAATCCTCCCGGGACAGATCCGGATGACGAAGACACTTCCTGGATCTCGGCTGACGTCAACATTATGCGGTGGTATATCCGTAATCAGAATGTAGAGGAACTTTTATAAATTCTTTCTTATAAACTAAACTGAAGTAACTATGAACAGATTTATCGGATACATACAGGTTGCATGTTGCTGCCTTCTGCTATGTGCTTCCTGCGTCAGAGACGGGATGGATGAAGATTGCAACTCTTATGTCCGCTTTGTATACGACTACAACCTGGAATACATAGACTTGTTTCATAAGCAGGCAACCAAGATGAACCTGTATGTATTCGATGAAAAAGGTGTATTTGTGACAGAATTGAAAAAAGAATCCGGTGCTTTTGCACCGGATTACCTGATGACTTTACCCGGAGCCATGGCAGGCAGAAGATATATTTTTGTGGCTTGGTCGGGGTTGTATGACAAGTCGTATGACAAAGTTACCCTGACTCCCGGGGTATCTACGTTGGAAGATCTGGAAGTCAGTGTCAACAATCTGAAAACCCGGATTGGAGGAGGGGTGGTCGACAGAGAACTCCATTTACTGTGGCATGGCAAACAGACGGAGGTATCTCCACAGTATAATAATGATATCACCACTGTCTCTTTGCTGAAGAATACGAAGAAATTCCGTATCATCATGCAGATGCTCGACGACAGCAGTATTCACGTGGATGATTATGATTTTCGAATTATTTCGCCCAATGGGAGGTACAACCATGAAAATGGGCTTTTGGGAGACGAAACGGACGAGAAAGTGGAATATACTGCTTATCATACCGAAGACGATCCTGAGACCGGAGCTATAGCCGAACTGAATACGTTGCGTCTGATGACTGATACCGAAAACAGATTGGTTATCACGCATAAGTCATCGGGTAATGTGATTCTTGACATCCCCTTGAATAAATATCTTAATGCGCTGAGGCTTCAGCAATATGCTGATATACCTTTGCAGGAATATCTGGACCGTGCCGATAAACACGGTATTATTCTATTCTTTAAAGGTATGGATGGCAACGGAAATTATATAAGTGTGGATGTACAGATCAACGGTTGGTTGATCCGGAAGCAAGAGGTCGATGGAGTTTAAGTATCAGGGTGTAGCTATCCGTTCCGGATGGCTACACCCTAATGCCGATATGGCTACACCCTTTCTTCTGTAGGGTTTAGCCATATTTTTATACAGGTATTGGTCGGTCGGGGGTTACAGGGGGTCGATGAAACTCTTCTGCTGTTCCAGGAAAGTAATTCTTTGGGACTCTCCGCTTTCTGAAATCAGTGTGGAGTGTCTTTTCAATGATTGTATCCAGTCTTTTTGTATGCCGCAAATTCGTGGGCTTTGAGAGTCCATTGAGTTAATAGAATATACCCGGAGGAGACTGATTTGGAAATCTTTCTTTTCTATATAGCTGTAGGTTGCTTCAAAATCGATATTGGATAAGTAAATGGCTACTTTGTTTCCGTTACTGAATTCACCTTTTGCGGATATCTGTTCCAGTTCATGCAGCAACAGCTCCAGTTCGTTTTTTAAATGTATCAGGTCTGTTTCCGAAATCAGATTGAGGCCGGCAAAATACTTCATCTCTTTTACAAACGAGTAGAAGACATTGCTGTCCCATATAAAACAGGTCTTTCTGCACGCTTTGACAGCCTCACTCAACAGTTTATGGGCATGGACCGCTTTGTCCGGTATGTGCATTCCCGATAAGCTGTTTGGGGTACGTATTTTTCCATTTTGATAAATCCATCTGCACAGGCGAAACTTTGATAAGTATTCGTACGAAGAATAGAGGGTGAAAGGAATTACGTTCGAAGCGGTATATATCTTCGTGCTGATATCATCTTTTACGTAGTTGAATATGCGCAGATAGCGTTCTATAATCTCATAATAACTTTCCAGAGGATCGGGTGAGTGAAGCAGGTTTAAATCGAAAGTCACACGGTTCGACTGGTGATTTCCAATAATCTGATCAATTGATATTCCCAGTTTGCATGAAATCATGGCAATTTCGTCAAAGGTGAAAGCCACTTCGCCTCGTAATCTTCGGTATACAGCCTCTTTTCCCATACATAGGGCATCTGTCAGGTAGTTGGCCAGATTTATTCCACGGGGAATGCGTTCTTTCATTGCTGCAATAAGTTCGTTAACGATATAATTTTTCATAACTGCCGTTTGGGTTATTGATTAATAATATTGCGAGAATCACAATGGCTTGTGACATATGCAAATATAGAGTAAGTAGACCGAACTTTTGTATGGTATATCATGTGTAGAAAAAAGAGGGATTTTCTGATTCGAGAATTATTGTCGGAGGGATGGCTGGAGAATGAAAAAAAACAGATGGCATTGCCATCTGTTTCCGATAATTGTCACTGTTCTCCTACCTTGTTTCGTTTTTCGTTTTTAATAAAGTTATAAGGTATTTATTATTTCACGCTGTTCATTAAAGAAACGTATACGTTGCATCTCTCCGCTTTCGGATATTTGAGTTGAGAATTTTTTGAGTGATTGTACCCACTCTTTCAGGCTGCGGAACATGCCGTCATCCTGCGTTGTAATGGCATTGATGGAGTATATGCGTATCATACTGATATGGCTGTTGCTGGTTGCCACATAGCTATAGGTGGCATCGAACTTGATATTTGAGATATAGATACGTACATCGTTACCGGTTTCATACTTACCTTTTCCGGCCAACTCTTCCAATTCATCCGTCAGAAGCAATAAATCGTCTTTTATCAACTCTTTGTCTTCTTCCGAAACCAGGTGGATTTCCGAAAAGAATTGTATGTCTCTCACTACATGTTCGAATACGGTATTGTCCCAGATATAATCAGTCGTCTTCATCTGCTGTGTCATATTGACAAAGTCTTTCTGGATGTTATATATTTTGTGGGGAATTTCCAGTTCATCAAAATGCTTGCATTTGATATTTTCATTCTGGTACATCCATTTAAACAGACGAAACTTTGAAAGTACATCATGTTTGAGATATAATGCTTGAGGCAATATGTTTGAAGAGGTTGCCATTTCTGTAGTGGGATCTTCCCGGATGTTATCGAATGCATCGACATATTTCGTGAGAATATCGTGATAGGTTTCGAATGTATTGGTATGGTGTACGACGTTCAGGTCGAATACCGCATTGTTGCTGAAACTCACACCGATCATTTTGTCGAGCGATATACCCAATTTTCTCGAGATGATGGCAGCTTCTGCCAAAGTAAACGGTACTTCTCCCCGCAGTCGGCGATAGATGGCCTCCTTACCTATATATAAAATGTCCATTAGAGTGTTTGCCAGGTTGGTTCCGGTCGGCATCTTTTCTTTTGCGGCTTCTATTAAGCCTATATTTAATTCGTTTGTTATCATAATTTTCAGTTTGTACTGTTTCTCTGTTTAACACTTTTATCCCCCGGCTTGTTTCGCAATTCGCAACTATTTTTTATTTGATGCCCTTACTTGCAAAAAGAGGAAGTCTGTCACGATCAATCTACATATAGAGAAAGGGCCGGAGGGATAGAAACATTCTGCCGGTCACAAATATCCTTTAATCCCGATGTAGTTTTGTGACATAAGCCGGAAAGCTTGTTTTTTATGTCAAACCCCTAAAGCGATTACGATGGATTTAGAAAAGGTATTAATTAGAGAGATAAACAATGATAGTCGTATTTTTCTGTATAAAGAGGGAGATTGCTGGAGTGCGCACGATAATTCCGCACGGCATCTTTGCTTTTTATATTCGCAGTTCAATGCGTATGATCGCATTTATCAGGCGTATGAGATTGTATTAAAGTGCGTTATGCTGAGTAATGCAATGATTGAGAAGTTTATCGAACATACATTGGTGAGTACGGTTCATGAAGATGAAATTGAAATCTGCATTCCAAAAGAAAAAAGAGCAGAATTTGAAAGCTGGCGTAGTACGTCCGGGGTATAAAAGAATTTTTAGAATCAGTTTCTTTTTATTAAAAATATATGTTCGAAAAACTTGCATATTTTAATCAAATCTTATACATTTGTCCAGATATAGATGAGAAGAGAGCATGTATTTGCCCTTTGTCATTATAAAATAATTACATGAAAAGAATCTTAGTTAGCGGAGGTGCGGGTTTTATTGGTTCGCATCTTTGTACCCGGCTAATCAACGAGGGGCACGACGTTATTTGTCTGGATAATTTTTTTACCGGATCAAAAGAAAATATTATCCATTTGATGGATAACCACCATTTCGAAGTGGTACGTCATGATATAACATTTCCATATAGTGCTGAAGTAGACGAAATATACAACCTTGCCTGCCCGGCGTCTCCCATACATTATCAGTACGATGCCATTCAAACCATTAAAACATCCGTAATGGGAGCTATCAATATGTTGGGGTTAGCCCGTAGGCTCAATGCTAAAATATTGCAAGCTTCAACCAGTGAGGTTTACGGAGATCCGGAGGTTCATCCGCAACCTGAATCTTATTGGGGAAATGTCAATCCGATCGGCATCCGTTCTTGTTATGATGAAGGGAAACGTTGTTCTGAAACTCTCTTTATGGATTATCACCGGCAGAATAACGTACGCATTAAAATTGTTCGTATTTTCAATACATACGGTCCTCGGATGTTGCCGAATGACGGGAGAGTGGTTTCTAATTTTCTTATCCAGGCACTGAAGAACGACGATATTACTATCTATGGGACAGGTGAGCAAACCCGTAGCTTCCAGTATATTGATGATTTGGTTGAGGGTATGATCCGGATGATGAATACGGGTGATGATTTTATCGGACCGATAAATCTTGGCAATCCGAATGAATTTTCCATGCTTCAGTTAGCGGAGAAGATCATCCAAAAGACCGGATCGAAGTCGAAGATTACTTTTAAGCCCCTGCCGCACGACGATCCCCAACAGCGTAAGCCTGATATCAGACTGGCACAGGAAAAATTGGGTTGGCAACCGACTATTTTGCTGGATGAAGGTTTGGATCGTATGATTGACTATTTCAAAATGAAGTATAAGTTATAATAAAATAAGAACTCAAGATTAAAGCTACATAAAGATGAATATGGAAATAAATCCCTCGGAATATAAAATTCTCATTGTAGACGATGTTATGTCCAATGTCCTTTTATTGAAGGTATTGCTGACCAATGAGAAGTTTAACATAGTGACAGCTAGCAATGGGAATCAGGCATTGGACCAAGTAAAGAAAGAGAATCCCGACCTGATATTGCTGGATGTGATGATGCCGGATATGAGTGGTTTTGAAGTTTCTCAAAAGTTGAAGGCGGATCCCGAAGCGGCCCATATTCCGATCATCTTTTTGACCGCATTGAATAGTACTGCCGATATAGTCAAAGGATTTCAGGTAGGCGGCAACGATTTTATCTCTAAACCTTTTAATAAAGAAGAACTGATTATTCGGGTCAGTCATCAGATTTCTTTAGTAGCGGCCAAACGTATTATTGAAGCCAAAACGGAGGAACTTAAAAAGACGATTATCGGGCGTGATAAGCTTTATTCTGTGATTGCCCATGACCTCCGTTCGCCTATGGGATCTATTAAGATGGTGCTTAATATGCTGATTCTTAGTTTGCCCAAAGAAAAAATCGGCGAAGATATGTATGAACTGCTGACTATGGCCAATCAGACTACCGAAGATGTGTTTTCGTTGTTGGATAACTTACTGAAATGGACAAAAAGCCAGATAGGTAAGCTTAAAGTCGTATATCAGGATATCGACATGGTGGAAGTTGTAGAGGGAGTAGGAGAAATCTTCGCAATGGTTGCCGGCCTGAAGAATATTCGTTTGCGAATTGAATCGCCGGAATGTCAGGCGGTACATGCCGATATCGATATGATAAAGACGGTGATACGCAATTTAATAAGCAATGCCATTAAATTCAGTAATGAAGGTTCCGAAGTTCTTATAAAAGTTGAAGAGTCGGATGGAATGTCGGTAGTTAGTGTTAAAGATAGCGGATGCGGTATTGACGAAGAAAGCCAGAAAAAACTGTTGCATACCGATACACATTTCAGTACATTCGGTACTAATAATGAAGAAGGTTCGGGACTCGGGTTACTTTTGTGCCAGGATTTTGTTGTGAAAAATGGAGGAAAGTTGTGGTTTACTTCTGTTAAAGATGAAGGTTCAACTTTCTATTTCTCGATTCCACTGAAAAAATAAGGATTCCGATAGCGATGGAAGAATCGTTCCGAATATAGATTATTCTAATAAAAATGGAGATGTACTCCCATTCATCACAGGGTGAACTTTATCTGTGTTATCTGTGATGTCTTAACATAATAAGTAAACCCCGAAAGTTGGACAAAAAACTTTCGGGGTTTACTTCATTTCGACACAGCTCCATTTTTTCTATTGCCGGATTCCGGTGTTGTTTCTGGGATTATATATGGATAGGAGGTTTTTATTATCGTTTGCACATTGCTTTAAAATCGCAATATTCACATTTCTTTGTATCCTCTGTTTGAGTGAATTCCTCTTTGTCATCGTATATCTCTTCAAGCAATTTCAGGAGACGCTCACGGAATTCATCTTCATAAACCGAAAAATCATCGACCGGCAGTTTAGGCTTGCGAGCTTCTCCTATTTCAATTACAGGAGAGTAACTCTCGGAAGCTGCCCGATGAATATAGAGTAGCGAGGGAGCTACTTTTAGTGCCTGTTGCCGTGCCATAATGGCGGCGTATAGGAAAGTTTGGAAGATGTAGTTGGGGCGTCCTTCGGCAGGTGTGAATAATTGTTCTATATTTGCCGGTACTTTGGGGCTGCCTCCGGTCTTATAATCCACAATTCGGAGTGTACCTTCTTTGCTATCCATACGGTCGATGGTGCCTCCGATTCTTAGTGATAACTTTCCCACAGGCCCTTCTATCCGGATATCCTCCACTACTTCCTGTTCCATACCCATCATTCGGAAAGGGGCATATTGCAGGTCATTACGCAGCAGTTGGCGGAGATACGAAGTGATAACCTTTGAGTTTATTAGCTGGATTCCGTTATACTCGGGCTTCTCGTCGATAGGAACATGAAAAAATATTTCTTTAAAAGCTATATCCACGTAGTTTTGAAGACGGATATTATCGCGCAATAGGCGTTCAAGATCTTCTTTATGGACATCTCGTTTGTTGGCTGTCAGATCTAAATAAACCAATTGGGCAGAACGGTGGAAGATGGTTCCGAACAGGGCGGAGTCAATTTCAGCACTGACTTCATCGGGAGCTTTAAGGCGTGCCACATAACGGAAATAAAACTTCAGCCGACAATCAAGATAGGTGTTTAATGCTGAAGGCGAAAGTATTAGGGCATCCGGGTTGCGTGAGAAGTCATAAGTCCGGTATAAACGGTCAATAATTTCCGGGGTTTTTGTAATGCGGATTTCCTTGCTGTTTTGTGGCGATTGTCCGGCTTCAAGATATTCACGGCTGATTTCATGTGGCCATTCAATCAGAAACTGTAGCATGAAACGTGACCATTCTCCTCTGTTTAACCCATCTGATGAGGTGTTATACATTAAGGTTATATTTTCTGCACGCTGAATCAGGCGATAGAAATAATAGGCATAAACAGCATTCTTATGTTCAATAGTAGTCATGCCGAAAGCTTTGCGTAAATTATAAGGGATGAATGATGACTCACCTCCCGATTTGGGCAATTGGCCTTCATTAAGCGATAGAAGGAGCAAGTTACGGAAGTCGAGGTTACGTGTTTCCAATACTCCCATGATCTGCATTCCTATAGCCGGTTCACCATGAAAAGGAATGTTGGCTGCATTCAGTATTTTATTTAATAAACGTTTCAGAGTTTCTATGCGTACCTGCAATTCGTTGTTGTCTATCAGATTGAGCAACCTGTTGACTAATGTGAAACTTTTGAAGAGAGATTCACGGTACAGCTGATTGAAAATGTCATCGCTTTCCTGTTCCTGACGATATAAAACAGATACTTCTTTCAGCAGTTCCGTGATGTAGACACAGAGTTCACGGATACCATTGCGGGGCGTAAACAATATGTCCAGAAATTTGTCTTTCTTTAATTCGGATGGAAAAGGATAAAAACGGTTGGTCTTTGTAAGTTCCCGTTGCAGCGGCTCAGCTTTATCTGAGAGGCGGCGGGTATAGGGATGTTTCAATACTGTCTGTACGGCATCATAGATATATCGTCCCGAGTCTGTCCGGTATCCGCTGGTTTGCAGTTCGAGTATGGCGTTGATAAAACTATATACCGGAGTCTGTGCTAACGGAAATCCCATGGTGATATTGACATTCCTTACTACCTCCGGTATAGAGTGCAAAACAGGAAGAAGTAAAGCTTCATTGCACAGCACAACGGCATTTTCTTTTTCTTCGTTACTCAGGTTCTCATGTACCCATTGAGGCAGATACCGGGCTTGTGCGTTCTCGGTAGGGGAAGAGATAAAACGAACTTTTTTGGGTTTTATCAATTCATTGAACAATTCGGCAGGAAGCTCATTGGGGAAGAGTTTGAGATTGCGGTTGATAAATTCTCCGGCCTCATGGCGTTGTTTTTGCCGGGAAGGAAGCTGAGTGTAAAACACGTCATAATCCCAATAGAAAAGAGCCTTACCCGCATTCTGCAATTGTTGGAAGAAGTGAGTTTCCACCTTGTTCAGTACGTTGAAGCCGACAAATACATAGCAGTCATATTTCAATGAATCCGGTTCAAGTTGTTCAATAACGTTTCGGTAGAGCATACCTTCGTAGGCAAATCCTAATTCTTCCAGCTTTTTATGATATCGGCGATAAATATCACCCAATTTATCCCAAAGAGAAATAAACTTTTCTTTTAACAGTGTTCTCTTTTCGATAGAAAAATTTTGGAAAAACTGCTGGATAGCCTGTTCTTGCTCTTGGTCGAGAAATTCATAATCATCCATGACATTCTTTAAGTCCTGCAGATTAGTAAATAACTTATCTGCATGAACCAGATTTTTGTCTACATCATCAAAATCACTGATTAATAACTCACCCCAGAAGTAGAAGTCGTCCAGTGATTCGTCACTATTTGTTTCTTCACGGAATATTTTATAAAGCTCGCATACTAACCGAATCGGATCTCCTAGTTTTAACACCGATAAATGCTGAAATAATTCGCTGATACTTAAATATGCCGGTGACCAAAGAGGTTGATCGGACTGATTTGCCAAATGTTCATTAAAGAACAGACTGGCACGTTTGTTAGGGAATATGATAGCTGTGCGTGACAGATCATTTCCTATTTTACAGTAAAGGTCCTGCGCGACCAATTGGAGAAATGTTTTCATACTTTTTCGATTATTTCTTCTTCTACATACCACAGATAACCTGTGATGTTTTTGTATCCCATTCGGGAGAGGAGCTGCATGTATCCTTTTACCTGTTTGTTGTATTTTTTGTTTGCTTTACCAAATTTGAAGTCTACCACAACTACTTGCTCGTTTTTCATCATTACACGATCAGGGCGACGGGTTTGTAATACACCTTTGTCTTTGTAAATGATTGCGCACTCGTTGAACAATCTCCATTCACCGGAGTACCACTCTTGTACTTCAGGCAGGGAGAAGGCCTTTACGGTCAGAGAACGTATTCGTTCTTCCGCTTCTTTGCTGCCAATGATTCCCTCGAATATCAAGTGATGAATGGCCGGTTCTATGTCATCCTTGGTCTCAATGGCAGAAAATAAAGTATGTAACAATTGTCCGTGATTTATGAAGCGGTCATCGGATTCTTCTTCAGAAAGCCCCTTGATAAAATCAGCAGATCGGTTGGACTGTCGGAATTCTATATCCGGATGCATAGATTCCATATTGACCGGAAGTTTTTCCGGTTTGCGAGTCAGCTTGTTACCTGAATCGATTTTTTTCTCATTTTCGGATGGGCAAAGGTCACCTAATTCATATACCTGTTCTTCATCCCATTCCTGATCTAATTTGTTGGCAGCCTGTGGTAGTGCTCCGGTTAGCAATTCGGCCATTGTATTTCTTTGTCCTTTCCGACTCCAGATAATCAAATTTTTGCCGGCACGTGTAAATGCTACGTAAAGCAGATTCAGATTGTCTACCCATAGTTGCAGGCGTTCGTGTAAATAATCTGTGCGGTATACTGATTCTGCCATGGCGGAAGAGTAATTTACCGGCACAATATCCAACTCGTTGAAAGGGGCTTCTTGAGGTACGCACCAGACGAGTTGGTTGTTTGTTTCATTTTCCAGTTTCCAGTCGCAGAAGGGTAGGAGTACCGTATGAAATTCCAGTCCTTTGGATTTATGTATTGAAAAGATACGTATACCCTCCACTTCGCCACTCGGAATTGTTTTCCCGGATAACGTCTCGTTCCAATATCGTATAAAGCTGTCCGGATCAGAAGAGTGGCTTTGCAGATAATCGGTTACTGCATCAAAGAAAGCAAACAGGTAAGCGTCCTGTTGTTCAATACGGTGCAGTTCAAATAAACTGAAAAGTTCCTCTAACAGTTCATACAGAGGCATCAACCGTAGTTCTGCCATTCGTTCCAGAAAAGCCGGTGGAAATAATTCTTCGGCTTTATGGAGGAGCAGCGAATTGAGATCATACTCCGAATGAAGTATTTGTAATTGGTAATTAGTGGCCAACTGTGCTTTCACGATCCGATTCTCCGGATCGGAAAGATAGCGCAAGGCATCCAACATCATACAGATGGCGAGCGAGGCATCCAGACGGAAGGCTTCGTCAGACACAATCTTATAATTTAGTTGTTTATCGAAGTAATCGGCAATACGCGGAATACTTTTATTCTTTCTTACGAGAATAGCTATATCGTTCAGTTTAACGCCGGATTGTAACAGATGTTCTACTTCCATTCCCAGGCTGATAAGGGTTTGTTCTGTATAATCGTGTTCTTCGTCCGGTTCGAGAAACTCTACCTTAACGTATCCTTGTTGTTTGTTTCGGGGGGATTCCTGTTCCACGTCGGCATATGCATTGATTAGAGGCTCACAAATACTTCCCAACTGCTTATTATACATTTCGTTGAGATAGTCCACAGCCGCGGAGAATATACTATTGTTGAATCGTATGATATTGGTTTCACTTCGACGGTTGGTTTTTAACGTTTCTGTACGGATAGAAAAATATCCAAGTTGCTTGTTTAATCCGTTAAGGATTCCCCAATCGCCGTTTCGCCAACGATAAATAGATTGCTTGACATCACCTACAATCAAGCTGTCGGCTCCTTGAGACAATCCTTCAAGTAGCAGGAGTTTAAAATTATCCCATTGCATTCGACTGGTGTCTTGAAATTCGTCTATCATCACATTGCGGATGTTAGTTCCGATTTTTTCGAAAACAAAAGAGGAGTCACCGTCTTTCACTAATTGGTGGAGCAAAGCGTTGGTATCCGAAAGGAGGAAACGATTGTTTTCACGATTCAGTTGACGTACTTCTTCATCAATATTGGTTAAAAGCCGGACTTTGTTCAGGTGCTGTGTCGACAGTCGGCAGCTGTTCACTATTCGATTGTTGCGTGAGCGATATTGTTCGGCATTTTGTAGAAGTGGCATTAAGATGGAAGAAGCCAACAATATAATATCCGTATATTGTTTTGATGTTTTTGCAGCCCAATTAGTCTCGTCATCGAGGCATTTGATTACAGTAGCATTGACTATCTCGTCTCCGAGTATACCGTTTTTTAGTTTATTGAAATAGCTTCCTATTCCTTTGGCTCCGTTCTTTAAATCAGTTGGTTTCAGTGATTGACTGGAAAGTACATTTTCAAACTGTTGAGCGAACTCTTTCATCTGTTCAAGAGCGGCTGTTTCCATCTCTTTTAATGTCTTACGATAATTATGGATTACATTCGGGTCACGGAGGCGTCGGCGGAGACCATCACCTTTCTCGATGTATCCTTCATCAAAAATATTCCGTCCGAAACTTTTGATCTCATCCGAAACATTCCAGCGTTTATCGTCAGCGATACGTTCATCTATATAATCGAGCAGCCATACCAGTACAGGTGAATTGGGTCCCAACTTTTCAATCATACTGTCCACAGCATCGCTCAATACTTCTACGTTGTTCAGTTCGATATTCAGATTGGGACTCAATTCAAGTTCACGAGCCAGATTACGCATGACCGATTGAAAAAAGGAATCAATGGTTTCGACGCGGAACCGACTGTAGTCATGAAGCATATAACCCAAAGCTATGCCTGCCGTTGTTCGTATCTCGTCTTCTGAATGCCCTGTCTCGGCAATTATGCGTTTTAGATAGGCATCCGAATCCGGATCGCCTATCTGTATTCCATATAATTGACTAAGAATACGCTCCTTCATTTCAGCAGTAGCTTTATTAGTAAAGGTTACTGCTAAAATCTGGCGATAGGCGCGCGGATTCCGGATTAGTAACTTGATATATTCAACAGCCAGGGTGAAGGTTTTTCCGGACCCGGCGGAGGCTTTATAGACAATGAGTTCGCTCATTCACAGTTTGTATTGGATAATGATTATTTTCTTTTTACTATTTCGAATGGTACACGTATTGAAACGCCTTTTTTCATTAAGTTATTCAGATTGGGATATAAACGTTCTTTGAAAGAATCCCAATTGCGATGTTCCATTTGGGTCCATCCTGCTTCTGCCAGTGCCAGACCGCGGGGATAGGTCATATATGTCACTCGGTTAATGTCCTTTATTGCTTCTCCCCAAAGTGTTCCCATTACTCCCAGAATGTGTGCCTGTTCTGCTGCGGGTTTTCCGTATCCCGGATCAAACTGATAGCATGTTTCGAGTGTAGTTACCGGCATTCCCCAGTTATTAAATTCCGGAAGATCTCCTTTGAACTGCGGATAATCCAGATATGCAAATTCTCCCGGAGCCATAATCAGAGGGTTACCATGCTGTTGGGTCAGTTTCTGGCAAGTTGGCGTCAATCCGTATCTCCAGCTCACAAGTGTTACATTTTTAGGGTAAAGGAACAGATAATCGTTGGCCGGCATGCGAATGTTATCTAATTCACACCAGAGAATAGGGTATTTTCCATCAGCCTCTACGAAACTGAGCATACGGCTGAAAAAAGGAATCATTAATTGGGAAGCCTTTTCGTATTTCAGTTCCTTCATCATCTTTTGGCAACGTTCACATTTGGTCCAGTTCTTTTCTATAACTGCTTCGTCACCACCCAGGTGAATATAACGTGAAGGAAAGAGAGCACTTACTTCATCAATAATATCATTGTACACTTCATACACTTTTTCATTATTGGCACAAAGCATTAAGTTTACAGTCTCACCTACATTCTTTGCAATGGTATCGGTGTGTGTACATCCCAGTTCAGGATAAGCGGCTAATACAGCGACAGTGTGTCCCGGAATATCCAATTCCGGCACTATTTCAACATGGCGTTCGGCTGCATAACGAATCAGGTCGGCCAACTCTTCTTGAGTATAAAAAGATTGTCCTGCGGTAAGTTTCGGATGCTTTCTAATTTCGATTCTCCATCCTTGATCATCTGTCAGGTGAAGTTGAAGCACATTATATTTGTAGCGTACCATCTGATCGATGTAGAACTTTACATCTTCTATTGGTAAAAAATGTCGGGCAGGGTCTAGCATTAAAGCCCGGTAGCCAAAGCGAGGCGCATCATCGATACTGATAGGAGTCATTTCTTTCCGATTGCTGGCGCATACATCTCCCAAGAGAACTTGATCAACAGTCATTACACCATAGAAAACGGCTGCTGCACTGGCTCCGCTAATGGTCATCCCTTTCTGGTCAACTTTGAGTTGATAATGTTCTTTTCCTTCCAATTGTGGATCAATAATTAACCGGATGGGGGATTGGCGAGAGCCGGAAAGGGGAATGTCTACTTGCATGCGGTCTTTCAGTATACTTTGCAGAGTAGTAGCCGCAAACTTTAATTCCGGTTGTCCGGGGTGAATCGTGATGTTCTTACCTGTTAAGCTAAAAGGTTTACCTTGCACTTGCTCTATGTGATTGGGCATAGGCAACAGGGCTGAACGGTTGTTTTGTGCGGTTGCTGTAACAGCAAACAAGAGGAAAATCAGTCCTAAATAGTTTTTCATGGGGTTAATTTATTAATTAGTTTCGTGGCAAATATACAGTTTTTGTACGAGAAAACGGACACTTCAGCACAGAAAGAGAGTATGCCGATACTTTCTTTTCGATTAGAATTTTGCATAAAAATGTGAGATTCATTCGCGAAATAGAGAAAAAAGATAAAAATAGATCATTCTTATTAGGTAATATGAGCTATTTTGTTACCTTTGCGCCCCCTTATTCCATAGCGTAGAATAAGGTTAAGTGCTAATTAGATTTAACATGAGACTAAAAACAATCCTACTGACCACTATGGCCACCGGTTCATTTTTGTGCGAGCCTGTTGCTGCTATGTGTATTGAACCTCCCGCAACTCCTGAAATGGGATGGTTTTTGAAAAAGAAAAAAAAGAGTAATCCCCAAGACAGTATTAAGGTTAAGAATGAGTATGAGAAATTAACAGGAAGCGATAGTGTCGTTCGTTGTGGTATGTTCAATGTATACCAAAAGAAGAACGATTATTACTTTGAGATTCCTTCTACCCTGTTGGAGCGTGATATGCTGGTGGTGAATAAACTGCAACGGGTACCAGCAGAACTGAATGAAGCCGGAGTGAATCGTGGAACTAATTATGAGAATCAGATGATCCGCTTTGAGTTGGATAAATCGGCTAATAAATTATTAATCCGTCAAAGTCGTCCGTTACCTATTTCACCATCTGAAGATGCCATTAGCCAATCGGTGAAGGATAATTATATTTCTCCGCTGATAGCCGGGTTTAAGGTAGAAGCATATAATAATGATTCTACCAGCATGCTGATTAAAGTGAACGATATATATGATGGTACAGAGACAAGCATAAATAACGTATTTACCAATATTAATCTTGGCACATCGGCCATCAAGAATTTATCAAGAATTCTATCCATCAAGTCCTTTGATAATAATGTGGTAGCAACCTCGGAACTGACTACTCGTGTGACCGAAGGTACTACTACTATCTATGTGACGGTAGAGGTTAGTTCCTCTATTTTGTTGCTTCCTGAAGTGCCGATGACCGGACGTTTGGATAATCCGCGTGTGGGATATTTCACTAATCCTCTGACTAATTTCAGTGATGGACAACAACGGGTAAATAAAAAACAATTTATAACTCGATGGCGTCTGGAGCCCAGGCCTGAAGATCGGGCAGCGTATTTACGTGGAGAATTGGTAGAACCCCGAAAACCTATTGTCTTTTATATAGAAAATTCGACACCTTATCGTTGGAGGAAGTATATTAAACAAGGAATTGAAGACTGGCAAGTAGCCTTTGAACGTGCCGGATTTAAAAATGCCATTATCGCTAAAGATATTACCGAGGACATGGAGGTAGATATGGATGATGTGAATTATTCTGTGCTGACTTATGCCGCATCTACCAAAGCAAATGCAATGGGACCTTCTATTCTTGATCCGCGTTCGGGAGAAATCCTTGAGGCTGATATCATGTGGTGGCATAATGTACTTTCAATGCTTCAGGAGTGGATTACGGTACAAACAGGTGTAGTGCGTCCTGAGGCTCGTGGTGTTGCTTTACCGGATAGTCTGATGGGAGATGCCATGCGCTTTGTTGCCTGTCATGAAGTGGGACATTCACTCGGACTGCGCCATAACATGATGGGATCATGGGCTTTTCCTACAGATTCTCTCCGTTCGAAAACATTTACCGACCGAATGAATTCGACTTCATCGTCTATCATGGATTATGCCCGCTTTAACTATGTGGCACAGCCGGGTGATGGTATAAAGGCACTTTCTCCCCACATCGGGCCGTATGATATGTTTGCTATAGAATATGGTTATCGTTGGTATGGCAAGCAAACACCGGAAGAAGAAAAAGAACTGTTGCAGGATTTTTTAGCGAAACACACTGATCGGCTTTATAAATATAGTGAGGCACAGGATCCGCGGGATGCCGTTGACCCTCGTGCACAGAACGAAGATCTTGGCGATGATCCGATCCGTTCTTCACAGTATGGCATTGCCAATTTGAAATGTATTGTTCCCCAAATCATTCAATGGACAACTACCGGAGAGAAAGGACAGACGTACGAAGAGGCTTCTCGTTTGTATTATGCCGTTATTAATCAATGGAATAATTATCTTTATCATGTAATGGCGAACATTGGAGGTATTTATATTGAAAATACAACGGTAGGTGATGGTGAGAAAACTTATACGTTTGTGGAAAAGGAGAAGCAGCAGGCTGCTTTGAGGTTTTTGCTTGATGAGGTGCTATGCTATCCGAAATGGTTGTTCGACCCTGAAATAGCTCAATATACTTATCTGCTTAAAAATACTCCTTTGGGAGTAGTAGAGAATGCCCCAACACAAGTGCTGAAAAATGCACAGGCTTATGTTTTCTGGGATTTACTGTCGAATAATCGCCTGATGCGTATGCTTGAGAATGAATCGGTAAACGGGAAAAAAGCCTTCACAGCTGTTGAATTGATGGATGGTTTGCATAAAAGTATTTTTGCTGTAACAGAGCGTGGTGGACTGCCCGATGTTATGACACGTAACTTACAGAAAGGTTTTGTAGATGCATTGATTACTGCTGCTGCCGAAAGCGAGGGAGTGAAAGTTAACAAGAAATTGATTGATAATCACTTCTTGTTCGACCTTCAGACACCGATTTGTAGTTGTGATGACCATGCACATCGTTCGGCACATACTGATCGCATGGGGGCTCGCCGTGAACTGAATTTTTATGGGTCTCAGATAAACCGTATTTCCGATGCCATTTCAGTAAAACGTGGTGAATTGCTTCGCATTAAAGATTTGCTTCAAAGCCGTTTGGGCACATCGGATGTAGCTACCAAATATCACTATAAAGATTTGATTTTACGCATAAATACTGCGTTGGGCATTTCGAAATAAAAACACCAAAACACAAAGTTCTCTCTGACAAACACTCAACGAATTTATTTGCTGAGCGAGGGGCTTTGTGTATTTATACCAAAACAGACAGTTTTCAAAATGAGTATTAATTTTATAGGATGTAACAAATGAAAAGACACGTTTTTATTCTTTTATTGTCTTTTGCCGGAGTTTTGACTTCTGCTTTTGCTGCCAGTAGGCAAGTACAAGGAGTGGTGATCTCTTCAGAAGATAATATGCCGTTGATCGGTGCTTCTGTCTATATAAAAGCAGAAGACCTGTCGAAAGATGGTAATTCTCCGACAATAACAGGAGTAATTACCGATATAGATGGAAAATTCAATATTTCAGTACCGGAGGGGGTGACACGTTTATTCTGCAGTTATGTAGGACATGAAGTACAGGAACTCAAGCTCGTTCCCGGAAAAGATCAATATGAAATCACGCTTTTCCCATCAGCTCAGATGCTTGATGCTGTGGTAGTGACTGGTTATCAGACAGTGGAACGCCGTAAGTTGACAGCAGCTGTCGGGAAACTGAACATTTCGGATGAAACCATCGGTGCTGTGAAAAGTATTGACCAGGCACTGGCCGGGCAAATTGCCGGTCTTTCCGTAACCTCTACTTCCGGAGCGCCGGGTGCACCTGCAAAAATACGTATTCGTGGTACTTCGTCATTGAACGGAACTCAGGATCCATTGTGGGTATTGGATGGTATTCCGTTGGAAGGTACGGATGTACCTCAGTCGAATGTATTGAATGATGTTTCTAATATACAGCAATCGTCTATTGCCGGACTGAATCCTGCAGATATTGAAAATATTACTGTGCTAAAGGATGCGGCAGCTACAGCCATTTATGGAGCACGTGCTGCAAATGGTGTAATTGTGATAACGACTAAAAAAGGAAAAGTGGGAAAACCGGTGATTAATTTCTCCTCGAAGTTTACTTATATGCCTACATTGAGTACAAACCGACTCAATATGTTGAATTCACAAGAGAAAGTAGATTTGGAACTTGAATTGCTTCGTTCTAATTTTGCGTATGGTGACAATAAGGGGGGAGTTTCTAAAATAATTTCCGGTTACGGATTGACTGATGCCTATAAAAAAGGGGGGTGGGGTGCGCTGACTCCCGAAGCCCAAACGGATATAAGTCGGTTGCGGAATACAGAAACTGATTGGGGCGATATTCTTTTCCGCGATGCATTCAATCAGGAGTATAGTTTAAGTCTTTCGGGAGGTAACGAACGGGTGACTTATTATACTTCTATCGGATATTATCAAGAAAATGGTAATGTTAAAGGCGTCGGGCTGGATCGTCTGAATATTGTAGCGAAGACTTCATATAAAGTCAACCGGATGTTGAAATTCGGAGTTTCTTTATTTGTTAATCGCCGTAACAATAAAACCTACCTGACCGATACTTATGGATTGGTGAATCCGGTATACTATTCGCGTAAGGCTAATCCATACTATCAACCTTTCGATGCAAACGGAAATTATGTATATGATTTCGATGTTCAGAACAATTCTGATACGGATTTAGGGTTTAATATTTTTGAAGAGCGTAAAAATACTTCGAATGAGGAAACGATTAATGCGCTTTCGTCTATTTTTGATGCAGAGTTACGTTTTAATGATAAACTGAAGTTTACAACTCAACTTGGTTTGCAATTGGATAAAGCATCGAAAGAACAGATTGCCGATAAGGAGAGTTTTTCAATGCGTATAATTCGCAAAAACAGTAAATATTGGGATTCTGCCTCTCAAAGCAATAAATACTTTATTCCGGACGGAGGAGTGCATAAAGCGTATGAGAATACGAACTCCCAGATTACCTGGAAAGCAATGGGAGAGTACCGGGACAGTTTCAATGATATCCACGAACTGGAAGTAATGGTAGGTACCGAGTTGCGTAAAACTTGGTATGAAACACTTTTCTCTGCAGGATATGGTTTTGATCGCCAGACGTTGACTACAAAACCGGTTGTCTTTCCGGATGAAGACCGTGCCAGACAGTTTCCTCTTCATCAGAAAACGTATAAAGAAAATGCCTATGTCTCTTTCTTCTCTACAGCTTCCTATTCGTTGATGAACCGTTATACATTCGGAGGAAGTATCCGTTTTGATGGTTCTGACTTATTTGGCGTAGACAAGAAATACCGTTATTTGCCTCTGTACTCTGTAAGTGGATTATGGAGATTGTCAAATGAACCTTTTATGCAGGGAACTAGAAAATGGATGGATAACCTTGCATTCCGTGTTTCGTATGGTATTCAGGGAAATATTGATAAAAATACATCTCCCTTTCTGTTGGGTAAATATATTGTAGATAATATTTTACCGGGTGGTTCGGAACATATGATTGATATAAATTCTGCTCCAAACAAGAAACTTCGTTGGGAGAAAACTCAATCAGTAAATGTTGGACTTGATTTTTCGGTACTCAATCAGGCGCTTAATCTGAGTGTAGATTACTATTATCGTAAAGGTACAGACCTAATCGGAAAACAAATGCTTCCACTTGAAACCGGCTTTGTTTCGACCAATATAAACTGGGCAAGTATGGTCAATAAAGGTGTTGAGGTATCTCTTTCTACGCGAAACGTTGCAACAAAAAATTTCTCGTGGTATACTAATTTAAATTTTGCTTATAACAATAACAAGGTATTGAGAGAAGCTATTCCTGAAGCGCAAACTATTCCGGGACGTGAGGGGTATCCGGTAGATGCTATCTTCGCGATAAAAACTGCCGGTCTGGATGAAGAAGGTTATCCTTTGTTTTATGATAAAGAAGGGAAAAAAGTAACTTTGAAAGAACTGTATCGCTTGCAGGATCCTTTTGGATTAGGTTTTACGGTTAATTCGGATGTAACTCCGGCAGAAGAACGTAGCTTTTATTCGTATATTGGTTCACAAGATACTCCTTATACGGGTGGCCTGATCAATACATTCAGTTATAAAAATTGGGAATTAACAGCCAATTTATCATTTAATCTGGGAGGATATGTGCGTATAACGCCTTCCTATAATTTCATTAATTTTGATAGAGGGCAGAACGTAAATAGTGATATTTTAGATCGTTGGACTCCGGAGAATACCGATGGGCGTCTGCCGGCATTAATCACCAGCGAGAAACGGGCTGACGAGTATTATTGGTATGATCAGAAGAGCGAAATTTACAAGAATTTAGATATTTGGGTAAAGAAATTAAATTATTTCCGGTTGCAAAATTTGCGTTTAGGTTACCGTCTACCTGAGAAAATGACTAAATCTTTAGGAATGGGATCGGCTTCTGTGGCTATTGAAGGACGCAATTTACTTGTTTTTGGTTCAAGTTATAAGAATTTTCTTGATCCGGAGTCGATGTATAATCCGTATGCACCGCCTATCCCTAAATCAATTACGTTTAGCTTGAATTTAAATTTTTAATCATTAAGTCGAAAAAAAGAAGATGAAGAAAATATATGTTTTGGCTTTGTTGAGCTGTCTGTTGATGTTATCAGCTTGTGACAGTTATCTTGATATCAGACCCGTGGGGAGCGTGATTCCTCAAACCGCTGAGGAGTATCGTGCTTTGCTGGCACGTGCTTATCTGAATGTGCCCAATGACAGAGGGCTGGCTTGTCTTCGTTCTGATGAAATGTTGGTTAATGATAATGAATATGACCGAAATTCGTATGGAGACATTGAACGTTGGAACGATGTGTCACCATTTCCGGGAACCAGCCAGTTTACCTGGTCTAATTTCTATAATGTACTTTTTATTGCTAATCAAGTAATTGAAAGTCAAAAGGAGATTACAGAAGGAACTCCGGAGGTCGTGAATCAGTTGGTGGGTGAAGCTCATTTGCTTCGGGCTTATCTGCATTTTGTATTAGTGAACCTGCATGGACAGCCATATACGAAGTCCGGTGCTTTAAATTCAAAATCAATACCTTTAAAATTGGACACGGATCTTGAAAAAACGTTGGGACGCAATACGGTAGAAGAAGTTTATACTTCTATTTTATCGGATATAGAGCATGCCCGTGAATTAATAAATAAGGAAAAGTGGGAAACTGTCTTTTCATATCGGTTCAATGTTTTGTCTGTAGATGCGTTACAGTCTCGTGTCAGCTTATACATGGGAGCATGGCCGAAGTGTTTGGAATCGGCTGAAGCAGTATTGGTAAAGAAATCTGTTCTTGTCGATATGAATGAAACTCCTTTGGCTCTTCCCAATCATTTTGAGTCGGTTGAATCGATAACTGCTTTGGAACAGGTTATGGGTTCTTCTGTCAACAATGCTGTGTGGGTACCTGCTACTTTTCTGGCTCTTTATCAGGAAGGAGATAAGAGATTGGCCGCTTATTTTGCTGCTCCGGATGAAAATGGGAACCGAAAAAGTTCTAAAGGAGGAAAAAGAGAGTTTTCTTGTACTTTTCGTGTAGGTGAACTTTATCTTAACGCGGCCGAAGCTGCAGCAAACATGGATAAACTGCCACATGCACGTATGCGTCTTTTAGAATTAATGCGGAAGCGTTATACTCCCGAAGCATATGCCAAGAAAGAGAATGCAGTGAATGTGATGGATAAAAATGCCTTGATTAGTGAAATACTGAACGAGCGTGCTCGTGAATTAGCTTTTGAGGGACATCGTTGGTTTGATCTTCGTCGTACTACACGTCCTCGGATGGTGAAAGTACTTCAAGGTAAAACTTATATATTGGAACAGGACGATCCTCGTTATACAATTCCTATTCCGAGAGATGCTATTGCTGCCAATCCGGGATTAGCTAACTAATACACATGAAAATCTGAACACACACAACCCCAAGCCGTAGAGTTTATAAAAGGACCCTACGGCTTTTTAATTAATATATTATTCTGTGTTACCAAGCTGGGATATAGTCTTTAGCTATTTCATAGAGGATGTGGAGATGGACTCTATAAAATGTATGTAAGGAAACTCTTGACGGTCTAAAAGTATAAAATCAAAACTTTAGAAAAATCAATCGGACTTTTTTTAGATGGTATATATGGTATTATCGACAGACAGACGAAGAAAAGGATCTGGCAAATAACCTTTATTGCATTTATCAATGGGTAATAAAGAAGCAAGAGGACAAATGAAATTTATGGTGGAAATATAATCCTGTTAAGGATAGAAATAAAAAAGGAGTACCGCCGTACTCCAACCTTTGTTAACCTTAAAATCTAATACTATGAAAAACACATTGCAAATGTACGTACTTTGGTTTAAATAGCAAATTATTCAGAATGGAAAATGTGTTTTATAACATACTTTAAACAAACCAGAACTTATTGCAGACGTTTAAATAGGTATTTTCACTTTGTTTATGTACAGAGAGGGCGTATAAATGAGTCTTATTTTGCTTTATTTTTTTTATTTCCTCTGAAAGTTCTTCGTTTAAAGGAGGCATTTCAAAATCTGACATCATTACTAAATCGGCATTTCGATAGGACTTTGTTTTTAGAATGTGTATTGCGTGTAGAAGTGCGGGAGTTAAATCTGTACCCCCATGAAAACTTTGACAAAGAAAGTTTGCCAGTTCCTGTATATTTTGTCCCAGACGTTCGATTTCGATACAAGCTATGTCGTTGGAGAAATTTATAAGATAACATTTTCGATCTTGTTGTTCTGTAAGTTCTGCAATGGCAAGAATGGCCGATTTCACGAACTCTTCTCTTTCTCCACTCATGGATCCTGAAGTATCCACGCAAATGATAAATGGACCTGATTGTTCTTCTACAATTTCATTCCCTTGTATTTTTATATCTTTAATGCGATGTTGATCTTTTGATTCATAATCCATCATTTGCAGCTTCTTCTTGTTGAATCGCTCAAAGAAAAGTGGTTGCAAAGCAGGATCTGACAGATAACAATACTCTATGGGTAGGAGGCTGTTTAAATCATTACCTTCACATACTCCGGTAATATCACTTTTAGTGGCATGAGTGATGATTTGTTCCCGGTGGATACCTGCAACCATACGGAATTTCTTTTCTTTACCATAATGCTGCTTTCCCAGTATCTTTGTCAGTTCTCTGATAGCCGGGTGATTTTTGGCTATTTCATCATAATGAAACAGTTGTTTGGCAAGTTCTTGGTGTGTTCTCAACAGCCACATTAAACGGGCATTGCCTCGTTGGGGAAGTTGATCTGCAATATTTTTCTGTAAGCGATAGAATCTCTCACAAAGATTGTTGATACGTTCTATTTGGTAATTATATTCATTATTTGCCAACAGGTGATACCATTTATCAAAAAAAAGATTACGAAGGTGTTTCCACTCTTTTGATCGTTTTTTGAGTGTATGAAATCGTTCAATATAATATTGAAGATTTAAATCACCACGGTTATATTTCATTTGTAGAGGGTAAGCCGAATTTTCAAGAAAGCGTAAAAATGCACTGTCTGTAAGCTCATGTCCCTCGTAAAAATGTTCCCACTGTGTAGCGTAGTGTGAATAAAACTCTTGTAGAGAAGGTTGTGTATGCTGATAATAAGACATAATTTCTCCCTCAAGTTCCTCTTGTTTCACGATACCATTTTGAAAATGTGACTCGTATACTCTATAAGCAATGTTTTTCAGCTTCTCTTGATAAATCTCCCTGAGTTCTTGTAGCCTAATATTCCTTATTTTCCAATCCATGCGTATAAGCTATTTCTCTGATTTCATTTTGGTAAATTTCCAACATTTCTTTTTGTCTGTTTAATATTTGTTTGACCATATTACGTTGTTTGTCATCCATGAATAGATGTTCTTTACAATAGGTCAGTTCAATGTCGGTCATGCGCTTTAATTCGTTCTCCCTGTTGTGATATAAATCGATCACTTCCTGAAAACGAAATTCAAAGGGTAAAGAGGCTTCTTGAGGGTAAGCTATGTCGTATCCTGCGTTGCAAGCTAGTGGATACTCTTGATTGTTGATGAATACAGAACGTGTGCCTTTCTTGAGTGAAACTATGGCTGATTGGGATATGTTCCGGTTGCGGACATGGTCATATACTTTTAATATCCAGTTAACAGGACGATATTTATCTCTTTGAACGTAAAATAATTTTTGAGTATCTTTTTGTAAACTTTGGTAGTCGGAAGCAAAAATCAACAGATTGCCTGCTACAGGATATCTTTCAATTTGATGATAGAAAGTGTCTACAATTTGCAGGGCCGGATCTTTTGTTTCACGCAAACTGTGTTCTGACTTCATGTCTTCCCGAATACTGCTCAGCTTTTGTTCTAAAGTCCGTTCGCCACAAAGATAATGGCTGATACATTCGTCAAGTGCCGATGACACCATTTGTTCGATAATTGGTATTTGTTCTATTTCATTCCATAAGCAATGAAGTAATAAAGTACAATCTGAAAAGCGGATGGTATCTGTTTCATTCAGAAAAGCAGAAGTTCTGAGCAGCGATACGATTTTCTTCCATCGACGGTCGGAAATATAGAGCGTTGAGTGTGGAACCTCTTCTTTCTGTATGTTATATTTTTCAATTTGCCGCTTGATGGAATGAATTAATTCAAAAACAGTATAATGTATCTTGATTTGGCTGATTTGAGTTCTCCAATCTGTATATTGTTCTTCTGTAATAGAAAGTCCGGTGGGAATTTCTGCTTCCATGTCATTGACAGAGGCTATCATTTGATCGAAAGCGAATTCCTGTTCGATATTCCCTATAAAATAGCGTATTAAGAAACGATCCCACAGGGCTTCTAACCCTTCTCCCTGAGCCGGCAATTCATTGGAAGCTGCAATTAATCCTTTTAATGGTAACTGTATGGTATATTGTCCATTGCGGTATACCTTTTCGTTGATAACTGTTAGCAGTGAGTTTTGTATGCTTGGTCCTGCTTTCCATATTTCATCTAAAAAAACGATTGTTGCCGAGGGGAGATAACCTTCGATAATGCGTTCGTATTTGTCTTCATCTTTCAATTTAGAGATAGATACCGGACCGAATATTTCATCAGGGGTGCTAAAACGAGACATCAGATATTCAAAAGCAGTACTTTGGTCGAAAGCCAGTTTCAAGCGCCTTGCAATAAGGCTCTTGGCAACTCCCGGAGGCCCGAGGAAGAAAATACTTTCTCCTGAAATTGCGGAGAGTAGTGATAATGCGATGGGATGTTCTTTTTCGAAAATTCCCTTGTTCATGGCATGCAACAATTGGGTGATATGTGTTTTGACAGTTTTCATGTAATCTCTGAATTTTGTGCAAATTTAAGAGATTTTTCTGCCAAAATCAGGCATAGTTGTATTTTTGTCTATCAATAGGTTCTATAAACATATATTCATAAGAAAGTGTTATCGATTGAAATTGGTGAAATAGAAACAATATCGTATCTTTATCACCTGTAATAGCATATAGAAAGGAGCTTTATCTATGGAGTTGCGTACTGTCAATGTCACTCGTTATATTATGCCTCTGCGTGAAGGTGGTTCACTGCCTGCATTGGCAGAAGCTGATGACAGTTTTAAGTATGTTGTCAAGTTTCGGGGAGCGGGACATGGAACCAAGGCATTAATTGCAGAACTGATTGGCGGTGAGGTTGCACGAGTATTAGGCTTTCGTGTACCGGAGTTAGTGTTTTTGAATTTAGATGAAGCTTTCGGACGTTCGGAGGGTGACGAAGAGATACAGGATTTATTGCAAGGAAGCCGCGGATTAAATATGGGACTACATTTTCTCTCAGGGGCTCTACCATTCGATCCGGTTGTCACTGAAGTTGATGAAAAACTGGCATCACAGGTGGTATGGTTAGATGCTTTATTGACTAATGTAGATCGTACAGTGAAGAATACCAATATGCTTATGTGGCATAAAGAGTTGTGGTTGATAGATCATGGTGCATCTCTATTTTTTCATCATTCATGGGTCAATTGGCATAAACATGCACTTAGTTCTTTTACCCAAGTTAAAGACCATGCCTTATTGCCGCTTGCCGGTAAGTTGGACGAAGTGGATGCCGAATTTCGGAAATTACTGACTTCGGAAAAAATACGTGAAATAGTGGATCTGATTCCTGATAGCTGGATAGAGTGGCGTGATAAAGATGAAACTCCTCAAGATATTCGTGATATCTATTATCGATTTTTGAAAGAAAGGATTGAACATTCTGAAATATTTGTAAAAGAAGCACAACATGCCAGAAAAGCATATTTATGAATACGCCGTTGTTCGGATAGTTCCGAAAGTGGAGCGTGAGGAATTTATCAACGTTGGGGTTATCTTGTTTTCTAAACAGGCTGCCTTTATCCGGATGCGTTATGAAATTAATAAGAAGAGGTTGGAGGCCTTATCACCGGAACCTGATATCGATTCTTTCCGGAAATATTTGGAGGCTTTCAGTAAAGTGTGTGCAGGCTGTCCGACGGGAGGAGTCATTGCTAAACTGGAAGTTCCGGAACGTTTTCGTTGGTTGACAGCCCATCGTAGTTCCTGCATTCAGACCTCAAGACCTCATGTTGGCTATTCTGACAATTTAGAGGAAACATTGGAGCGGTTGTTCGAGGAATTGGTTCTTTGATCCTTTTATCCTTTTGCTTCCTGATACATGAATCGTTTAATGCTCTTCTTCGCTGTTTTCTCAAACTCCTCGAAGTGGATTTTGATTTTAGTAATCTGACAGTAGGCCGGAAGTTGTTGATTGAGTTCTATTCGGTTGGTTTCCATTATCTTCTCAATATCGCTTTGCAACAGTCCGTGTGCGAAAGCATCGTCAAAATCCGGGTAGATTAGTGCTACAAGTTTATCTTTCTGGAGTAGAACCAACGATTCGGACACATAAGGCATGTTATTAAACTTGCTTTCTATTTCTTCCGGATAAATATTCTGCCCGCTTGAAGTAAGTAACATATTCTTGCTCCGACCTCGTACTGTTACATATCCTTCCGAATCCATGGTAGCCAAATCTCCAGTGTGGAGCCATCCGTTTACATCGATGATCTGTGAAGTGGCCTCCGTATTTTTGTAGTATCCCAACATTAAGTTTGTACCTTTACAAATAATTTCTCCTGCAATATTTTCCGGATCAGGAGAATCTATTTTCACTTCCATTCGGCTGGTAGCTTTACCGCATGAAGCCTGTTTGAGAGTTTCCCAGCGGCTGGAACAAATGATGGGACCACATTCTGTCATACCATAGGCAATGGTGTATGGAAATCCTATTTGTTTAAGAAAAGCTTCCACTTCTGCATTGAACGGAGCTCCTCCGATAATAATTTCATCAAAATTTCCACCAAAAATTTCCATTGCTGCCTGCCGGGCAGCTGCTTTAATTTTATCGTTAACAATGGGTACTCTCAGCAACAACTTACCTATTTTATTATCCAGTTTGGGGAGAATATCTTTTTTAATAATCTTTTCTACAATCAACGGTACACAAGCAATTACTCTCGGTTTGATTTCGGCAAATGATTGTGCAATGATTTTGGGAGACGGCATACGTGTCAAGAAGTAGAGGTGTGCACCCGCAGAAAATCCGTAAAGAAAATCGTAGACCATGCCGAATACGTGCCCCATGGGAAGCATCGAAACGATGTGATCACCAGGTTTTACCGGAAGCATCTCGTGACAATAAGCAATGTTTGACCAAAGACTACGATAGGGTAACATCACTCCTTTGGAATAACCTGTTGTTCCTGATGTGTAATTTATAACAGCCAGCTCTTCCGGCATATCTTTACGGTAGGAGATATGTTCCGGACGAAAATTTTTAGGATATCGCTGTCCATATATCTCATTACGGTGTTCATGTGCATATGTCAGTTTGTCATTGCGCGACACAAGTGGAGTAAAGTCTGTCAAAGAAGATATACCTTCAAGTAAAGGCATCCGATCTTCATTAAGGTTTTCCCATACCTGATCACCTACAAAGAGGAGTTTTGCCTCAGAGTGATTGACGATATTATGGATATTGTCAGCCTTAAATTCATGTAAAATGGGAACAATTACAGCACCATAAGTCACGGTGGCCAAAAAGGTTACAGCCCAATGGGCACTATTGCGGCCACAGACAGCGATCTTATCACCCGGTTGAATACCGGCCATTTCTAATATAATGTGAAATTTGGCTATTTTGCGGGCTACATCCTTATATTGAAGGGTGATTCCTTTGTAGTCTGTCAGGGCGTTTGCATCCCAGTTGTTTATGATGCTTTGTTCAATATAACCAATGAACCGTTGTTCTTGTTCCATTTTGTAATTTCTGCACATTCAGTTAAAAACTGCGCAAAATTAATATTCTATTAACGGAAACCGAATTCTCTCGTAAAGTTTTACGTTAAATTAACGGAGGGTAGGTCATTCTATTTATCGATTATCTAAGATAGAATGAACACAGAGACACGTTCTGCCAATATCGAAAATGATATGTGGATTTCACGTTCTCTGTGTTTTTATCATGATTTTCTATTCATTCTTAACCGTTTCCTGCTTATTTTTCTCTGAGATCAGCAGTAGTTTGTCTCCTACATGTAATTTTAGTGTGCCGTTGGGGATAAGAAATTCATCACCACGTTTGACGATCATTACTAAAGTACCTTTTGGCAAATTCATATCTTTCAGGGTGTCTGCCTCATTCAGCATTTCCATAGTAATGGTCATATCCGAAAGATCAGTATCTATCTCTTCCGGAAGTTCTACACCGAAGTCATTTCCGGTCTTTTCGAGTGGAGTGGACAAGTGTAACAAGCGTGCCACAAACGAAACACTTGTTCCTTGTACAATCAATGAAACAATCGTAATAAAAAACACGATATTGAAAATCATATTCGATCCTTCCACGTTTGCCACTACCGGATAAGTTGCGAAAATGATGGGTACAGCTCCTCGTAGCCCTACCCACGAGACAAACAAACGGGATTTTAAAGTAATCTTCCTAAATGGTAAAAGACAAAGGAATACGCTTAATGGTCGTCCGATAACGATCATGAATACTCCGATAAGCAATGCTACAACGGCAACTTCAATCATTTCGTGAGGATTGACAAGCAGTCCTAACATAAGGAACATAATGATTTGGAACAGCCAGGTCAGACCATCCATGAATGTTGCAATTTCCTTTCGGAAAGTTATTTTATGGTTACCTACCATCATGCCGGCAATGTATACAGCCAAATACCCATTACCGCGAAGCAGATCGGTGATGGCAAAAGTGAAGAATACAAAAGACAATAACAGAATGGGATAAAGTGATTGGTTATCGATATTTATTTTGTTGAGTATCAATATCGCCAGTTTTCCCAAGATATATCCGGCAGCAGCACCTACCAAGAATTGGATGATGAATGAACCGATTATGTTGCCTGTACCCATGCCATCTGATTGAATGAATTGTATCAGGACTATGGTAAGCATATAGGCCATTGGGTCGTTGCTTCCGCTCTCCAGTTCAAGCATAGGACGTAGGTTATGTTTCAGATTCATCTTTTGCGAACGGAGGATGGCGAATACTGAAGCAGAATCCGTTGACGACATGGTAGATGCAAGTAATAGGGAAGTGATCAATGGAAAGTGGATATTGGTCCAACTCATTCCCGAAAGATACCAAATGAATAATCCGGTAAAAAGTGCCGTGAGAAATACTCCCACTGTTGAAAGTACGATTCCCGGAGAAAGAATAGGACGAATTTCTTTGAATTTAGTATCCATACCTCCGGAGAACAGAATGACGCTAAGGGCAACCATACCTATAAATTGGGCTATCTTGGCATTATGAAATTGTAATCCCAATCCGTCGCTTCCGAAAAGCATACCTACAAGAAGGAATAATAATAAGGCCGGCACTCCGAAGCGATATCCGGTTTTTCCGACAACAATGCTGACAAATAGTAAAATAGAACCAATGAGTAGAATGTTTTCAGCGGTAAAAATCATAAGCAATGAGTACTAAGGGTTGTTAATTTGTTATTTTACATTTCACTGTGCGAAGTTACTTAAATTATGTAACAAATAGAAACGCTCTTTGGATGTATTTATGTTCCAAATAGCTGTAAAATAGTTTAAAAATGTTATTTTTGCAGTTTAAATAATATTATTCTATTCTATATGGATTCAAATCATCTTTCTCCTTTACGCAAAGGAGTAGTAGGAGTACAGTTCCTTTTTGTGGCTTTTGGAGCTACTGTACTTGTCCCCTTATTGGTCGGGCTCGATCCTTCTACAGCTTTGTTTACTGCCGGTATCGGCACACTTCTTTTTCATCTGGTAACAAAAGGGAAGGTCCCTATTTTTTTAGGTAGTAGTTTTGCATTTATTGCTCCTATTATTAAAGCAACCGAACTGTATGGACTTGCCGGCACACTTTCGGGAATGGTAGGCGTTGCAATGGTCTACTTTGTTATGAGTGCTTTAGTTAAATGGCAGGGTATCAGGTTGATCGAGCGCCTGTTTCCACCGGTAGTTATTGGTCCGGTAATTATATTGATAGGGCTTTCACTTGCCGGGACTGGAGTGAATATGGCAAAGGAAAACTGGACATTGGCGTTGCTTTCGTTGTTTACTGCCGTGATTGTATCTATTCGGGCGAAGGGACTATTGAAGTTAATACCTATTTTTTGTGGAATTATTGTGGGATATATTGCTGCGCTGATCTTTTATGATGTTGATATGTCGGGAGTCAGAAACGCTGCGTGGTTGGGTTTTCCACAGTTTGTGTTTCCACAGTTTTCGTGGGAACCTATTTTGTTTATGATGCCGGTGGCTATTGCTCCGGTGATAGAACACATTGGGGATGTGTATGTGGTAAACACTGTGACGGGAAAAGACTATGTAAAAGATCCCGGGTTGCATCGCACACTATTAGGTGATGGCTTGGCATGTCTTTGTGCCGGTTTATTGGGAGGACCTCCTGTAACTACCTATTCGGAAGTTACAGGAGCCATGTCGCTTACTAAAGTGACGAATCCTCAAGTAATAAGAATAGCGGCGATTACGGCCATTCTGTTTTCCGTAATCGGTAAAGTCAGCGCTTTATTGAAGTCTATTCCTTCGGCTGTATTAGGAGGAATCATGTTACTCTTATTCGGTACGATCGCTTGCGCGGGAATTGCTAACCTTGTCAATAATTGTATTGACTTGAGCCGGACACGTAATATCATTATTGTCTCACTGACTCTGACTATTGGCATCGGTGGTGCCGTATTGGCATGGGGCGAATTCTCACTGTCGGGAATCGGTCTTGCCGCATTGGTAGGAGTAGGCTTGAATCTGGTACTGCCAAGAGAAGAGAGATGAATGAAAAAAGTAAGAAGAGGTGTCAGTATTCATATTCACCACAGGATTACACAAATAAATAGATTAAGTTCACTCTGTGTTACTCTGTGGTGAATTATAACGCTCCTCTTACTTACTTGTACATTATCATGCTAAAAATTTTGCAATATCTTCGTCTGCTGTACTGATACCGCCAATTCCAAAATTATCGATCAGTACCTGCTTCACGTTAGGAGATAAGAATGCAGGAAGCGTCGGCCCTAAATGAATCTTTTTCACTCCAAGTGCCAACAGAGCCAGCAGAACAATAACGGCTTTTTGTTCGTACCACGCAATGTTATATACAATCGGAAGATCATTGATGTCTTTTAGTCCGAAGACTTCCTGCAACTTCATAGCAATTATAGCCAATGAGTAACTGTCATTACACTGTCCTGCATCCAGTACACGAGGAATGCCATTAATATCCCCCAGAGGTAATTTATTATATCGGTATTTGGCGCACCCTGCTGTCAGGATTACCGTATCTGCCGGTAGCTTTTCTGCAAACTCTGTGTAGTAACTGCGACTTTTCATTCGCCCGTCACATCCGGCCATAACAAAAAATTTACGGATAGCACCGCTTTTTACTGCTTCAACCACCTTATCGGCCAGTGCGATTACTTGCGCATGAGCAAATCCACCTACAATCTTACCACTTTCTATTGCCACTGGTGGTTGGCAACGCCGTGCATGCTCAATAATAACGGAGAAATCTTTCTGCTTTCCGTCTTTTCGTTCGGGTATGTAGGTAGCACCTTCCAAGCCGGTTGCGCCTGTCGTATAGATGCGATCTTTATAAGTCGCATTCGGGCGTGGTGGAACAATGCAATTAGTAGTGAAGAGAATAGGACCGTTGAAACTTTCAAATTCCTCTTTCTGTTTCCACCAGGCATTACCGTAGTTTCCTACCAGGTGTTTATATTTCTTCAACTGAGGATAATAATGAGCCGGTAGCATTTCACTGTGTGTGTATATGTCGATACCGGTACCTTCAGTCTGTTGCAAAAGTTCTTCAATATCTTTCAAGTCATGTCCACTGACAAGGATACCCGGATTGTTTCGAACACCAATGTTTACTTCGGAGATTTCCGGATTTCCGTAATGGCTGGTATTGGCAGTATCGAGTTGGGCCATAGCCTGCACACCATGGTTACCCGTAGCGAGTGTGAGGGTTATCAGTTCGTCCACAGTAATATCTTCGCGGGTCAATTCAGCCAAAGCATATTGCATGAATGCAAATATCTCCGGATTCTCATATCCTAAGTTATAGGCATGCTCCACATAAGCAGCCATTCCTTTGATACCATAGTGAACCAACTCCTTCAATGATCGAATGTCTTCGTCAGAAGTTCGCAGTACCCCCACCGTTTGGGCTTTCTCTTCAAACTCAGTTTCGTCACCATACCAAGTACATTCGTCGGGCGCATGTTCTATTGTGACTTGGTTACTTAGATCTTTCTTTAGCTCCAGTCCTTTCTTTATTTTCTCGATAATGGAGTGTTTATCAAAGTTGGCATTTGTAATGGTAGTGAACAATGCGTCAAAGATAAACTTATCTGCCCGGGCAGAAGAACGTCCATCTTTGCGTAATGCCTGATTGTAGACTGCGATTCCGCGTACTACAAAAAGCAGCAAGTCTTGCATATTGGCTACTTCGGGAGTTTTCCCGCATACTCCGCTTAAGATACAACCTGTACCTTTTGCGGTTTCCTGACACTGAAAACAGAACATACTCATAATTTTTACGTATTAATAGGTTTCTTTTCTGGATGCAAAGATAGGAGGAGGATTTGGGGTAATTCTGTAACCAATGTTACAAACAAGAGAAAAAAGATTGGAAATCTTAGAGTTTGTCTAAGAGACTGTTTTAATTTTCCTCCGGAATCATTTCAGTCCGTTATTTCGATAACGAGGATGTGGCAACCGAACGTTACTCCATAAGCGGACCTTCTGTCCGGGTGATACAGGCAGGTATCAAAGATCCGGACGCTTGAGTGACTGATACAAAGAGGAGCTTTTGTACACTCTTCCTACAAAAATGCATTTCGATCTTCCATCTTCCACCTTCTGTTTTGGTAGAGAAAGCAAGCGCAATGGTTTGATATATAGTGTGATGTATCTATTATTCTATCTGTTTATGCCTATAAAAGCATTTTGTTTTCCTCCGTGTCTTTAGCGAAAAAGGTCCGATTCTCACTCTGTTACCGTTCCATCTGTCTGATACTTAAACAGGCTTTAAATTTTGCTCAAACTTATTGTATCAGTTGCATCATATCTTCTTTTCTCAAGATATGCACTAATTTCCTGTCCGTTTTGATCAGGCCGTCATCCTGCATATGAGCCAGCTCGCGTGCCAGAGAGGGACGAGATACTCCGAAATAATCAGCCAGTTCCTGTTGCGAGCGGTCAAGTTGTATCGGACTGTCTCCTTGTTGTTTCAACATCCGTAGCAGATAGGAAGCAAGTTTCTGCCGAATCGTCTTAAAGGACATAAAAAACAGTTTGTCAGCAAGTGTTCGGGCATAATTGGCAGAAAGATTCATGTAGTTCTCTAAGAATTTCTCATTCCGTCGAAATAATTTCAGTACGCTTTCTTTCGGAATTTCGAAAACTTCGGTAGCTTCGTTTGCTGTAACTTCTACCGGATAGCGATTGTCTGCACCAAATAAGAAAAGAGGGGCAATTGCACGAGGAGCAATAATATCTTCCACTTTAATCAATCTGCCCGAGTAATCGATCATTTCTCCCCGGACACTGCCTTTCAGTAATATCATCAGCCGATTGCATACATCACCTTGCTTGGCAAGAATGTCTCCTTTACGGAACATGCGGAGGTGAGATACGATTCCGTCAAAATCACGGGAAAGCGTTTCTGGAGAGATTCCATGGAATAGGGGGTTGGTAGCGAGGTAGGTCATAATTTTAAGATTGAAATGATATTATTAATAACAGAAATCTTTTCTTATTGTTTGCCGGATATCCTTGCTATTACATTGTTAATGATGCAAGTAATTACACTATGAATCTATGTACTTATTTAAATTTCAGAATAAATTTAGTTTCTTTGCCTTGCAGCAGAGTGATGCTTCCACCTGACAGACGCATGATCTGACGTGAAATGCTCAATCCGATACCACTACCTCCTTCTTTGGTGGTAAAAAAAGGAATGAATATATGATCTGCTATATCTGAAGGAATGGCAGGGCCATTATTTTTTATTTCAATCAATATTTCTTCAGCAGCATTACATCGTCCTTGTATTTCAATCTTTCCATCGGCCTGTGCATCGATAGCTTGTATGGCATTCTTCAATAGATTAATTACTACTTGCGAAATCAGATTTTCGTCGGCATACACAATCAGATCAGCAGGAGCAATATCTATATGGAACGTTATGTTGTCACATTTGTTTTGATGGCGTGCCAGTTCTACCATTCGGTCAATAAAAGCTTTTACATAAAATAAGGATGGTTCCGGGGTCGGGATACGGGTAAAACGGCGGTAGGATTCCACGAAGGAGAGCAGGCCTTTTCCCGTAGTACTGATTGTTTGTAAGCCCCGGCGTATTTCTTCATCCCGGGTATCGGCCAACGATAGTAGTGTTTCGCTAAGAGAGGTGATGGGAGTAACCGAATTCATGATTTCATGAGTCAATACACGTGTCAGTCGTATCCACGAATCGATTTCTTTTTCATCCAATTCACTGTTGATGTCGTTAAAAGCGAGAATGCGCAATTGTTCTTCACGAACAGTGATGCCTGATACACGAATGGATAAATTGATTGTACCCCGTTCATTGTTGAAAATAGTTTGTATTTTATCTCCCGGACGGCAGAATTCTATTTTCTTCATCAGCTGTATATCCACTTTGTTCAGTTGGCGGATATGGGTAAACACATTTAATCCGAGCAGGCGAAGCGCTTCATTATTTTTTTGATAAACCGCTCCATTTTCATTGAGAACGAGTACACCGGTGTTTACACAGTCCATTATCAGTTCGTAATACTTTTCTTGTTGTACCGTTTCCGACTTTACATTATATAATATGCGTCCGACCCGGTTGAGTGCACGGTTGACCTCTCGGGTCTCAGGCATTATCTGCTCTTCTGGGAAGTGAATGGCGCTGTCATTGTTCTCGAGGGCGTCAATCATGAAAAGAACTCGTTTGGTATGAATACGGTAAAGTGAAAGTTGCCACCAAATGCTGAATAGTAGCAAACAGAGGCTCAATCCCATCCAAATGAAGTCTCTGTCGGCATAAGACAGAGCCGCAGTTATGGCGAAACAGAGGCTTAGTCCGAGACGAAACCAATAGCGCTCTGTGAGTAACTTTAAATGGATTTTCATAAACCAAACTTTTTCATCTTATTATATAATGTTTGGCGGGTAATGCCTAATTGAGCGGCTACAGCCGAAAGGTTTCCTCCACATTTGTCGAGAGCCTTGCGAATCATGGCTTTCTCCATATCTTCAAGAGTAGAGGTCTCTGTTTCCGGGTTCTCCGTTTTCTGCACTAATTGGAACATTTCAGCGGGGATGGTTTCACCATCGCTAATAATGACTGCTTTCTCAATGGAATGTTCCAATTCGCGGATATTGCCATACCAGGCATGTGCGGTCAGTTTCTCGCAAGCGGCCGGACTCAGGCTGATAGAGGCTTTGTCATACTGTTTGCAAAAGCGGGCTATAAAACGCTCAGCTAGCGGAACAATATCTTCTTTACGTTTGCGAAGTGGAGGAATTTCTACATGAATGGTGTTGATACGGTATAATAAATCTTCACGGAATAAGCCTTTGTCTACCATCTCCTGCAAGTTTCGGTTAGTTGCGCAGATTAGGCGAATGTCTACGGGGATAGATTGGTTACTACCTACACGAACTATGCTTCTCTGCTGAATGGCTGTCAGTAGCTTAGCCTGCAAATGAAAGGGAAGGTTTCCTATTTCGTCAAGAAACAGGGAACTTCGGTCTGCTGCTTCAAACTTACCTGTACGGTCGGCATGGGCGTCAGTAAAAGAACCTTTCACATGTCCGAACAGTTCACTCTCAAACAAGGATTCGGTGATAGCACCCATATCAACGGATATCATGCTCTCGGCAGAGCGTGGTGATAAAGCATGAATCTCACGTGCGAGCATTTCCTTTCCCGTTCCGTTTTCACCTGTTATCAGTATATTCGCATTGGTCGTTGCTACTTTCTCAATCAACGTGCGGAGCTGCTGCATAGCACTGCTTTCACCCCAATACATGGCAGAAACCGGAGATGATTCTTTTTTGCGATTCTTTTTCTTTCCGTCTTTTGCTTGTGAAGCGGCATTTAAAAGAGTTTCCAACAGCTTTTGATTATCCCATGGTTTCACTACAAAATCAGATGCTCCTTCTTTTATCCCCCGTACGGCAAGATCAATATCAGCATAAGCTGTGAATAGTACTACCGGAAGGTCTCTGTATTGCCGTTTGATTTCATGTAACCAAAACAGACCTTCGTTACCATTATTGATTCCGGAAGTGAAATTCATGTCCAATAAGACAACTTCCGGGTTTTCTTCTCTAAGCACTGTGGACAGACTGACAGGAGAGGATAAGGTAATGACTTTCGAAAAATGATTTTTCAATAGTAATTGTACGGCTGTCAGCACTCCTTTATTATCGTCAACAATGATGATAGTTCCCATTTTGGTCAATAGAATATTAAATACGAATAATAATTTGTCGGCAACAAAGTTAGCAACATTTCCTTATTCTTATGAATTTCGAAAGAGTTTAAATAAGGTGTCTTTGTCTTTATGCACCTAGTTTTACTTCCGTATCAACTAAAGCCATTGGAATTTAAGTCCGAAGGATAAACTCAGATAATCCCGAGCCCGCAGGTAACTGTTGGTTACGCGGCTGATCAATAATAGGTCACAGGTACTCAGCTCATAAAAGAGAGTCACAGATTTTGCAAAGAACCGGCGTTCTCTATCTATATCGTATGTCAGCCGTTGTCCCAGAAAGATGTGTGTGCGTATCTTGGACGAGAATCCGTAGTATCCTTCCGGATAACGGCTAGGCTCGTGTACCCAGAATTCGTGTCCGAAAACAGTGTTAAAATAGATACCACATGCCAAAGGTTCGGTTGAAAATCCTTTCCCAAGCTCCAGGCTCCAAGGCATGTAATTTTGTTTTAAGGTCATGGTCATCTTAGCCCGATGGGAGTCATGTTTGGGTATGAAGCCGAAGAACAGATCCGTTTCCCACTGATCTCTTTTTCCGTAATCCCAACCGGTTCCGAACGAGAACATTCCCATGTTGCCCGCATATTGTATTTTGTTGTGTGTAGGTATAAGTGAATTCCATCCTTTACGAAAGCGGTGAATACGTTTGTCATATTTGCTGTATTTCGACTGTGTTGTCTGGATGGTATCTATCTTTTGTTTGGTATCGTTTTTGTCGGTTTGTGCAGCGACGTTTTCTGTGTAAAACAGCAGCGATAGTACTGCCATGCCAATAATGGAATTAAAATTCAACCACTTCATAATCATAACCATCAGGTTTTATCGTGAATACTAAATAACTGCGATTTTTCATACAATTGCTTCCATAATACATCACGCCATCGTCAAACACATCTGACGCACTGATCCGATGTTCGTGAGCTACAGTGCAAAATTGCAAACCGGGAAATTGGCGAACATACATTTGAAACACTTTGGCCACATTGTTATTGAACTGATCACAAAGGGGACGGGCATGCATACAGAATACGGTTTTATTAAATTCGTCGGCACGTTCTGTGAGTTGTCTTTCAATATAGTCAAAATCAGGGATCGGTTCCGAATAATCATATTCCATTGCGTTGGTATTGAGGCATACAAATTTCACACCTCCGGCTATGAACGAAAAGTTTGTATCGCCGAATATTTGCCGGAATGCATCTTCTCCGGTTCCCAAACAATCATGGTTTCCGATAAGTCCTACATAAGGAACCTTTAGTTTATTCATTATATCCCTTTGCCAAAGAAATTCATCGGTAAGTCCGAAGTCACTGAAGTCGCCTCCATGAACTACAAAGTCGATGTCGTCTCTTTTGTTGACAGCGTTTACAAAGTCAACGGTTTCGTCATACCAGCGTTGCGAGTCACCCATGGCGATAAAGCGTATAGTAGACTTTCCCAGGCATTTGGCCTCGATCTTTTGAATATTTTTCGCATTAATGTCTCTTTCTCCTTTTATGTCGACGTCATATGGATGATAATCTATCAAGTCACATCCGGAAACTAGCAGACAACAAAGAAAGATTGCGGTAATTCCTTTTATTTGTCTCATAATTTTTATTTTAGTGTATGAAAACTCAATGCAAAGATAGAGTTTTCTTTATGAAAAACAAAATGTTGCTGTCTAATTAATAGACGACTGTGTCTAATAATTAGACAATATTCTCGCACTATGAATTATGTAATCCGTTGTTCTATTGTGCGTTACTTCTTTTGGCACGTTTTGTGCAATTAAGAATTCCAGGTGATCTGCATGAAAGAGACACCTTATATTTATTAAAATTCTAAAATACAAACAGGGCTGATATGAGACAATTGTACTACACTTTCCGAACTCTTCTCCGTGGAAGAGGTGGAAATCTGACCAAAATAATTTCGTTAACTTTAGGGCTTTTGGTCGGCATCCTGTTATTTGCCAGGGTTGCATTTGAATTAAACTATGATAGCTATTATCAAGAACCGGAAAATCTTTTTCTAACTTTACGTACAGTTGTTTCGCAAGGTGAAAAGAAAGAGCCTGTTTGTAGTAATTACGGAAAACTTCCAGCAGCAATTCGTGAAAATTTTCCTGATGAAGTGGAAGATGCAACTTTGATTGACTTATTTAGTCGCAGTTCGCTTTACCATGAAGGCCAGGAAAAGAAAGATGCAATACTGGCTACTTCCCGAAGCCATATTTTTTCCACTTTGGGTGTTAAAGTACTTTCCGGAAATGTGTCTGAATTGGATAATATGGATGCACTGTTTATATCCCGTTCTCTTGCTCAAAGTCTTTTTGCAGATGCCGATCCTATTGGAAAGACAGTAATGATTAATATTGATTATCCATTGACTGTTCGAGGTGTTTTCGAAGACATTCCGGAAAATGCCGAGTTTAGGTTTGATGGGGTCTATTCATTTGTGACTCGTGCTAATAGATTCAGAGATGAACGTGGTGGATGGCGGGGTGATATCAGCTATACATGTATGGTTCGTTTTCGCCATCCGGAAGATGTAGAGAAAGTGGCGGCACGTATGCCTGATATGATGAAGAAGTATATACAATATAATAAAGACTGGTTTGAAGAATTTTCGTTTATAACTCCTTCACAGTTTCATTTGCAGAAAAAGGAATCACGTAAAATTATCAGTATTCTATCGATTCTCGGATTTGCTATTTTGCTGATTGCCGGGATGAATAATGTACTTATTTCTATTTCTTCTTTGCCACAGCGGGCCAAATCAGTAGGAGTGCATAAATGCAGCGGAGCTTCAACCGGACATATCTATCGTATGTTCTTATGGGAATCGGCATTATTGATTCTCGTTTCTCTTTTGGGGGTTATAGTCCTTCTACTCTATTTTAAACCGGAAATAGAAGACTTGTCTGGTGCCTCATTAGCAACCCTGTTTACATGGCGTACCCTATGGGTTCCTGCATTAGTAACCATTTTTTTATTTTTACTGATTGGCTTGCTTCCGGGAAAGCTTTTCTCTTCTATCCCTGTGACACAAGTTTTCCATCGTTTTACCGGGTATCGTGCTTCCTGGAAATATCCGTTGTTGTTTGTACAATTTACAGGGGTTGCTTTCATATTGGGATTGCTAATGATCATTCTTTTACAGTACAATCAAGTCATGAATCGAAGTATGGGCTATAAAATAGATAATTTAGTTATAGGGTGGGGGCCATTTGATTCAATGGATAAAATAGATGGCATTCTCCGGGGATTGCCTTTTATTGAAGCATCTTGTAATAGTGCTTCATTTATCTATAATGGTCATACAAGACAATCTTTTACTGATATTAACGGAAAACGTTTTATGGGGTGTATCGATTTTATAGATGAGCATTACGTCCCGATTTTAGGTTTGCAGATTTTGCAGGGTCGTAACGTTCATCAGGATGGTGAAGTATTGGTAAATGAAGAATTGCTACGGCAAGTAGGTTGGACTGATTCGCCTATAGGACGGAAACTGATGGAAGATAACTATGAATGGGGGACTGTGGTTGGAGTAGTCAAAGATTATGTAGCACAAAGTGCATATCAGCCACAAGCCTCTGTGGCATTGGTGAATAGCTTGGAAAGGAGATGGGAAGCCAATAAACGGAATCTGATTTTGAAAGAACCATTTAAAGAGAATCTTTCTAGAATCAGGGCTTTGATGAAAGAAACATTTCCTACGGAGGATATTCAGTTCCGTTCTGCTCGTCAGGAGGTCGATAATCTGTATCAGGTAGTACGCCGTTTCCGCAATATTGTGATTGTAGCTTCCGTTTCGATTGTAGTAATCGTATTGATGGGGTTATTCGGATTTGTGAATGATGAAGTACAACGGCGCAGTAAAGAAATTGCCATTCGTAAGGTGAATGGGGCTGAGTCGGGAAATATTATTAATCTTTTGAATCATAATATTTTCTGGATTGCTTTACCGGCTATCTTTGTTGGAATCGCTTTAGCCTATGTCGTCGGACATAAATGGGTGGAACAATTTACCGATCAGATCAATCTCAACGCAGGGCATTTTCTTTTGCTTCTCTTATTAATATTATTATTGATTTTAGGAAGTGTCACCGGAAAATCTTGGCGCATTGCTAACGAAAATCCGGTAAACAGTATTAAGAACGAGTAATTAAAAATAATGATTATGATAGAAATTAATGACATTAGTAAAGTGTTTCGTACTTCAGAAGTAGAAACCGTAGCGTTAAATCATGTAAGCCTGAATGTAGAAGAAGGTGAATTTGTGGCCATTATGGGGCCTTCCGGTTGTGGAAAGTCTACTTTACTCAATATCCTGGGACTTCTCGATAATCCTACGGAGGGTTCTTATAAACTCATAGGACAGGAGGTAGCCGATCTTCATGAAAAGGAACGTACCCGTGTGCGTAAAGGGAAGTTGGGGTTCGTATTCCAAAGTTTCAATCTGATAGATGAATTGAATGTTTATGAAAATGTGGAACTTCCGCTTACTTATTTAAATATCAAGGCTTCGGAACGCCGCCGAATGGTAGACAATATTCTTCATCGGATGAATATTAGCCATCGTGCCAAACACTTTCCCCAACAGCTTTCGGGTGGACAGCAACAACGTGTGGCCATAGCCCGCGCTGTGGTTACCAATCCAAAACTGATTCTTGCCGATGAGCCTACGGGAAATCTTGATTCTAAAAATGGTGCGGAAGTGATGAATCTGTTGACAGAGCTGAATCGCGAAGGTACAACGATAATTATGGTTACGCACTCTCAGCACGATGCTTCGTTTGCACATCGTACGATACATCTGTTCGATGGTAGCATAGTGGCCAGTGTGAAAGCTTAACCAATAAAAAAACATAATGAAACAACTCTACTATACCATTCAAACATTACTACGGGGACGTGGAAGTAATATAATTAAAGTAATTTCACTGACACTGGGATTGCTGGTAGGAATTTTGCTGTTTGCTCGTGTTGCATTCGAGTTGAATTATGATAGTTATTATTCGGAACCGGAGAATTTGTGTATAACTTTACGTACGGGTATTTCGGATGGGATAAAAAAAGAGCCGAATATCGATAACTATGGTAAGTTAGCAGAGGCCATTCGCGAAAATTTCCCAGATGAAGTAGAAGATGCGACCGTGCTTGATCTCTTTAGCCAGAGTCCTCTCTATCATGAGGGTAAGAAGATGGAACATATAATCTTAGCAACCTCTAAAAGTCACGTTTTTTCTACTTTAGGTATTAAAGTCTTACTCGGAGATGTTTCCCAACTCGACAGAGTGGATGTTATTTTTATCTCCCGTTCACTTGCCCGGCGTTTGTTTGCAGACGCAAATCCGATCGGAAAAACAATCAATATTGAAATTGATTATCCGTTGACTGTGCAAGGAGTTTTTGAGGATATTCCGGAAAATACCGAATTTCATTTTGACGGAGTTTATTCCTTCGATACCCGATCTAAGCAATATGGTTCTGAACGTGGTGGCTGGGGATATGATCCTAGTTATCATTGTATGGTTCGTTTCCGCCATCCCGATGAAAGAGAGAAAGTGGAGGTACGTATGCCTGAAATGCTGAAAAAGTATATACACAACTATAAGGGTCAATCAGAGGAGTATTCGTTTATGACTCCTTCACAGTATCATTTGCAAAAACCGGAATCTCGTAAAATAGTTATGATTCTTTCAATACTCGGATTTGCCATCTTGTTGGTTGCCGGCATGAATAATGTCTTGATTTCTGTTTCATCATTGGCTCAACGAGCTAAGTCTGTTGGCATACATAAGTGTAATGGTGCTTCTGATGGACATATCTATCGTATGTTTCTGTATGAATCAGCACTATTGATATTGCTTTCTTTATTGTTCGTGACAGTCCTGTTATTCACTTTTAAGTTGGAGATAGAAGATCTTTCCGGAGCTTCATTAAAGGCTTTATTTACATGGCAAACTCTGTGGGTACCGATTTTGGTTTCTTTGGTTTTATTTCTGGTCATCGGACTATTTCCGGGCAAGTTGTTTGCCGCTATTCCTGTGACACAAGTTTTCCATCGTTTTACTGCACATCGTTTTGTCTGGAAGCGATCATTGCTTTTTATACAGTTTGCGGGAATTGCATTTATTTTAGGCCTGTTGATGGTTATTCTTTTACAGTATCATCAGGTGATGACCCGTGACATGGGATATAAGGTCGATAATTTGGCAGTTGGGTGGTCGCCATATAGAGAAATTGATAAAATGGACGGTATTCTCCGAGGACTGCCCATAGTTGAGGAGTTTTGTAATGCAAGTACGATTATTTATGGTGGCTACATGGGTCAACCTTACACAGATGCACATGGGAAGGAATTTATGGGACGTATCGAATTTGTTGATGAACATTATGTTCCGGTTATGGGACTTCAGATTATAAAAGGCAGGAATATCCAGCAAGATAAAGAGATCTTGATTAATGAAGAGATGGTTCGTCAAATTGGTTGGACGGATAGTCCCATCGGTAAGAATCTGGAAGATGGCAAAAATAACTTTGGTACGATTGTCGGAGTTGTGAAAGACTATGTTGTACAAAGTGCATACATGCCACAGGCTCCTGTAGCACTGATGAGTAATTTGGAATGGATGAATGTGCTTAATAAACGGAATATTATTTTGAAAGAACCTTTTGGTGAGAACCTGGCTAAGATTAACACATTGATGAAAGAGGCTTTTCCGACAGTAGATATTGTATTCCGTTCTGCCCGTCAGGAGATTGATAAGCAATATCAAGAGGTCCGCCGTTTCCGTAATGTCGTGATTATAGCTTCTATTGCTATCCTGTTGATTGCTTTGATGGGACTGTTCGGCTTTGTAAATGATGAAATTCAACGTCGTAGCAAAGAAATTGCCATTCGTAAAGTGAACGGTGCCGAAGTGCCGGATATTCTTCGTTTGGTTTCCGGGAATATTTTCTGGACGGCACTAAGTGCTGTTCTGGTCGGAATAGTATTTGCGTATATTGTAAGTAATAAATGGCTGGAACAGTTTTCTGACCGGGTATCAGTCAATGGGGGACATTTTCTTGTCGTGATCATAATTATCTTGTTGTTGATCATGGGAAGTGTCATCGGGAGGTCCTGGAATGTGGCTAATGAGAATCCGGTGAACAGTATCAAGAACGAATAGTGATGATTTAATATGTAAAAAGACAAAACAATGAAACAATTCCATTATACCATTCAGACATTAATTCGCGATCGTAGAAGTTGTGTCATTAAGGTGATCTCATTGTCGTTGGGATTATTGGTATCTATCATTTTATTTTCTCGGGTAGCTTTCGAACTGAGCTATGATAACTGTTTTCAGGATGTGGACAACCTTTACATTGTAAAGACGGAATGGATTAAGGATGGAGTGATCAAAGGAAATGCAGGATCATATACATTAATACCGATAGCATCGACAGTTGCTGAGGAGTTTCCGAAGGAGGTGGAAAGTGCGGTTTGCTCAAGTATATCTTTTGAAGCTATTTTCAAAATAGGTAATCGGAAGATGAATAAATCTTTTATTTTATCAGACTCCCTTTATTTCCGTACTATGGGAATTGAGGTCATTAGTGGTAATCCGAATGATTTGACCAATCCTGATGTGCTCTTTTTATCACAGTCGGTTGCACGAGAAGCATTCGGTGAAGAAAATCCTATTGGAAAGACTTTGCATATGATGGTTTGGGGCACTCCCGTAGAAGCTTTGGTAAAAGGAGTATTTGCCGATCTTCCGTATAATGTATCGTTGGAACGTCACGAAGCAGTCCTGTCTTTTGCCAGTCATAGTAAATATGGTTGGGGACGTCCTGGCTGGACGAGTGGTGGTAATTACAATGCCTTTATTCGTTTAAAGGATGGAGAAAGGAGTGCTGATGTTATTAATACTGACATTGATAAAGTAATTGCAAAACATATTCCCTCAGACATGAATATGCACTTACATATGTTTGTGGTTCCTTTGCGGACTATTCACCTGGAACATTCAGATGTGAAAAGGACGATTCTCATATTATCTTTGTTAGGATTCGCCATTCTTTTTGCGGCCACCATGAACTATGTGCTTATTTTTGTTTCCTCACTTTCTCAGCGTGCCAAAGGAATTGGAATTCATAAGTGTAACGGTGCATCCGATAAGGCTATATTTTCTATGTTTATATATGAAACGGCTTTGATTATCGGTGTTTCCCTGGTGCTTATGATCATATTTCTATTCCAATTTCAGGAAAAGATCGAAGAATTGGCAGAGGTATCCTTATCATCTCTTTTTACCTGGCATAATTTATGGGCTCCATTATCGGTAGTTACCTTTCTGTTTGTTATTGGAGGCATATTGCCCGGAAAAGTATTTTCTTTGATTCCCGTTACTCAGGTCTTCCATCCCTATATTAAAAAGAATAGGGGATGGAAAAGGATATTGTTGTTTATTGAATTTGCAGGGGTGGCTTTTATCTTTGGATTGATGTGTGTGGCATATCTTCAGTGTCACTACATTATAAATAGGGATATGGGATATCAGCCGAAGGGTGTCGCATCTTGTAAGCATGATTTTGCTGAACCTGACAACGCACGTAATAACCTGAAATCTTTACCTTATGTGGAGGGGGTAGCTTCTATTCGTGGAAGTATGACCTGGTTTGGGAATCGGGAGGTAACTGATGAAGGTGGAAAAGTTCTTTTCACTCCTCGTTGTGCGGCATTCGACAAAGACTTTGTTCCATTGTTGGGACTTCATATCAAGACCGGGCGTAATTTTACAGGTGAAAGGCAGTTTCTGGTTAATCAGCCATATGTAGAGAAGATGGGCTGGAAGGGTAGTGGGGTTGGCGAGATAGTTCCTAATCGAGGTACGGTGGTTGGCGTGCTTGCTCCTTTTTGTTGTGGTGTGCTTCCGGCTGATAATGAACCTTTGGAAATTGAATATGGTACTAATTTGAGGAATGTCCATGTTCGTCTCAAGGAACCTTTTACAGAGAACTTGCATAGACTGAATAATGAAATGAAAAAGATATATCCGCAAAAGGATATAGAGTTTAGGTCTTTAGAACAGGATTTAGAACGATACTATCGCCCCACAATAATTTTTCGTGACGCCACTTTTTTGGCTTTTATAACGATACTGTTTATCACTCTGATGGGATTGATTGGTTATATAAATGATGAAGTCCGTCGGCGTAGCAAAGAGATAGCTATTCGTAAAATAAATGGTGCCGAAGCCAGATCTATTCTCTTTTTATTATCTAAAGATATCTTCTGGGTTGCAATTCTCTCGGTTGCCATCGGTACATACGGAGCTTACTACATGAGTCTGTTGTGGATAAGTCAATTTGAAGATACAATCTGTGTTTATGCAGGTTGGTATGTAGTGACAGCCATTTGTTTATTGGTCTTTATCTTTGTTTTCATTATAGGGAGATCCTGGCATATCGCTAATGAAAATCCGGTGAACAGCATCAAGTCTGAGTAATGTTTCAATTCCATGAAAGAAAGGCTCGGTTTCGCTGAAACCGGGCCTTTCTTTTGTCTGTATCAAGTCTCTGTTTCACCGGTTTATAGCTTCTGTCCGGATGTTTTCTCTTTTACTTTCTTGATATACACCATCAAAATCACTACCGCTGTTACAAAAGCCAATCCGTCAGAGACAGGCATGCTGATCCATACCCCCTTTACACCATATAAGGGTGGAAGCAGAAGTAATCCCGGGAGCAGGTATACTAACTGGCGCGAAAGTGACAGAAAAATACTGATCTTAGCCATTCCTATACTCTGGAAGAAATTTGATATAACGATTTGTGCACCTACAAACGGGAACATCAACGTGCAAATGCGCAGCCCGGACGATGCCATGTCAATCAATTCATCGCTATCGGTAAAGATGGCCGAAACTGTGTGCGGAAAAAGTTCACAGATAATGAAACCGCTACTCGTTATCAATACACCGACAATGATACCGAGACGGAGTGTATGCTTTACACGGTCGATCTTCTGTGCACCGTAATTGTATCCGACGATGGGTTGCATTCCCATAGTCAACCCCATTACCACCATTACATACAGCATCAGCAGGCGATTAATGATACCATAGGCACCGATAGCCATATCACCACCGTATTTTTGCAAACTATTATTAATGAGTATGACAATGATACATGCCGTGACATTCATGGCAAAAGGAGACATTCCTATGGAGAAGATACTGCCGATGATGCGTTTCTTCATTTTCCAGAAACCCGGCATGAAATGGACAAAACTCTCTTTGTTACGGAAGTGGTTTACTACCCATATCATTCCGATAAACTGTGACAGGACTGTAGCCATAGCAGCTCCCCGAATCCCCCAGCCGAAATGGAAAATGAAGACAGGAGCGATGATGACATTGGCAATAACTGTCACCAGGGATGTCAACATGGCCTTTTTCGGATATCCCGTAGCACGCATCACGTTGTTCAACCCTATCATGGTATAAGTGATGGGAGTTCCCAAGAGAATCACTTGCATAAAATCACGGGCATAGGGAAGTGTACCGGTACTGGCGCCGAAGAAAAACAATATCGGGTCCAGGAATAGATAAGCCAATCCACCGAACAGCACTGCATTCGTCAGGCAAAGCATCAATGTATTTCCCAGAACATCGGTCGCACCCTTGATGTCTTTTTGTCCCAAGCGTATGGATGAGATGGTAGCTCCACCTGCCGAAATCAGTACACAGAACGCTACGACCAGATTCATTAGCGGGAAGGTGATCGCCAGTCCGGAGATAGCCATGGGACCGACACCGTGCCCGATAAAAATACTGTCGATGATATTATAAAGTGACGTAATAGTCATTCCGATGATGGCCGGGATGGAATATTGTAACAGAAGTTTGCCAATAGGTTCTGTACCCAGTATGCGGGGATCGGTTTGTTGTGCCATATAGTGAAGCGTTACATATTTTTAAGTGCAGCAAAGGTACAAATAATTTGCCTGATTCGATGATTATTCTGAACTTTGCCCACAGAGTTTAACAAACACGTAAAAGAATGTTTATGGATGCAACAAAGAAAATAACGGCATTATTCGATTGTGATGGTGTAATTGTCGATACAGAAGGGCAGTATACCGTTTTCTGGAATGAAATGGGCCAAAAGTATGTAAATGATGCAAACTTTGGTTCCAAGGTTAAGGGCCAGACACTGGTACAGATTTATGATAAATACTTTGCAGGAGAACCGGAAAAACAGCGGGATATAACCGAGGCATTGAACCGCTTTGAAATAAAAATGAATTATGACTATGTTCCCGGAATAGTTGAGTTTATAGCAGATCTGCGTCGGCATGGTGTGAAAATAGCTTTGGTTACCAGTTCCAATACGGCAAAAATGGAGAATGTTTATCATGCCCATCCCGAGTTTAAATCCCTTTTTGATGAAATATTGACTGCAGAGCGTTTTAAGCGTTCTAAGCCTGATCCTGAATGTTTCTTGTTGGGAATGACAATTTTCGGTTCCGATTCAAAAGATTCGTATGTGTTCGAAGATTCATTTCATGGTTTGCAGGCCGGTAGATCATCCGGAGCCATTGTTGTCGGATTGGCAACTACGAATTCACGCGAAGCCATTGCCGACAAGGCAGACTATGTAATAGACGATTTCAGAGGGATGACTTACGAAAAACTGCTGACTATAACTTCACGTTATATCTGATAAGAAAGATTGAATAGCATCTCAGGGAAGAATCCCTTAGCTTTGCATGGTATTTAAAAAGAGAGAAAGCCATGTATAAGCAAACGATTCGTCCTGTTTTATTTCTGATGGAACCCGAAAAGGTACATGCCTTGTTGGTTTCCTGCCTCAAATGTTACCGGCATTTGCCATGGTGCAGATGCTGGATACGTCACCTTTATACTTGTTCCGACAAACAGTTGATATGGAATCATCTTACTTTTCGAAACCGTATCGGTCTGTCGGCCGGTTTCGATAAAGGAGCCGAAATTTTTGATGAATTGGCCGATTATGGTTTCGGATTTATCGAAGTAGGTACTGTAACTCCCGATTCTCAGGATGGAAATCCCCGTCCGCGTATTTTTCGCTTGCCTCAGTGTGAATCTTTAATTTCCCGTACGGGCTTCAATAATCCCGGATTGGATGTTATTAAACGCCGTCTTGAACAGAAAAGCGGTTCGTATGTTTTAGGTGTAAATATAAATAAGAATCCCTCTTCGGAAGGAGAGCAAGCGGTGGCAGACTTTTTGCGTCTGTATAAGGAGTTACATCCTCATGTCGGTTATTTCACACTTAATTGGGGATCTGTGGATGTTGCTCTGATGAAACAGGTGCTCCAGGGGTTGGCAGCTTTTCGTGTGGAGCAAAACATACATGTTCCGTTGTTACTCAAACTTCCTGCCGATATCACAGAAGAAGGAATGGATGATGTGATTGACTGTACTCGTCTGTACTGGGTAGATGGAGTGATAGCTACCGGACCTACCATGGAGCGGAGTTGCTTAAAAGGTTATTCACCTGCACAATTACAGAAGATCGGCTCCGGTGGAATCAGTGGACGCGGGATAGGGGAGAGGTCATTAAAAGCCGTCAGCTATTTGCGTGCCCATGCCGGAAAAAGCCTTCTGATAGTAGGGGCAGGCGGAATCATTACTCCCGCTGATGCCCGTAGGATGTTGGATGCGGGGGCCAATCTGATACAAATCTATTCTTCGTTTATTTATGAAGGGCCGGGTATAGTGAAAAAAATGATTCAGGAAATTAAATGATAAGGAATAAAGTTATGGAACAGAGTTTTATCGAATATTCATTAGGAAAAGATGCTTCTTCGGCTGTCCTTTGGGTTTATCCGGTTCGCAAGCCAAGAGGTAAAGCCATTATTATGTGTCCCGGTGGCGGGTTCAATCAGATAGCTTCAGATCATGAAGGACATGATTTTGCTGCGTGGTTTAATAATCAGGGCATCACATACGCCGTACTGAATTATCGCATGCCTCACGGTGATGTTGAAGTGATTCGTGAGGATATTCGTGAAGCGATTCGCCTGATCCGCCGTCAGTCGGCAGAGTGGGGAATCCATCAACTGGGTGTTATGGGAGCTTCTATCGGAGGCTATATCGCTGCTACTGCCGCAACTCTTTATACCGGAACAGACCGGCCCGACTTTCAAGTATTGCTTTATCCCGTTATCAGCATGACCGACAGGCTGACTCATTGGCCTTCACGCGAACGTATGTTGGGAGAAACTATCTCTGAAGGTTTGAAAGAAACACTATCCCTTGAACTTCACGTCACAGCCGATACTCCTCCTACATTCATCGTTTTGGCCGAGGATGATCAGGCCGTATCTCCTCTCAACAGTATTGTCTATTATACAGCATTATTGAAACATGGAGTCTCTGCCGGACTGCATATTTATCCGGAAGGCGGACATAGCTTCGGATTTCGTGACAGTTTCATATATAAGGAGTTATGGACTGATGAACTACAAAAATGGTTGCTGACCTTTTAATGTAGATCCGCTAATTTATTCACTTTTACTTGTATGGTATGAATTAAAAGTTATACCTTTGCGCCCGATTTTTAATTTAAAAAGATTGGATATGGCTGGTTATATATCAGATGACACAAGAAAAGTGACGACTCATCGCCTAATCGAAATGAAGCAAAGAGGCGAAAAAATATCTATGCTTACATCGTATGACTACACAATGGCACAGATTGTCGACGGTGCCGGTATCGATGTAATTCTTGTAGGCGATTCCGCATCGAATGTGATGGCAGGTAATGTGACTACACTTCCTATTACCCTGGATCAGATGATCTATCATGGAAAATCGGTTGTACGTGGTGTAAAGCGTGCAATGGTAGTAGTGGATATGCCTTTTGGCTCTTATCAGGGTAATGAAATGGAAGGGCTTGCTTCAGCTATCCGCATAATGAAGGAGAGTCATGCCGATGCATTGAAACTGGAAGGGGGTGAAGAGATTATAGATACTGTGAAACGTATTCTGAGTGCCGGTATCCCCGTGATGGGACATCTTGGACTGATGCCACAATCTATCAATAAATATGGTACATACACGGTTCGTGCCAAGGATGATGCCGAAGCAGAGAAATTGATTCGTGATGCACATTTACTAGAGGAGGCCGGATGTTTCGGACTTGTTCTTGAAAAGATTCCTGCAGCATTGGCATCACGTGTCGCAAGCGAACTGACCATTCCGGTGATCGGTATCGGTGCCGGTGGAGATGTAGACGGACAGGTATTGGTAATTCAGGATATGTTGGGTATGAATAACGGTTTCCGCCCGCGCTTCCTTCGTCGTTATGCCGATCTTTATACGGTAATGACCGATGCTATCAGTCACTATGTTTCAGATGTAAAGAACTGCGACTTCCCGAACGAGAAAGAACAATATTAATTGTCGTATGGCGACTAAATTATGGACATTGCATTTTATGCGGATATGCCTTGCTAATTTATTGTTGTTCATATCCCTGTATTTGTTGTACCCTGTACTCCCGGTAATGATGGCTTCACGTTTAGGCGTGCCTGTCAGTCAGACGGGAGTCATATTTATACTTTTTACGCTTGCAATGTTTTTTATCGGCCCGTTCCATGCCTATTTGGTCGATGTTTACAAGCGGAAATATATATGTATGCTTTCGTTTGGGGTAATGGTTGCAGCAACAGCCGGTTATACGTTGGTGCAGAACGCAACACATCTGTTGATGCTTTGCATTGTGCAGGGATTATCCTTTGGAATGGCTGCCACGGCAGGCATCACATTGGCCATCGATATCACCAATTCCACTTTTCGCAGCTCAGGTAATGTGGTCTTTTCCTGGGCTGCACGCTTGGGGATGATTATCGGAGCGGCTTTGGGAGTGTATCTGTTTCGGACACATGGCTTTGAGACTTTGCTATATGTTGCTGTGGCGTTGGGAGCGTTGGGAATATTATTTGTGTCAAGGGTATATGTTCCCTTTCGTGCACCTATCGGGATGAAAGTTTGTTCCATGGACCGATTCCTGCTTCCCCGGGGACTTATTCCGGCATTCAATTTAATATTGATTGCTTTTATACCGGGATTGATGCTTCCTGTGCTTACCAGTGCGCCGAGTGATGTGGCGGTAGGAGGCGAGACAGTACCTTTTTTTGCTTTGGTCGGATGCGGATTTCTCTTATCAGTATTAATTGTGAAATTGTTTTTCCGCTATGATAATAAAATGTGGTTGCAGATAGTTGTCGGGCTGGTGACAGTAATCGGATCGATGGCTATGCTGTTTTCTCCTGAAACAAGCTGGAATGCTCCGGCAGCTGTATTGATGGGTTTAGGACTCGGCTTGGTCACTCCGGAGTTTCTTATGATGTTTGTCAAATTGTCGCAACACTGCCAGCGCGGCACGGCTAATACCACTCATCTACTTGCATGGGAACTTGGAGTCGGATTGGGTATTGCATCTGCGTGTCATTTACATCTTACGGCTAATGAACAGGCCGTTTATCGGGTCGGATTGTTATCGGCAATCGTGTCTTTGGCATTCTTCGTTTTACTTACGTATCCTTATTTTAAAAGGAAGAAGGTAAGATAAATGTGATATATATTATAAAAAGCGGACTCCGTATATTTGCAACGAATTGTAGCATAATATACGGAGTCCGCTTTTTTAATGTATCATTTATCCCATATTACACAGTAAAACAGCAAGTACATAAGGCATGAAGATGATAATTCCTACAATGGCAGCAACTATAGCACATATCAGAACGGAACCCGCTGCGATATCTTTCACATCACCTGCTATCGGATTACGTTCCGGAGATACAAGATTGACCAATCTTTCTATAGCCGTGTTGAATCCCTCTGCTGCCAGTACTACTCCAAAACAAAGTATGATAGCTATCCATTCGTTCCGGGTGATGCCGAAACAGAATCCGGCCACTGTTACTATAATAATTGCCGTGCAATGTATCCAGGCATTATGTTCTTTGCTTACAAAACTTCGGATACCTTTCCAGGCATATCCGAAGCTTCGTATTCTTTTTCTGGTGCTGAATTTTTCCATTCTTAATTTCTGCTAACCTGTTTTACTCCTTTTACTGTGCGCAACTTCTTGATCAGCGCTTCCAGACGTCCGGTGTCACTTACCATAATGGTCAATGTACCCGAGAAAAGTCCGTCGTTCGAATCGATACCGATAGAACGTAGCGAGATACCATTTTCTTTTGAGATGATCGAAGTGATATTTGTTACAATACCGATATCATCATGACCCACAACGCGGAGTGTTATTGGGTATTGAGTACCTTCCGATTTACCGGCCCAGCGTGCTTTTACAATCCGATAGCCGAAGCGTTCGCGCATCTGTCCTGCATTGGGGCAGTCATTTCGGTGTATCTTGATACCTCCGGATACTGTGACAAACCCGAATACATCGTCTCCGTATATGGGATTACAACATTTGGCGAGTTTGAAATCCAATCCTTTCAGGTTTTGGTCAATAACGAGTACATCTTCTTTAGTGACTGTTGTTTCGTCTATCTGGTTTTGCAGGTTGTATTCTTCTGCACTGCGATAGGTCACCTCATCACGTTCGCTGTCCCGCTTTTGTTGTTCGATGTATTTATCCAGAATATCGTTTACGTCGAGTACCTCATCGGCAATCTTCTGATAAAACTCTGTCACGTTCTTGAATCCCAAGCGTTTGATTAAGCGCATCATCACAGCTTCGTCGTATTCCATCTTCCGGTTCTTGAACTTGCGTTCCAGGGTCTCTTTGGCAAAATCGTGCTGACGCGCTACCATCTCCTTGAGGGCCTGACGAATCTTAGTACGGGCTTTTGAAGTAGTGACAATGTTCAGCCAGTCTTGTTTCGGAGTCTGTGTGTTCGATGTCATAATCTCTACCTGATCCCCGCTGTTCAGCTTTTGTCTTAACTGTACATTTTTACCGTTTACTTTTGCTCCGATACATTTACATCCCAATTTGCTGTGGATGTGGAAAGCAAAATCAAGTACGGTAGCCCCTTTGCCCAGTTTAAAAAGGTCTCCCTTCGGTGTAAATACGAATACTTCGTCTTCATACAGATCCAGTTTGAACTGGTCCATCATTTCCAGGTCGTTCTCCGTATTTTCCAGTGCTTCACGTATTGAAGTCAGCCATTCGTCCAGTCCGCTTTCACCCTTCACGCCTTTATATCTCCAATGGGCTGCCAATCCGCGCTCGGCAATATCGTCCATACGCTCCGTACGAATCTGTACTTCAACCCATTTGCCTTCGGGCCCCATAACAGTGATGTGTAATGACTCGTAACCGTTACTTTTGGGAACCGACAGCCAGTCACGCAGACGTTTGGGGTTAGGTTGATACATATCCGTCACTATGGAATATGCCTGCCAACATTCCTGCTTCTCTTTTTCAAACTGAGATTCCAGGATGATACGGATAGCAAACAAGTCATATACGTTTTCGAACTGGCATTTCTGTTTTTTCATTTTCTGATAGATGGAATGAATGGACTTGGTACGTCCTTTCATGTGGAAATGCAGTCCTGCTTCCTCCAATTTCTGTTGTATCGGAGCAATGAAGTTGGCAATATAACGGTCACGTGACTTTTTCGTCTCGTTCAGCTTTTCCTTGATATGGTAATAGATGTCATGTTCGGTATATTTTAGTGACAAATCTTCCAATTCCGATTTCAGCTTATACAATCCCAGTTTGTGGGCTAGCGGAGCATACAGATAGGCCGCTTCATTGGCCACCCGTCTGCGGGCCTCGTCATTTTCGGCATCTTTTATTTGTCGCATCACGTTTACACGGTCGGCAATCATGATCAGGATTACCCGCATATCTTCGGCAAAAGACAGTAGCAGATTGCGGAAATTCTCCGATTCTATGGTCGGACTCTTATCATAAAGGTCATTGATCTTGATTAATCCCCGGATAATTCCGGCCACATCTTCACCATACTCCTGTTGAATGTATTCTATTGTATAAGAGTGGCAGCGTACAGGCGTGTGTAGCATAATGCCTAAAATAGATGCCCGTTTCATGCCGATTTCTTCAGCCACGATTACAGCAGTCTGCATATCTTTGATAACAGGATTCAGCCCAAAACTGTCTCTCTGCATCGTATTGTTTTGAGTGGAGTCGATAAGATGCTTTTTCAGCTTTCTGCAATCTCCTTTTTGTAAGGTTTCTCCGGTGAGACGCAGTAGTTTTTTGTATAGTGAGAACAATAATTCTCTCTCTTCTTTCGTAAAGAATTCATCTCTTTCCATAAGCAGCTCAAATTTATCGTCGGTAAAGATAGTTTTTTTCCGGGTTTTGTAGGGTGTCCTCTTCCTTTTTTTGTATTTTTGGGCATGAATTAATAAAATTAGATAGTATGATAACACCTGAAGACAAAGAATTGCTTGCCAAAAAGGGCATTTCGGAAGTACAAATCGCTGAGCAGTTGGCTTGCTTCCAAAAAGGCTTTCCTTATTTGAAGTTAGATGCTGCCGCATCTGTAGAAAAAGGCATTTTGGCTCCTGATGCCGAGGAGCAGAAAGCTTATCTTGCAGCATGGGATGCCTATACCAATTCAGACAAAACGATTGTGAAGTTTGTACCCGCTTCGGGTGCTGCCAGCCGTATGTTCAAGAATCTATTTGAATTTTTGGATGCTGACTATACTGAACCCACTACAAAGTTCGAACAAACTTTTTTTGAATCGATTGAAAAATTTGCTTTTTATGATGACTTGAATACGGCTTGTGTGCGGACAGAAGGCAAAGATATTCCTACCCTGATTGCAGAAGGCAATTATAAAGCGGTCGTTTCAGGATTGCTTAATGTAGCGGGACTGAATTACGGTGCGCTTCCTAAGGGGTTACTTAAGTTTCATAAGTATGAAGAAGGTTCGCGTACCCCGCTTGAGGAACATTTGGCAGAAGGTGCTATGTATGCTGCCGGAAAAAGCGGAAAAGTCAATGTGCATTTTACCGTCTCTACCGAGCACCGTGAACTGTTTAAATCATTGGTTACCGAAAAAGTCGATGCTTTTGCCAAACGTTATGGCGTGGATTATAATATCACTTTCTCCGAACAGAAACCAAGCACTGATACAATTGCCGCTGATATGGAAAACCAGCCATTCCGCGATAACGGTAAGCTTTTGTTCCGTCCCGGCGGGCATGGTGCGCTGATTGAGAATCTGAATGATCTGGATGCGGATGTTATTTTTATTAAGAACATTGACAATGTGGTTCCTGATAAATTGAAAGGCGATACAGTGCTTTATAAGAAACTGATTGCCGGTGTACTGGTATCTCTCCAGAAGCAAGCTTTTCAATATCTGGAATTATTGGATAGTGGTCGTTATACACATGAGCAGGTGATGGATATCCTGCAATTTGTACAAAAGAAACTTTTCTGTAAGAATCCTGAAACAAAAGATCTGGAAGATGCCGAGTTGGTCATTTACCTGAAGAATAAATTGAACCGTCCGATGCGTGTTTGTGGTATGGTGAAGAACGTGGGCGAGCCGGGCGGTGGTCCGTTCCTGGCATATAATAGTGATGGAACTATCTCCCTGCAAATCCTTGAAAGCTCACAAATCGATATGAATAATCCGGAAGCAAAGGAAATGTTTGAAAAGGGTACGCACTTCAACCCGGTCGATCTGGTTTGCGCCGTACGTGATTATAAGGGTCATAAATTTGATTTGGCGAAATATGTGGATAAAGCTACCGGCTTCATCTCTTATAAGTCGAAGAGTGGTAAGGATCTGAAAGCTCTTGAACTTCCCGGTTTGTGGAATGGTGCTATGAGCGATTGGAGTACGGTATTTGTGGAGGTTCCACTTTCCACTTTCAATCCGGTAAAGACTGTGAACGACCTGTTGCGTGAACAGCATCAGTAATCAAAGGAAAATAAAAAAGGGGATATTCATCACGAATATCCCCTTTTTATTATTTATTGCTTTTCAGATCAATTTCTTGGCAAAGCTTCTTTTACTACCATCGGACGACCGGCATATTCTGCTCCGTTCAATTCTTTAATGGCATTGCTTGCTTCTGAAGATTCCGGCATTTCGACAAACGCAAACCCTTTAGATCTTCTTGTTTCGCGGTCTGTGATCAGTTTTACTGATTCTACTACTCCATACTCTTCCATAACTTGTCTCAAATCTGACTCCTTAACATTATAGCTAAGATTTCCAACGTACATATTCATAAATATACAAAAATAAAAAATTAATAAAATAACAATAAAGCTTTAGGAAGTGTAAATCAGAGATGAAAGTTCTCAATGCGAACATTGAGGAAATACATGTGAGAGTTAAACCAATAAAAACCTCTTATTGTTTGATGTTGCAAAGTAAGGCATTAATTCCGGATAATACACCATATCCGCTTCTTTTTATCCTTTTAAATATTCTTTATTGTGTAATTAGACCAAAAATTAACATTTCTCTTTGGCTATATGTGTCTTATTTGTTATAATATTGGAAATTATATTATGACATTTACGAAGTTAACATCCTGTCATGTACGATGTTAACAACGTATTTATACGAAGTTAATATCGTATCTGCAGGAAGTTAACTTCTTGGAACTACGATATTAACTTCGTAAAATCTCCTTTTTACTATCGGTGTAAGTGCTTGATAATCATGATTAATATGCTGTTAAATAATGTTCCCGTTCTCTTTTAAAGGAGGACTTTGTTCTTGAAGAACAGTTTGTTGTTCTGTGACCTGTTAATCTTTTTTATGTAATTGTCTTTTTCTCTCTTTTATCGTAATCATTTAGTAGCTCGTTCGGGATTTATTGGAAGAAAAGTAGTATTTTTGCGTCATTATATCTTAAAATATTCAATCATGAAGAAAATACTTTTACTCGGATCGGGCGAATTGGGCAAGGAATTTGTAATTTCTGCTCAACGTAAAGGTCAACACATCATTGCTTGTGATTCATATGCCGGGGCACCTGCCATGCAGGTTGCTGATGAATGCGAAGTATTCGATATGCTGAACGGTGAAGAACTGGAGCGTATTGTAAAAAAGCATCGGCCGGACATTATCGTCCCCGAGATTGAAGCCATTCGTACGGAACGTTTATACGATTTCGAAAAAGAAGGGATTCAGGTAGTGCCGAGTGCACGTGCCGTTAATTACACAATGAACCGAAAGGCTATCCGTGATTTGGCCGCTAAGGAACTGGGATTGAAAACCGCGAAATACTATTATGCCAAGTCATTGGAAGAACTGAAGGAAGCCGCTGAGAAAATCGGTTTCCCTTGTGTTGTGAAGCCTTTAATGTCATCATCGGGTAAAGGGCAGTCATTGGTCAAGAGTGCTGCCGAGTTGGAACATGCTTGGGAATATGGGTGTAATGGCAGCCGTGGAGACATTCGTGAACTAATCATTGAGGAATTTATCAAATTCGATAGTGAGATAACTTTGCTTACAGTGACACAGAAGAATGGTCCGACTCTGTTTTGTCCGCCTATCGGGCATGTACAAAAGGGTGGGGATTATCGGGAAAGTTTCCAACCTGCACACATTGATCCTGCACACTTGAAGGAAGCAGAAGATATGGCTGAAAAAGTAACTCGTGCATTGACCGGTGCAGGACTGTGGGGAGTAGAATTTTTCCTGAGCCATGAAAACGGGGTTTACTTTTCGGAACTGTCTCCACGTCCACATGATACGGGAATGGTGACATTGGCCGGAACACAAAATCTGAATGAATTTGAACTTCACCTACGTGCTGTATTGGGGTTGCCCATTCCGGGAATAAAACAAGAAAGAATAGGAGCGAGTGCCGTTATTCTGTCGCCGATTGCCAGTCAGGAACGTCCGCAGTATAGAGGTATGGAGGAAGTTACCGGAGAAGAGGATACTTATCTGCGTATATTTGGTAAGCCGTATACACGTGTGAATCGGCGTATGGGAGTAGTGCTTTGCTATGCTCCAAACGGTTCGGATCTGGATGCTTTGCGTGATAAGGCAAAGCGGATAGCCGATAAAGTAGAAGTATATTAAATACCGGGATTATTGGTTGAAAAACCATAGTGGGGTGTGCCGAAACTCCTGTTTACCACAAAGTACCACAGGATGAACTTAATCTATTGATTACTTTTATCTGTATGAATCTGTGGTGAATACGAGTCTTGGTACACCCCTGTTTTTTATCTGATTATACCTTTGTTCTCTCCGCTTTTGCAATTGTTAATACTCTATCCTATTCATGGCGTAAAGAGCGAAAAATGCCTTTAAAACGCAACTTCCCTTTGTTTGTATAAAACTCGTTGCATGTTGTACTATCTAACATTTGACTAATTGACTGAAAACGCTACAGCTACTTGAAAACTTAATCAATTCTCTGATTGGGCAGAGGATAGAGCGTATTGGCTCTAATATGCTTTGTATAGTAGTAAAAAGGGTGCTAATGTTGTTCATTTTCACACCTTTGTAAGTTTAATGAATGTTATCTAAAGAGAAAAAACAGAAAAATGGTACAACGGGAAAAAAAAGTTTCTACTTTTGCGAAGTTGTTTGTTTAACTATCTATGTGAACAAAACCGGATATCGAACGTTATGTTAATAGTGAAACTGGTAAAAACGCGACTTACCATGCTATAACGTTTTAGAGTATTAGAAGAATAATATATAAAAAGATTGCTTATGTCACAGATTATCGGACATATCTCTCAGGTAATTGGCCCTGTGGTCGATGTGTATTTTGAAGGTACAGAATCGGACTTGATATTGCCAAGTATCCACGACGCATTAGAGATAAAAAGGCACAACGGCAAAAAGCTGATTGTAGAAGTTCAACAACACATTGGTGAAAATACCGTACGTACGGTTGCCATGGATAGTACCGACGGCTTGCAGCGCGGGATGAAGGTATTTCCGACGGGAGGTCCTATCACAATGCCGGTAGGCGAACAGATCAAAGGACGTTTGATGAACGTAGTCGGCGACTCCATCGATGGAATGAAAGAACTCAATCGCGACGGTGCATATTCTATTCACCGTGATCCTCCCAAATTTGAAGATTTAACCACTGTACAGGAAGTTCTGTTTACCGGAATTAAGGTGATAGACCTGCTTGAGCCTTATTCAAAAGGAGGTAAGATCGGTTTGTTTGGCGGGGCCGGAGTGGGTAAAACTGTACTTATTATGGAGCTCATTAATAACATTGCCAAGAAGCATAATGGTTTTTCCGTATTTGCCGGAGTGGGAGAGCGTACCCGTGAAGGTAATGATTTGCTTCGTGAGATGATTGAATCGGGTGTAATCCGTTATGGAGAAGCATTCAAAGAAAGCATGGAAAAAGGACATTGGGACCTCTCGAAAGTGGATTATAATGAGGTAGAAAAGTCACAGGCTACATTGGTGTTCGGACAGATGAACGAACCTCCCGGAGCACGTGCTTCAGTTGCTTTGTCAGGATTGACTGTCGCTGAATCTTTCCGGGATATGGGGGCAAAGTCGGGAGCGAGAGATATATTGTTTTTTATCGATAATATTTTCCGTTTCACTCAGGCGGGTTCCGAGGTTTCGGCTTTGTTGGGGCGTATGCCTTCTGCGGTAGGTTATCAACCTACGTTGGCTACCGAAATGGGTGCTATGCAAGAACGTATCACTTCGACAAAAACGGGTTCTATCACTTCGGTGCAGGCTGTTTACGTACCGGCTGATGACTTGACCGACCCTGCTCCGGCAACAACTTTTACCCACTTGGATGCAACGACTGTGTTGAGTCGTAAAATTACTGAGCTTGGTATTTATCCGGCAGTGGATCCGTTGGAGTCTACTTCTCGTATTCTCGATCCGCACATTGTGGGTCAAGAGCATTATGATGTCGCACAACGTGTGAAGCAGATTCTTCAACGCAATAAAGAATTACAGGATATCATCTCTATTTTAGGTATGGAGGAATTATCCGACGCCGACCGTCTGGTGGTAAACCGTGCGCGCAGGGTACAGCGTTTCCTGTCTCAACCATTTACAGTGGCCGAACAGTTTACCGGAGTACCGGGAGCAATGGTGGCCATTGAAGATACAATAAAAGGATTCAAAATGATTTTGGATGGTGAAGTAGATTATCTGCCTGAACCGGCGTTTCTGAATGTGGGAACCATTGAAGAAGCTATCGAAAAAGGTAAGAAACTGCTTGAACAGGCTAACAAATAAAATAAGGAATCATGAAAGAACTGCATTTGAATATTGTATCGCCGGAAAAAGAGGTCTTTAATGGTGAAGTGAAGAGTGTTACCCTTCCGGGCACCAGTGGAGTCTTTTCTATTCTGCCGCAGCATGCACCGATTGTTTCTTCCCTGCAAGAAGGGACAGTCAGTTACACGACAACGGATGGCGAAGAGCATACGCTGGATATTCACAGCGGTTTTGTGGAGCTAAGCAATGGTGAAGCTTCCGTTTGCGTATCCTGAGCCTTGATCTCCGCACAATAATCTGTTTTTACTATGAATATGAGCATCACAAAACGCAATTTTCTGGGTTATCTCAGCATCCTTACTCTTGTAGGGGGAGGATTAGGAGCCTTGGTCTTGCATTATCTGGAACCCGGACATTATTTCGGAGGTTATCCGTTGATACCGGTGTACTTTTATATATTCGGTGTATTTTATATTTATATGTTTGATGCCTGCAGGCGTCATGCACCGGAGAAGATGGTGATGCTCTTTTTAGTGGCAAAAGTATTGAAAATGATTGTATCAGTTTTCTTACTAATCATTTATTGTGTGGCTGTGCCCGATTCCGCTATTGAATTTCTGCTGACGTTCCTGGCGTTCTATCTGGGCTATCTTATATATGAAAGCTGGTTTTTCTTCGTTTTCGAGTGGAATCAGAAACTTAAAAAGAAATCAAAAAAATATGAAACAGTTGCGTAACATAGTTGCCGGAATGCTTGTCTTGATAGGAGGAATGTTGCCTGCTACAACCTTTGCACAGGAGCCTGTACCGGGTGATACCACCGCTACTTTGCAGCAGGAGATTATTGTAGGTAAAGACACAATCAATCAGGAAGCTAATCAGGTAGATGTAAAAGGCATTGTGTTCGGCCATATTGGAGATTCTTACGAGTGGCATATCACGAATATAGGAAAAACTTCGATTTGCATTCCGTTGCCGATTATCGTGTATAGCGAAACTTCTGGTTGGCATGCTTTTCTGTCTTCGCGCCTAGAAGAGAATGGCGGCAAATACGAGGGATTTTATATAGCTCCTGCCGGGAGCAAGTATGAGGGGAAAGTAGTAGAACGTAATGCGACGGGAGAGGAAGTACGTCCGTGGGATATTTCCATTACAAAGGTAACTTTGTCTCTCTTTATCAATAGCGCTATTTTGCTGGCGATCATTCTGAGTGTAGCGCATTGGTATCGCAAACGTGAACAGGGTGCATATGCTCCGGGAGGATTTATCGGATTTATGGAGATGTTTATTATGATGGTTCATGATGATGTGATTAAGAGTTGTGTGGGACCCAACTATAAAAAGTTTGCTCCCTATCTGCTCACAGCCTTTTTCTTCATTTTCATTAACAATATTATGGGACTGATCCCCATCTTTCCCGGAGGAGCGAATGTAACCGGAAATATTGCCATAACATTGGTATTAGCTTTATTCACATTCGTTATTGTTAATATATTCGGAACAAAACACTATTGGAAAGATATTTTCTGGCCTGATGTTCCCTGGTGGCTGAAGGTACCTATACCCATGATGCCGTTTATCGAATTTTTCGGTGTATTTACCAAACCGTTTGCCTTGATGATCCGTCTGTTTGCCAACATGTTGTCCGGACACATGGCCATGTTAGTGCTTACCTGCCTGATATTTATATCGGCAAGCATGGGACCGGCTATCAATGGTTCGCTTACGGTGGCTTCCGTATTATTCAACATCTTTATGAATTTGCTGGAAGTGTTGGTTGCCTTTATTCAGGCTTATGTGTTCACGATGTTATCTGCTGTATTCATCGGACTGGCCCAGGAAGGCGGTAAAAAAGAAGAAGTAAAAGAATAATATAAACCATTTTAAAACTGAAAATTATGTTACTATCAGTATTATTGCAAGCTGCTGCTGCAGGAGTAGGATTAAGTAAATTGGGAGCAGCTCTCGGAGCTGGTTTAGCTGTTATCGGAGCAGGTATCGGTATTGGTAAGATCGGTGGCTCGGCCATGGAAGGTATTGCGCGTCAACCGGAGGCATCGGGAGATATCCGTATGAATATGATTATTGCCGCTGCCTTGGTTGAAGGTGTAGCATTGTTGGCATTAGTTGTTTGTCTATTGGTACTTTTCTTATAATAAACAAAGAAGATTATGTCATTGTTACTACCCGATAGTGGCCTGATATTCTGGATGCTCCTTTCTTTTGGAATTGTATTCGCAGTATTGGCAAAATACGGCTTCCCCGTCATTATTAAGATGGTGGAAGGCCGTAAAACCTACATTGACGAATCATTGGAGGTAGCCAGAGAAGCAAACGCCCAGTTGTCACGACTGAAAGAGGAGGGCGAAGCTATTGTGGCTGCCGCTAACAAGGAACAGGGACGTATCATGAAAGAGGCTATGCAGGAACGTGAAAAGATTATTTACGAGGCCCGCAAACAAGCTGAAATAGCTGCTCAGAAGGAACTGGATGAAGTGAAACGACAGATTCAGATTGAAAAAGACGAAGCCATACGTGATATCCGTCGGCAGGTAGCTCTGCTTTCTGTGGATATAGCCGAGAAGGTCATTCGCAAAAATCTGGATGATAAACAAGAGCAGATGGGAATGATTGACCGTATGCTTGATGAAGTATTAACGAAGAACTAACAGAAGAAGATGGAAGTCGGAATAATTTCAATGCGGTATGCGAAAGCTCTGATGGCTTATGCTGAAGAGAGAGGAGCGGAGGAGAGGCTTTATCATGAGCTTGTCACACTGGCGCACAGTTTCCGTACTGTGAAGGGATTTTGTGCCGTGCTTGACAATCCTATTGTTTCTGTTAACGAAAAGTTTAATCTGATCTGTACGGCAGCCGATGGGGACCATAAACCGAGTGAAGAATTTATTCGTTTCATTCGGTTGGTACTCAAGGAGAGAAGGGAGACCTATCTGCAATTTATGAGTCTGATGTATCTGGATCTTTACCGGAAGAAGAAACACATCGGTGTAGGGAAACTGATCACTGCTGTTCCGGTAGACAAAGCTACAGAAGAGCGTATCCGACAAACTGCTGCACATATTTTGCATGCATATATGGAGTTGGAAACAGTGGTTGACCCTTCTATAGAAGGCGGCTTCGTTTTCGATATTAACGATTACCGACTGGATGCCAGTATCGCTACACAGTTGAAGAAAGTCAAACAACAATTCATTGATAAGAATCGAAGAATTGTATAATTAGTGAAAAATTATGTCTGAAAATATAAGAGTAAGCGAAGTATCCGACATTCTGCGGCAGCAGCTTGAAGGGATCGAGACCAAAGTGCAGCTTGACGAAATAGGTACGGTGCTACAGGTAAGCGATGGTGTAGTGCGTATTTATGGTCTACGCAATGCCGAGGCCAACGAACTACTTGAATTTGACAATGGTATCAAGGCCATTGTGATGAACTTGGAAGAAGATAATGTAGGTGCCGTGTTGCTGGGACCGACGGATAAAATCAAGGAGGGATTTACGGTGAAACGTACCAAGCGAATTGCTTCTATCCGTGTGGGAGAAAGTATGTTGGGACGCGTTATCGACCCGTTGGGTGAACCATTGGATGGAAAAGGGCTGATAGGAGGTGAACTTTATGAAATGCCGCTGGAGCGTAAAGCTCCCGGGGTCATCTATCGTCAGCCGGTGAATCAACCTTTGCAAACGGGTCTGAAGGCTGTTGATGCAATGATCCCTATCGGTCGTGGACAGCGTGAGCTGATAATCGGTGACCGACAGACGGGTAAGACATCGATAGCCATTGATACGATCATCAATCAGCGAAGTAATTATGAAGCAGGTGATCCTGTATATTGCATTTATGTAGCTATCGGACAAAAAGGTTCCACGGTAGCTTCTATCGTAAACACCTTACGCCAATATGGTGCGATGGATTATACTATTGTGGTGGCGGCTACAGCTGGAGACCCGGCTGCATTGCAATATTTTGCTCCGTTTGCGGGGGCTGCCATCGGTGAGTATTTTCGTGATACCGGCCGACATGCACTGGTTGTTTATGATGATTTGTCGAAACAAGCAGTATCTTACCGTGAAGTGTCTTTGATTCTCCGTCGCCCCTCGGGACGTGAAGCCTATCCGGGCGATATTTTCTATTTACACTCCCGTTTGCTGGAGCGTGCAGCCAAGATTATTAATCAGGAAGAAGTGGCCCGTGAGATGAACGATTTGCCCGAAAGCCTGAAAGGTAAAGTGAAAGGTGGAGGTTCGCTGACAGCATTGCCTATTATTGAAACTCAGGCCGGAGACGTTTCTGCCTATATTCCGACTAATGTGATCTCTATTACAGACGGTCAGATATTCCTTGATACGGATTTATTCAATCAAGGTAATCGTCCGGCGATTAATGTAGGTATATCGGTTTCCCGTGTGGGAGGTAATGCGCAGATTAAGGCTATGAAAAAAGTGGCCGGTACATTGAAAATCGATCAGGCACAATATCGCGAATTGGAAGCATTCTCCAAATTTAGTGGAGATATGGATCCGGTTACCGCACTGACCATTGACAAGGGGCAGAAAAACGCCCGTTTGCTGGTTCAGCCCCAATACTCTCCAATGCCGGTAGAGAAGCAGATTGCCATTCTCTATTGCGGTATCCACGGATTATTGCGAAATGTTCCGTTGGATAAGGTAGAAGATTTTGAAGCAGCGTTCCTCAATACACTCGCTCTCGATCATCAGGCGGATGTGCTGGATGTATTGAAAACCGGAGTGATCAATGACGAGGTAACGAAGGCCATTGAAGAAACGGCGGCAATGGTTGCCAAACAATATAGTTAATTATAAATCATTTAGAAGATTATGGCTTCACTAAAAGAAGTAAAAACCAGAATAAATTCGGTACAAAGTACCCGAAAAATCACTTCAGCAATGAAGATGGTGGCTTCTGCCAAGTTACACAAGGCGCAGGGAGCCATTGAGAATATGCTGCCTTATCAGAGGAAGTTGAATAAGATTCTGACTAACTTTCTGAGTGCTGATCTTCCGGTAGAGTCTCCGTTCTGTGTGGAACGTCCCGTTAAGCGGGTCGCTATTGTGGTTTTTTCTTCCAACAGTTCTTTATGCGGTGCTTTCAATGCGAATGTACTGAAAATGTTTTTGCAGACGGTGGGAGAATATCGCGAGTTGGGACAAGATAATATCCTGATCTATCCGGTGGGCAAAAAAATAGAGGAGGCTGTCAAGAAGTTAGGATTCTTTCCTCAAGGCAGTTATCAGAAGTTGGCAGATAAACCGTCATATGATGAAGCCGCTACATTGGCCAAATTGTTGATGGAACTTTTTCTGGAAAAAAATATCGACCGTGTGGAGTTGATTTATCACCATTTCAAGTCAATGGGGGTACAAGAACTGTTGCGCGAAAGATATTTACCGATTGACTTGTCTGCCGTTCAAAATGACGAAGAGAGAGGTGGAGTAGTGAATGACTATATCATAGAACCTTCTGCAGCTCAATTGATAGCAGACTTGATTCCGCAGGTGTTGAGTCAGAAGATATTTACAGCTGCTCTCGATTCTAATGCATCCGAACATGCTGCACGTACTTTGGCTATGCAGATAGCGACGGACAATGCCAACGAACTGATTCAGGAGTTGACAAAGCAGTATAATAAAACCCGCCAGCAGGCCATTACAAATGAATTGCTCGATATTGTAGGTGGCAGTATGGCATAGATTTCCACACCAAAGTATACAAAGGTCACGGAATGGTTATTAATGAAAAGTTGATAACCTTCATTCCGTGACCTTTGTGGTTTCTACCGTGAAATAACTTATTATTATATTGCTTTCTTCTTTCTTTTGCTTTAACTTTGTCGCAAAGTATTATTGCATGGAAGAGAACCACGAAATAGAATTAGCCTGGCAAGTCATTGAAAATACCGGTACGCATCTTTTTCTGACAGGAAAGGCCGGAACCGGAAAAACAACTTTTCTCCGTCGGTTAAAAGAACTTACCCCAAAGCGTATGGTAGTGGTTGCACCTACGGGGATTGCTGCCATTAATGCCGGAGGTGTCACTATACACTCCTTTTTTCAGTTGAACTTCGCACCTTACATTCCGGAAAGCACATTTAATTCTGCTCAACAAGGTTTTCATAAATTCGGAAAAGAGAAAATCAACATTATCCGTAGTATGGACTTGTTGGTGATCGATGAAATCAGTATGGTACGTGCCGATCAACTGGATGCAATTGATGCTGTACTGCGTCGGTATCGTGATCGCTCGAAACCTTTCGGCGGTGTTCAGCTCCTGATGATAGGCGACTTGCAGCAATTGGCTCCCGTGGTGAAAGAAGAGGACTGGAGCCTGTTGAGCTCTTACTATGATACAGCATTTTTCTTTGGCAGTCATTCACTGAAAGAGACGGAATATATCACGATAGAGTTAAAGAAAGTCTATCGGCAAAGTGATACGGAATTTGTCGGATTATTGAATAAAATCAGAGAGAAAGAGGCAGACGACGCTGTTCTGGAAGAATTGAACAAACGTTATCTTCCGGGATTCCGTCCGAGAGAGGAAGAAGGATATATCCGACTGACTACACATAACTATCAGGCTCAGCAATATAACGACCGACAACTGCTTTCTCTTTCAGGAAGAGCTTTCAGTTTCCAGGCGAAGGTGGAAGGCACTTTTCCGGAATCGGCATACCCGGCTGATGAAATGCTTACCGTTAAGGAAGGGGCTCAGATAATGTTTATTAAAAACGATTCTTCCGGTGAACATCGATATTATAATGGAATGATCGGTTTGGTTACGGCTGTCAGTAAAGATGGCATCCGGGTGAAAGGGAACGGAGAATCACAGGACTTTCTGCTTGAAACCGAAGAATGGACAAATAGTAAATACAGCCTGAATCCGCAGACGAAAGAGATTACCGAAGAGGTGGAAGGTACTTTCCGGCAATATCCCATTCGTCTGGCATGGGCAATAACCATCCATAAAAGCCAGGGGTTAACTTTCGAACGTGCAATCATTGATGCAAATGCCTCTTTTGCCCATGGACAGGTTTATGTCGCTCTGAGTCGTTGTAAGTCGCTTCAGGGATTGGTGCTTAGTTCTCCTTTAAGGCGAGAGTCCATTATCAGTGACGATACGATTGATGAATTTACCCGTAATGCCGGAGAGATGACTCCCGACAAGCATAAATTGGCTCTATTGCGTCAACATTACTTCTATGAATTGTTGTGCGAACAGTTTGATTTTCATCCGATTGAACAGCATTTTTTACGTTTGCTTCGCTTGCTTGACGAGCATTTATATCGTCTCTATCCAAAGTTGTTGGAACGATATAAGACAACTGCCGATCTGTATAAAACGCAGATAATGAAAGTCGCCGATACATTTAAACTGCAATATTCTGCCCTATTGATGGGGGCTGAAGATTATACCGCCAACCCGAAATTGAATGAACGGGTTATGGCCGGTGCCCACTATTTCCGTCAACATCTGGAAGATTTATTAACTCCGCTGATTACTTCTACAAAAGTAGAAACGGATAATAAAGAACTGAAAAAGAAATTCTCCGAAGCGGCAGATGCAATGAAGACAGCATTGCACGTAAAGCTGGGGACCTTGTGCTATACTGAGAAAGAAGGTTTTTCTGTTTCCGCATTTCTAAAACAGAAGGCTGTTCTTACGTTATCTGTTTCGGGAGGAGAAGCTGCGTCTTCTTCCGGAAGATCGGAGCGTAAATCCCGGACAGCCGAGAAAATAGAAGTACCGACTGATATTCTTCATCCGGAATTATATAAGCAATTGATTGCCTGGAGAAATTCTGAAGCTGCAAAAGCTGGTTTGCCTGTATATACCATCATACAGCAGAAAGCAATTCTGGGTATTGTAAATCTCTTGCCGAATGATGCGGCTTCACTGATACGTATTCCGTATTTCGGAAAACGCGGTGCCGAAAAATACGGTGATGCCTTGCTTGAAATGGTGAACCGATACGTAGAGGAGCATGGCATAGAACGTCCGCAAATGTCAACAGCGACGTTGACTGTCAATAATGGGATTAAAACGTCGAAAGAGCCCAAACCTTTAAAAGAGGCTAAATCGGTGAAAGAACCGAAGCCAGATACCAAAGAGGTAACGTATCGTCTTTTCAGGCAGGGGAAGAGTATTGAAGAAATAGCCAGGGAACGCGAGCTGGTTTCCGGAACCATAGCGGGACATCTGGAACACTATGTACGCTCTGGTGAAGTTAAAATAGAGCAGTTGGTGGCAAGAGAGAAAATCACGAAAATCATCCGTTACGTACAGGCCCATGGAAGTGATAAAGGACTGACGGTTATTAAAGCAGCTTTGGGGGATGATGTCTCATATGCAGATATAAGGTTGGTACTTGCTGCCGGAATAAAATAGTCATATTAATTTCAAGAGAGTGTTTCATAACTCACCACAGGGGTACACAGAGTCACACAGAGTAAGCTTAATCTATTCTATTTATCTGTGTGAATCCGTGTAATCTGTGGTGAATACGGGTTTCGATACCCCTTCATTAAATGATTGATCCGGTAAATTATAACAAAACTTCTTCTATCAATGCTTTTAACTGGGTTTTATTCATAGTTCCTAATTTCATACTTGGTTTTCCTCCCATCGGACAAAGCAACAGGTTAGGGATTGTACGAATGGCAAAAGCAGCCTCCAGTTCCGGTTCCTGATCTACATCCACTTTATAAATATCTATTTTCCCATCATATTCTACAGCCAGTTGGTCGAGTATAGGTGACAGGGCTTTGCAATATACACACCAGGGAGCATGAAAATCCACCAGGCAAGGTTTATCACCTTTAAAATCCCATTTATTCGGGTATTCTTGGAATTCGGCCACTTTCTCTACGAAGCTTTCTTTTGTTAAATCAATGACTTTCATATTTTTACTTTTTTAATGATTACTTATTTATTTATTTCTTTGATGTTGCAAAGATAGGAAGATAGATCTTATTGTCAGATAGCTATTTCTCCTATTATATTAGCAATTCTTCCTTGTCCCGTTTTTTCTGCTTTCTAATAACTTTCTAATCTTATCTGAGTATCTTATAATTGCTTTCAAACGGTTTGCTTCATGGGGGAGTTGTACTTTTGCTTCCAAAATAACAAGGACTATGATCAGAAAGTTTTTTATTCTCTTTTTTCTTGGCTTTTTCGGATTTGCCGAAGCCCAACAGCCGTCCGTCGGCTTGACTCTGAAGGAGGCAGAGCAACGTTTCCTGAAATGTAATTTATCCCTATTGGCCGAGCGCTACAATGTAGACATCGCACAAGCCAGGTTGCTTCAGGCCGGACTGTTCGATAATCCGGTAATTTCATTCGAACAAAATGTGTATAACCGATTGAATGGAAAGTACTTTGACTTCGGCAAAAAAGGCGAGTCGGTAGTCGAAATAGAGCAGGTGATACGCCTTGCCGGACAACGGAATAAGCAGATACGGTTGGAAAAGATAAACAAGGAAATTGCCGGTTATCAGTTCGAAGAAGTGATGAGGACTTTACGCCAGGAACTTGGCGAGGCATTTACAGAAGTTTTCTATCTCTCAAAGTCATTGTCTGTTTATGATAAAGAAATCAATTCGCTGGAGCATTTGCTGACAGGTATAAAAGAGCAGCATGCAAAGGGAAATATCTCTTTAATGGAAATGGCGAGACTCGAGTCTATGCTGCTTTCTCTGAAGAAAGACAAGAACGAATGCGAAAGCAACTATTTGTCCCGGAGAGGAGAATTGAATCTGTTACTGAATCTGCCTGCCGACTTTCGGACAGAGCCTGTAATAGATGAAGGAGATCTTCGACAATTAAACATGGACCGGTTGTCTTATGCCGATTTACAAGAGAGGGTACACGGGAGACCTGACCAGAAGTTGGCACGCAGCTGTGTCACTGCTTCGCAAGCCGATCTGAAATTGCAGAAGGCGTTGGCTTTTCCGGAATTCGCAGTAAAAGGTAGTTATGATCGGCAAGGTAATTTTATTAATAACTACTTTGCAATCGGATTCAGTATGTCGGTACCTATCTTTAACCGTAACCAGGGGAATATTAAAATGGCCCGTTTCAATCTTCTGAAGGCGGATCGGGAGCAAGAGTATTCTCGAAATAAAGCCGAGGCCGAACTATACGCAGCTTATACTGCTTTAGAGAAAGCATGTCAGTTGTATCAGTCGACTGATATGGGACTGGAACAGAATTTTGAGAAACTGATAGCCGGAGCCAACGAGAACTTTATCAAACGTAACATCAGTCTTTTAGAATTCATCGACTTTTATGATAGCTACAAAGAGACTTGCATCCGGCTTTACGAAATCAAGAAAAACGTACTGCTCGGTATAGAGAACCTGAATGCGGTGGCCGGACAACCTATTTTAAACTACTAAATCCATATAATTTATGAATTGGACAAAATACCTTCCATGCCTATTGATTTTGGGTATGGGGAGTGGTTGCTCATCAGAAGTAAAGCACCCCGGAGAAAATCAAGATCTGTGTCTGACAGACAGTTTACTGAAAATAGTTTCCGTCGATACGGTGCATCTGCATGATGTGGCAGATGAATTGACTTTGAACGGACGTGTTACTTTTAATCAGGAACAGGTGGCACACGTCTATCCGATGTTTGGCGGAACAGTGACGGAACTTCGCGCTGAAGTTGGGGATTATGTGCGAAAAGGAGACATACTTGCCATATTGCGTAGCGGTGAAGTGGCCGATTACGAAAGACAGATGAAAGAGGCGGAGCAACAGGTGATTATTGCCCGCAGAAATGTAAATGCTACCCGGGATATGTTCGATTCCGGGTTGGCATCCGATAAAGATGTATTGCAGGCACGTCAGGAATTGATCAATGCAGAAGCGGAAGAGGATCGCATCAAAGAGATTTTTTCCATAAATAACTTCAGCGGCCGGTCGTTCTATGAAGTCAAATCTCCCGTTAGCGGTTTTATTGTGGAAAAGAGTGTGAGTAGAAATATGCAGCTTCGTCCCGATCAGGGTGAGGAGATATTTACTGTCTCCGGTTTGGAGCATGTATGGGTGATGGCAGATGTTTATGAAAGCGACATCAGTAAAGTAGCAGAAGGAGCATCGGTACATATCACTACGCTGGCATATCCGGGTAAGGTGTTCTCCGGAAATATAGATAAAGTATACCACATGTTGAATACTGAAAGTAAGACAATGAACGTACGGGTAAAGCTGTGTAACGAAGACTATCTGCTGAAGCCGGGTATGTTCACCACGGTCAATGTTGAGTGCAAATCTTCCGGGAAACAGATGCCTCGGATCGATGCACATGCCTTGATATTTGAAGGAGGTAAGAATTACGTCGTAACCGTCACCCCCGACAACCGCCTGAAAGTGAAAGAAGTCGATGTATACAAACGGCAAAATCAGGAATGCTATGTCCGTTCCGGGCTTTCCGAGGGTGACAGAGTGCTGAATCAGAATGTATTATTGGTCTACAATAATTTAAATGCAGACTAAAAACGGAAGAATACTATGCATAAGTTTATAGACAATATTGTGGCATTTTCGTTGAAAAATAAGTTCTTCATCTTTTTTTGTACGACGATTGCCGTCATTGCCGGTGTGGTTTCGTTCAAGCATACACCGATAGATGCATTTCCCGATGTGACGAATACGAAAGTGACCATCATTACCCAATGGGCGGGACGCAGTGCGGAAGAGGTGGAGAAGTTCATTACGATTCCGGTGGAGATAGCCATGAACTCAGTACAGAAGAAGACGGACATCCGTTCGACAACCCTATTCGGACTGTCGGTCATCAATGTGTTGTTTGAAGATCATGTGGATGATTTTGTTGCCCGTCAGCAGGTATACAATTTATTGAATGACGCAGATCTTCCGGATGGGGTGACTCCGGAAGTACAACCTCTTTACGGACCTACGGGTGAGATTTACCGTTATACTTTGCGAAGTGACAAACGGAGTGTACGCGAACTGAAAACAATTCAGGATTGGGTGATCGACCGTAACTTGCGTGCCGTATCGGGAGTGGCGGATATTGTCAGTTTCGGCGGGGAAGTGAAGACTTTTGAAGTCAGTGTCAATCCGAATCAGTTAATCAATTATGGCATCACTTCGCTTGAACTTTATGATGCCATAGCGAAAAGCAATATCAATGTCGGGGGAGATGTGATTACCAAAAGTTCGCAGGCCTATGTTGTGAGAGGTATCGGATTGATTAATGACTTGGAAGAACTGCGGAACATTGTAGTAAAAAACATTAATGGGACTCCCATACTGGTGAAAAATCTGGCCGATGTACGCGAATCATGTTTACCCCGTTTGGGCCAGGTGGGGCGTATGGATGAAGATGATGTAGTGGAAGGCATTGTGGTGATGCGCAAAGGAGAGAATCCGGGAGAAGTCATATCCGGGTTGAAAGCGAAAATAGACGAACTGAATGAGAATATCCTGCCGTCGGATGTGGAGATCGTACCTTTCTATGACCGGGAAGATCTGGTGGATCTTGCAGTTCATACGGTGACACACAATTTGGTAGAGGGCATATTGCTGGTAACTTTCATTGTATTTATTTTTATGGCAGACTGGCGGACGACGGCAGTAGTTGCGGTCATTATACCGTTAGCCCTGTTATTTGCTTTTATCTGCTTGCACATAATGGGGATGTCTGCCAACCTGCTTTCAATGGGAGCTATTGATTTTGGGATCATTATAGACGGAGCGGTAGTGATGGTGGAGGGAATATTCGTTGCCCTCGACCGAAAAGCGAAAGAGGTGGGAATGCCCGTATTCAACAGGATGTCAAAAATGGGCCTGATCCGAAGTACAGCCAAAGAAAAGGCCAAAGCTGTCTTTTTTTCTAAGCTGATTATCATTACAGCGCTGATTCCCATCTTTTCGTTTCAAAAAGTAGAAGGAAAAATGTTTTCTCCTTTGGCCTATACTCTGGGATTTGCTTTACTGGGAGCATTGATTTTCACATTGACGCTGGTTCCGGTCATGTCGTCTATTCTTTTGAAGAAGAATGTGCGTGAGAGAAGTAATTTTCTGGTGCACTTTATCAGAGAAAAGAGTGCGGCTTTGTTTGCGATCTTTCATGCCCATCGTAAATTGTCTATCGGATTGGCTTCTTTGGCAGGAGGAGTCGGTCTGTTTCTCTATTCGTTTCTGGGAATGGAATTTTTGCCGCAGTTGAATGAAGGGGCTATTTATATTCGCGCTACCCTTCCGCAGAGCATTTCTTTGGATGAGTCAGTATCCCTTGCCAATAGAATGCGCAGAGAATTACTGGCATTTCCCGAGGTAAGACAGGTGCTTTCGCAAACCGGGCGTCCGAATGACGGAACCGATGCCACCGGTTTTTATAATGTGGAGTTTCATGTCGATATTTTCCCGGAGAAGGAGTGGGAAAGCGGACTTAGCAAAGGACAACTGATTGAGAAAATGCAATCTGCCCTTGCTCTTTATCCCGGCACCGATTTTAATTTCTCGCAGCCGATCACTGACAATGTAGAGGAAGCGGCTTCGGGTGTAAAAGGATCTATTGCCGTTAAAGTTTTCGGCAAAGACTTATATGAAGCGGAGAAACTGGCTGTGCAGATCGACAAAGTATTGGGAACCGTACAAGGTATCGAGGATTTGGGAGTGATCCGCAACATTGGCCAGCCGGAACTTCGCATCGAGTTGAATGAAAAGCAACTGGCGCGTTACGGTGTGTCTAAAGAGAACGTGCAGTCTATTATCGAGATGGCTATAGGAGGTAAATCGGCTTCCCTGCTTTATGAAGACGAGCGTAAATTCAATATCATGGTGCGTTACAATGAAGAGTTTCGCCGGAACGAAGAGCAAATAGGTAAGATTCTGGTGCCCGCGATGGATGGTACGATGATACCGATCAAAGAGCTGGCGGATATCCGGACTATTACGGGACCTCTACTTATATTCCGTGACAGTCATACCCGTTTTTGTGCCGTTAAGTTCTCCGTACGCGGACGTGCTATGGGGTCTGCTGTCGCCGAAGCACAAAAGAAAGTGGCGGCTTCGGTACATCTGCCGGACGGATATACGCTGAAATGGACCGGAGATTTTGAAAATCAGCAACGTGCCAGTAAGCGGCTTGCCCAGGTGGTTCCTGTCAGCATTGCCATTATTTTTGTCATTCTCTTCATCCTTTTTTCGAATGCGAGAGATGCAGGCCTGGTGCTACTGAATGTGCCGTTTGCAGCTGCCGGGGGAATTATTGCTTTGTTGATTACCCATTTCAACTTTTCGATTTCTGCGGGGATCGGTTTCATTGCCCTGTTCGGTATCTGCATCCAGAATGGAGTGATTATGATCTCGGGCATTAAATCGAACGTACGTTCACACATACCTTTATCGGAAGCTGTAAAGAATACCGTCCGTTCGCGTGTTCGTCCGGTCGTGATGACGGCTGCTATGGCTGCCATCGGATTAATGCCGGCCGCCTTGAGTCATGGCATCGGTTCTGAGTCGCAACGCCCGCTTGCCATTGTCATTATCGGGGGCGTATTGTGCGATACTTTCTTTACTCTATTCATTTTTCCGTTGATTGTAGAAGTTATTTATGGTAAAACGTTGTATGATAAAGAGGGTAAATTGCGGCAAAGACGAGTGTAAACAGTATATTTGCCACTTTAAAAACTAAAGAAGGATGGCTAAGATATTATTGGTAGAAGATGAAGTGAATATAGCTTCGTTTATAGAACGGGGTTTGAAGGAGTTTGGACATTCTGTGTCGGTGGCTAATGACGGTGATGCCGGATGGGAACTCATCCGGCAAGAAGCATTCGACCTGTTGATCCTGGATATTATCATGCCTAAGATGAACGGTCTGGAGCTATGCCGGCTTTATCGGCAGCAATACGGTTATCTCACCCCGGTTATAATGTTGACTGCATTGGGCACCACGGAGGATATCGTGAAAGGGCTCGATTCGGGGGCGGATGACTATTTGGTGAAACCATTCAGCTTTCAGGAACTGGAGGCGCGCATCAAGGCCATCCTGCGCAGAGGGCGGGAAGACTCTGTCCAGCAGCTGGTATGTGATGATCTGGTGCTTAACTGCAACACCCGCCGTGCCAGACGCAAGGAGGTGGAGATAGAACTCACTGTTAAGGAGTACCGCTTGCTGGAGTATTTCATGACCCATCAAGGCATGGTGCTTTCGCGCCTGACATTATTGAAAGATGTATGGGATAAGAATTTCGATACGAATACCAATGTGGTAGATGTTTATGTGAACTATCTTCGTGGTAAAATAGATAAGGAGCATGACAAGAAATTGATTCATACGGTGGTAGGTTCGGGATATATCATGTATGCTTAACTTTAACAAGCCAGGCTATGAAAATAGGACGTAAAATCGCACTCTTTTATACGTTGGTAACGGTACTGACCACCATGGCAGTTATCGGAGTGTTCTACCTGTTTAGTTCAAGGTATATCGATGGGTTGTACAGGTCATACCTTCGGGAAAAAGCTTTTCTGACCGCTCAGAAACACTGGGAGCGAGATGAAGTGGATGAGCAAAGCTATCAGACCATTCAACGGAAGTATGATGAGCTGCTGCCGGAGGCCAAAGAGATTTTGTTGGATATGGATAGTGATGCCGTGGTGCGTGATACGCTGAATAAATATCTTTCCGCCAGCCAGCAGAAGCAGCTTCTCGAGTCAAAAGAGATGTCATCGGTCTCTTTCGTATATCAGGATATGCTGGGAGCCGCACTATACTATCCCGATAATGAAGGCAATTTTATCGTAATTATCATGTCGCATAACAGTTATGGGGTCAAGATACAGGAACACTTGCTGCTCTTATCCGCCTTTCTGGTATTATGCAGCTCGGTATTGATCTTTTTCATCGGACAACTCTATTCTACGAGAATATTGATTCCCTTGCAGCACGTCCTGTTACAGTTGAAACAGATCCGCGGCAACAGTCTGAACCGCAGATTGAAGACCACCGGCAATAAAGATGAACTGGACCATCTGATAGAAACCTTAAACAGTATGCTCGACCGTATCGATACGGCATTTAGAGCAGAAAAATCATTTGTCAGCCATGCTTCTCACGAACTGAATAATCCTATTACCGCCATTCAGGGTGAATGTGAAATAAGTCTCCTGAAAGAACGGAGTACCGATGAGTACATCGAAGCACTCCGGCGGATAGCCGGGGAAAGTAAACGCCTGTCCAATCTGATCAGGCATCTGCTGTTTCTGTCGAGACAGGAAGAGGACATCCGGAAGAATAATGTAGAAGAGATTCGTCTGGCAGACCTGTTGGAAGAGGCTGGAGCTGCTAACCCGCGCATCCGGCTGCAATATCCGGAAGATGCCGCAAGGTACGCTGTGGTCAGTGCCAGCCCTTACTTGTTTAAAATAGCCTTGCAAAACGTGATAGACAATGCCTGCAAGTATTCGCAAGGCGAGGTGCTTATCCGGCTTTACAAGGAAGATGAGCGATGGGGGATAGCTGTCAAAGATTCCGGAATCGGCATCCCGGCGGATGAAATGGAACTTATCTTCCAGTCATTCTACCGGGGAAGTAATACGAGAGAATACGCCGGTCAAGGGATCGGGTTAAGTCTTTCCATGAAAATCTTTTCTGTCTACAGGGGTAAGGTCAGCATTCGTTCCGAAGAAGGGAAGGGGACGGAAGTGAGAGTTGTCTTCGCATAATATACGATTTACTTTTCCGGGGAAGTGCGGATACACACGTATGTATGTTTCCCATTAGTGTTAGTCCGTTAAAATATCACAATAAGAAAATGTTTCTTGCAATTGCAGCATCAATAAGAGTCCATCTGTGTTTTTACATAGGTATTGTATTCTTAATGGAGTATTTTAAAAAATGCAAGAACTATGTCACTGAGTAATCTGCTAATTATATTCTCTTCCTCTTTTATGGCTTTGTTTCCCGTGGTGAATCCTTTGGGAAACGGTTTTGTGGTGAATGGCTTTTTTACCGACCTGGATCCCAAGCAGCGGAAAACCGCCATCCGGAAACTGATTCTTAACTTTATAATAATCGGTGTGGGTACTTTGGTCATAGGCCACCTGTTTTTGTTAATGTTCGGACTGGCCATCCCTGTCATTCAGTTGGGCGGTGGGATACTTATCTGTAAAACGGCCATGGAGTTGCTCGGCGATTCTAACTCCCCGGATCAGGAAGAATCGAGCCGGAACATGGATAGCCTCAAATGGAAGAATATAGAACAGAAGATATTTTATCCCATCACGTTTCCCATCAGCATCGGTCCGGGCAGTATATCCGTTATATTTACTCTGATGGCTTCTGCCAGCGTCAAAGGTAAATTGTTGCAAACCGGAATCAATTATTTTGTGATTGCACTTGTTATAGTTTGTATGGCAGCCATACTTTATATCTTTCTTTCCCAAGGGCAAAGAATTATTCAGAAACTCGGGCCGGTAGGGAATCAGATCATTAACAAGCTCGTTGCCTTTTTTACATTCTGCATCGGCATACAGATTTCCGTGACAGGTATATCTCAGATATTTCATTTGAGTATCTTATGATTACAGCCGTTACAGAGCGGCTGCGGCAGGCCGCCAAGAAAATTTTCCCCTTTTTTCAATCCTTAA